>Ga0196965_1000034_pt1 | contig 117126 bp, 91 predicted proteins | sample S1_20metaG_FD_148668 | JGI IMG/M metagenome (GOLD analysis project Ga0196965, IMG submission 148668) | Soil microbial communities from Anza Borrego desert, Southern California, United States - S1_20 | ecosystem: Environmental > Terrestrial > Soil > Desert | place: USA: California | collected...
AGGGATTATTGCGCCCAACGGACGGGGAACGGGTCCAATAACGCCGCTTTTGCCTAGAAAATGAGCGGAAAGGTCTTCTGTCTGGAAAAAAATGGCCCGGTTAGACGGAAAATTCCCGCAAATCCCCGAAAATTGGCGGTCGGAAAACGGTGAATCGCTTGGGTGGGGAAATACTTTCACAGTCTCGTACCCTACACTCAGTCACCGTTCCAGATAAGTATAGGCCGTCAGGCCCGCGACCAGTTCTTTTTCGTACGCCTGCCGCTCCTGTTCGCTGACGGGGCTTCTGGCCAGCTTTTCGCGGTAGGCGGCCTTCAGCTCCTCGGTGCAGATGTGGACGTAGTCGAGCAGATCGCCGACATGCTCGCCTTCCAGCAGGTCATAGAAGTGATAGCCGCTGTCGTCGAGCTCGATGTTGATCGAGTGCGTGTCGCCGAACAGATTGTGCATGTCGCCGAGAATTTCCTGATAGGCGCCCAGCATGAAAAAGCCGATCAGGTACGGCTCCCTGCTGTCGATTTCATGCAGCGCCAGCGTCGTTTCGATGTTCTGGCCGTCGATGTACTGGTCGATGCGGCCGTCCGAATCGCAGGTCAGATCCTGGATCACGGCGCGCCGCGAGGGCCGCTCGTCCAGCCGGTGTATGGGCATGATCGGGAATATCTGCTCGATGCCCCAGATGTCGGGCATGGACTGGAACAGCGAGAAATTGCAGAACACCTTGTCGGCCAGCTTCTCGCTCAGCTCCTGCAGTATCGTGGCCTCGTTCTGGCTTTTCGGATTCAGGCTGTTCTTGATCCGCTGGCAGATGACCACGTAGTCGTTCTCGGCCTGCGCGAGCTCTACAATGCTCAGCTTGTCCTGATTGAACTGCGCGCGGGCTTCCGACAGCGCGAACTGCGCGTCATGGTAGCGCTCGACGATGTTCTGCCCGTTGTCCAGGGGCTGCCTGGCCGACTCGTTGGTATAGACCGATTCGATGTCGGTCACGTTGGTGATCAGGACGGCATGATGCGCGGTGATCGCGCGGCCCGATTCGGTGATGATGTCCGGCTGCGGCACCTGTTTTTCGGCGCAGATCTCGGCGAAGCTGCGCACGATGTTCTGGGCGTATTCGTCCATGCTGTAATTGATCGACGATTCGCGCCGCGACCGGCTGCCGTCGTAATCGACGCCGAGACCGCCGCCGGCGTCGATGATCTGTATGGGCGCGCCCTGGCGGCGCAGTTCGACGTAGAACTGCCCGGCCTCTTTCAATGCGACCTTGATGTCGTGGATGTTGGCGATCTGCGAGCCCATGTGAAAATGCATGAGCTTGAGGGTGTCGAGCAGATCGGCCTGTTTCAGGCGATTAATCAGCCCCAGCACCTCGTTGGCATGAAAGCCGAACTTGGACTTTTCGCCGCCGCTGTTCTGCCATTTGCCGGCGCTGATGCTGGCCAGCCGGATGCGCACGCCCAGTTGCGGCTTGATGTTCAGGCGCGCGGCCTCTTCGATGATCAGTTCCAGCTCGGAGGGCTTTTCGATGACCAGATACAGATTCAAGCCCATCTTCAGGCCGATCAGCGCCAGGCGGATATAGGCCCGGTCCTTGTAGCCGTTGCAGATCACGACGGACTGGGTGGACAGCGCCATGATCGCCAGCAGTTCGGGCTTGCTGCCCGCCTCCAGCCCGACATTGTCGGAAGCCAGAATGCCCTCGACGACCTTGCGCTGCTGGTTGACCTTGATCGGGTAGACGGGCGTGTAGCGGCCCCGGTAGTCATTGTTGAGGCAGGCTTTCTCGAAGGCGGCCTGCAGGCGCCTGACGCGGTCCTTCAGGATGTCGGTGAAGCGCACCAGGACCGGCAGGGACAGGTTCTTGTCCTTGAGCGACCCGGCGATCTCGTACAGATCGATCTCGACAGCTTTGCCGGAGCTCGGCCTTACGCAGACGTGCCCTTCGGCATTGATGGCGAAGTAACCGTCGCCCCAGTTTTCTATGCCGTAGGTCTTCGCCGAGTCCTCGAGAGTCCACGTCTTTGAATCACTTAAATACAACTTTTTAACTCCATTCCGTCTAAATAGACCAGAATTCTAATATAATATCGATTTGTTTATTCGTTTTTAGGAACACAGATAATGAATCCGTCTCAGTGGTTTACCGAGCAAGTCCCAGGTGCCGAATCCGCCTTTTCGTTAAAATTTAAACAAAAGTTGCACGAGGAGCAATCGGAATATCAGTTTATTGAAATTTACGAAACCGAGGGCTTCGGCAATCTGATGGTGATCGACGGCTGCACGATGGTGTCGACGCGCGATAACTTCCTCTATCATGAGATGATGAGTCATCCGGTCTTATTCACGCACCCCGATCCGAAAAGAGTCTGGATCATCGGCGGCGGCGACTGCGGCACCCTGCGGGAAGTCCTGAAACATAAATCCGTCGAGCAGGCCGTACAGATCGACATCGACGAGCGCGTCACGCGCCTGGCCGAGATCTACTTTCCCGAACTGTGCGAATCCAACAACGATCCGCGCGCCGATCTGAAATTCATCGACGGCATCAAATGGGTGAAGGACGCCGAACCCAATTCCGTGGACATCATCATCGTCGACAGCACCGACCCGGTCGGCCCCGCCGAGGGCCTGTTCAGCAAGGCGTTCTACCGCGACTGCTTCAACTGCCTGTCCGAGCACGGCATGGTCGTGCAGCAGAGCGAATCGCCCCTGTATCACATGAAGCTGATCGGCGAGATGCGCGAGGCCATGAGTTCGGCCGGTTTCGGGCACCTGCAGACGCTGTTCTTCCCGCAGACCATCTACCCGTCCGGCTGGTGGAGCGCCACCATCGCCGGCAAGGCCAGCCTGGCCAAATTCAGGGAGCTGGATTCGGCCAACAAAACCTTCGACACAACTTACTACAACGTGGACATCCACAAGGCTTCATTGGCCCAGCCCGAGTTCTTTAAAAAAGCCATTGCCTCGAAGTAAGTTGAATGCAGGAATTAAAAAACACGTTTAAACTGATCGAGCGCATCAGCACCCTGGTGCGTTCGGAGGAACGAAAGAAATATGCCGCGATTGGCTTGCAACCGATCCATATCCAAGTGCTGGATTACCTGTCCCGCTGCAACTGGTGCAGCGACACGCCCGTGGCCGTGGCTGAATATCTGGGCCTGACCAAAGGCACCGTGTCGCAGACGATACAGCTCCTGGAGCGCAAAGGCTATATCGAGCGCAGCAATGATGCCGAGGACGGGCGCGTCGTGCATCTGGCCCTGTCCAGGTCCGGCGCGCAACTGCTGGACGAACTGGCAGCGCTCGATGTGTTCGCGCAGGCCGAAAACGCCCTGGCGATCAAAAAATACTCGACGCTCGGCGACGCGTTGAATTCCATGCTGCGGACGCTACAGATAACCAACAATGCCAGAACCTTTGGCGCCTGTAACTCGTGCGCCAATTTCAACGAGGTCGACAACCACTATCAGTGCGATCTGGCCCAGGTGCCGTTAAGCCGTCTGGATACCGAAAAAATCTGCCGCGAGCATAAGCCGGCCGACACGGATGACGACTGATTAAAACAGGCTGGCCTAGCCTGTAGCCTTATACCTTGATTAATAAAAGAGAGATTCCCATGTTTGATCCCAAAACCCTAGAAGATCTTGCCAGCCGCCTGGCCGGCGCCATACCGCCGGGCCTGAACAACCTGAAGGAAGACCTGGAAAAAAGCTTCCACGCCATTTTGCAGGGCGCCCTAAGCAAGCTGGACCTGGTCACACGAGAAGAGTTTGAAGTGCAGAAGGCGGTCCTGGCCAAAACCCGCGCCAAGCTCGAAGACCTGGAAAAACGCGTCGCGGCCATGGAGGCGCAGATCCTTGACAAAGCCGACCTGTAAACGCCGATTTGCCGAGAGGGCGGCTTCGCCTAAGACGCCTGCCGGCGGCAGTCGCCATTTTGAAATAGCGCGCAGCTTCCATCCATGGCCTTAGCCGTCATCTACAGCCGGGGCCGCTCCGGCATCAACGCGCCGCAGGTCACGGTCGAAGTGCACGTGGCCAACGGCCTGCCGGCGCTGTCCATCGTCGGCCTGCCCGAGGCCGCCGTCAAGGAGAGCAAGGACCGCGTGCGCGGCGCGATTTTGAATTCGCGCTTCGAATTTCCGGCCCAGCGCATCACGATCAACCTGGCGCCGGCCGATCTGCCCAAGGAAGGCGGCCGTTTCGACCTGGCCATCGCCCTGGGCATCCTGGCCGCCTCAAACCAGATCCCGACCGCGAACCTCGGCCAGTACGAATGCATCGGCGAACTATCCCTGGGCGGCGAACTGCGGCCGATCAGCGGCGTCTTGCCGGTCGCGATACAGGCCCGCGACAATGGGCGCAAGCTGCTGCTGCCTCGGGAAAACGTCGCCGAAGCGGCGCTGGTCAAGGGCATAGAGATCCTGCCGGCCGGCCATCTGCTGGAAGTCTGCGCGCATCTGAGCGGGCAAAGCCTGATACAGCCGGAATTCTCGCAGCCGATACCAGACAAGCAGGCCGACCCTATCGACTTTGCCGACGTGCACGGCCAGTACCATGTCAAGCGCGCGTTTGAAATCGCCGCGGCCGGCTGCCACAACCTGTTGATGCTGGGCCCGCCCGGCACCGGCAAGTCGATGCTGGCCGCGCGCCTGCCGACCATTCTGCCACTATTATCGGAACAACAGGCCCAGGAAAGCGCCGCCATCGCCTCGATCAGCGACCAGGGGCTCGACGTAGCCAACTGGCTGAGACCGCCCTTTCGCGCCCCGCACCATACGGCCTCGGCGGCGGCGCTGGTCGGCGGCGGCGGCAATCCGCGGCCCGGCGAGATCTCGCTCGCACATAATGGCGCCCTGTTCCTTGACGAGCTGCCCGAATTCGACCGGAAAGTACTGGAAGTGCTGCGCGAGCCTCTGGAAACGGGCCACATCACGATTTCGCGCGCCAGCCGGCAGGCCGATTTTCCGGCCCGCTTCCAGCTGATCGCGGCCATGAATCCCTGCCCGTGCGGCTATCTGGGCGATGCCTCGGGCCGCTGCCACTGCACCTCGGAACAGGTCATGCGCTACCGGGCCAGGGTATCCGGCCCGCTGCTCGACCGCATCGACATGCACCTGGACGTGCCGAGGGTTCCGCATGAGGTTCTGCGCAAGGGCTCGCTCCATGGCGAGGAAAGCAGCGCGACGATCCGGGCGCGCGTCGAGAAAGCGCGCAATATCGCCGTCGCGCGCGGCGGCAAGGCCAACGCGGCCCTGACGGCCAAGGAAGTCAAACAGTTCTGCCCATTATCGGAACAGAGCCACCAGTTGCTGGAACAGGCAATGGACAAATTCGGCCTGTCGCACCGCGCCTACCACCGCATCCTCAAGCTTGCGCGCACCATCGCCGACCTGGCTCATTCCGAGCAGATAGAAATGGCGCACCTGAGCGAAGCGATCGGTTACCGCAAACTGGATAGAAGCGTCAGATGAGCCCTACCCTGACCAACATGGGTCCCACCCGTCCCGTAGAGTCGAATTCGCCTAGAGCGCCTACTTTTGGCATTCGACCCGAAACGCCTGTGCTATCCTTTAAACAGTCATAAGCTGGTAACCCCCGCCTACAAGCCGCACCAATCGACAAAGGGAAATCATGAAAAAAAAGAGTTTATTGTTGTTTTCCATGGGACTGGCAACGCTCGGCGCGCCTGCCTGGAGCGATGACACGATCTTTAAATGCAAGAATCCGCAAGGCCGCGTCATTTACCAGAAGTCGGCCTGCGCGGATAGCGCCAACACGGTTTCGTCATGGACGTCCGTAATCAAGGAAAGGCCGCCCGAAGAAGAACCGGCGAATAAGTCCCAGGAACTCGTCATCAGGCAGGCCGCCAACGGGCATTATTTTCTGAGAGGCGCCGTCAACGACAAGCCGCTGACATTCGTCATCGATACCGGCGCATCCGCCGTCTCGCTGCCGCGCTCGTTCGCTGCCGATGCCGGACTTGCCTGCAGAAGCCAAGTGGTCATGGAGACCGCCAACGGGCGAACCGGCGCCTGCACGGCCGTCGTATCCGAACTCAAGTTCGGCGATTTCGTGATCAAGAACGCACAGACGATAATCGTGCCGAACCTGGGCCAGCCCCTGCTCGGCATGAATATCCTGCAGCGGTTCAACATAAGGCAGGAAAATGGCGAAATGCATATCTCGGCGCATGACTGATGCCAGAAAAAAAATGACGACCCGGTTTCAGCCTAAGTTTTTATCGTAGCGATGGCCAAACTCAATCCACAACAGCAAGCCGCCGTCAGGGCGATCGATCATCCCTTGCTAGTGCTGGCCGGTGCCGGCAGCGGCAAGACGCGCGTGATCACCGAGAAAATCGCCTATCTGATCACCCAGGGCGGCATACCGGCGCGCCATATCGCCGCCGTGACCTTCACCAACAAGGCCGCGCGCGAAATGAAAAGCCGCGTCTCCAAACTGCTGGACGACAAGCAGCTGCGCGGCCTCAGGGTCTCGACGTTTCACTCGCTGGGCCTGGAAATCCTGCGCGCCGAGCATAAAACGCTGGGCTACAAGGCCGGCCTGACGCTGTTCGACGAACAGGACAAGCTCACCCTGCTGCGCAACCTGATCAGCCATGACAGCAAAAACTGCGATATCGACAAAGTCGACCATTATTCCTGGCAGATCGGCCAATGGAAAAACGCCTTCGTCACGCCTGAGCTGGCCGTATCGATGGCGACGGCCGACCAATACCCGGCGGCCGTGCTTTACGGCGACTATATCCGCAGCCTGAAAGCCTACAATGCCGTCGATTTCGACGACCTGATCCTGCTGCCCGTGCTGCTGTTCCAGGAGCAGCCGACCGTGCTGGAAAAATGGCAGAACAAGATCCGCTACCTGCTCGTCGATGAATACCAGGACACCAACATTACGCAGTACCAGCTCGTCAAGCTGATCGCGGGCAACCTGGGCCGCTTCACCGTGGTCGGCGATGACGACCAGTCCATCTACGCCTGGCGCGGCGCCCAGCCCGAAAACCTGGCGCAGCTGCAGAAAGACTACGCGCGGCTCAAAGTCATCAAGCTGGAACAGAACTACCGCTCCACCGGCCGCATCCTGAAAGTCGCCAATCACCTGATCGCGAACAACCCGCACGCGTTCGAGAAAAAGCTCTGGAGCGAGCTGGGCTACGGCGACCCGCTGCGCGTGCTGAGCCACAGGGACGAAACGGTCGAAGCGCAGCAGATCGTGTCCGAAATCATCCACCATAAATTCAAAACCGGCAGCAGCTATCAGGATTACGCGATCCTGTACCGCGGCAATCACCAGTCGCGGCTGTTCGAGCGCAGCCTGCGCGAGAACAACATCCCGTATTTCATCAGCGGCAGCACGTCGTTCTTCGCCTATTCCGAAATCAAGGACGTGCTCAGCTACCTGCGCCTGCTGGTCAACCAGGACGACGACGCCGCCTTCCTGCGCATCATCAACACGCCGCGCCGCGAGATCGGCCCGACCACGCTGGAAAAGCTCGGCGCCTATGCCAACGAGCGCCACATCAGCCTGTTCGCGGCCTGTTCCGAACTGGGCCTGGCCCAGAGGCTGCCCGAAAAGGCCATGCAGCGGCTGACCAAATTCCGCGACTGGGTCGTCGACACGGCCGACCGCATCGAGCGCGGCGACACCTTCGCCGTGATCGAAGCCATGCTGAACCAGATCGGCTACGAGCAGTGGCTGCGCGAGAACAGCAAGACGCCGGCGGCGGCCGAGCGCAAGATGAAGAACGTCCAGGAGCTGATCGACTGGCTCAAGCGCATCGATGACGACTACAGGGATGTAGGAGGTAGAGCAACGCAGGGAGCAGTTGCCGAGAAGGACAGCGGCGAAAAATCGCTGTCCGAGATCGTCGCCAAGATCATGCTGCTGGACATCATGGAACGCAATCAGGAGGAGGAAGCCAGCGACCAGGTCAGCCTGATGACGCTGCATGCGGCCAAGGGCCTGGAATTCCCGCATGTGTTCCTGATCGGCATGGAGGAAAACCTGCTGCCGCACCAGAACAGCATCGAAACCGGCAACATCGAAGAAGAGCGCCGCCTGGCCTACGTCGGCATCACGCGCGCCCAGCGCACCCTCACGTTCAGCTACTGCACGCACCGGAAGCGCTACGGCGAGATCAGCGAATGCGAACCCAGCCGCTTCCTGAACGAATTGCCACCCGACGACCTGGAATGGACCAACAAAAAGCAACTGGCACCGGAAGTCATCAAAGAGCGCGGCAAAGCCAGTCTTGCACATTTGAAAACAATGCTATCGTAATTTTGCGCGCGATCGGTTAAAATATGCGCCAACGCGCCCGTAGCTCAGCTGGATAGAGCGCAGCCCTCCGGAGGCTGAGGCCAGAGGTTCGAATCCTCTCGGGCGCGCCATTCTTAATACCCCCCAAAAAGACTTTTATCCTGGCTATCTCCGGCAATCCGGCGCAACCCCGCCTCAATCCAACTGGACCGAATCTGCCGCATGGAATCGGGACATCCTTTTCCCGTTATCCCGCATCACAAAATCAGCGCCTAATACTCATCCCCCAACGCGTCCAATGCTGCCTGCGCCAAGCTGGCTCATAGCGGGGTATCCCAGTCTTTCAGAACCGCCCGCGTTACTCGTTTCTACGCTCCTGCGTGGAATGCATAAACCTCAGGAAAGCATTTGGGAAGCTCAGCCGCATTGTCTTAATGAGCAAAAATCAGTACAGTAGCGCCCTCTCTCAAAAGAAATTGCAACAAAAAGCAGATTACGCCGTGAAATGCCGGGGGATGAGCCGACATTCATTCCCGAAAGCACCACTGTGCGACAGACACCAGAAAACCCAACAACTTGATGACCGCCAACGCATTCCACAACATTACCAAAATCGAAGACAATCTCTGGGAAGCCGCCGACCAACTCCGCGCCAATTCCAAACTCACCTCCAGCGAATACTGCATGCCGGTGCTGGGCGTGATCTTTTTGCGTCATGCCAGCAATCGCTATGAAGCGGCGCTCAAGCAGATCGAAGCCGACAAAGCGGCGGGGAAGATACCGAATCGGCCGCTGGTAAAAGCCGATTTCATCAAACGCCGGGCGCTGATGCTGCCGGAACAGTCACGCTACGATTATCTGCTGAAGCTGCCTTCCGGCGCATCGTTAAGCGAAGCCCTGGTCGAGGCAATGAACGCGATCGAAGACGATTTCGAACCGCTGGCCGGCCAGTTGCCGAAAGACTACCACATTTTCGACGACACCCTGCTGGAAGACTTGCTGCGCATATTCGACAGCGAGGCGCTGCGCACCGCTTCCGGCGATGTATTCGGGCGGATTTACGAATACTTCCTGATGAAGTTCGCCATTCAGGGCGCGCAGGATAACGGCGAGTTTTTCACGCCGCCCGTTCTGGTGCAAACCATCGTCAACGTCATCGAACCCGATCACGGCGTCGTGTTCGACCCGGCTTGCGGCTCCGGCGGCATGTTCGTGCAATCCAGCCACTTCATCGAGCATGAAGGCTTGGATACGATGCAGCGCGTGACTTTCTACGGACAGGAAAAAACCGCCACCACGATACGGCTGGCCAAAATGAACCTGGCCGTGCACGGTCTGGAAGGCGACATCCGCGAAGCCAATTCCTTTTACGACGATCTGCACCGGCTACAGGACGGCCGACCGTTATGGGGCAACTGCGACTTCGTGATGGCCAATCCGCCCTTCAATGTCGATATGGTCGATGCCGACCGCATCAAAGGCGACCGGCGCTTGCCATTCGGCTTGCCGGGCATCAGCAAGGGCAAAGGCAAAAAGGGCGAGAACGATCCGAAGAAAAACAAGGCCACGGTATCGAACGGCAATTATTTGTGGATCTCCTACTTCCACAGCTATTTGAACGACAATGGCCGCGCCGGTTTCGTCATGTCGTCGCAAGCCAGCAGCGCCGGCCACGGCGAGGCAGAAGTCCGCCGCAAGCTGGTCGAGACCGGCGATGTCGACGTGATGATCGCGATCCGCTCCAATTTCTTCTATACCCGCACCGTGCCCTGCGAACTCTGGCATTTCGACCGCGCCAAGCCGGAGGCACGCAAAGACCAGGTGCTGATGCTGGATGCCCGCAACATTTACCGCAAGGTCACCCGCAAGATTTACGACTTCAGCCCCGAACAGCTCGCCAACCTCACCGCTATCGTCTGGCTGTATCGGGGACAGAATCACCGTTTCCTGGGTCTGGTGCAGGATTATCTGGGCAAGCTCTGCGAGGAAGCCGCCGCGATTCCCGGCGAACTGGACCGCTTCGAGAACGGACTGAACGAATTGCGGGATCAAATTGGAAGCTTCGCCGAGAGCCTGAAAAACCTGGAAGCTGTCACTACCGAACAAAAGTCGGCGCTGATTGATGCAATCACCGAACTGAAAACCGCCGAAACCGATTACCTCTACGACCAAAAAAGCCTGCTCGATGGCCTGGCGGATTTTCGCCGCGATTACCGGGATGCGCTGCCGAATAACAATCCGGATCAATACGCCGCCCGCGAAGCCTTCAATCCGCTATCAGAAAAAGCCAAAGGCATGATCAAGCAGATTGACCTACTGTACAAACTGGTCGCCCGCTGTACACAACTGGCTCATGAATTAGCCGCCATCGAAGAAGCAGCGGAATTTTACGACCGCCGCCTGGCTAGCAAACGCTTGAAGCAACTGGACGAAGAACGCAAACTGGCCGTGGAACAGTTGAAACTGGCCGCCTATTTCCATCGCCAGATCGTCTGGCTGCAGGAACGTTTTCCGGAGGCGCAGATGCGCGCCGTACCGGGACTATGCAAGGTGGTCAGCCGCACCGAGATCGAAGCCGCCGACTGGAGCCTGACGCCGGGCCGTTATGTCGGCGTCGCGCCGCCGGAAGTCGATGAGGATTTCGATTTCGAGCAGACGTTACGGGACATTCATATTGAACTGGCCGATTTGAACCGGGAGGCATTCGAGCTGGCGACGAAAATTCAGGAGAACTTTGAGGAATTAGGACTATGACTTGCCCATCCTGTAGGGGCGAATTCATTCGCCCAATGCCATAGAATCTGGAATCGCTATGCCGCGTGACGATCTTCTTAAAGGCCGCGTATCCATCCCGGGCCACGCCTATCACATCACCACTTGCACCGAAGGCCGCCGGCCTTTGTTTCAGGATTTTGACCTTGGACGCTTGCTGGTGAAAGAAATGCGTCAATTAAACGATGACAATTTATTGCATTCCTTTGCCTGGGTCATCATGCCGGACCATTTGCATTGGCTGTTTCAGCTCGATGATCAGTTGAGTCTGTCCAATCTCGTCAAAAAACTCAAAGCACGATCTTCACATGCGATTAATGCCCGAACCGGACGGCAAGGGCCGGTGTGGCAACGAGGATTTCATGATCATGCGATCCGTCGGGATGAAGATCTGCGGGCTGTCGCACGCTATATCATTGCCAATCCGTTGCGTGCGGGTCTTGTTAAACACATAGGAGAATACCCCTTATGGGATGCCACCTGGCTGTAGGGGCGAATTTATTCGCCCGGTTACCCAATGGACAACTGTTCAGGGCGAATAAATTCGCCCCTACAATCTTCCGTTGCGGCATTTCTATTGGATTGACCGATCTGAATCGGGAGGCTTTCGAATTGGCGGCTAGAATTCAGGAAAATTTTGAGGAGTTAGGTAAATGGCTCGACTAGAGGTACGTCCAATCAAGGATTATTGCCTAGGTATTTTTGATGGCCCCCACGCCACACCTAAGGAAACAGATGAAGGGCCGATCTTTTTAGGTATCAAAAACATTACCGACGATGGCAGACTTAATTTTTCCGAAATCCGTCATGTGTCAGAGGATGAGTTTCCAAAATGGACCCGGCGCGTAGTACCTCAAGCTGGAGATGTTGTTTTTACTTATGAAGCAACTTTACACCGCTATGCAATTATTCCAGATGATTTTCGAGGCTGTCTTGGAAGAAGAGTGGCTTTGATTCGGCCAAATCCCTCTTTAGCAGTTAGTAAATATCTTCTTTACTATTTTCTTTCACATGAATGGAGAAAGATCGTAGAAGGAAATGTGATAAGCGGCGCTACGGTTGATCGTATTCCACTAGAAAGATTTCCAGATTTCCCGATAGCTTTACCCCCTGTTTCCGTTCAACGTGAGGTTTCCTCAATACTGTCCACATACGACGACCTGATCGAGAACAACCGGCGGCGGATGGCGCTGCTGGAAGAATCGGCGCGGCTGCTGTACCGCGAATGGTTCGTCCGCTTGCGCTTCCCTGGCTATGAGCACACTCGCACCGTTGATGGTGTCCCCGAAGGTTGGAATAAAGGCGCTGTTTCTGATTTCTATGAGACATCGTCTGGAGGAACTCCTAGTCGAAAAATATCTGAGTATTTCACTGGAGAAATTCCTTGGGTCAAAACTCAAGAGTTGCCTAACGCTTTTATCACAGATACACAGGAAAAAATCACTGAGCAAGCGCTTAAAAACTCATCAGCAAAGCTTTTCCCGGACAGAACAGTATTGGTCGCGTTGTATGGAGCCACTGTCGGCGAAATTGGAATTTTATCTATGCCTGCTACTACAAATCAGGCTTGTTGCGCGATAATTCCTCTAGACGAGCGAGCCAACTTCATTCATGCTTTTCTTTTCTTTCGTGAAAACAAAGAAAAGTTAGTTAATCTATCAGCCGGTGCGGCACAAAATAACATCAGCCAGCAAATAATTCGCGCTTGTGAAATGATCATGCCGAATAGTTCTTTAATGAATATTTTTGTCGAGAGCTTAGCTCCAGTCTTTGACCAGTGGCTTAATTTACAACGACAGAACGAAAAACTCCGTGCCGCCCGTGACCTGCTGCTGCCGCGCCTGATGAGCGGGGAAATCGCCGTATGAGCCTGGAAGACCAGACCACCGATTGCAAATCGCTGCGCACGATCACAGGCAAAGCGCCAGCATGGGATGAAATCGCCAAGGATTGCGTCTGCTTCGCCAATGGCCAGGGCGGACGGCTGTTGATCGGCATTGAAGATGGCGAAAGATTTCCGCCAGCCGGGCAAAGCATAGCCCCGGAATTGATCGAACGCTTGCGCAAGCGCATCGGTGAATTGACCGTGAACGTCCAAGCGCTGCCGCGAATCGTGACGGCGGAAAACGGCGGACAGTACATCGAACTCGTCATTTCCCGTTCCACGGGCGTGGCGTCGACCTGCGACGGCCGCTATTTCATGCGGATCAGCGATACCTGCAAGCCGGTCGTTGGTGACGATGTGCTGCGGCTGGCAAACGATCGGCCGGGGCTGCCGTGGGAAGCTATCGACAGCCGGGTTCCTCGGGGCGAGGCCGATCCTGTCAAGCAGGCCGATTTTATCGCGGCGATTCGGGCATCTGGCCGGGTCAAGGCATCGGTCAAGGAAAAAAGCACCGATGAATTGCTGACCCATTATGCGCTGGCCGACGGCACAACGCTGACGCATTTGGGTGTATTGTTGCTGGGTACGGCCATTCAACGGCATCATTTAGGCATGGCGCCTTTGGTGCAGGCGATCAAGTACGACGACTTCGGCCAGAAAATCAACAAGTGGCTCTGGGACGACTACGCCCTGTCGCCGGTGGAACTGGTCGATGCCGTCTGGAAGGAGGTCACCGACTTCCGCGAAAGCTATGAAGTCGCCGAGGGGTTGTTCCGGCGCCAGGTGCCCGCATTCGATGAAAAAGTGGTTCGGGAGTTGCTGGTCAATGCCTTGGTGCATCGACCCTATACCCAGCGCGGCGATATATTTCTCAATCTGTACCCGGACCGGCTCGAAGTGGTGAATCCCGGCCGCCTGCCGCTGGGCGTGACGCCGCAAAACATTCTGCACGCCAGCCGCCGCCGTAACGAGGGCTTGGCGCGCATATTCCACGACCTGGGCTTGATGGAAAAAGAAGGCAGCGGTTTCGATATGCTTTACGATCTTTTACTGTCTTCCGGCCGCCCTGCCCCGGTGCCCGAAGAAGGCACGGATTGGGTAAAAGTCACGGTCCAGCGCCGTATTCTGAAGCCGGAGGTTATGCGACTGGTCGATGAGGCTGACGGACGCTTTCAATTGACTCAACGGGAGCGCATCACGCTGGGCGCGTTGGCGCTGTCCGAGGGGATGACGGCGAGGGAATTAGTGCAAAAGCTGGAGTTATCGTCGATTGATGACTTACGCGCGTGGCTGGGTCGCCTGCCTGCTTTAAAAGCCGTGGAAACAGCCGGCAAAACAAGCGCCTTGCGTTATTTCATCTCGCCCGCCTGGCTGCGCGGCGCGCAACTCGACAAAAAGACAACACTCACCCGAATTCCGCCACATCGTTTACGCGCGCTTATTTTAGAAGATTTGAGCCGCTATCCCGATTCGTCAAGCACGGATATCAATCGGCGGATCGGAGCGGAAATCTCCGCTAGAACCGTTAAGCGCGCACTGGATGGCATGATTGAACAAGGAAAAGTAACGTTTATTGGTAACGGGCGTTGGCGAAAATATCGACTTGCTGAAGATAACCCGTAAAAGACAAATGTCCGGTAGTTTTTGGAAAAATTTCGGCCCTGTCTTCTATAATAGACACAAGACTATGATTTATAAGACAAAATATAAACGACAAAAGGAGAATTTGTCTTTTATCTTTAACCATATTGTCCTTTATTAAAGCCAAATCGTCCTGAAAAAAAACAATAAGGCACTCAGACATTAGGAAGCGCCCATGGCCTACACCGACATCAACAGCGAAGATCGTTTGGTACAACAAACCTTTGCCGAGCACCTGGAACATAACCTGGGCTGGGACAGTATTTATGCGTGGAATCAGGAAACCTTCGGTGCGTCAGGAACGCTGGGACGCAGCAATGAACGTGAAGTGGTGCTGGTACGGGATTTACGGTCTGCGTTGGCCAAGCTGAACCCGCATCTGCCGGATAAAGCCATTGACGAAGCGATCGCCAAGCTGACCCACTACGATTTTTCCCGCTCGCTGCTGCAACATAATCAAACATTCTACAAGCTGATTCGGGACGGTGTGCCGGTCAGCTACCGCGATCAAAAAGGCCAGCTGCGTCACGCACAAGCGGCGGTGATCGATTTTGGCGAGCCTTTCAGCGCCAACAACCGTTTTCTGGTAGTGCGGGAACTCAAAATCACCGGCCTCAGGTCGCCGCATTACAATCGCCGGGCCGATCTGGTGTGTTTCGTCAACGGCTTGCCGCTGGTGATTTTCGAACTCAAGGCGGTTTACAAGAATATCCGCGCCGGCTTCGACGGCAATTTGCGCGACTATCTGGACGAAAACGTCATTGCCCATGCCTTCCATCACAATGCGTTCCTGGTGGTCAGCAACGGCGACAAAGCCCGCTATGGCTCGATCACCAGTGAGTGGGAACACTTCGGCGAATGGAAGCGGCTGGATGAAAACGACAAAGGCAGCCTCGATGCCGAGGTTTTGCTGAACGGGATGCTGGCTAAAGACCGGTTGTTGGATCTGGTCGAAAATTTTATTCTCTTCGATGCCAGCAAGCCGGGTACGGTGCGTAAAGTGGTCGCCCGGAATCACCAGGTGCTTGGGGTGAATCGGGCAGTAGCGGCAGCGAAGCGCCAGGAAGACTTGAAAAATTTGTTTCCGCCTGAAGAACGCTTGAAACACCGGCTGGTTGAACTGCCAGCCCCGGACAAAGCAACGGCAAATAAAGAATCACTTCCACTTAAAGCTGCGGAACCTTCCGTCCAGCCATACGTAAAGCCCAGAAAACAAACCCTGCAGATCATCGAGCGGGCGCACCCCGATTTGGGACGGCTCGGTGTGGTCTGGCATACCCAGGGCAGCGGCAAGTCCTATTCGATGGCATTTTTTGCCGAAAAGGTGCGCCGCACCCTCCCCGGCAATTTTACCTTCGTGCTGATGACCGACCGCAACGATCTGGACAGCCAGATTTACAAGACCTTCGTTGGCTGCGGCATTGCCGATGACAACACGCCGAGAGCGGCTTCCGGCAGGGACCTGGAGGCTTTGCTGAAGCAGAATCATCGCTATGTGTTCAGCCTGATCCATAAATTCAATCAGGATGTGAATCCCAATAACCCCTACAGCGAACGCGATGACATCATCGTGATTTCCGACGAGGCGCACCGGACTCAGGCTGGCAAGCTGGCGCGCAATATGCGCCTGGCATTGCCGAATGCGGCGTTTATCGGGTTTACCGGCACGCCGTTGTTCAAGCACGACCAGCTGACCAAGCGCATCTTCGGCGATTATGTGTCGCGTTATGACTTCAAACGCAGCGAGGAAGACGGCGCAACGGTCAAGCTGGTCTATGAGAACCGGGGCGAGAAGCTGCAATTGGCAAGGCTGGATTTGAACGACAAAATCGCCGAGGCAATCGAGAAAGCCGAACTGAATCCCGATCAGGAAGCGCTGTTGGAAAGACTGCTCGGCAAGGATTACGAGGTCATCACCGCCGATGACCGTTTAATGAAAATTGCCGTCGATTTCGTTGAGCATTGCACGACACGCTGGGAGGCCAGGCGATGCTGGTGTGCATCGATAAAATCACCTGCGCGCGGATGCTGCAATTGATCGAGCCGTTATGGCAAGCCAAAGGCATCGCAATACGCGCTGAGGCCGAGGCCAAGCTGGCCGAGATCAACGCAGCCAGCGACGAGGTGACCCGACAGCAGCTCCATGCGCAACGCGACCGTTTGTTGGCCAAGGCCAAATGGATCGAGCAGACCCTGATCGAAATCATTATCAGCGAAGCGCAGAACGAAGTTGCCGATTTCAAGAAGTGGGACTTCGACATCATACCGCATAGGAAGCGCATGAAGCTCGGTTTTGAAACGCCGGACGGCAAGCGGGTGGACGTGGAGTCGGCCTTCAAAGATCCGGGACATCCTTTCCGCATAGCCATCGTCTGCGCGATGTGGCTGACCGGCTTTGACGTGGAATCGCTATCGACACTGTATATCGATAAGCCGATGAAAGCGCATACCCTGATGCAAGCTATCGCACGCGCCAACCGCCGCTATCCCGGCAAGGATTTCGGACTGATCGTCGATTACAACGGGATGCTGAAAGCCCTGCGGGAAGCGCTGGCGCAATATGCGCTGGGAGATGGCAGCGGCAACGGGGAAGAAATTGTCGCGCCTATTGAAGAACGTCTGGCTGCGCTGCAGGAAGCGATTGAAGTGGCCGAGGCGCATTTGCTCGGGCTTGGCTTTGATCCTTCACGTTTGTTGGGCAGCAAGGGTTTTGCCCGCATAGCCCTGCTGAAGGATGCGGTCGAAGCGATTTACGCGGGAACGCCCGCAGATAAGTCCGGAACCGAAACTGGCGAAAACGCAGGCATAGGCAGTAATGAATCCAAACGGCGCTTCGAAATATTGGCCAGAGTGGTATTCGGCCGTTTCAAGGCATTGTTGACGGAGCCTTCGATAGTGACTTATGCGGAACGACATGGCAATATCGAAGCCATCTATAAGAAACTGTCGGAGCGGCGCGATACGGCGGACGTAACCTCCTTGTTGAAGGAGTTGCACCGGATCGTGAATGAAGCCATTCGGGCCGAAACCGCCGGTGATGATCATGTCGAAAGCAAACAATACGACCTGAGCCAGATCGACGTGGAAAAACTGCGTGACGAGTTCGCCAAAAAAGTGAAAAGGAAAGCGACGGCATTACAGGACATTTTTAAGATTCTTGAGGAAAAGCTTGCCCGGATGCTCGACAAGAATCCCCTGCGCATCGATTATTACAAAAAATATCTGGAGATTATCGCCGACTACAACCGGGACAAGGATCGCATCACCATCGAGGAAACTTTCGCCAAGGTCATGGATTTAATCCAGAGCCTGGATCAAGAGCAACAACGCACGGTTGAAGAAGGTCTGAGCGAAGAACAGTTAGCCATTTTCGACCTGATCCGACGCGGAGACCTGTCAAAATCGGAGCGGGAGAAGGTTAAAGAAGTCAGCCGCGAATTGCTTGCCGACATTTTGCGCCTGCTAGGGCCGCTCGATCAATGGACCGAGAAAGAACAGACTCAAGCCGAAGTTAAAACCTTTATCCTTGACCATATCTTTCAAACGCTTTCTGAACCGCCCTATTCATCCGACGAAAAGAATCAGGTTGCGGAACGGGTTTTCCAGCATGTCTGGCAGCAAAGCGTAAGCGGCGAAATTTTCAATCAGGAGAATGCTTAATGTGGTTGTTCATGAATGAATCTTTTCTCTCGATTGTCGACAAAGGCGACCCCAGCGGCAAAACCTTGTTGATTCGTGCCTGACCAAGCCAAGGACAGGTAGCGAATGCCATTGCGGACGCTATCCGCAACATTGATTACAGTAATTTCAAATCGACAGTCTCAGATCCAGATCGCCATGATGCTTATCTGGAGTTTGTTCAACTATGTATGCCCTTCAGAGTAGCCATAAATGACGACTTGGCAGCAGAGCTGTCGTATCGCTTGGAAACTTGCCAGTGAAAAAACTTACGCAGAATGGGAAGCTAAACATGCAGAGCTTTGATTGTTATATTGGCATCGATTATTCCGGCGCCGAAACCCCAACTTCCAGTCTCAAAGGCTTGCGGGTTTATCAAGCGTATGGCGATGCTTTACCGGAGGAAGTGCTGCCGCCGCCCAGTCCCCGCAAATATTGGACTCGGCGCGGCATAGCCGAGTGGTTGCTGGAAGCCCTATCGCAAGACATCCCTTCGCTGGTTGGCATCGATCATGGCTTTTCGTTTCCGTTGCGCTATTTTGAAGTCCATCACCTCTTGCCGGACTGGCCGAGCTTTCTGGACGATTTTCAAAACCATTGGCCGACCGACCGAGACCACGTCTATGTCGACTTTATTCGTGATGGCTCAGTCGGCAACGGCGAGGCGCGAACGGGTGATCCCCGCTGGCGCCGGCTCTGCGAGGAACGCTGCCGCGCCAAATCAGTATTTCATTTCGATGTGCAAGGCTCCGTAGCCAAATCCACTCATGCCGGCCTTCCCTGGCTACGCTTTCTACGCCAACATTTAGGCGAAAACATACATTTTTGGCCTTTCGACGGGTGGCAGATTCCGCCCGGTCGGTCCGCAATCGTCGAAGCCTATCCTGCCCTTTATAAAAAACAGTTCGCCCTTGAAAATAGCACGCCCGACCAACACGACGCATACAGTATTGCGGCCTAGATGCGACAAGCTGATCATGACAGCCAACTTATTGATTTTCTTAACCCCGCTCTGCCGCCTCATTTACGCGGTGTAGCAGAGGTTGAAGGCTGGATCTTGGGCGTGACGGCGAGTTAATCGGTTTCGTTTATGATACCGGGCATACGCTCAGGACCAGCCAGTAAAGACTTTTATTCCGGCCATGATCAGCAATCCGGCACAACCCCGCCTCAATCCAACTGAACCGAATCTGCCGCATGGAATCGGGACATCCTTTTCCCGTTATCCCGCATCACGGCCCCGGCCGCTTAATACTCATCCCCCAACGCGTCCAGCGCCGTCTGCGCCAAACCGGTCCATAGCGGCGTACTCCAATCCTTCAGATACCGCCTGAACTGCCGCCGCGTTGAGAAAATGGGAAACGCATCGGAGCATAATTCGTTCAGCATCTCTCGGCAGTGCAGCTTAATCTCGGCTTCCAGCGATTTAGGATCGCTGTCTTGTCCGCCGTAAACCACGCCCAGCAAGCTGAGTTCCGCCAGCGTGCTCAACGCGTAAGCCCGGTCATCGCCTGACGATTTGCGAATCTGCCATTGCACGATCTGTTTGGCCGCGTTCCACAATATGCCGTATTTATGCGCCAGTTCCTTGAGCACGGGACCGTCGTCTTCCCGGTTCAGGATGGCGATAATCGACAGATACTGCGTGATCACCCAGTAATTGCAAGGGTCGATTTCCCAGGCATCACGATAAAAATCGCGGCAGGCTTCGTAGGCTTTCTGGGCCAATGGCAGATTTTCCGCCAGGGCATAGGCGATGCCGATGCGTTTTTCGCTGGCGGCGCTGATGCCCAGGCGCTGCGCCTTATCCTTGGTCGAGACGATGGCATGCGATTCCTCGCGCCAGTTTTTCAGATCCTCGCGCACCGAGGCGCACAGCGCGGCCAATTCCACGTTTTGCGCATCACTGAGAAGCTGTGCGGCACTTTGATCCCGGTCCAGATTGGCCCCCACCAGCTCGTCGATCCGGTCAAACTTCACTTCGATTTTGCGCTGCGTCTGCTGGTCGCGGAACAGGTTGACCTGGCGTTCAAAATTCCACGGCACCGTGGCGTAGGCGACGATGCTGGCCCAGTCGTGCGTTTCCGGCGAATCCGTGCGCAGCCGTTGGCGCAGTTCGTAGAGCACCCAGCGCGGGTCGCCGCCGTTCAGCAAGCCGCGGTAGAGCACTTTGGCCGCGATGGCCGATGCCTTCATCCACAGCGGAAACTGGGACGCGATGACCCACGGAATGCCGGCCGCGTTCAGTTCGTGGGCGATGCTGCCGCCGGGTGTCAGCACCGATTCGATATTGCCGGAATCGCAGGTCGCCAGCGTCACGAGCGTCGGGCGAAAGCGCGTGTTGCCGGCCGAATCGCTCGAGGTCAGGGCGATGGCGAGACGTTCGCCGTCGACGATGTCGGCGCTGTCGCCGGTCTCGCTGCACAAGGCCAGGCCGTAGCGCTCATCGCCGGAATACTTGAACGGCGCGCCATGGGCCAGGATGTGGACATGGGTGAACTCGGTCGAGGCGCAAAGCGAGCGGATTTGCTCCAGCGTGGCATTGGGCAGCACGGTCAGCAGCTTTTTGACTTCCTCGATACGGTTCTCGTCCTTGATCTTGACCCAGGGCTCAATGGCCTCGCGCAGGGCTTGCAAATGGGTCTGCGCGGGCACGTAAAGCCCGTCCGGCGCCGCGAACGCGAACAGAATGCGCGGCGGGCGCGTCCAGTCGACCGGCAACGGACGGCCCCGGCGGATTTCCCGCGTGATCGTGATCGGCGTGCGCATTTGCAGGAACAGCGGCGAGCCCGATCCGGGGAAACCGTCCGGCGCCACGGCCGCCTCGAAGGGCATCAGGCCCAGTTCGAACGCGGACATGGCCAATCGCAAATGCACGAGTTTGCCGTTCTCGGCGCCGGCATTGCCGAGCTCGGAAAGCAGGGCCGGCACCTGGCCGAGCACGCGGCCGATGGCCTCGCCTATGTCGCGGACTTCCGATTGCCGCTGATCGTCAGTGGCAGGGTCCTTATCCTGGGGGTATCTGAGCCGCCGCAGGCGCATCAGCAACTGGCGGTGCTCGAACGGCATTTGCAGCGTCACCGGTCCGTCGGAGCCGCACAGGGCAATGTAGTTGGTCAGCGGCGACAACAGTTGATTGTGGGCGGGCCCGGATCTTAACAGTTCGAGCTTGACATTGCGGATTTCCGAAGTGTACTTTTCGATCATGTCACTTCCTCGCGAATTGCTGGATGACCTGGGGCGCGCCGGTGCCGTCGCCGACGACATGGCTCAGGCAGCCGACGACGCCGCCTTTCTCCGCCTTGATGGACACGGCGCTGGTCTGGTTCATCACGAAGCTTTGCCCGCCGAATTTCGCCTCGTCGATCAGTTCCATGCGGCCGTCCATCAGGACGTCGTAAACCGGCTTGAACGACTTCTGGTCCTTCAGCATGGCGTCGGTGAAGCGCAGCAGCCGGATCCAGGTGCCGCAATTGAAGTAGAAGCGCCCGCCGCCCATGTCGATGGCGCGCTCCAGATGGGTGTGGCCGGTGACGATGAAATCGATCGAAGACCCTACCGCCGCCGTGACATCCTTGAAGGTATCGTCCTGGTCAGTGCGGTCGAAGGTCTTGTCGTCGGCCAGCCAGTCTTTCAGCGCCCGGCGCAGCGCCTCGTCCTTGGGCACATCCCTGAGCCAGCCCGTCAGCCGGTCGAAGATCAGCTGCCAGGTGCCCAGCGGCGCCGCCGGCTCGACGATCTGGGCATTCGGCTTGCCGAGATTGTCCTCGGCCAGCGCCAGCATCGCGTCCACATCCTGCGAGTCCTGCCGCGAATGCGCGTTGATGCCCTCCTTGAGATTGGGGCCCAGCAATTGGTCGACCGTCACCGCCGAGGCATCCGTCACCTGTTCGCGCGGCTGAAACCCTTCGACGGACAGGCGCTGGTTGACTTCCCTGCCGCTGCTGATTCTCTCGCCGACGATGGAGACCAGGTCGGTGATCTTTTTCGCCTGGGACGGATCGAGCACGATCAGCGTGCCGACCGCGGCCTGGGTTTCCGGCTTCAGCAAATCGATCCATTTGTATTTTTCCTTGACCTCGTTCATGACCTCCTTGACCATGCGCGTGCCGGCGTTCGGATACCATTCCTTGGCATCGAGTGAGCGGCCGGCGTTCAGGCGCCGCCCGACCTTGGCCAGATCCTCGTAGCGGTTGTAGTTCCAGGCGTCCACCTCGTTGCCGTGCGTGCAGTAGACGCGGGCGCCGCCGACCGTGCAGGTATAGCCGGCGCCGGTGGTCGAGAACTCGATCCGGGCGCGCTTGACCAGATCGTCGCCCGCCAGCCGCGTCCTGATGAAGCGTTGAACCGTCGGGAACGACATTTCGATATCGTGGTTGCCGATGATGAAGACCAGCGTGCGCCGCTCGACCGCCACGAAGGCCGCCAGGGCATCCCAGACGCAGGCGAAGGACGGGTCTTTCATGATCCGGTCCACGACGGCGACCGCCTGCTCGACGGCGATATAGCCCGGCAGTTCCTCGGCCAGGGTGTCGAAAACGTCTCCGTTCAGCACCAGCGCGACCTGGCCCGCCGGACACTGCTGGCCCACCCAGCCGATATAGCCTGCCAGCCTTTGGGTCTCCTTCAGAATCTGGAAATTGGGCCTGTTGCCGCCCATGTGGATGTCCGAGATTACGTGAATCTCGTCATAAGCAGGAAAATCGCTCATACGTCTACCTCTAGTTGAAATAAAACCGAAGGCCAGAGCCGGGCAGATTCGGCGTGCCGGTATCCAATGCCTCGATATAGTAATGGGTTGCGCTGACTATCGTCTGTTGATCCGGAGAACCGCGTTGATCAACAGACGACGGGGCAAATGGAAAAAGGCGTTATAGATCCGCGCTCGGCTTGATGCCGGTGATGCCTTCCGCGACGCGCTCCGACAACGCGCAGATCGTCGCGACCGGGTTGGCGCCCACGGCCGTCGGCAATAACGCCCCATCGGCGACATACAGGCCGGTATAACCGAACACCTGGCCGAAGGTATCGACGGCCGCGCTGGTGACGCCTTCGGCGGGGTCGTTCGCCAAGCGGCAGCCGCCCAAGGCATGGACGGTGATGTTGTTTTTCATGGGCCACAGCCAGTTCGGCAGCGGAATGAACGCTTTCCCGCCGCTCCATTCCTTGAACCGGTTGCCCATGTCGAGGATGGTCTGATACAGGGACATGCTGTCCTTGTAAGGCCATTTCACATGCAGAAAGCCGTCATCGTTCAATTCCATGACGCCGTTGCTTTTGTCTATGCCCATGCACAGCAAGACGCTGCTGGTATAGGAAAGATCGCCTTTCAGCAATTCATTGAAGGCGTAGCCGATATGGCCATTGGTGATGCCCTCCATGAAGCGGGCGATGGCCATCTTGACGGTCCGGATAAAGGCGTTGAAGTGCGAAAAGCCGGGTCTGAGCCCTTCTGAATACCAGGCGGCGAAATTGGGATAGCTGGCGTCTTCCAGGATGAAGGCATGGTCCCGGTTGAAATTCTTGAACAAATTGTAATCAGTGCCCTGGGTGATGACCGGCCCGTAATTGGGATTGGCGGGTTTGTCGCCATCGATGACGAACGAGAGGAAATCGCCATTGCCGGAAAAATGCCGGCCGAGCTTTTGGCTGATATTGGGCAGGGTCTTGTAGACATCCCGGCAGCGCATCAGCAGTTCGTTCGAGCCCAGCGTGCCGGCCGAAACCACCACGCGGCGCGTCACGGCGCTGTGCTCCTTGTGGCCGTCGTTCAGATCCTGCCAGTAAACCCGGTAACCGAACTCGCCGCCGGCGACGGGACTTTCATGGCCCTGCGCATCCAGGGGCACGATTTTCTGGCCGAGCACTTCGGTCTTGATCGCGGCGTTATAGCGCGTCTCGGCGACATGCAGGTAATTCAGGTCCAGCGAGTTTTTCGATTGCGTGTTGCAGCCCAGATCGCATTCGGCGCAATAGACGCAGGAAGTCTGCAGCGCGCCGTAACGGTTTTTCTCCTGCACGCCGATGTCGGTCGGCTTGTCGAAGTCATTGCCGAAAAAGACATTGATATCGAGCATTTGCGATTCGCGGCCTTCCGCCTTGGCGAACTCCTGGAACAAGCCCGTGCGGATGACCTGCCGGCGCGGATCGTCGCTTTGCGGCATCGGCCTTGCGCCCAGCACTTCCTTGCTGACCGCGTAATAAGGCTGCAAGGCGTCTTTCTTGCTGGTCTCGGGCCAGGTATCGTCAAACACCTCATCGGGCGGCTGCAGGAAGACATTGGCGTAGATTAGCGAGCCGCCGCCCAGCCCCGCGCCGACCACGGCATCGATATGGTCGAAATTGCGTATATCGAACATGCCGTGCATTTCCTTGCCGGCGATGTTTTTCGGCCGGGTGCGCTTTTCCGGCAAAAGATTCCAGAAGTTGTTGGCCATGTCATGCGGCGAGCGCGGGAAAGACCCCATGGGATAGCGTTTGCCGCGTTCCAGCAGCATGACCTTGCCGGGCCATTTCTTCGCCAGGCGGCAGGTATTGATTGATCCGCCAAAGCCGCTGCCGATGACAATAGCTTCGTAGTCGTATTCGATATTCATCGTATTCTCCCGATATTGTTTTTTTTATTGTTAGGATTTGATTGCTAGCTTCCTGGCTTGCGCATGAAGCCGCTTGTGCAGGCCGGGCTGGAGCTTTAGCGCAAGCCCGGCCTTGGAGCGATGCCGGGCTTACCAACCCAGCCTGCAACTGTTTTTTAAAAAGCTCAGGATTGAATCTGGGCGCCCGCACCGTTCTTGTGGACGTGCGTGATATACGTGTCCCAAAGCTCGCGCATGAAAAAGCCGCCGAAAGCGGCGATCGTCCTGGCTTTTGCCGCGAAGCCATCGGCATGCGTGACCGTCACGGTCGACACCAGCTTCATCAGATCGGCCACGCCCAATGTCAGAATGCCCGCGCCGATGACCGGACCTGACTTGTCGGTGCCCTTGTGCAGCTGCGTGTACAGGGTCGTGGTCTCCGGCCACAGCTTGAAGACCGAGCCGTCGCGCACTTCCTTTCTGCCGGCCAGGTAATAGGCCTCGCCTTGATGCACAAAGCCCAGCTCGTAAACCATCAAGGTCAGTTTCGGGTCGTCCGTGGGCTTGAACAGATTGAACACGCCGGTATTGGCGACCATGCCCATGCCCAGCGGGGCAAAGTCGATGGTGCCGGTCAGGCGGCCCGGATGCTCGGCATTCTTGATGAAGGCATCCATGTCGTCGATGCTGACCTCGGCGTGCATGGCCAACTGCGTGCCCGCCTGCTTGCCTTTCGCCTTGCCGTCTCGCGGATCGCTGGCATCGAGCGCAAAGCCGCCCGTCATGGTTTCTTTAAATTGCAGACCTGTTTGTTGTGCTGTCATGTTCAGTATGTAAGGTTCAAACGGAACCCCCTCCGGTTTCATGCGGTTGAAATAAGCTCTCGCATCGGCCCGTCCCATTTCGATCAGGGTGGCGTGGCTGATCGCGCCCGTGTACAGCGCCGAGTCCAGCGGCAGCGGATGCGCGGGCTTGATCAGATGGAGAGTGATGGGTTGTTGATGTCCGTATGGTTGTTCGCCGTTGGCTATGCGGGCATTGATGGCCTTGATTTGTTGAAGCTCTTTGATCAGTGCGCCGTTGGCGCTCATTTCCAGCATCTGCACATAGGCGTCCAGCGGGCCGCTTCGGTAGCCGGGGATATTGCCCATGATCCAGATCAGCCATAATTCACTGGCGCCGCGCTTGACGGCCTCCAGCAAATTGGCGTCCTGGATGAACCCCGAATCCAGATAGACCGTATCCTTGATCGTGACGGGCGGCAGCGTGCCGGGCAGCGACATGCCGGCCACGAGAAAATCCTCGGTCATGGCCTGGTGGGGAATGACTTCGTTCATTTTCCGGCCGAAGTTGCAGACGTTGAACGTGCCCTGCACGCCTTCCGCGGCGCGGATTTTTGCAAAATCGATGCCCAGGTGCGGATAGACTTTCTCGCGGAACGCCTTTGCCGAGCCGGCGGCGACGAACTTGGGCGGCCAGAGATAATTGCTCAACGGCATGAAAGAGATCGTGTCGCGCATTTTCAGGGTGCGCCAGCGTTCGCAGATGTCGTCGATCCGCAAGCCGGAAAACAGCATGGCCAGGTTCAGCGAGCCGCCGGACGTGCCGTCCATATGCTGAAACGTGAGGCCATGCGCGAAAATCTCGGCCAGCGCGCCGGCGGCGTAGGACAAACGCATGCCCCCGCCCGGAAGGATGAGGGCCCTTTTGGGCAGTTGGCTGGCGTTGGCCGCCGCGCCCTGGGGAATATGGGCTTGTGCTGTCATAATGATTGCTCCTGCCTGTGAGTTGTCGATCATGCCGGAGGAATCGGCGCATCGGGCGGCGACAGCCATTCCTCGCTCAGGCCCAGATTGATCACGGATTCGAAGCCTTCCGGCGCTTTCTCGGGCAACTGGTCGAAATCGAGGAACCAGCTCTCGATGTGGTCATCGAGCGTGCCGGTGATGGACGGCAGGAAAATCGTGGCGATGGCATCGCCGATTTCCAGTTCCTTCATGGCCTGCAGGCGGGGATGGTCGCCGATGACGAAGCGGGCCTTGGCGTTCTTGAACAGGCGGACGCCGCATTTGGTGTCGAGCAGGATGTCCGATTTCATCAGCATGCCGCGGAACGAGCAGTAATTGGAGGCGCGCATCTTGGCCGGTATCCAGGCCTTCTTGGCCGGCTCGATTTCGACATAAGCCACCAGTTTGCCGTCCAGGTCGTACTGGCTGCTGACCTTGTCCTCGCTGATCTTGAAATCCAGATGCCCCTGGTGCTTCGGCATGCCCCAGATGCCCTTGCCGCCCTTGACCGAGATTTCCGACGATACCGGCAGGTCGACGACATACTGGCCGGTCTTGAAGAAATTCATGAACAGGGCCGGCAGCAGCCTGGGCGCCGGTTTCGCGCCATGGGTGCAGGCGATGGCGATGCTGTATTCGATGTATTTGCCGATGGGCGTTTCGCGGTAGTCGATAACGGTCACGATCAGCAGTCCGGTGTTCCACAAGCGGAAGGGATGGACGCCTTTGGGCAGGAACGCCTTGGCTTTTTCCGGATTGATCGGGAAGACCGCCATCAAGGCCGGCGAATTGACGGCAGCGACGGGCAGCTTGAACGGAATGCCGTCGACCAGCGAAAACCGGCCCGCGTATTCTTTAATGCGTTTTGGCATGCAAAACATATTGTTACTCCCTGCGCCTTTTCATGGCGCGTTTTTTTTATTGTTGTTATGAATCTTTATTGAGTTCGTCGATGATCAAGGGAAACGTGTCCCGCGCCGCATTCTTGCCCATGAACACATCCAGATGGCCGTAGCCGGGCAGTACGTGCAGCGAATGGTAATTCGGGCGCAGTCCGGAAAAATAGTTATAGGAATTGATCTGGCTGACGGGCAGAAAACAGAGGTTGTTTTCCCCGGCAAAAAAGGCGAACCGGGCGTCAGTCTTGGGGGCGGCCTTGAGAAAATCGTCCGGCAATTCCTTGAAGCCTTCCACGGCAACCAGATGGCCCTGCTGCGTGCAGCGGGTGATCTGCTCGAAAAAGCGCAGCGGCACGGCGCCGAATTCTTCCTTCAGCCATTCGTGGGTTTCTTCATTGAGGTTTTCATGGCTCCACAGGGCCGGAAAACCGCTGCCGTAGGTAAAACTGACCTGCTTGCAAACGGCGTTATGGCATTCGTGATGGGTCATGTTGACCAGCAGGGTGATCAGCTTCGCGACCAGGCTGGGCGCCTTAACGCCCCAGTGCGGATTCAGGTAGGGCGTGAGCAGCTTGACCAGCGGCACCAGGTATTGAAGCTTGAACGTGGACCAGCGGGGCACGACGGGATGCAGGGACACGGCGTTGCTGACGATGGTGGTGACTTCGGGCACGAGTCCTGCGAGGGCCGACATGGTGAAACTGGTCGAGCCCTGGCAATGGATGATGGCCTTGAGGTTTTTCGCGCCGGTCTCGGCGATGATGGTCTTGACGGCCTTGGGATGATCGTAGAGGGCCGCCTGATCCAGCGTCCACAAATTCGGCGGAAAAACGATGCTGCCCCGCCAGTTTTCCAGCCATACGTCATAGCCCTCATCGATCAGCGCATCGACGATGGTCGTCGCCACCGGCGCCCGGTATATGGAGGCCCGCACCCCGGCGCCATGCACCAGAACAACCGGGCCTTTATCCGGCGGTTTCGGACCCCGGACATTGATTAGATTAAGATTTACGCCATCATCGGTAACAAAAGGGATGATGCGCTCCTCATAGAGCGTCGGCGCTTGCGCAGGCATAAAAAGTCTCCTTTTGGCATTTATTAGTATTTATTATTGGCCCTTAAAGGTCTCAAGGAGACGGAAAGCTCCCGTTCCTCAAAAAGTTTGGCAATGGTTGCCGTTTTTTATTGATGTTATGAATTCAAATCCTCCCAAACCAATCGGCGCTCTAAAGCGCCTTATCCAATAATCGGACAGTTCAGTTCCGCCGCTTCACCATCCGCCTGTTTTTCTGTATTCCAGTCGTCAGAATTGCCCTGTTGGCTTAATTAAGCCAACAGGGCGAAATAGGGACATAACGTTGATATCTCTTTTTTTATGTTCAATAAGGTAGAGAATGAATCTGCGTTATGTAAAAAATTCCATTATAGTTTATATAAGCAATGTTTCAAGGAATGCCTGTGCTTTTAACTCAGGCATTCATCCATGAAGTAGTCAGGGTCCGTAAAGTCCAACTCACTGATAGCACTACCATTTCATCCTTCAATACTGTCGTTTTTCACAGTCGATGTCAGCAGAGAACCATGAACATGCGGCCTAGAGTTCTATGAAGCGAGGTTTGATTTGAAGAACAAGAACTTATAGCAAAATCTTTCAAGAATGTTTATTTCGGGCCATAAAATATGTAATGAAAACTCAGCCATCCTCTCTTCCGGATTTCGATAGCTGAGCGGGTAAGCCAGATACCAGAGGACGCAGGTCAGAATGATGTCTTTTTTCGATGCGGTGACCTTATGAAGTCGATCATAGGGTAATTTAAGTGGCTTGCTTGAGCGCATAACAACTTCTGCTAACTAATGCAACAGAGCCCTGCGGGCTTTGCGTAAGTCCTGAATAATTCATTGCTTACTGGACTAAAATCCAACGGTGCAAACTTTTCATGCGCTGCCGTGTCTCAAAATATGTTTGATTTTGACATACAAAATCCATCCTCATCTCTGAAAATAATCCACAGCTTCGCCGGCGGCAAGATCGAGACAACTGGAAGGCGGTGTTCGCCCAGCAGCGTTCGCCCGGCACCCTGCCCCTGTGGGGCGAGCCTTTCGTGAAAACCCGGCTTCCCTGGCTCTATAACCTGCGCACTGATCCCTACGAGAAAGCGAGCATCACCTCGAACACCTACTGGGATTGGTATCTCGACCATGTGTTCCTGTTAGTGCCGCTCCAGCAGTATGTGGGCCAGTTCCTGGCGACGTTCAAGGACTATCCGCCGCGCCAGAAAGCGGCGAGCTTCCCATCAATCAGGTGATGGAGCAACTGAAGACGCCGGTCAACGACTAATCACAAGGAGGCACCGTAGCCGATGCCCGCGTTCCGAGCTTTCATGCTATGAAAAGCTACCCGGCCGCAAAGATTGTTGCGCTTCCCCTGTTCGCCTTAACGGGACCGGCGGCAGCTTATGCCGAATGGTCGCTCACCAGCCGCGGCACGCTGTTCTATACCGACGATGCAGGCATCTTCTCCGCCACTCGCCGCCTGATCCGGGACGTTGATCGACCCAGCCGGCTATCGATGCCCGGCTGGCTGGCCAGGGCAGCGACGGTGTGTTCGAGCCGATGCTGAAGCTCTCGAATTTCTTTGCCTGCCGGTATGGCACCACCACCGTGGATCTACAAGGCGAAGGTTTCGTGCTCTTCGACCACACCAAACACAACGACTGGCTGAGCCACTTGGAAGGCGACGAGCGCAACGGGGCCCACGAAAACGTCTACCAGGGCGAGATGCTGCTGGTGTACAGGATTTCCGAAAAGACCCGCGCCTATACCGGCGTGCAACATTCCAGCCGGAAGGAAAGCTTCGAGGCCGAGGACATCAGGAACACCAACGTCGGCATCGGTATGCAAACCGAGTTTTGATCCTGTAACCAAATACCATACCGTGGAGATTCCTCATGCTTTTTTCGCTGCGTTCTTTCTCGATATCGGTCCGGGGGACATGTCCGGTCTGCCAAAAGAATTGGGCGTCTCGCATTAGGCACAACTCTGCGACCGACTTACTGACCAGTAACATTCCCGGAGGCACAAGCCTATGTTAAAGATCCCGCATCTCCTGGTGTTGAGCCTGTGGCTGGCGATTTGTTCATGCCCGGCGGCAGGCAAGCCACTTCCTTCATGGCACGACGGCCCCGCCAAACGGTCGGTCGCCGAATTCGTCGGCAAGGTGACGAATAAAAAAGGCCCGGACTTCGTGCCACCGGCCGAACGCATCGCCGTGTTCGACAACGACGGCACCCTCTGGGCGGAGCAGCCGCTGTATTTCCAGTTGCTGTTCGCCATCGACCGGGTGAAGGCCCTGGCGCCGCAACATCCCGAATGGAAGGACCAGCCGCTCTTCAAGGCCGTGCTGGAGAATAACATGAAGGCGCTCGCCGCCAAGGGCGAGCAAGGGATGGTCGAACTGGTCATGGCCACCCACGCCGGCATGACTACTGCCGAGTTCGAGGCCATCGTCAAGGACTGGATGGCGACGGCAAAACATCCGAAATTCAAGCAGCCCTACACCAAACTGGTTTACCAGCCGATGCTGGAACTCCTGGCTTATCTGCGCGCCAACGGCTTCAAGACCTACATCGTCTCCGGCGGCGGCGTGGATTTCATGCGGCCCTGGGTCGAGAAGGTTTATGGCATTCCGCCCGAACAGGTGCTGGGAAGCAGCATCAAGACCCGGTTCGAACTGCGCGACGGCAAGCCGGCGCTGGTACGGTTGCCGGAGGTGGACTTCATCGACGACAAGGCAGGAAAACCGGTGGGCATACACAAGTTCATCGGGAGACGGCCCATCGCCGCCTTCGGCAACTCGGACGGCGACCTTCAGATGCTGCAATGGACCTGCTCCGCGTCCGGCGATCGTTTCTGCCTCATCGTCCACCACACCGACGCCGAGCGCGAATGGGCTTATGACCGGCAGTCGAGTATCGGGCGGTTGGACCAGGCCCTCGACGAGGCGCAACAGCGCGGTTGGACCATCGTGGACATGAAGCGCGACTGGAGACGCATTTTTCCTAAACAAACGAAGCGGTGAAACCCTTTCAAATCAGGAGGCAATGGCATGCCCCCCACTTATCCAGCGTTCAAACCCGTGGCGGCCGCGGTGGCCTTGACGGCGGCATCGAGCTTTCCGGGCAGCGGGGCCATGGCAAGCGACGCCAGCCCAAATCCCTGGGCCGCCAATCTCTCGCTCTATATGTGGCTGCCCGGGGTGGACGGCGATTTCTCCGCCGGACCTTTCAATAAATCGGTCGATGCCAGCTTCATCGATATCGCCGGGAAACTGCGCAATTTCCCGCTGGCTTTCATGGGACGGTTCGAGGTGCATTACGAGCGGCTGGGGTTCTACCTGGACGGCAATTACATGGATCTGGACTTCAAACCCCGTTTCGACCAAGGAATCAGCAAAGGCTTGTCGAGCCGGTTGGGCATCATGGAGTATGGCGCGACGTACCGTGTGTTCGGCCCGGCCGCCTCGGAACGCATCGCCCGCTGGAGCGAGAAATCGCATTCCAACCTCCTCGACCTTTATGCCGGCGGACGCACCTTTTGGCTGGACAACCAAATCGAATTCAAAGGCATAGGCAGCGCTGCGGCCAGCAAGTCTTTCACCACGCCGGTCGTGGGCGGCCGGTTCGCGGTGGAATTCACCCCGGCGTGGTTCGTTCTGGTGGACGGCAACGTCGGTGGTTTTGGCGTGGATGATGTGGAATTCGCCGCTTCCGTACTCGGGACGGTCGGCTACCGCACTACGCTGTTCGGTATGCCCGCCTTGGTGGAAGCCGGCTACAAGGCGCTGCACCTGGAGGTGAGCAAGCAAATCATTGACTCCGATGTAACGATGAACGGGCCATTCATCGGGTTGACCGGGTATTGGTAATTCATGAGCCTTTTCCACTGGCTTCTGGCTTTCACTCTCGTCAATCTCGGCAGGATTCCCCTGACGGTGATGCGCTCCCCGGCACCGCTCGCCATCATACCCTGCGTGCGGCGGGCATTCGCCCCCCGCCGAGTACCGGCAGAATCAAACGCATGGGAGCATTGACATGGCGCCTTTGAATGTCCGTCGCGGCGTGTTGTCCGCGGCCGCTGCAATCGTGGCGTTCTTTTTCGGCGTGCTGTGGGTCCGGCTGGCACCGTTCGAATCCCAAAACAGGCCCGTGACACCTGAGCCTAAGGCTGCCTTGTTGCGCGATCCGGCGCGTATGGCAAGGGTTTTGGCGGGGCAAGCTCTGGCCGGGATTCCCCTGGAACAAGTGCCGTCCAGTGAACAGGCCGATTTCCAGCGGGCCATGGACGAGTTCCTCGCCGCGCAACGCTGGAACGCCGACAATCCGGGCGCTCAAGCAAACATGGGGAATTTTTATGCAGCACGCGGCGAATACGCGAAGGCAGAAGCGGCTTACCGGGAAGCGCTGGCGCTGAACGCGGACTGGGTGCCCGCCTATGTCAATCTGGCCGATCTGTTCCGGCAAACGGGCCGCGGTCCCGAAGGCGAAGCATTGCTGCATGAAGGCCTTGCCCATCAACCGCAAGCGGCCTCCCTGCATCACAGTTTGGGGCTGCTCCTGGTGCGCGGGAATAACCTGCCGGCGGCCCTGGCTTCACTCAAGCGGGCGGTGGAACTGGCACCGGAGGATACGCGCTTCGCCTATGTCTATGCCGTGGCGCTCGACAGCGCCGGCCGTCGCCGCGAGGCCAATTCCGTGATCGAAGCAGGCTTGAAGCATGTGCCGGGAGATGCCGGCCTTCTCCAACTGCGGTCCTTATGGGCGGCGGAAACACAACCACGATGAGATGACGGAAACCGCAAAGGGTTCTCAGGCTCCGGCACAGCTGTTGCCAATCGAACGGCATTGTTCAGTCTGTTCTATCGCCGGATTATCCGTGAAGATACGGATGGTGTTTGTACGAATGGAAATCCGGATAAATAAGTGAATACTAGCCAACCATTAACTATTTATCGAACGAGTGAAAATCTACCTTAGCCCATATCAATGTCGGCCGAACAAGTATCAGTTCGGATTGCCTGATCTGCTGTGCCTCGCTCAAAGCCGCTTATTTATGGAACTAGAGCCGGCAGATTGATCAAGGTGCGTATGCCGTTTTTTCTTGAAAGAACAGAGGTGCGCCATGAGTAAAATGATTGTTTTCCATGCGGATGAGCAAGAAGAGGCGCCGAGGTACATTTATGGCATTGGCGGCGCTGATGTCCCGATCCGCTATCTTTTCGCCGCCTCTTTTGGCGCCGGCACGATGAACAGAATTGTCCGGGGCTACCCATTCATTCCACGAAACCATGAGCCCGACGGCGCCATCGCGATTGCGAGGTTCAAGCGAGGCGCATGCGCGGCGCGCGCTCCCGTGGGGCTTATCGCGCCGAAGGGACTCCGGGCCAGGCAGCCTGCGGAAGATAAAGAACGTGCATTCGGCTCAGGAGCTAAATCCCGGTATCGGCTCCCGAAAAGGGAATTCGCGCAGAAGCTTGTGCCGGTGCGCCCTGGTTTGAGTCGTTTCCTTGTCAGGGACGGATCGAATAGAAGTTACGCATCGGCGCCAGCCGCCTGGCGGCAGTCGCGGCGGTTAATTTAAGCGTACCCGCCAAGGGCTTGAGGCGTTTTTGCTATTTCTTGAATCTCCTGGAGGTAAGAATAATGATGCGTTATCGCAATTTGCTATTGTTTTTTCTGGCATTGTGGCTTACGACCTCCGACAGCATCGGAGATCCTCTATCGACTCGAGAAAGAATCGCCGCCGACAGATCCTGCGCAAGAATAATGAAGAAAGGTTTGCGGCCTGTCGCCAAACAACAGTCCGAGCGTTTTCTGGGCAAGGTCAGCGAGGACGCCGCCAATTGCAGAGGCGGAAGAAAAGCAGTGGAACGCCGCGGCTCTGTCTGGGTGGATTGGGCCAATTACTGGGGCGCCGCGGATAATGGCAGCAGAGCGGAAGGGTGGGAATTCATGACCGATCTGGGCAAGCACCTGAACCCTAATGGACGCGGAATAGACGGCGCCTTGATGGATCTAGAATACCAGCGCATGGAATTGCTCCGGTTCAATCTTTTCGACAACAAGACCTTTGAAGATTACGTCAAGGGCGACGGAAGAAAACCCGGCACCGTGTTAAGAACATGGCCGGCGATGCGCCTGCCGCCAGACCATCCGCAATTCGATCAGGTGACTGACGGTAAAAGCGGAGAACAGATTTGCACGGGAGAACTCATCCGGTACCGCAATTTAACCGGTATCTGCAATGATGTTTACAATCCGGCCATGGGTTCGACCCATCAGCTATTCGCCCGAAACGTGAGGTTTGAGTCCACGTTTCCGGAGCTGGGAAAAAACGAACTGGTCCGCAATCGCCACGGCAACCGGCTGAGCTTACTCAGGCCCGACCCGCAGGTCATATCCCGCAAACTGTTTACCCGCGCCCAGACCAGGCCCGAAGCCTGCAATGCAGGCCACGGCTTGCCCGATAATTCGAAAAGCGCGCAGTGCGATTATAAGAAAGCGCCGTTTTTCAATGTCCTTGCCGCCTACTGGATTCAGTTCATGACGCATGACTGGTTTTACCATCTGAGCGAGGGGCGCAATTCCAGCGCCAAGATGTCGGTTGGCTGCGCCAGCCAGCGGATAAACAACCAGGAGCGGCCCATCACTGCCGAGCAGGCTGCCGAACTGGGCTGCAGACAGAACGACCAGGCCGAGGTCGCTTTTATCGCCCAGGGCGAACCGGCGCCGACTTTCCAGCACGGCGGCAAGACTTATTTATCGCGCGCGCATCGCACCACACAGAACAACGTGACCGCGTGGTGGGACGCATCGCAGATCTATGGCTTTGACGAGCTATCGCACAAACGCGTGAAGCGCGACCCGAAGGACCCGGCAAAATTACGGATGGAGCCCCGGGGAACCCATGCGGGAGCCGGCGAGAGATTCGGGTATCTGCCGATTTTCAACAGTTGCAAGAACGCTGAAGCGGACTGCGTGGCCGATCCGATTCACCCAGACTGGAAAGGCCAGGAGGCGGCCGGCTTTGCGGATAACTGGACGATTGGCCTGAGCTTTTACCATAACCTGTTTGTACGGGAGCATAACCTGTTCGTGGACGCTTTCCGGGCCAAAATGGCCGCGACGCCGAATGCCGATTCCGGCCTGCGCAACCCGTCGAATCCCGAGCGGATCATTTTCTACAAGGATGTCACCGATGAAGAACTGTTTCAGGTCGCGCGGCTTGTCGTTGCCGCTGAAATCGCCAAGATTCATACCATCGAATGGACCACGCAGCTGCTGTACGATGAACCGCTGTTTCTGGGCATGAACTCCAACTGGAACGGCCTGCTGGAAAAAGACAATCCGGTATCGAACATCCTGGCAAAAATCGTTGTTGAGCGTCTGGCGAAGTCACAGGATGAAACCAGAGCCAACCAGTTCTATTCTGTGTTTGCATCCGGCGCCGGCATATTCGGGCTGGGCAGCCGTCGCTACGCGGAGCGCCCCGGCTTTCTCGGCCATTTGCCCGGCGAGACCGATATCTGGGACATCCGCAATCTGGAACACGTAAACGGCGGCACCAATCATTTCGGCTCACCGTTCAACTTTCCGGAAGAATTCACCACGGTGTATCGGCTGCATCCGTTGCTCCCTGATCTGATCGAGTTTCGGGATCTGCGCAACCCCAACGCGATCATCAAGAAAATACCCGTCATCAGCACGTTCCGCGGCAAGGCCACGCAGGCGATGACGGACGGCGGACTGAGCAACTGGGCCTTGAGCATGGGACGGCAGCGCCTTGGCGCGCTGACCCTGCAGAACCACGCCCAATTTCTGCAGAATCTGGAACTGCCGCACCTGCAGAGCAGGACCAATAAAATCGACATTGCGGCGCTGGATCTGATCCGCGACCGCGAGCGGGGCGTCCCGCGCTTCAATGAATTCAGGCGCCAATACGGCCTGACGCAGCTGACCAGCTTTGATGACTTCATGGATCAGCGGCTTAAGGAAGACAGCGAGGAACGAAAAGAGCAGAAACGGCTGATCGCAATTCTACGCGAAGTCTATGGGCAGCATCAATGCGACGCAAGCAAGATCATCACCGACGCGCAGCTGAATCCCGACGGTTCGCCCATCAACGACTGCCTGGGGCATCCGGACGGCTCCATGGTCGACAATGTTGAAGACGTCGATACCGTCGTCGGCTGGCTGGCGGAATTCACCCGGCCGCACGGTTTCGCCATATCGGAGACTCAATTTCATGTCTTTATCCTGAACGCGTCCCGGCGCTTGTTCAGCGACCGGTTCTTTACCTCCAGTTTCCGGCCGGAATTCTATTCCACGCTGGGCCGGCAGTGGGTCCTGAACAACGGGCCCGACGGCAAAAAATGGGAGCCGAAACTGTCCAACGGACATAAAGTCGAGGTATCGCCATTGAAAAGCGTCATGCTGCGCGCCATGCCGGAACTTGCCAGGCAGCTGGAAGGGGTGGTGAATGTTTTCGATCCCTGGGCGAGGGACCGGGGCAATTATTATTCGCTGGAATGGAAGCCGCGGGCGGATGCCGTCTCGGACGAAAGTTTTCAGTGACTTGAGACGGACGGAGTTCGTGGATCATCGGCGCATGAATTACGTTGCGCGAGGGATGCAAACGAACTTCTCCGCGTCAGCCAAACGCGGACGGTTGACAGGGCAATGAACGGCGGCCTGCGCATTTTCGGCGCACGGGCTGCCGCCTCAGTATCCGGAGTCGCGCCATGAAAAACGAACTTGAAATTGATCAGCTGGTTGCCGAGATGAACGAGCGCATTGCGGCCATTACACTGGCCGAGGCTGAAAACGGTACCGTCCCCCGATTCAACCAGTCGAAGACCATTGCCTGCCTTGATGCGGAGTTTCGCGTCCATGACGATATTCCCGAGGAGCTGAAACAGGGCATTTTTTCGCGGCCAGCCACCTACCCCGCCAGGCTGCGGTTCGCCAATGCCACGCAGCGTGACGATTCGAAGAAAGACATTCGGGGCCTGTCGATCCGGGTATCCCGTGTGGAGGGCGCGGTGCTCTGGGGAAAGCCGGGCTTTCAGGATTTTTTGCTGAACAGCTATCCCGCGCTTTTCGTCGCGACGCCGGAGGATTTTTTAGCCTTTATCCGCGCGCGGCAGGCAAACAAAGAACTGCTGTTTTTTTTGAATCCCTTCGATCCGCACCTGAAATCGCTTTGGCTTTTTTTAAAAGCCCGCAAAAAACACCTGAGCCCGCTCGATATCCGCTATTGGAGCACGGTGCCTTTCCGTCTGGGCGAATCGGGCCATCAGGCCGTCAAATATTCGGCGATACCTTGCTCGGACCATCAAACCGCCCAGGCGGTGGACGCCGGGGAAAACCAGCTGCGCGCCGCGGTCAAGGCGCATCTGGCGCAAGGCCCCGCCCGTTTCCGGTTTGCCGTGCAAAAGCAGATCGATCCGGTGTCGATGCCGATAGAGGATGCTTCGGCGGTCTGGGACGAGGCCGTCTCTCCGTTCCACACGCTCGCCACCATCAGCATGGACAATCAGGCGTTCGATACCCCGGAAGCTTTGGCCGACTGCGAATGCAGCAGTTTCAATCCCTGGCAGGGCCTTGCGGCCCATGCACCGCTGGGCCGGATGAACCAGGTCCGGCGCGGGGTTTATGCCGAAGCCGCCTCATTACGTAACAAGGAGCCAAGAACATGAATGACACAATCCAATCCTGGCTGGGCAAATCGCGTGAAGAACTCGATGAAATCTATCGCAACGCCGCACCGGGCGAGATTCCCGACGGCGATACGCAAGGTACCGCAATCCTGGCCGGCTCGATCTTCGCGAAATTGGTCGCGGCCTTGGCAGCGCTCTATGTCTGGCAGGGCAAGGTGTTCGATCTGTTTTACCCGGGCGGGCAGGCAGGGGTGCTGGTCAACAAGATAACCCCTTTCAGCCTGACGTTTATCGTCGCCAAGGTCTACCGGGACAAAAGCTGGCTTGATCAGGAAGACACTATCGTGATCGATTACTCGCGCACCTCGTTCCTGGCCAGGCGCATACGGGATGAAATCCGTGAAATCGAACCGGGCGTGTATCTCGGCAAGGTGTGGTGGGGAAAGAAGCGTGTCCTGGACTTTGCCCTGACGCGGAACAATATCGGTCAAGGCGTCTGATTCATGGATGACGCGGACGCACTCGGCCGGTCGACGCATCCGCTGACGCCCTGATTCAACGGCTTCATGCGGCGCGCATGAGCCCTATAACAGCTGCGAGGAGGAACAAGCGATGGATGAGCGCGCATCAAAACCAGGCTTCAAGCGGCTAAGCGGGGCCTTTTGCCGCGGCCCAGGCCGTGCATGGCGCGCCTGGGCCGCGGCGGTCACCTGCCTCATTCTTTTGCTGGGCGTTTACGCCGCCTTGCGTTTTCTTCCCCAATACGCCAAAACCTACGACACGATGGAGGACCATTTCAAATACGGCTCGGTCCGCGGCGATCTGGTCCTGGGGCTCCCGTACTGGGTCTGGCAGGCGCTGCCTTTGACTTGCGCGGACACCCTGCACAAGGTCGCGGGCGGGCGCCTGCCTCGCGATTATCTCGAACGGGTCCGCGTCTATGACGCCGGCAACGATGGGCAATCGGCAGAAAAAAGGCGGGCGCTCGCGCGCGAAGGCTACAAGGCCCTGGGCTTCATCTACGAAAGGGATGGCCGGGGACAGGAGCGGAATCTGCCGATCGGCACCACGCAACGCCGCAGTTTCGGCGTCGACCGGGTATGGGTCAACTGTTCGGTCTGCCACAGCAGCACCTTCAGGAAGGATGCCCAGGACCCCGGAACCGTGGTACTGGGCATGCCCGCCAATCTGTTCGATCTTTACAATTTCGAGCAATTCATATTCCAGTGCGAGAAGAGCCCGGACTTCAACCAGCTCCGGCTGATGCCGGAAATCCAGGCCCTGGGCGGCGATCTCGACATCATCGACCGCTACATGGTCTATCCGATAGCCATTACGCTCATGCACGACCTGATCCGCTTTCTCGACAGCCTGGTCGGCTTCTCGGCCTATCAGCCCCCCTGGGGCCCCGGCCGCACCGATACCTTCACCAACGCGAAAAGCTTTGCCGGCGAGGACTGGCGCAAAAGCATGCCGGATTATTTCAAAACCGGCAAGGTGGGCCGGGAGACCCTGGGCACCGCGGACTTTCCCTCGATCTGGCTGCAAGGGCCTCGGAAGCGGCGGGCCGACGGGCGGCAGATGGAGCTGCATTGGGACGGCAACAACGACACCGTCGAGGAGCGCAATCTGGATGCCGCCCTGGCCGCGGGAGGCCTGCCGCCGGTAATCGACCATGAAGCGATTGAATGCATCGAGCAATGGCTGTTGGATCTCACCCCGCCCCGGTATCCGTTCCCCATCGATCGCAAACTCGCCGCCAAGGGCGCTGCGGTTTACCGGGCCTATTGCGCGGAATGCCACGGCCGGAACGGCCGGGATTTTGAAGGCCCAAAAGTCGGCTACGTCACCGATATCGACGATATCGGCACGGACCGCTATCGGCTGGACAACTTCACGGAAAAGCTCGCGCAAAACCTGGCGACTTTCTACGCCGGGCAGGAACGGAACCCGCGCCCCCACCCCTGCCCCGGCGGCGGCACCTATCGCCCGCCTTCGCCGGCTTCCGCCGGAAAAGCCGGCCCGGACGATTATCATGCCCGCCTGGATCAGATCGACAGGGAAGAAGGCAGCTATCGCTTCAAGCACTTTCACAAGACCCGCGGTTACGCCAATGCGCCGCTCGACGGCCTGTGGCTGCGCGCGCCCTATCTCCACAACGGTTCGGTGCCGAGCCTGCGCGATCTCCTGAAACCGGCATCGGAAAGGCCCGCTGCCTTCTACCGGGGCAATGACCTCTACGATCCGAAGAATGTCGGTTTCGTGTCCACGGAGCGCGAAGATTCAAGCGGCAGGGCATTCTTTTTCTACGATACGAAAGTGGAGGGTAACGGCAATCAGGGGCACGAGGGGCACAAGTACGGCACCGACCTGCCGCCTGACGAGAAAGAATCCCTGCTTGAGTACCTGAAGACTTTCTAGCGGAGGGAAAAATCATGAACAGATGCGCCAGGATATCCCTCATGATTGGTTCGGCGGCCCTTTCGCTGCTGGCGGCCATGAGCCTGTATGCGGTCTGGGACAGGCTGTACCGGGAAGTGCCGGAACCCGCCTGGGTGAACCGGGACGCCGAAACCCGCTTCATGTACGCCTCCCTGGGAACGGAAAAGGAGCACGGCATTCCTTACTGGGTCTACTATGTGCTGCCGCGGCTGTTCCCGGAAAAACTGCCGGGGCCGGGAGGCTATGCGTCTTTGGGCTTTCCCTGGCAGGAGGGATACGAATTGCCCGTCGGCTTCACCAAAAAAACGGTTGGCTACCCGCGCGTGTCCGGCAATTGCGCCCTGTGCCACAGCGCGAAATACCGCCAGAAAGCGGGCGGGAAAGCGGTGTTTGTCCCGTTTGGCCCCGGCCGCACCGGCAATGTCGAGGGTCTGTTCCGCTTCCTGGCCGCTTGCGCCAGGGACCCGCGCTTCAATTCGAACAACGTCATGTTCCATATCCTGCAGGTCAACAAGCTGGATCCGATCGACGCCTTTCTTTACCGGTACGTCATCATTCCGGACGCCAGGAAGCGGCTGTTGGCCCTGGACTCGGCGCTTGACCTGTTCGGCGGGCCTCACCATGACAAGGGCGGGGTTATCGTCCGCCAGGCCAAAAGCCTGCCCGCCTATGGCCAAATCTCGTTTCCGCCCAGGTTTCCCAAGGAATTCCCGATCGACCGGAGCAAGGCTCAAGCCGGCAGGGCCGTGTTCGACAGGCAATGCGCGGGCTGCCACGTGGATGGCCGGGCGGGAAGCCCCACGCCTGTTGAGGTGGGCTTCAGCCGGGACCGGCTGGCCAATTGGCGCCAAAAGACGGCAATGCAGCCCGGCCCCGAAAGGCGCGGCCGGAGTGAGGATGCCGCCCGATACCGTGTTCCCAATCTGGACGGCATCTGGCTGCGGGCGCCCTATCTGCGCGACGGCTCCGTTCCCAGCCTGCGCGATCTTCTGACGCCTCCGGCACAGCGCCCGAAGGCGTTTCGCGCCGGCTGCGATGTCTTCGATCCGGTAAAGGTTGGCTTCAAGGCATGCGGGGAAGGCGAAACTGCCGCGCGAGCGCCGGCTGCCGATCCGAAGGACGGCGATAGTCCGGCCCACAGTTTCGGCACGGATCTGCCCGACCCGGAGAAGGCGAACCTGATCGAATACCTGAAGACATTATGACCGGCGCGATGCATGGCTTTTATTTTTCCAGTCGAGTTTAGCGGAGTGGCAAATGACAACCTTATCCATATCGCGGCAATTGTTCAGCCGTTTGATCGCGGCAAAAGGCCAGAGCCGTAGCGCAAGGACGATCGAGTTTTTCGGATGGCTGATTTTCGCGGAAGCCATTTTCATGTTTTTCGCGCCCGGCTTCAGCGCCAGAATGTTGCTGATTCCGCCGCTGAACGAACAGGCCGGACATTATTTCCGCCTGGTGGGGCTGCTGGTCGGCGGAATCGGCTTGCTTTACATCGCGAGCGGACGCCTCAACGCGGAAGGCTTCGTGCTGGCCTCGCTCCTCGACCGGCCTCTCGTGCCGCCCATCATGCTGGCCCTGTGGTATTCCGGCGCGCTGCCGGGCACGCTCGCGCTGGCCTTTTCCATTCAGGACTTCGGCGGCTTTCTTTGGACGCTCGCGGCTTTGCGCGATGAAATCCAGAACGAACAAAGCTGATTGTTTGGTTTTTCCACTGGGCAAGACATCCGCCCGCGAATCAGGTCGTTTTATCGAGGTAATCCATATGAGCAATCCCGGTTTCTTGACACGCCTCATTGCCAAATCCGCCGCCGGCCTCTTCGGGTTCACCAGCGGCGTCGTCAGGAACGCACGCACTTTCCATCCGGACGGAAGAACCTTCCTCGGCGCCGTGCGCTCGCTGGAGCCTGCGGACCCTTCCTACGCCCGCGCCGCGGGGAGACTCCAGGGCGCGACGCTGATGCGCATCGGCATGGGCGTCATGAAAAGAGGGGCGCCCGTATGGCTCGCAAAAATAATTCCCGATGCCCCCAGCATTTCGGCGCGCATTTACACCGCTTCGTCCCCGCAGGAGATCAGGATCGAACACATTCCCGAGGAAGATCTCGATCTGCTGTGCACGGCGGGCGGCGACCGGCTTTCAAAGCTGGCTTTTAACCTTGCGACGGGAGGCAGGCTTTTTGGCCTCAACCCGTTCGATTACTTTCAAAATTTCTACTACGCGGATGTCCCTTACAGCATCGACGAGGGAAAAAGCAATGTATGGATACGGATTGCGCCAATCCCCTATCCGGGACAGGGAAAAAGCAAAACGCCCAGAGACCCTGAATTCCGCGAGCAGGGCTTAACCTCGGCCGTGAATGAGCGCAAAGTCATGCACATCGAATTCCAGCCCGTCGGCGGCAACAAGGCGGCTTTCGTCCCGGTCGCAGAGATCCAGTTTCTGAAGGAGATTGAGGTTGACCAGGAGGCGCTGCATTTTGACCCGATCGCCGGCAGAGACTTCAGGCCCGGCGGCTTCTATACGGCCTTGCGCGAAAAGGTATATCCCGCAAGCTATCGGAAACGCCCTCATAACCGGGCGCAACGCGCTTCCCGCCAGAAGGAAGGGATACTCAGAAGGTCGATCCGCTATTTGAGCCGGAAGGGTTGAAAAATCAGCCCGACAGAATCCTTGCGGACAGCAAGGACGGCGCCGGTCACGGATTGATCCGGGTGATCTTCGACCCTTCCAGATTGATGCCCGCCATCAGGCCCCTCTGTCCGAATATAAAGGCATAGACATCATCCTTGAGCGTCGTGGTACTCAGATTTCCCGCCGCGCCCGCATCCAGAACGGCGATGGTCGGGCCCAGGCCGATTTCAAACCCCTCGCTGCGGTCGAGGTAGGACAGCGCCTCGTCATTCATGAAGAACAGGGCGTAATCGAACGACTGCACACCGGCCTGCAGCCCGAACGAACCGGCCACGATATTGTAATAGCCCGCCGTCCGTCCTTGCTTGCGCAAGGCGCCTTTCCCGTACTGGGCTCCGCCGATGAAGCCGGCCTTGACGATATTCGGAAACACCAGAATGCCCTTCGCCTTGGGCGCCAGCAGTCTGGCAGAAGGCGTGTTTTCGTAAAGCTTCGCCAGAGCGGCGTCCACATCCCGGTCGATCTGAGCCGCATCTACCGTATCGGCTGGCTTCTCGCTGTGTTTATCGCCGGTGGATTCGCAGCCGCTCAGGATCAAGACGGTGCTCAGCAATAGATTGATCATCAATGTAGCTTTCATGGATGTACTCCTTGCATTTCAGAATATGACATTGAATGGCAGGTACGCCTCACTTCCTTACCTTACTTCGTCCATCAAAGACCGCAGTTCGTTCAACACGGGGTCGCCTGGCGCCATGCAGCGCTACGGCATAGCTGAAGCATGTATCATCGAGAGCCAGTTCGGCCACCCATTCCAGCGCGGGCGTTAAAGCCTGCCTTGTTATGCCTTATCCGGACCCGGCGCCTCTGCTGGTTTCGCCGTAACCAACCGGCGAAGCGTTCCCTCGCCGAGGCGGCGGTCCAGCCCGGCGTAGAGGTGATAGGCAAAAAACGCCAAACCGACACACAGCAGTTTGGCAAATATGATGTTGCGATCCTTATGCGCCCATACATACGAGACAGCCTGCGCCAGCGCGCCGGTCTCCCGGTAGGCGTGAAACAGTTTCTCCAGGTACAGCACGACAAACGCTGCCAGAATGTAGATCAGCGTCTTGCACAGAGCGGCCAATCCCACACAATAGCGGGCGTCGAAGCGGCGGCCGGCATGCGTCTTGTCGAGAATGATCGCGATTTTCGCGGCGACGAGTGCGCCGATAGCCGCCGTCGAAAGCACGGAAACTTCGATCTGGTAATCAGCCAGAAAAAGCTTTCTTAACGCCAGTATCACGCCGAAGCAAAAGAAAAAGTAAAGAGAAACCAGGCCTATTGCCCTGATTTCATGTTTGAGCACCGATACCAGACGCATAGTATTTTCCTTATCTCACTAATCCTCTTCTCAAACTGCCTGCCTCATTTCACCTCGACAGTCACCTTCTCGATCTTGCCGGTGAAGCGCGTCTGCGCGCCTTCGCCGATCCCTTCGGCGACCGGAGTCGCCTCGTCGATGCCCACGTCGGCCGTCTCGTCGATCGAGAATACCCTTGGCTGCGTCCGGTCGATGCGGCCTTCGGCGACTTCGCTGCCGTTGACGGACAATGTCCCGGTCCCCCCTTTGCCCACCCCGCCGCCGTCATAGGCGAAGTCGAACACCACCGTGGCCTTGCCGGCCGGCAGGGCTTCCGGCGCGGCCACCGTGTACCGTTCCAGGCCGAGGAAGTTGTAGGTGTAGGCGGGCCTGCCGTCCTTCAGGTACAGGCACCAGCCGCCGAACCGGCCGCCCTGGGCGAGAATGACGCCGTTGGCGCCGCCCTCGGGAATTTCCAGCTCGGCGGTGACGGTCTTGGAGTGGTTCTTCACGTCGATGAAGACGTTTTCCATCATGCCGGTCATGCCTTCGCCGAGGGTCAGGGATTTACGGCGGCCCATCACATCGGGCCGGCCCACTGCGGAGGCGGTAAGGCGTTCGAGCAGACGGTCGTCGATCGGCAGTACGCGGTATTTGGCCGCCTCACTCATGAACAGCGCCTGCATCTCGGCGAGCTTTTGGGGATTTTCTTTCGCCAGGTCATGACTGAGGCTGAAGTCCTCGCGCACGTCATAGAGATGCCAGATGTCTTCGGTCAGCGGGCGACGGTTGCCAGTTTCCCAGGGCGCCCGGTGCAGCGCGCCGGCCAGCCAGCCGTCGTGATAGATGGCGCGGTTGCCGAGCGTCTCGAAATACTGGGTGGGATGGCGGTCCCCGGCCTTGGCGTCGTTGAAGGTGTAAGCCAGACTCACCCCTTCGATGGGTTTCTGTAGCGTGCCGTTGACTATTTTGGGTTCGGGGAGATGGGCCGCCTCGAGGATCGTGGGCGCAATGTCGATCACGTGATGGAACTGGCCGCGGACTTCGTTTCTGGACTTGAAGCCCTTGGGCCAGTGGATGACCATGCCGTTGCGCGTGCCGCCGAAGTCCGAGGCCACCTGCTTGGTCCACGCGAACGGCGCGTCGAAGGCCACTGCCCAGCCCGCCGCCATGTGCGGATAGGTTTCGGGCCCGCCCCATTGCTCCAGGTGCTGGAGCTGATCTTCCACCGTCTCCTGCACATAGTTGAAATAGGTCATCTCGCTGAACATGCCGTTCATGCCGCCCTCGGCGCTGGCGCCGTTGTCGCCTTCTATATAGATGAACAGGGTGTTGTCCAGCTCGCCCAGGTCCTCGAGCGCCTTGACCAGGCGGCCGATCTCGTGGTCCGTGTGCTCGGCGAAACCGGCGTAGACTTCCGCCTGGCGCGTGAACAGCTTTTTCTCGTCCGGCATGAGCGTATCCCAATCCTTGATGGCTTCGGGCTTGCCGGCCAGCCGGGTGCCGGCGGGCACAACGCCGAGCGCGATCTGGCGCTTGAGCGTCTCCTCGCGCAGCCTGTCCCAGCCCTGGTCGAACTTGCCTTTATACCTGTCGGCCCATTCCTTGGGCACATGGTGCGGCGCATGGGTGGCGCCGGGCGCGTAGTAAATAAAGAACGGCTTGTCCGGCGTCAGCGCCTGCTGGTAGCGGACCCAGGCGATGGCCTGATCAGTCATGTCGGTGGTGAAGTGGTAGTTCGGATCATGCGGCGGCTGGACCTTGGTTACGCCATCGAAAATCAAAGGCGACCATTCGTTGGTCTCGCCGCCCAGGAAGCCGTAGAACTTGTCGAAGCCCTGCGAGGTCGGCCAGCGGTCGAACGGCCCCGAGACGCTGATCTCCCAGGGTGGCGTCTCATGCCATTTGCCGAACGCGCCGGTGCTGTAGCCGTTGAGCCGCAAAATTTCGGCCACTGGTGCCACGCTGTTCGGCAACACGCCGGTATCGCCGGGAAACGCCGTGGCCATCTCCATGACCGAGCCGGTGTTGCCGGTATGGTGGTTGCGGCCCGTCTTCAGCGCCTGGCGGGTCGGCGAACACAGCGCCGCGGTATGGAAGTTGTTGTAGCGCAGGCCTTCCCGCGCCAGCCGGTCCATGGTCGGCATCGCAACCGGGCCGCCGAAAGTGCTGGCCGCGCCGAACCCCATGTCGTCGATCAATACGATGACCACGTTGGGCGCGCCATGCGGCGCCTTGACCGCGAAGCGCGGCGGCGCCTTGGCCTTGCGGGCGTCGAGCGCCTTGATCGGCGGATACTCGGGCTCGATAATGGGCAGGACAGTGCGGTCGATCCTGACTGCGCCGGGCACAGCGGCCCTTGTTTCGGCCGAATGAAGGCTGGTGAAAGCGAGCAGGATGGATAAGGCCACGAACAGGTCTATTTGTTTTTTCATTTTTCTTATCCTTATTTCAGAGCGTTTTATCGCTTGGCATAAAACCAGTCCGATCTGATCGGCGGCATGCGCTGAAAACGATCTAGCTTGAGCGACTTTTAGTTGACACTCCATCTGCCGGAGCAGTTCCTGGAGGATCGGCCCGACTCACGGGAGCGGCAGGGCCGGCCTTGGCCAGGCTTCTTTGCGTGGATGTGCGCCGTCTGAGCACGCTCTTCTGGCTCGGGATAAGACACAGGAAAGACTGTGGCTCATCTTTCCTGTTCGAGGCGGTAAATTGCCTCAAGCGGTCAAATAAAATAGCTCGAGAGTCTGGCTTCGAGATATCTCATGAAACCGCTGAGGCAGGGAGGGAATCTATCTCACCGGTTGACGGACTACTTGATCGGTGTAATGGCAATCGCTTCCAGCCATTCGGCATTACCGTCAGCCGCCGGATGATACTGCATGACGACGGAAAAGGCGTTGCCACTGCCGGCATCGGTCACACGGGGAATCAACACCTGCCGGTTGGCCGGGTTATATGTGGCCTGGAATGGATCGGCGGTTTCCTCAGGCCCATATTGGCTGAGCTCGGACAGTGCGAACTTGTAAGTATTGCTCGGGGTTGGATACTGCCGCGTCAAGTGAGCCGCATACAGTTTGCCGTCAACCTTGACCTTGGGGATAGCCAATTCGCCGCTAAAGCCATTGAATGTTGACGATTTTTCAATTGCCGATGTCGATAATAACGGATGGAGCGGAGGTATTGGCGATAACGGATCGAGACCCGTACCAGTTACATTGATCGTGTACTGGTCATCACTAAAAGGGAAGGCCGCGACGTATTCTTCCGTAGTTGAATAACTGATAGGCTCACCTTTTGAGCTCAAGCCAACCACAGGGAGCCCAGGTTTACGCAAAACAACTGACCCACTGCCACATTCGTCATCGCCTTGGTCTTCATCTCCCCTTAGAGTTGAGGAAACGGCAATCAGGTAATCTCTCTCGCCCGGAGGTACACCGATTTCAACGGAGTTATTCGTGTCAAAGCAAGGATCGACTATACCGATAAGAGCCTCGTCGAAAAATCCCGACCTATAAGCCAGATACAGGTGATTTGACGCACCCGCCCAAGTACTCCCCAGAATTACATTATCGAGTACGTCTTTATCGCTTCCTGTATCAGTCACCCAGCGCCGGAACGGAAAGTTTAACTCCTCCATCCCGGGCGTTAGCAGAGTGCTGTCAAACACATACAGCACCCAGCTTTTCTTGCCGAAGCAAGTGCTGCCCTGCGGGCAAACGTCAAGCTTGATGATTTCATTACCAGCACTGTGCAGGAAAAACCAATCCTTATCATCAAAATGATGCAAATGCCCTTTAATCTTTCTGCTGGAATTAAGCGGCGTCCCATCGGCGGAACGATCATTGAATTCAACGTCCACATTATCGTAAATTTCATTCTCCGGCTTTTCATGAACGGTATTGCCGCCGGCATCGGTCGGGTTACCGATAATAGTCACATTCAAGCTCGCGGTGGCGCTTTGCCCGAACGAGTCGATAAGGGTATAGGAAAAAGAGTCTTTGACAACTTCGCCAGCTTCCAGCTTATTAACGCTGGGAGCATTTTTATATAATGTATAAGTAAAGCTGCCGTCGGAATTGAAAAGCAAAGTGCCATAGTCGCTGGCTGGCGAGCTGTTAAGGTAGGCGCTTGTCCCGTTCATGTCGTTTGTTGTCACATTGCCAGTCACGGAAACGACATTGTTGGGCATCACGGTGATGCTATCATCAAGAGCCACAACTTTCGGCAACTCGGGAGTCGTGGGCTCCGTGGGTTCTGTGGGCTCCGTGGGCGATGCGGGCGGCTTGGAGCCTTCAGGCCCTTTCAGAGGGCCAGGATCGGCGCACAGCTCAAACGAGCAGAGCAGTAATAAAGGGGTAATCTTTTTTAGCATGGGGTAAACACTCCTGTGATTTTACGGACAAGTTGATCAGGTTACCCCCTGAAGATAGTTCAGTTTTGCTTATAGTCAAGCTCAACCCCGAAATCTGCTCGCCGAAGAGTCAGCCATGATTGGCATAGACTGCGAAGTGCGGCTCGATCCCGCTTAGCGCCCGGCTCCTCAGCGCTCACATCCGATTGATCGTGGCGTGAATCTTCTTCGCCAACGCACTGGTTCCGCGCTTTGTCACTTTTTCATGCGTGCCTTTCAGTTCAATATCGTACCTGGCGGCAAAACCGGGCGTTTTCACGCTGACCAGATACGCCATCAAATAAGAGAACAGGAAGCTGGGTTTGCTGTGCTGTCCGACTACGACCCAGTCGGCGCCCGACTGCCTGGCCAGCTCAGCCGCCTTTTCATGGAACTTGAAAAGATAGCCAAACCCGGCATTCGCCGCCGTTTGCCTGTCGACATCGATGTGAATGATTTCGTAGTCGCCGGCCTCGTCGATCGCCTGCTCAAGCAAGGGCCTGATGGTAGCCGTGCGCCTGAGCTCATCCGGCGTATTGGGCATTGAAGTGATGTCGTTCAGTTCAAAGTCCAGAACCGCTATGCGGGCGCCTGCATGAACGGCACCGTTAAAAACCAGGCCCACGCCCAGTATGAGCCAAGCGGGGATCGACCGTGCCTTTATCAATTTCATCCTCTGTTCTCCTTAATTTAAGAAACGTGGCTTGGTCGCCAGATTAACCCGTCGACATGCGTCCGTAACCTGATCATTGCCCAGCAACCGCGGGCAATTTGCCCGACTTTATCGAGACCGCTTTCCATGCCGGGCACAGGCGCATAAAATGCGGCCAAAGGCGCCCCGCGCATCGCGGCGCCTGATCGTCAGCCAGAAAGCGCATCCCATTACCATGAATCTGAAAATTCACCTGCTGTCACGCATCATTTTGATCGGTCTTGCCTGCCTGGTCGCCACAGCCACCTGGGCGCTGCATCGGGCCGACCGGGAATTCCGGCATGAGGCCCGGTCAACGGCTGACGCGATAGGCAGACAACTGGAAGTGCAACTGCTGCGCATCAATGCGGGCTTCGACCATGCGGCACGGCTCCCGGACCTGGGGCTGTGGCAGCAAATCGGCATCGCATCCGGGACTTGCGTGCGCTTCATGCCCGCGGGCGGCGGCCAAGCCCGCGGCATCTGCAGCGGAGGCAGCACGCCAATCCAAAACTGGCCGGGCTGGTTCGGGCGTCTTTATCCATGGGCTTTCAAGCCCGGCTTTGAGATCGCGCGGCCGGTTGCCTTCCATGGCCGCGTTTATGGCGCTGTCATCGTTACGCCCAGCGCGGAGACCGAGATGGCCAGTGCCTGGCAACAGCTTCGCGGCCTGATGGAGCTGTCGGCAACGACCGTGCTGGCGCTTTGCCTTCTGGTTTATGCTGCGGTGAGCCGCGCGCTGCGGCCGGCGCAAGTGATCGTCGCCGGCCTGGAAAGCATGAGCAGTGGCGACTTGTCGGCTCGTCTGCCCGCTTTCGAGCTGGCCGAATGGCAGCGTACCGGCCAGGCCGTCAACCGGCTGGCGGCCAGCCAGCAGCAGTTGCTGGCCGAGCGCAGAAAGCTGGCCCTGAAGCTGATGACCGTTCAAGAGGAGGAGCGCCGTTATCTGGCGCGCGAGCTGCACGACGAGTTCGGCCAATGCCTGGCGGCCATCAATGCCGTCGCGGCCTCCATAACGCAGACGGCGGAACAGGACTGTCCCGCCCTGCTTCCCGAAAGCAAAAACATCGCCCGCATTACCGGCCACATGATGGATTTGTTGCGCGGACTGCTGTTGCGATTGCGGCCCATGGATATCGATGAACTGGGCCTGTCAGCCGCGCTGAGCAGCCTGATAGCCGGCTGGAATGCCCGAAACGGCGGCAGAATTCATTATCAACTGGCCATCGACGGCGACCCTGGCCGGCTGCCCGAACCGGTGCCCGCCAACATTTTCCGCATCGTTCAGGAATGCCTGACCAACATCGCCAAGCATTCGGCCGCCGCCAACGCGAAAGTCACCCTCGCGATATCAGACGGATTTGCCGAGCTGCGGGTCGAAGACGACGGCATCGCCGATAAGCTACCGTTTGAAGATTCGTCCGGCATCGGCCTGCTCGGCATGCGCGAGCGCGTGGCGGCGCTGGGCGGTCAGCTGACGCTGGCGCCGGCCCAGGCCGGCGGACTGACGGTCCGGGCATGGCTGCCGCTACAGCCCGCTGCTGGCGCGCCGGCATGACCGCCTCGGCAGTTATCCGGATTTTGCTGGTCGACGATCATGCCATCGTCCGCGAAGGCTACCGCTCGCTGCTGCAGAAGCAGCCGGGCCTGGAAATTGCCGCCGAGGCCGCTGACGGCGTGGAGGCCTATGCCCGCTTCAAGGAATGCGACCCCGACCTGGTCATCATGGATCTTTCGCTGCCCGGGCAGGGCGGGCTGGAGGTTATAGCACGCCTCAGGCAGCGCCGCTCCGACGCCAAGATCCTGGTTTTCAGCATGCACCAGCATCCGGGTTTCGCGATCCAGGCCGCGCGGGCCGGCGCTTTGGGCTACGTCACCAAGAGCAGCGCGCCCGATGTCCTGATCCGGGCCATCCATGAGGTCCATCAGGGCCGCCACACGCTGAGCGCCGACATTGCCCAGGCGCTTGCCCTGGAAAAGCTGGCCGGCGACCGTATCGCGCTGGAAGAGTTGACCGTGCGCGAATTCGAGATTCTACGGCTGCTGGCCGAAGCGCGCCCGGCCGAGGACATTGCCCGCCTGCTCCATATCAGCCCGAAAACCGTATTGAACTCTCATTATCTGATCAAGCGGAAACTGGGCGTTGCAAACGATATCGAACTGACCCGCCTGGCCATCAGAATGAACGTCATCAGCCTGTTGGAACTGTCGGGGCCGCCGCCGAAAGACTGGGATACACCATAAGAGCCTGTTTAAACGCTGTCTGAAACAGGCTGCAAAAGAGGCATAAGAAAAGGGGCCGAAGCCCCTTTTCCGTATGGCTGTATCTTAAATTTGAGCAGCCGCTGATTTTCTGCGCGCCGCGCCAATCAAACCTGCCAAACCGGATCCGAACAGCCAGACCGCCGCGGGCACAGGCACTTTCGGTATTTCAGGCGTAGCGGCATCGCCGCCAAAAGCGAGATAATGCCCTAACTGATTCCCCTTACTGGAAGCTGTTTTCCATACGCCTGAAAATATGGCTTCTGTCAACAGAAAGAGCCCATATCCATTGCCTTGTTTCAAACCTATATAGATTGAATCCCAATTATCCCAAACACTTGCCTCGATCTCGAAAGTACCATCACCCTCATCCTCTATACCAGATATGCGGGCACTCAGGTCTGTTACATCGGTAAACAAGATAGAACGGGAACCGCCAGATCCTGATACTACATCATCACCCTGGAAACGGATATTTGCGTCATCGGTTGCGTAACAAGATATGGTTCCTGACGATCCCGCACTGGCTTCTAATGTAAAACTGGGTCTACCATCAGGATCACAAGTAGCTGCTTGGACGTTAGCCAAAGGGCTTGCGGTTATTGCAAGAACCGCTAAAGTTGTCAGAGTTGTTTTATTTAAGATATTCATTATATTTCCATAAATTCAAATTATTGATACTAATTTTCAGCCAGGCCTTTCTTCACTATCGAAAGGCTGGTGGTTCCCTTCTTCGCTGCGCAACGAATTTGGCACGGTTCAGTATAATTAAAAAACTGATGGGTTCTGTGGCCTTTAACACAAAATATGGCAATTATTTTGTTTTTGTGATCCCCTTGGCACTAATTTTAAAAAACGGAAATAGGCAATCCATCCATCTTCCAAACCCTTAAAAACCTTGGGTTCCTTTCCAATTTTCAGCTGTCCCGCCAGGTTTCAGCGCAGCCATTAAATGCGCGCTGGCTTTCAGCTAATGCCTTATCCGGGCGCCGATGGCTCAAGGCTCTGCTGGTTGGGATCGTTTCACCTGGAAATAAAATGAAACACGCCGTTTACTGCCTGGAATTTAGCATCCGCCTCCTGGCTTCCCGTAGCGCGCGGGCCGGTCAGTATCGAGGAAAGCCTTGTTCGATGCGGCGCGGGGGATGTTGACCGATGATCCGGAGAGGGCTGTATAGCGCCTTCCTTGTATTTCCACCGTCTGCAGGCAAGCATCGTTTTCTGGCAGAGATCGCCTTTGAAGGACACTTGGATAATGCCCAATGCCGCCAAGTCAAGCCAACCCGCCCCCTATCGCCACGATATCCCTCAGACCATTTTGCCTTGGCAGGCACAAAAAAAGGGGGGCCGCAGCCCCCCTTTGGATTTACAACCGAATTTTAAGCTTGAGCAACTACTGATTTTCCGCGCGTCGCACCGATCAAGCCTAACAGGGCTGATCCGAACAGCCAGAGCGCCGCAGGCAATGGGACTGAATTGACATCAGCGTCAGTGGCGGCAACATGGAGTGTTGCCGCTTCAAATATGAAATCTCCACTGGTAGCTGTTAAAACTATCAACAACTTACCTACATCGCTCAATTTCAGCAGAACATTGCTTTGATCAAATAAAATAAAGCTTAAGTCTTTATTCGCATTGGCATTATTAGCTAAGTTTGTCCCTCCGATGGAGATCGATAATTTCTCAGCGCCATCCTGATGTCCCTTATCATCATCCAGCTGGAGATCCAATAACGCATTAGTAACATTCTGAGTGAGTGGATTAAATCCATAATCCGTTATGTCAAATTCCCAGGAGAGGCTCGACGTTTGGCCTTCGCCGGTTCCCAATAGAATATCATCTGGATTATAGGTGTCCGTATAGGATGCCGCTTCCACTGTTGTTATTGTTAACATCAAACTTATTGCCATTAAAATAACATAATATATTTTTTTCATTTTTTAATACCTCAACAAATTATTAATAAGGTAAATATCAATCCAGCCGTCTTTTAAAACTCTATAGAGACCTTGGACTTTATGACCCTGTTTCACAACAGGTATGACTTGTTTTGCGGCGTTAATTAATTACATTAAACCAGCCTTCAAAATCAATGGAATCAAATTCGATCAAAATCAATTATTTAATTTTATATTTCCCACTGTACTCCTTTTTAATTCTCAATAACCGTATTAAGTTTTCAGTATTTTCATTAAATAAATCTTAATTATCAGTTAATTGATTAGCCGGTTTAACTGCATATCAATAAGTTTATTTGTATTCCATCATGCAATCCATTGTTTTATTAATATCGATTGCTAACAAACTTTATGCGAGGGATTTACAATATATTAAATGATTAATAATTTATTATTCTTATGCCGGCGCCTGAGATCCTTTAACTGCATAGTAAAAAAATTCATTTGCCTTCCATCATGCAATCCGTCGTTTTTACTGATGATCGATCACCAAAAAACTTTATGCGAGACGCATATATTTCGGGCTTTTTAAGCTTGCATCGATTGCCCAGGATTTTGCTTGCGGGTTTGGGCCGTCTCGCCTGGAATCTGTTTCAGCAGGCACAAAAAAAGGGGGCCGAAGCCCCCTTTGGATTTACAACCGAATTTTGAGCTTAAGCAGTCGCTGATTTTCTGCAGACCGCGCCGATCAAGCCCGCCAAACCGGACCCGAACAGCCAGAGCGCCGCAGGCACAGGCACATCCGGTGTATCGGGAGTGGCGGCGTCGCCGCCAAAAGCGAGATAATGCGATAAGCCATTGCCTTTACCGGGAGCTGTTTTCCATGTTCCCGAGAAGATGGATTCGGTCAGTAGAAAAAGACCATATCCCTTGCCTTGTTTCAAACCTATATAGATTGAATCCCAATAATCCCAAACACTTGCCTCGATCTCGAAAGTGCCATCGCCCTTATCTTTTAGGCCAAATACGCTGTCAGTCAGGTCTATTACATCGGCGAACAAGACAGAATTAGGACCGCCAGGTTCCGATACCACAACATCGTCATTCTGGAAATGGATATTTTTCCCTTCGGTTTTATAACAGGATATAACGCCTGTCGATCCTTCGCTTGCCTCCAATGTAAAGCTGGATTTACCTTGAGGGTCGCAAGTAGCCGCCTGGACGTTAGCCAAAGGGCTTGCGGCAGCCGCAAGGACCGCTAAAGCTGTCAAAGTTTTTTTACTTAAAGTGTTCATAACATTTTCCATAAATACAAATAATGGTAATGATTTCCAACCCGGCCATTTTTCACTATTGAAAGGCCTGTTGTGTTCCATTCCCGCTTCGCGGCGAGTTTGGCATTTTTCTTCATATGAGTTTTAAAAGCTGATAAGCCTGACAGGCTTTTAGCTCAATAAAGTAATTTTCCGTTTTTAATCCCCCGCAATCATTTAAAAAACGAATATGCAATTCAGCCTTCTTTTCCCGCGGACTTTTAGCCCTGCTTCAAAGCAGGCCCGGCTTGTTTTGCGGCTTTAATTTGGCTAAGCCTCTCCTCAAATTCAATTAGGATCAAACTGGATCGAAAGAGCCGTTCAATTTCGCATCCTCATTGCGCTCCCTGTCCTAATTCTCAAAAGTTCCTTTTAAGTTTCAGTGCATTCATTAAATACACCTTGATTTTCAGTTAATCTCTGGCTGTACATCAGTATACTTAAGGCGTTGCCGTAAATTGTTAGCAAATTGTTATTTTTGTGTTAGAGTATGACATTATGCTAATTCAGGCTTTTTATGCTTGCGTCGATGGATCAAAATTCTATTTACGAATTTGAAACGTTTCGCCTGGAAATGACCACGCATCAATTGTGGGATGGGGAAGCATATATTAATTTGCCGCCCAAGATTTACCGGTTATTGCTTTATTTCCTGCAGCACGCAGGCCAGTTAATATCGCGGGAAGAGCTGTTCGATACGGTATGGGATGGCCGGGTTGTCGAAGATTCGGCCTTGCGGCTTTCCATTAATACTTTGCGCAAAATTTTGCAGGACGATCGCAAAACGCCTCGCTTCATTTCCACGGTCAGCAAGCGGGGCTATCGTTTTCTGGCTGATGTCGCCGTCAAGCAGCATCGCGACAATCATCCGCCTTTGTGTTATCAACCTAAAACCGCGCCATCGCCAGCCTGGCTTGAGCGCCCTTTGGAATTGGCCCTGCTGCAGAAAGCTTTTCTTCAAGCAACTCATGGGAAAAGGTGCCTGGTTTTTCTGAGCGGGGAGCGCGGCGCGGGCAAAACCACCTTGCTCGACATGTTCCTGTCCGGGATCAAATACCACGAACTGGCCGTGCTCCGTGCCCGGGGCGTGCAATTGCACAGTACCGCGGAACCCTTCCTGCCCTTGCTGGAGGCCCTGGAGCGCCGCTGCCGCGAACCTGCCGGAAAAACATTGATCGAGCTTCTGGATCAGATTGCCCCAACCTGGCTCTTTCAAATGTCGAATCTACTGAGCGCGGACAAACTCGCCGCCCTCATTCCGAAAGTTTCCCAAAACAACACTTACCGCATGCTGAGGGAAGCCGCCGAGTTTTTCGAGAATTTAAGCACCGGCTCGAACTTTATCTTGATCATCGATAACGCGCATTGGATCGATGAAGCGACTTTGGATTTGATCGCCCTGCTGGCGTTCCGGCGCTCCGAAGCCAGATTGCTGATTATCGTCAGTTACCGCCCTTGCGAAAACAACCCTGGTGCCCGACGCATCGAAATGCTGCGCGAGGAACTGCTCCATCGCGGCTTGTGCGAGGAACTGTCCCTGCAACGCCTGGCTCGGTCCGATCAGGTTGAGCCTGAGGAAGAAGCGGGCTTCCCGGATCGGTGAATGCGCCGACAACCATAGTGCAGCGCGGCAGCGCCCTGGCCGCACAAAACCCGAACACTCTCGACTTGTCGGCCCTGGCGCTGGCCTCGGCGCACCCTGTTCAAGCAGCGCTTCGGCCGCTCGCCGGCTTAACGAATATGCCTTAAAACGGCATTCAGCGAGGCACTGACGATATCGTTATGACAGGCGATGCCGGTATGGGCCTCGCCATTGTATTTCAGCCGGATATAACACGCGGCCTTGGCATCGCTGCCGGTCGACAGGGCGTGCTCATGGTAGTCGGTGATTTCGATAGCCTGGCCGAACTGCCTTTCCAGCGCATTGACAAACGCATTCAGCGCGCCATTGCCGGCCCCTGCCACCGTTATCTCTTCCGAGTCCGAGACCAGACGCGCCGAAATCCGCTCCTGCCGGTCGTGATCGAGATGAAATTCGGTCAATCGATAAGTCGCCTCAGCGGTGAAATAGGTCTTTTCGAATAATGCCACAAGCTGCTGGGCGCTGATTTCCCCCGCCTCCTCTTCGGTCCGGCGCTGCACGATCTGGCTGAATTCAATCTGCAGCCAGCGCGGCAGTTGCAGGCCCAAGGCCTGCTCGATGACATAGGCGGCGCCGCCTTTGCCGGACTGGCTGTTGATGCGGATGACCGCCTGGTAATCGCGCCCGACATCGGCCGGATCGATAGGCAGATAGGCAACGTTCCACGGCTGCTCCGGCCGGCGGGCTTCCAGGCATTTCTTGATCGCATCCTGATGGCTGCCCGAAAAAGCCGTGAACACCAGATCGCCCGCATAAGGATGGCGGGGATGCACGGCGATCTGGTTAAACTGGCTGACCTGGCGGCTGATCGCGTCCAGATTGGAAAAATCCAGCTCAGGATCGATGCCCTGGCTGTACATGTTCATAGCCATGACCATGATATCGGCATTGCCGGTGCGCTCGCCGTTGCCGAACAGGGTGCCTTCGACGCGCTGGGCGCCGGCCATGAGCGCCAGTTCGGCGGCGGCAACGGCACAGCCCCGGTCATTGTGCGTATGCACGCTGATGATGACCGCTTCGCGGTGCCGGATGCGCGTGCTGAACCACTCGATCTGATCGGCATAGACATTCGGCGTCGAGATTTCAACCGTCGACGGCAGGTTGAAGATAATCGGCCGCTTGACCGTCGGCTGCCAGACATCGGCGACGGCGTTGCAGACTTCCAGCGCATAGTCCGGTTCCGTCGCCGTAAAGCTCTCCGGCGAATACTGAAACTGCCACGCCGTCTCCGGCTGGGCCGCGGCGCATTCCTTCATCACTCGCGCCCCATTCACGGCCAGCGCGGTAATGCCGTCCCTGCCCATTTTGAACACCAATTCGCGCTGCACTCTGGACGTGGAATTGTACAGATGCATAATGGCGCTTTTCGCGCCTTTCAAAGCTTCGAAACTGCGCCGGATCAACGCTTCGCGCGCCGGCATCAGGACCGATACCGTAACATCGTCCGGGATCAGCCGCTCTTCGATCAGCAAGCGGATAAAGTCATAATCGGTCTGGGATGCCGAAGGAAAGCCGACGGCGATCTCCTTGAAGCCGATCCGGACCAGGAGTTCGAAGAAAGCCGTTTTCTGCTCGATGGTCAAGGGATTGATCAGCGCCTGGTTGCCGTCGCGCAGATCCTCGCTGCACCAGATGGGCGCCTGGTCAATCCGCCGGTCGGGCCATCGCCGTTGCGGCAGACTGATAACCGGACAAGGATTGTACTTATGATGATCGAAAACCGCTTGCCGTACTGTATTCATAATGCTTCCTCGCTCAATGGTCGTTAAGTGAAGCCACAGTATAGGAAAAGCGCTTGAGCGAATGATTGCTAATCTGCCCGTAAAAACGGCTTTTTGCGCAATGACTATCTACTCTTTATCATCTGTTTGTATAATCATTTCCCTAGATTAGCCGAAGCCGACAGCCGCCATGAAAATAGACCGAACAGACCGACGCATTCTGGACGCAATGCAAAGGAACGCCCGCATCTCCAATCTGGAATTGGCCGACAAGATAGGGCTTTCGCCCTCGCCCTGCTCCAGAAGAGTCAAGCAGCTCGAAGACAGCGGCTTCATCGACCGCCATGTGACCATGCTGAACCAGGCCAAACTGCAGCTGAAGCTCACCGCCATGGTACAGGTCAGCATGGACCGGCACACGCCGGACCGGTTCGAGAATTTCGAAGCCCATGTCAAGACCTGGCCGGAAGTGCTCGAATGCTACCTGATCACCGGCCAGGCCGCGGATTATCTGCTGAAAGTGATCGTGCCGGACATGGATCATTATCAGGAGTTCCTGCTTGGCAAACTGACCCGCATCGACGGCGTCAGCGGCGTCCAGTCCGGTTTTGTGCTGCGCAAGGCCGTCGATACCACCGTTTTGCCGCTGGATCACTTGTAGCTGCCTAAAGGCAACAAAATACAGAAATGAGGTCTAACAAAAGCGTTCAGTAATGGCGAGCCGGCACGGTATCCGCTCCGCCGCTCGTCCGCTTCCGGCCATATCAAGCGGTCCGGTATGTTCATTTCGGAAGGAGAAGAATCATGACAGTCAGCCCCATCCCCGATGGTTACCACAGCATCATCCCCTATCTGTGCGTCAAAGGCGCGGCCGAAGCCATTGAATTTTACAAGCGCGCTTTCGACGCGACCGAAGTGTTCCGGCTGGTTACGCCCGGCGGCGAGATCGGACACGCCGAAATCAGGATCGGCGACTCATCCCTCATGTTGTCGGACGCCTGCGACCAAAGCCCGCTGCGCAGTTCCCAATCCCTGGGAGGCTCTCCGATTGCCCTGCATTTGTATGTGGAGGATGTCAATGCCCAGTTCGCGAAGGCCGTCGATGCCGGCGCGAAAGTCATCAGGCCGCTGCTGGACCAGTTCTACGGCGACCGCGCCGGCACGCTGGAAGACCCTTTCGGGCATATCTGGTTTTTGGCCTCCCACATCGAAGACCTGTCGCAAGAAGAAATCAACCGGCGCGCCGAGGCGCTTTTCAGCGCCCAGTGCGGTTAAGCCCGCGCCCGGCCAATGGCAGAGCCCGGTTTCCGTGTCGATTCCATTGGATTGCTATACAATGAAACGCTGACAATGAGCGCTATGGAAATCGTATTATGTTGAAAACAATCCTCACCAAAATCGCCGATCTCGTTCTGGGATTATTGGTGACCGTTTATATCGTTCTGGAAGAGCTGGTCTGGGACAAAATCGCCGAGCCGATTTATGCCTTTATTCACGGCCTCAGGATTTTACAGAAAGTCGAGGCGCTGATTTACAAACTCGACCGTCATGCGCTGCTGGTGCTTTTCCTGATGTTGTTCATACAAGTGGAACTGCTGGGCATCGTCGCGCTGAAGCTGATGGCCACGGGCCAGGTCATCACCGGCACGATGCTGTATGCCGGCAAAATCCCCGTCGCGGCCTTTACTTTCTGGCTGTTTAACATTTCGAAGGAAAAACTCCTGACTTTCGGCTGGTTCAGGCAGTCTTACGAGCTGTTGCTACTGGCCATCCACAAGATCAAGTCCAGCGCCATCCACCAGCATATCGTCGCCCGGCTCAAGTCCGTGAAGGAATGGCTGAAAAACCGGCTGTCCGGGCCGCGCCTGTTCGTGCGCAAGCTGATGGAGAAATTCAGAATCTCGAAATATTATAAAAATTCAAGGAGTTAGGATAAGGTGAGAAATAACTTCCCCGAATTTTCAGGTGTGGGGGCGACTTTAGTCGCCCAGGGCGAATACCCTAAAGGGCACAAGTGAATTCGCCCCTACATTCAGCGACAAATCGGAAAGTTATTTTTAACGGAATCCTTAGGACTACCTATCCCGGCCCAGCGCCGCATAACAGACCGGCGTCAAGATCAGGCTCGCCACCATGCCCAGCAGCAGCCCCGCCGACAGGGACAGCGTCATCGGAATCAGGAACTGGGCCTGGGGACTGGTTTCCAGCAGCGTGGGCAGAAAGCCCGCAAAGTTGGTCAGGAACGGTTGAGATTGCTTGGCTTCGCTTAAATCCTGCGGACGGGGCAACATGCCCCGTCCAGCTCAGGTAGGGGATCGGCCCGCGCCCGTGCTTTCAGGCTGCGCCTGATGAAACCGTTTTTTGCCAGTTTCAGAGGTCAGCCGTAACCCAACGCATTCGCTAGCTCCGCCTGGCTGGCGCCGAGCGCGCATCACCTGCTCGGCGCGCACCTTATGCCTCCAGCGGATCATGCCAGTGACAAACAGCACCGGCAGCGCAAGGCCCGAGAGCAATACCAGAATGCGCCCCGGCAAACCGAAGGCCTTGCCGGAGTGCAGCGGCAATTGCCAGCGGGCGAAGGCATCGCCACCGGTATGGGAGTCCGATGAGGAGAACCGTAGAATTTCGCCACTGTACTGGTCGACATGGACGCAACGGGTATCGGCGAAGGCGCTCACATCAAGCGCCTGCTTGTTGCAGATCCGGTAGGCCGCATCAGGAGTGAGTGCATTACCGATAAGCTCCGGGCGATCGCCTGGGAAACGTGTGCGGGCGATATCGAAGGCGCGCGCCAAGCCAATGGGCCGGGCGCCCGGCGCGGGCGGGGCGGAGCGGATGCTGTAGCCATAATACTCGACGGTATCGGGTGATAACTGCTTGATCACCCAGTAAAACTGTTCCGGCAGGTTGAAATAGACGCCTGAGAGCAATACAACACCCAACACCGGCAATAGGTAAATGCCGGACAAATTGTGCAAGTCGAACACAAAGCGCTGACTGGATGCGCCCCGCTTGAAGCTGAGTGCCCGATGCCATTTGCCCTTTTTCGGCCACCACAGATAGACGCCGGCAACCACTGACGCGAGCGCCAAAATAGCTATGACGCCCACCAGCGGATTGCCGATGTCGGCGGGCAGCAACAGCTTGTAATGCAGGTCATAGAGAAAGCCGGAAAATTCACGACGGAACCATTCCCCTTCTTTCTTGACCTGCCAGCGGGCTAGCACGCTTGCCGTGTAAGGATCGATAAACACATACCACAAACCGGCTTCGGGGCCGGCCGGCACTGTATAGCGCCCCCACCAGGCACTGGCCGCGGTGCGCGGGTAATAGAGCGAGCTAAATTGGGCTTTTTCCGGTATGTTTTTTTGGATCGCCGCGTAAATCTCGCCGAACGGCCTGAATGCCGCCTCGCCGTCAGGATGCGATCCAGCGGTGAAAGTCATCGGATGCACCTGCTCTTCCAGTTCGTGGTAGAACACCAGCAGTGCCCCGGTCAGCCCGATCAGCGATAGCCACAAGCCCAGGATCAACCCGAGCCACAAGTGCAGTTTGAGCCAAAACCGACGCATATCAGAAATCCAACCTAACCGAGCCTAAAAATGTAATCGGATCGCCCGGCGTAACGCCCACGCGATTCGGCCTGGCGGTGGCGTAATATTCCTTATCCAGCAAGTTTTGCACATTGAACTGCACAATAAGATTAGTCCGGCCTATCGGCTTGCTGTATTTCAAAGACGCATCCAGCCGGGTATAGCCGGGAAGCTGGGAACTGTTGGCTAAATCACCTTCTCGCTGTCCGACCATAAAAGCGCCCAGGCCCGCGCTCAATTCGGGAAAGGCAAACTCGCCGAACTTGTGATAAACCCATAAGCTCCCGGAATGTACTGGCACTGTATATAAGCGGTTTCCCTGATTTCGAGTGCCGCCGTTTGCGTCCCTGTCCTGGGCGACTTCCGTATCGGTCAAGGCATAACTGCCTATCACATCCCAGTTCTCGGCGATTCGTCCTGAAATATCGAACTCGATGCCCTGGCTTCGAGCTTCCCCGGTTTGATCGACGAAGCCTTGCTGAGCCAGGTTCGGATCAGTATGAGGCGTTGCGATATTGTCTTTGGTCAAATGATAAAAGACCAGGCTGGAGATCAGTCTGCCATCAAACCCTTCGGTTTTTATGCCTGCCTCGTATTGTCTTGAACGGTTCGGCGCAAGCGCGGAACCATCGGCCGTCCGCCCACCTACCGAGCCATTGAAGCCCTGAATATAGCTGCCGTACAAGCTGAGCCACGGCATAGGTTGATACAACAAGCCTACGCGCGGGCTGAGCTCGTCGGCCTCCGCTTCAACTCCGGAGCGGTCGGCCGTGAACGAGGATTTGGCCTCGGCGTGGTCGAACCGGAAACCCGTCAGTAAATGCCAGTCATCGGCGAATGTGATTTGATCTTGCAGATAGAATCCGAACCAACTTTCATCAATTTTCGTGAATGAATTGATGGGAAAATCGGGACCGGGTACTACTCCATTGCCATAGACAGGGTTGAAGATATTGATCGGCGCCGGTCCTTCCGCCGCCACTGTCGTAAACGCCGTACCGTCCTCGGTAAAATCGGAATCGAACCAGTCGCCGCCCAGCAGCACATTATGCTCGACGCCCCAGGTCGAGAATTTGCCGTTCAGGTTCAATGTCACGAAGTCCGAATTGAAATCGTGATTACTGCGCAGAAACCTTCGGCTCAGATCGCCTGTTTCTTCATTTAAGGAGACCGGAGAATTGGCGCCAGCCCACGGGGTATTATCGTATTGATTACTGAACTTGTAATACTTGGCTTGCACTTTCCAGTCATCATTGAAGCTATGCGTCAACATGATGCTACCGGCGTTGATTTCATAAGGAAAACGGTCGGTCGGTTCCCCTAGAAATCGGCTTAAAGGAATGTTGGCGGGGCGGTTGCCGATAACCGGAATTCCCCAATCGGTGACGGTCTCCTGATTGAAATATTGATATTCGAGATCAATCTGCGTTTGATCGGTCACTTTCCAGGTTAATTTAGGCGCAAGATGTACTTGTTCATTAAAGGTAAAATCCCTGAACGTGTTTTTATCCAAATATTCAAAATCCAGCCGATAAGCTAGTGAGTCATCGCCATTGAGGCCGCCTGTCGCGCCCAGCGTTGTACGATAGGTATCATAGGAACCGAATTGTTGCTGAATGGAATAGGCGGCTTCGCCTTGCGGACGCTTGGTGACCACATTGATCAGACCGCCGGGCTCCAGCCGTCCATACAGCATGGCGGCAGGCCCTTTGAGCACTTCGACACGTTGGACATCCGCCATTGAAAACAGGCCGCCCACAGCCAGGGAGCCGTCCCGATAAATCTGGGTCAACCCCCAAGTGGAAGTTGAGTTTTCAAAGCCTCGGATAATGAAGGTGTCTTCTTCAGTGCCGAAACCGAAGCCCTTGGTCACGCCGCTGACATTTTTCAACGCATCTTCGATGCGGATGGCCTGCTGATCGTCCAGCACCGCTTTCGCCACCACCTGCACCGACATCGGCGTTTCCATGATCGGTGTGTCGCTCTTGGTGCCGGTGCTGGCATTGGGCGCGGCGTAATCCTCGTTGTAAGGATCATCTGGATCGTAATCCTTCTTACCATTTACCGTCACCGCTTTCAAGACAGGCGTGTCCGCTTGCGATTGAGGCGCGCTCTCCAGCGTGACCGTATTGGCGCCGGTCAATCGATAACGCAACCCGCTGCCGGTCAGCAGTTGCTGCAGCGCCTGCTGCGGGGTGTGGCGGCCATGGACGGCGCTGGAGCGCACATCTTTCGCCATCCCGGCCGGAAAGCCGACTTGCCAGTCGCTGACGGCGATGAAGGCGTTGAGGGCGTCCACTAAAGGCTGGGCCGGAATGTTGAAGTTGAGCGCCGCGCTTTGCGGCTTCGCGGCATTTTGCGCGCCTGTGTCGGCTGCCGATACCGGCAGCGGCGAGCCGAAAGCGGGCAATGTCAAGGCCATGGCGATGGTCAGATGGCGCAGTGTCCCTGGTGCGTTAGGTTGAACCTGAGGCATGAATACTCCTGTTTTGTCATGTGGTTAGTCGGCGCGTTTACGGGCGCATAGCTAACAGGACGTATCAGCATGGCTGACGACACACTTGTGGAGCATTTTTTTTCGTGCGGCTTGAGGCGGCAGTTTTGGGGAGCGTGGCTTTCCCGGCACAATCAGGGCCAAAGCGCGGCATTCAAGGCCATATACAGACGCTTTGCGGCAACCACAATGGAAATTCAGCTTCTCAGCACCGTCAGATACGGCGACAGGCGGATGACGCGCGCGCCGGCGATGCCGGCCAGGGCGCGAACGATGGCGGCGGTATCTTTAAGCTTGTAGTTGCCGGTGATGCGGGTCTGGGCGAGTTTGGCATCGGTAATGACGATGACGCCCGGATGGTAGCGGTCGAGTTCGGCGACCACTTCGCCCAGCGGCTGATCCTGAAAGATCAGCCGGCCGTCAAGCCAGGCGAAAGCCCGGCCGGCATCAATGCCGGTGACGGCGCCGACGCCCTCGCTGACGATGCGGGTGTGCTGCCCGGCCGTGAGTTGCCGGCTGTCACCCTGCTGTCCGGCGCAAACGACAATGCCGCTTTCGACATCGACCGAAGTGGCGTCGCCGGTTTTGACGTTAAAGCGCGTGCCGACCACGCGTACCATTCCTTGTTCTGTCTCGACGATAAAGGGCCGGGCCTTGTCCGGCTGTACTTCGAAGTAAGCTTCTCCGCTGAGTATTTTCACTCCGCGCCGCTCGCCTTCGTCATTAAACGCCAGCGCGGTATCGGTGTTCATCGTTACCGCCGAGCCATCGGCCAGCACCAGGCGGCGCTGCTCCCCGGCCGCCGTCACCGCATCGGCCTGCCAGCGTTCGATCAAGCCCGAACCCCAAAGCAGCCAGCCGCTGGCCAGTACCAGGCAGGCTGCGGCGGCCCAGCGTTGCGGGCGTAATTTTCGCTGCGCTGGCGGCAACGGCATCGCCGCGCATTGGCTCAAGGCGACATGCAGCGCCTGCGATTGCCATAATTGAGCGACCCTGTCGTAAGCGGCCCGATGCGCCGGACTGGCGGCCAGCCAATCGGCAAATTCGGCGCGGTCGCGTTGACTGGCTTTACTGTCCTGCAAACGGGCGAACCAGGCTAACGCCTGCTCTTGCGTTTTGCCCAAGGCAGGGATGGAGTTTGGTTCGGCATGTAAAGACATAGGGGTACACCTGAATGATTTGGCAAAATTCTATCATTATTGGACGTGCGCAATGCGCAATATCCACACTTCAAATGAGTGATTTGCCTTGTGCGGCCAGCAAATGGGCAAGCGCGGCATACACGTTTTTTTCCACGGCGCTGCAGGAAATGCCGTAATGCCGGGCGATGCGCTCATAAGTCCAGTGATGGAATTTATGCAGCACCAGAATTTGGCGGCGCCGTTCCGACAAGCCGTTCAGCGCTTCGAGCATGAGCGCAACCTGCTGCCGTTCGTCGACCTGCTGTTCCGGTGCGGGTACGCTTGAAGGAATGCGTTCCAGCAGGTTATCGGCATCTTCATCGTCTGTCGGGCGGTTATCGCCGGGCTGACGTATCTTTTGCTTGCGAAGATGATCCAGCGCCAGATTGCGGGCAATCTGGTAAAGAAAGGGGCGCGGCTGGTGGATGTCCTGGGTTGCTGAAGCATGCAGCATTTTCAAGTATGCCTCGTGCGCCAGATCTTCCGCCGTTTGCGGACAGCCGACAATGCGATAGATGGTTTGAATTAACGATTGCCGGTGATGCAAAAACAAATCGTTAATAGCGGGAGTAAGACTGGTCATGGCGATGGTTTTTAGTTTTGCTGAAAAACTGGAACCTGCCTTTTCAACAGGCTCAAACAGGTCAGCAATAACCGAGCCAATATGTATGCAATTGATATTTAAAAGAACTTATTGTTTATGGGTGCAAAAATGCGGCATATACCGTATCGACTGTGTGAAATGACGCAGTTTTAGAGTTTCGTAAGGCGGGTTGGGCATTAGCCGTAAACCAACACACTCATGCAAAAAAAGTCGGGTTACGCTATCGCTAACCCGACCTACCCAGCTTCCTATCCCAAGCCCAATAAAGGTACGCGGTGCGTACCCTACAATGATCTCTCTTATTCCGCTTTGGGCTCTACAGGTCTTCCATAAACCAAGCAATCTACTGTTCCACCGTTACGAAAGCTATTTTTGTGATGCCCGCATGCTGAACAGTCGCCATGACTTCAGCCACCTTGGCATAAACCACGGCTTGATCGGCGTATAAATGCAGGCCAACCTCAGGGTCTTGCACAAGCTTATCCTTTAGCGCGGTTTCCAATGCAGCGAGATCAGTGACGGGCATTTTATTGAGCGTGATGATGCCTTGCGCGTCAATGCCCAACTGCAGCGGCTGCTCTTTCACGTCCGCCGTGGTCTCGGCGGTTTTGGGCAAGGCCACGTGCACGGATTGCGTCAGCAGCGGCGCGGTCACCAATAAAATGATCACCAGCACCAGCATCACGTCAACCAGCGGCGTGACGTTGATTTCGCTCATCGTTTCTTCGTTGTCCGACTGCGGTTTAAAAGCCATGGTTATGCCCTGCCTTGCCTGTCGGTGCTGAAGACAATGTGCATGAAGCCGGCGACGAAGTTTTCCAGGTCGGTACGGTGCTGCTTGACTCCGCGCAAGAAGAAGTTGTAGGCCAGTACCGCGGGCACGGCAACGGCGATGCCGATGGCGGTGGCGACCAGGGCATCGCCGATGGGGCCGGCGACCACGTCTAGGCTGGTCGAGCCGCTCTGGGTGATTTCATGCATGGCATGCATGATGCCCAGGACCGTGCCGAACAAGCCGACAAAGGGCGCGGTGCTGCCGATGCTGGCGAGCATAGTCAGGCCGGCTTCCATCATGCGCTGTTCCTGCTGCATGAGTATAAGCAGCGATTGTTCCAGTTGCTCGGCCGGCTCCCCCTGATATTTCAGGTGTTTGCCTGACGCCTGCTGGCTGCCGTCCAGCCAGATAAAGCCTTTTGTCGCGATGCGGGCTTGCGGGCCGCGGGCTATGGTTTCAGGCAGGACTCTGGCGGTAGCGAGGTTCGGCGCATCCCAAAACGCGCTATTGAAACGGCGGTTGTAATAGCCGTTCTTGCTGAATTGCCAGATCTTGAACAGGATCAGCGACCAGGTGATCACCGAAAAAGCCAATAAGGCGTACAAAGTCCCGTCGATGATCAACTGGGGCGCAATATGATAGGGCATTCCCTTTTCCTCCTAATTTTCTAAAGTAAAATAAATGGGCACGATAGCTGAGCCAATAACTGCCGTATCGCCCCGCTTGGCGGGATTGAACCGCCATTTCCTGACCGCCTCAATGGCTGCCTCGTCCAGTTCCTCGTAACCACTGCTGCTTTGTACGGCGACTGCCTCGCTATACCCTTCAGGGGATACGCTTACCCGCAGCAGCACTCTACCCTGCCAGCCCCGCCTTCTGGCGATTCTTGGATATTTCGGCGGCGGATTGAACCCGTAACTGACGTTGACGCTGGCTTCGGTATACGGCGCTTCCCGGCTCTGCGTCCTGCTTGCCGGCGCCGGCGCGCTGGAGGCGGTTTTTGCATGCGCTGATTCCGCCGCCGGTTCCGCGGCTGAAGGCGCAGGCGGCTTTTCCTCGGCAATCGCCTCGGCTTTTGGCGCTGCCGCTTGTTTGGGCTTTACCGGTGCTTTTTTCTTCAATGGCTTTTTGACCGGCGTTTTTTTCGGTTTGGGCGGCTCAACCGGCTTGGGCGGCGTTGGCGGAGCGGTTGAGGCTTTTTGACCGGGCGCGGAAACCAACGATACTTCCATCATCAAGGGTTGCGCCGGCGTGACAGGCTCCTGCTGCGACCGGGACAACCACAGACCTGCCCAGACGTGCAGCAGCAGCACCAGGATAAACAGCAGTCCGCCGATGGAGCGAGGCTGTTCTTCTCCGGTCAAGGCTTCAATCAGGGCTCGCTTTTTGTGCTTGGCCAGGGGCGCGGCGCCGCCCAGAGGCGGCGTATACTGCCTGCCCAGACCCTGCTCGTAGTCGTTGAATAAATACATGGAAATATGCCTTCCTTAATTTGCACCAATGCCGGAGATTGCCTGTTGTTTGCCGACCGGCGTCGTGCCTGTCGGCCTGGCAAACGGCGGTAATCCAGCCTGCGGCGCTTTATTATTATTTAGCTGGTCAGGGTAACGAAGGAGCGCAAACCGCCGGAGCCGGCTCCACCCGGACATGTCATGAATTTATAACCTCTTCCGTAGACAAGCGCTGCGATAGGCGCAACTGAAGCCGCATGCCTTTTTCACTCTTCCCGCTTGCCGGAAAGCGTATTTAAAAGCGCCGTGAGCCGGTCCAGCTTCAGGTCCACTTGCGTGACATATTCCCTGAGCTGAACGATTTGTGCCCGAATCTCGTGAGAATTTTCATGGACATGCTGGAAATGAACCTGAAAATACCGAGGCAGCGGAAACAGGTCCATTAAGTCATCGCCCTCGTGAACACTGCGTTCCTTGGGCATCTTCGGCGGCGCGGCGCCACGCTTGCGTTCTTGCACCAGCTTTGATGTTGTCATGCATCCTTCCTCGCTGTGATAGTTGATCGGTCCGATCGGTTTTTTTTCTTCATTAAGACGAAACAGGCACTCTATTCATATCGGCAAAACATTAAGTCATCCCCTTAAATCACAGATAGCCCAAGCGTCAGGGATTCAGGTAATCCATCCTGGATTCTGGACGTCATCCTTGGCGATTTTGTGGGGAGATTGAAGCTCAACAGAGCCTCAACCAATAAGACGTTTCAGCCGCAAAAATCCCTCACTCTGAAATAAAAAATTATTTTTTAGCCGGCGGCAAGGAACACATCCAAGCCTGAAGGGTATTTTTTGTTACCAGGGATGCTCTGTCGTCCTGCTTGGGAGTTGATTGATTCAGGATAACTTCCCTGAATTTTCAGTGATTAAAAGGTGTTGAAGCTGGTGCGCGATTGCCCCTCAGGCGCCGCGTGCCCTGGCTTGTTTTTTCGGCTGGCAGGACGCGGGCAGCCTCGCTTCGGCCTCGCTTAACAGCTGCTTCAAGCTGGTGTCGTTCCATAACATGCGGATTTCATCGAACGCTTGCCGGTGCGCAGGGTCCAGGGCCAGCCAGCGCGCAAATTCAGCTTTCTCCTGAGCGGTGACATTTTCCGCCTGCAACCGCGCAAACCAGACGGCAGCCTGCTCGTCAATCCAATCCTCGCTGCCTGATTTCTCGTTAAAATCGTTATCGTATTTCATATCGGCATTCCACCCAAACCACCCCGCTATCAGAAGACGATCATAGTGAAACCCGGCCTCACTTCTACCGTGAAATTTTTTGGCAACCCCATGCATGGAATGTATTCGCCGGTTGCCGCATCAATCAGGATCGGGTTTCAAAGTCAGCCTGTGCTCGGGCTTGCCGGCCAGCAGCGCCAGGGGCAGTCCTTTCACCCAATAGCGGTGCTGATCGCGGTAATGGGGCGACAGCGGGTGCCCGGACTGGCCGCCGGGCATGTGCATGATGCCTTCGTCGAGGTGTGCGGGCGAAACGACCAACCGCTCGCTGGCGCCGAATTCCGGGCCGAGGGCGCGCACGCAACTGGCGCAGCCGGCCAGGGCATCGGCCGGCATGTCCAGCAGAACCCCGAGCAGCGGCGCAGCCTTGGAGAAAGGATGGCCGATATGCGCCTTGTTGACCTGGCCCCAGGTCAGCTCGGTCAGCGCCGTGTCGGGATAGTCCGCCTTCAGTTGCCGCGCGCTGCGCTTTAACTGGCCCAGGATGAAATCGTCCCAGCTTCGGTAATTGGCCGGGTCCGGCAGCAGTTGCGGCACTTTCTCGGTCAGCATGGCCTGCAATGGCGTGTCGATATAGGTCCAGGCATAGTTGAAGTGTTTATCGATGCTTCGGCTGGCTTCCAGAAACGGGCTGAACACGCTGGTCGCCAGCTGCTGCCGAAACCGCACCAGCAGCGCAAACCCGAGACTATCCGTATCGGCCCTGCCGTTCCAGGCCAGCAGCGCGTCGCGCAACTCCCGCAGCTCCGGCTGCCGTTCAATGTTCCGGGGCGTCAGCACATCCAGCGCCAATCGCCGATAAAACCCGTGGAATTCGTTTTCGGTATCGAGCTGCAGGCCGAACATCGCCCATTCGTCGATGACCGGCATCGCCTTGAGCCGCTGGGTGATGCGGTAGGCGCGGTAGCCGCTCGCGAACTGGCGCCCGATCACATACGGATACTCCCTGCCGAGCCGGCGATCATTGGCTGACACCAGCATGCCGGATGCCGGATCGATCTCGCGCGGCAGCAAATGCGTATCGACGTAGCCGTCCCAGCCAACCGTGCCGTCGGCCCAGGACCGGCTGACCGAGCCGTCGAAACCGACACGCTTGGGAATCTGGCCCATCACCGTCCAGCCGATATGCCCCTGGCTATCGGCCAGCAGGAAGTTCAGCTGCGGGCCGCCGGTATGGTTGACGACCGCCATGGCCTGCTCCAGCGTTTCCGTCTGGTCCAGGTCCAGCAGCGCGAGATTGACGATGCTGTCATCGAGCGCGCTCCAGTGCACGGCGACCGGCTTGCCGAGCAGCGGCTCCTGGGCCACCGGCCCCCAGATGCTGCGTCTGACGGCAATCTGCACCGGCTCGCCGTCCTTGACGCGGATGGTTTCGTTGCGCTGTTCAAAGGATTGCCACTGATTGCCGACGCGGTACTGATCGGGATTCTCCGGATTGATCTCCAGGCTGACCAGGTCCAGGAAATCGCCCGTCAGATTGGTGCCGCCCCAGGCCAGCCGGCCATTGCTGCCGGCGATGAACACGGGCACGCCGGGCAGGGTCACGCCGGCCATGCGGCCGGCGCCGTAGTCCATTTCGGCGCGGTACCAGATATTGGGCACTGAAATGCCCAGATGCATGTCGTTGGCCAGGATGGCGCGCCCGTCGTGCGTTTTCGCCCCGCTGACGGCCCAGGCATTGGAGCCGGCCATCAGGTCGTTCAGCTGCACGGCTTCGGTCAGTTTCCGCACATCCGGCGCATGCCGGGCGAGGGCGGTCTCCAGCGAGGCCACCGGAATCGGCCGGACGGGCCGGTAAGGTTCGGCGGCGCTATACAGGCTGTCGGTGAACCGGTCGGTGTCCGGCGTCAGGAAAGACACGACATCGGCCGGCAGGCTTTTCTCCATGACCGTCAGCATGCGCTCCTCGCGCTCCGCCTTGGCGGTCAGGTTATCGAACATGCCCAAAGCCACCAGCAGGCTGTCTTCCGGTTTCCAGCGCTCGGGACGGTAGGCCAGGGCCGTGAATTCGAAGGGCAGGGCCTGCGCGTTGTCGATGTAACTGTTGATGCCTTCGGCATAAGCCTCGAGATAGCGGCGATGCGCCGGCGGCAGTTTCGCCACGACCGCTTTGGCGACGCGCGGGAAACCGTAGGTTCGCGCCCTGATGTCGGTTTTGACGGCAACCTGCCCGAACAGCTCGGCCAGACGGCCGGCATTCTTGCGCCGCATCAGGTCCATCTGGAACAGCCGGTCGCGCGCCGTGACATAGCCAAGCGCGCGCAGGGCGTCGGCCCGATCGCCCGCCTTGATCACGGGAATGCCGTGCGGATCGGACGCAACCTCAACGGATGCCGACAGCCCTTGCACCAAAAATTCGCCGTCTTGCGGCGGCAGCGACCGCTGCAGGAACAGCAGGCCTGCGCCGGCAACGAGAGCGCTTAAGCCGAGGAGAGTGAGCAGTGTATAAAAGGACAGTTTTCGAATTCGTTGCATGGCGGTTCCGGTTTTTGCGCCCCTCCTGATGCTGCGCGGGAGTCATCACGGAGAAGCGGACATCTAAAACTTGGGCTTCTGGTTATACGGTTTGTGAAACATCAATCTTTCCATAGACCGGGATAAGCCTGCGTAATTCCAACCCGTCATTGGAAAACAGGGGCATTTTTCATCTGTTCAAGTCACACTGCTCAGCGTTTCCCGAGCCGGCGTATCGTTTTCGCGGGCGGCCGGCGGATATTCGATGGCTTGCGCGTTCATTTTATCCGCATCGAACCCGAACAGTTCGTCGAACAAATAGAAATCGGAGAAGACGACCGAGAAGTTTTGCAGATAAGCCTCGCGGTTGGCATCGGTGATCTCTTTTCCGTTATAGCGGATGACGCCGCTTTCAGGATGGTAAAGGCCGAGCAGCAACATCGCCAGTGTGGTCTTGCCGCTGCCGTTGCCGCCGATCAGGAACACCAGCTCGCCGGGCTTGAAAGCCAGATTGATCGGCCCCGGCGTAAAACTGCGGTTTTCTTTCTCGCGGTGGAAGCGGTGCGTTACGTCTTGCAGGGACAGGCTGATGAATTTCGACCAGCCGGACGGGCGAGTGGCGAGGGGTTCGGATCGAGGCAGCTGCGCTTGCAAGGACCCGCCCAGCTCCTGCAGTTTCTTGACCGCGATACCGGCCCGGCCAAATACCGGCATGCTGTTGGTCAGGATGGTCAGCGGCGACATCATGAACAGAAACACCATCGCATAGCCGCGCACGACATCCTTGCTAACATCCTGCCAGGCCGGGAAAACGCAAAGAATCAAGCCTATGGCCAGATAGTACAGCAGATTGCTCCATTGATAGGCGACCAGATGGTTGTCCGACAATGTCGAATTGATCCGTGCAATCAAGGCGGCACCGCTCAAGCCGCCGGCCAGGCTGAAAAACATGGCCGCCAGAAGAATGGGCCAGGAGGTGCGCCATAAAAAATCAGCATAGAAATTTATTCCAATTCAGGACTTACGCCTGGCTCCCCGCCGTGAAAAGATGGCGTTAGGCTCTAAAACGAAGCAAAAACCGGCTTTAAATCCTGCGGGGCGCCAGGCGAAGCCGCCCCCGTATCCTTACGCAAGCCGGAATTGCGCCTTCAACATTGCCTTGCCCATCGGCTGCGGCGTTCGGCCCTGCATTAAATTTCCAGCTCCATATCCAGCACTAACGGCGCAAACATGCCCCTGACACTGTCCCGGACGAAAGCCGGGGCTTTCTCAGGCGAGCCGGCGTTAAAAGGCGGCGCCGGATCATATTCGGCCTGTAGCTGGATGGCTTGCGCATATTCCTGGCCGCGCAAGGCGCCCACGATTTGCAGGCCCAGATCGATCCCGGCCGTAACGCCGCCGCCGGTCACCAGGTTGCCATCCCAGACCACGCGTTCGCTCACGGGCGTCGCGCCGAACTTTTTCAATAACGCCAGCGTCGACCAGTGCGAAGTGGCCTTTTTGCCTTTCAGCAGCCCGGCCTTGCCGAGCAGCAGACTGCCGGTACAGACGCTGGTGATGTATCTGGCATTGGCCGCCTTGGCTTTGATGAAGTCGATAAGCGGCTTGTTCTTCATGGCTTCCAGCGTCCCGGTCGCCCCGCCGGGGACGAACAGAATATCCAGGCTGTCCGGACATTCGCTCCGCCTGTGCGTGGGCACGATTGAAAAATTGCCGCAAGACACCGGCGCCAGGTCGTCGGTCGGAGAAATCAGGCACACTTCGGCGCCCATCATGGCGGTAAACAGAAACTGCGGGTTGATCAGATCCGGCGCATAAAAGCCGGGGTATAAAAGCATCGCGATTTTTTCATTCCCCATCATTTTCACGTCCGGATCGCTCATGAAAGCTTTGTGCGCCTGCATGGAATCTGCTTTAGCCCGGACTTTCTTCTGTTCATCGCTTTCGGCGGCTTTAACGCTATTTCCCAAAGGGGACAGGAAGGCAGCAAATAAGGCCAGTTTGGTAAATTGTCGACGGTCCATAAATATTATTCCTGGTAATAATCGTGGTATGAGTGAAGCCCGATGGCGCGGGTGGCCATCGGCAATGACAACGCCATCAAAACATTACTGATCCGCTGAAATAGACGGTTGTCCCCTGGGCAGGCGTGACGCGCGTGTCGAAGTAATTCAGCCGCTGGAAATAGTCGTTGTCGGTCAGGTTCTTGATCGAGACGCCAAGCTTATAGCCTTTTGTTCTGTAAGCGATGTCCGCGTCTATGGTGTAAAAACTCTCGCTTTTGTATAAATTGGCTTTGTCCAGATAGCTGCTGGATTGCGCATAGATGCCCGAGCCGATGCTCCATCCTTCCAGCATCGGATCATGAAAAGCATAATTGGCCCAGAAACGGCCGGAATGCTTGGGAACGCCCGGCAAGTGGTTGCCGTCGGGCACTCCCGCTAAACTGTCGGTATATTCCGCTTCGGTAAAGGCATAATTTCCCAACAGACTCAAACTGTCGGTAACCTGCCAGGTCATATCGGTCTCGAACCCCGTCGAACGCTGCTGCCCTTTCGTTACCGACCGGAATTGGGCATCCGTGAAATCCGTGACTCTGACGTTTTCCCGCTCAATCTGATAGACCGCAAACTGTCCTGTCAGCTGCTCGGCAATATCAAATTTCACGCCCGCCTCGATCTGATTGGAGAGTTCAGGACTGGGCGTCGAGACATAATTGGCCCCGGCTTGGCCGCGCATGCCTTCGCTGTAGTCGGCAAACAGCGAAAACTCGTCCGTTATGTCGATAAGCCCGCCGACATTGGGCAGGAAACGCCCCTCGTCCGATTCGAATTCTACTCCGGTAGCCGTATTGACAAAATCCGTCGTGACATTGCCTCTGCGGACGCTGGCCAGCAGATGCAGGCGGTCGTAGATCGTGCTTTGCAGCTGCACATAGCCGCCATAAATCGTGTTTCTGGTAAATTGTATATTTTGACGCGCGCCCGGATAGCTGAATGGAACCGAAAACACCGGATTTCTCAAGTCGACAATGGCCGGGAGCATGGCAAAATCCATGAAGCCGTCGTCATCGAGCTCGCTGAAGTCAGCCCCCAGCAGTACGGTATTCTTGGTCGGGCCCAGATCGAATTTGGCCGTGGCATAAACCTGAACGCTCTTTTCTTCCTGCTCCTGCGCCAGCTCGGTATTGATCAGGCCCCATGTTGCAGGGGGAAAGAATGGCTGGTCGGCCCCAAAGCCATCGGCGCCAAACAAATTTTGCGCGAGTGCATCCTGCTCGGAATGGGAATAGCGCCCTTTGGCGGTCAATGACCAGGTATCGTTCAGCCGGTGATCCAGCGTAGCCCAGACGCCGTAAAATTCCGAAGTGCTTTTCGGGATATCCTGCGGGCCGATGAACAGTTCGGGCTGAATCCTGAAATTGCCCGTGACGGTGCCGGTTGCCGGCAAGCCCTGATAGTCCTGCTGCTCCCATCGGGAAAACTTGCCTTGCAGGGTGAGACTGGTGTCGTCGTTGTTGGTGAAGGTCAGGGTGGGATTGAAATTGTACCGGTCCGTGTCGAGCACGTCGATATTGCTTTCATTCGTCGTGTACTCGCCCGTGAACCGAAACAGGACGTTGTCGTTGATCGGCTGGTTCAAGTCCACGAACGGCTGGACAAAATCATACAGCCCGGCTTTGATCCCTATTTCATAAAACGCCTCCTTTTTCGGCAGCTTGGAAACCAGGTTGATCATCCCGCCGATAGGGGAACCGTTGCCGCCGCCGTAAAGCACCGCATTGGCGCCTTTCAGCACTTCGATCCGCTCGATGTTGACCATGCTGCTCTGGTCGCCCGAATTTAAATATTGGTTGAAGCCGTCGATAAATTGCCGCGCCGGAAACCCGCGAATCAAGGTCGGTTCAAAATTGGGCGTGATAGCCGAAAGGCGCGGGACGACACCGCTCACGTTGCGCAGGCTTTCTTCCACCGTAATGGTCTGCTGGTCATCTATCACTGCGCGCGGCACGACCTGAATGGACATCGGCGTTTCCAGAATCGGCGTATCGGTTCGGGTGGCGGTGGCCGCATGGGTGACAGTGTAAGCCGTGGGATCGTCTTCCTCGGTTTTTCCCACCACCGTCATCGCGGCCAGCGTGGGTGTATTGCCTGTCTGCTGCCGGCTTTGACCGCTTGGCACTTCCAGCGTGATGGTCTTGTCATCGCTGTACCGGTAGTTAAGCCCGCTGCCCTGCAGCAGTTTTTCCAGCGCCTGCGCCGGCGTATAAGTGCCTTTAAGCGCGGGCGCGCGCAGATGTTCGGCAATGTCGCTGTCATAAAGCACTTGCAGCCGCGTGTCGGCGGAAAAGCGGATCAGCGCGCTCGATAGGGGTTGCGCCGGAATGTTGAATTGCAGCGGTTTGCCGGTATCGGCGGCATAGCCGTTTTGCCCCGCGGCAAGCAGAACAGCCAGCCCCCCTGCTGCCTTAATTATTTTTTGTCTCTGTTTACGGCTTTTTGATGATTCCATGCTGTATTTCTCTGTTGTCATAAAGCGTTACCTTCATGACAAAAGACGGCGCATCATGGATTTACCCTTAGTCGAAATGGAAAAAAATACAAGGTCCTGAGGCGCCTTGTCTTACGGACAGGCAAACTCATCACCCTACGGATTGGCTGCACGCCGGTAGGGGCGAATTCATTCGCCCTGGACAGCCCTGGAGCGCAATACCCTCGGGCAATAGATAAATTCGACCTTGCAGCGCTTTTAATAAAGCAGAACCAGACGCCCAGACAGATTCAGGGCACTTATCTTTAACGTCGCCTTGATCCCGTCGACTGCGGCGTTCGGGTCTGTGGTATCGAACACGCCGCTGACGATGCGGTCTTTCAGTTCGGGATTGATGAGCAGGATCTGGCCGCTCCGGTAACGATTGACTTCATCGATCACCTTCGGCAGCGGCTGGTGGTTAAAAATCAGCTGCCCGCGCTGCCAGGCAAGCGCTTCAACAACATCGGCGGACATGACCGGCCCGATCCGGCCCTGCTGATAAGTGACCTGCTGATTGATATGCGCCCGAACGGCTTCATGGGCACCGCCCGCCGAGACCTCCACCGTGCCTTCGCTGACGATCACGCGCACGGCGTCGCCGGAATCCCGGACGCTGAAGGCCGTGCCGACCGCGCGGGCGCTGGCTGCGCCGCTGGCCACGGTAAACGGGCGGCTTTTGTCCGGCGCCACATCGAAATAGCCTTCGCCGCGCAGCAGTTCGATCCGCCGCCGATCCGCCGAGAAATCCACATTCAGCGCGGTATCGGTATTCAGGATGATTCGCGAGCCGTCATCGAGCGCGACGGTTAATTGCTCGCCCGGCGCCGTATGATAATCGCTTTGCCAGTTCTGATAGCGTATCGATAGTTGATGGGACAGCAATACGCCAGCCGTCAGGGCCAGCGAGGAGACCGCCATGAAGCGCCGGATATAGGGCCGCTTGCCGGCCAAAGGCAGCGGCGCGTGCGGCCCCTCCTGCTCGGCTTCGACCTTTGCCTGCACCCGCTGAGCGGGCGTTTCCAGCATTGCCCAGAGCGCCTGCATCCTGTCATAAGCCCTGGCATGTTCAGGACTTGCCCGATACCAGTTTTTGAATCGGGCCCGATCCTCGGCCGTCACGTCATCCGCCAGCAGGCGCGCAAACCAGACGGATGCCTGCTCGGAAACGGATGGGGGCTGTGCTGAAGAATTTTTGATGGACATGGCCGGGTATTGTAGTACCAAGGTATCTAATCAATAGAAAACAATTTATTGATAAGACGTTTGACAGTCCCGTTTCCCTTAGAGGACGGGATTATTTTTTGTTCTGCTCCGGAAGGGTTAATCGAGTTGTGCGCGGATCTGTTCCAGCGCCTTGCGCATATGGCTTTCCACGGTGCGCGGTGAAATGGCCAGCGCATCGCTGATCTCGGCATAGCTTTTGCCTTCCACGCGGCACAGCAGGAAAACCTCGCGGCATTTCGGCGGCAGGCCGTAGATGATCCGTTCCAGAATCTCCAGCTGCTGACGGTCGGCCAACAGGGCCTCCGGCCCGGACGCCTCGCGGGCCAGATCGTCCGTGACCGGCCCGGCGTCGCGCTGAAGCTGGCGGGTTCGGCTGCGAAGATGGTCGAGGGCAAGATTATTGGCGATCCGAAACAAATAGGCGCGCATGTTTTCGATCGTGTCCTCTTTCCGGTGTCGGACGAGACGCAAATAGGTTTCCTGGGTTAAATCCGTCGCGGTTTCGGCGCACTGCACCTTGTAGGTCAAAAATTGCATCAAATCCTTTTGATGCTGAAGAAAAAACGATGTCAGACTCTGATCAGGAAATAAACTCATCGTCAAATCAATCCTTTGATAGTCAAGTAATGATACTGATGTGAAATTAAGAAGAAAGAGGGAAACCCTCGTGAGCTATAAAGCAAATACAATGCCACTCACTCTCGAGCCTTGCAATTAAAGGGCTCGTCATCTTTTCCTTCAGGCAGAAGCGATTTTCAACCGATAAAAAACTGTGTCATTTCACTTACTGGGTGTGTCATATGACATAGTTTATTTAAAAATGACTGCCCGGCAGCAAGCTGTCGAGTGCGATTGAAGATGAGTTTATGTCGAGAGTTGGATGACTGATCTATCTGACGGAGCCGGCAGGATAAAAACGCTCCGTGCGCAACGCCAGCCTGTAGGACATGAATGCGGACCTGCGTCAGCTACGGCAGAAGATTCTTGAAACAAAGGCGTTCCATGCCGCCCGCCCTGACCGTCAGGGCGCCGCTGATGCCCGGTCCCAAATCCAGATCGACGAGCCGCCATTGGCCGGCCTCGCCGCAGCAGGCAGGCAGCGAGATGAAGCGAGGGGCGTCATCCACCGAAGTCACGACTCGCGAAACGTCTAATGAAATACCCGCGCCGACCGATTTCACAAAGCTCTCCTTGCGGGTCCAGAATCGGTAAAATGCGCCGGCTTTGTCGTGTGCCGGCAGGTCCAGCCAAAACGCCCTCTCGGCTTCGGCGAAACAGGCTTCGGCGATGGCCATGAAGTCGACATGGTCGTTCCATACCTCGATATCCACCCCGACAGGGACATCGCGGCCGACCGCCAGGATCATTTTATCGCCTGAATGCGACAGGTTGAATTTGACCTCGTGCGGCCTGCCGTCGACAGCCAGGTAAGGCTTGCCGGCCGCTTCCCGCGCGAAGCGGATGGCTTCGGGCGGCCTGCCTATGTAGCGCGCCAGTATTGCCCTGACCTTGCCGTGGCTGATAACGTACCGGACGCGGTGCTGTTTATGGACAAAGCGCAGGGCTTTGGTCCGCTCTTCTTCATCCAGCAACGCCCAGTACCGATGATACAGACCATCAGCAGCGTCCAGCGCTTCAACCCATAGATCGATGTCTTTATCGGCCAATTGATGAACTCCGTCTAAAAGATCAGTTTTGCCAGCCCGCCATAATCCCATGGTTTCCTGGATGCCAGAAAACCGCCCACGACCGGGTAATCGAGGCCCGAAGCCAGATAACATACCACTGCGTCCTCCATGCTGTCGACGATGGGCTCGGCATGGCTACTGAACGGAGCGCTCAGGAGCATCGGGCTGCCGGTTTTTTTCGCCGAAAACCTGGATCAGTGCCCAATACTGCCGATAACCGCCTATTCAGCACATTTTTTACGCCCCGTGGGAGCGATGCCTTCATGCCCTTTAGGGTATTTATGCCCTTTTAGGGTATACATCGCGACTCGCCGGATCTTGCCGCTTCGCCCAGTTTTAATTCACTCATAACCATTCCTACAGTAAGCTATCGTCTGGCAGGAGAAGCCGCGCTGTCATGGCGCCTTCCCGCTCAAATCAGACGACGGCAAACGGGATAAACCGCCCGTGCGCAACATCAGTTAGAATAAGGACGCTGGTGTACCGCCCGATTTTTTACTACCCTCGGATGCCGTCCAGCAAGGGCATTCATTTCTCGAGTGAGCTGCAGCCCGCCGGGCCGGCTTAGGCAATTGAATAAGCGAAGGAAGAACTTGAAAACAAAGCGTATTATTTTAATCCTGTCCATTTTTATCTTATTGGAGAGTTCCGTGAATGCACAAACCGCAAGCGAAGCCGTGGAAGAGAAAGTCGAAGAACTGCTGTCCGTAATGACGCTGGAAGAAAAAGTCGGGCAGATGACGCAGGTTGACTTCAGCGTCGTGGGCACGCCCGAAGCAAAAGGCGACGAGCCGCCGATCGACCGGGCCAGGCTGGACGACGCCGTGCTCAACCACCATGTCGGCTCCATATTCAACGCGCCTTTCACGCCCGACAACCGGGCGCTCCCCGTCGAGACCTGGCGGAAAATAACGGCCGCGATACAGGAGGCCGCGTCGAGAACGCGCCTGAAAATCCCGGTCATCCAGGGTATCGACGCCATTCACGGCGCGACGTATACGCGGGGCGCCGCGCTGTTTCCGCAGGCCATCAACATGGCCGCCACCTTCAACCCGGAACTGAGCGTCAAGGAAGGCGAGATCACGGCCCGCGAGGTGCGCGCGTCGGGCCTGCAATGGAATTTCTCGCCGGTCATGGACATCGGCCGGCAACCGCTCTGGCCACGCTTGTGGGAGACCTATGGCGAGGATGTGCATCTGGCCTCGGTCATGGGCGCGGCCTACGTCAAAGGCCATCAGGGCGATGATTTCTCGGCGCCCGACAAGCTGCCGACCTGCCTGAAGCATTATGTCGGCTACAGCTTTCCGATCAACGGCAAGGACCGGACGCCGGCCTGGATCGGCGAGCGCATGCTGCGCGAGTATTTCCTGCCGACATTCGAAGCCGGCGTGCAGGCCGGATCGCCGGCCGTCATGGTCAACTCGTCCGAAGTCGACGGCATTCCCGGCCATGCCAACTACCAGTATTTGACGACCATCCTGCGCGGCGAACTGGGCTTCAAGGGCATCGCCGTTTCCGACTGGGAGGACATCAAGCGCCTGTACACCCGCGACAGGCTGGCCGCCTCGCCCAAGGAAGCGGTCAAGATCGCCGTGATGGCCGGCGTGGACATGAGCATGGTGCCGTTCGACTTCACCTTTTACGACCTGCTGGTCGAGCTGGCCCGGGCGGGCGAGGTGCCGATGTCGCGCATCGACGAGGCCGTGTCGAGGATTCTGACCGTCAAGCTCCAGACCGGGCTGTTCGATTTTGACAGGCCGGCCTTGCCCGTCGAAGGCAATTTCGCCACGTCCGAGGCCCTGGCGGCGAACCGCCAGGCCGCGCGCGAGTCCATCGTGCTGGCCAAGAACGACAACCGCATCCTGCCCTTGAAAAAAGACGCCAGGCTTCTGGTCGCGGGGCCGACCGCCAATCTGCTCAGCGCCCTGAACGGCGGCTGGACCATTACCTGGCAGGGCGATAACGAAAGCCTGTATCCGCAAGACAAACTGACCGTCCTTGAAGCCCTGCAAAAAAAGTCGACCGGCAAGGTGACCTATGTCGGAGGTCAGGCGTTCAACGATCCCATCGATATCGACAGAGTCGTCGCCGAGGCCAGGAACCACGATTATGTGCTGCTGGCCCTGGGCGAGAAGCCCTATACCGAAACTCCGGGCAATATCGATTCGCTGATGCTCGATCAGGCGCAGATCAAGCTGGCCAATGCCGCGATCGCGACCGGCAAGCCGGTCATTCTGCTGATGCTGGGCGGCCGCCCGCGCGTCATCACGGCCATCGCCGACCAAGTGCCCGGCGTGATCCTCGGCTTCCTGCCGGGCATGGAAGGCGGCGAGGCCATCGCCGACATCATTTACGGCGACTACAACCCCAACGGTAGGCTGCCCATCAGCTATCCGAGGAACACCAACGATATCACGCCGTACGACCACAAGCCGATCGAAGCGTACGAGCCCAACGCCTACAGGCCGCTTTATCCGTTCGGCCATGGCCTGAGCTATACGACGTTCGAGACCCGCGGCCTGAAGGTCGAAAATGCGCGGGTCAGTCCGCATGACAACATCGTCGTCCACGTCAATGTCAAGAACACCGGCCCAATGAAAGGCAAGGAGACCGTGCTGCTTTACCTCAACGACGTTGCCGCCTCGGTGACGCGGCCCGTCAGGCAGCTCAAGGCTTTCAGGAAAGTCGAGCTGGAGCCGGGGCAGGAACAAAGCCTGAGCTTTACCCTGACGCCGCGCGACCTGTCGTTTATCGGCGTCGACATGAAGCGCATCGTCGAGCCCGGCGAATTCAAGGTGATGGTCGGCAATGAAACGGCCAGTTTTTTCGTGACGGAATAAGCGCGGGCGCCCTGTGGGAGCGATGCCGTATTTAAAACCAGGCAATGATTAATTGCCAGATCCCTACAAAACCAATACATAAACAGGCAGGATACCGGCATGGCCAATATGCCCCATACCACAATGACCTCCGACAACCCGGCGGACAACGCCAAAAACCCTTATTTCGGCTCCCTGGCCGCGCTGACTTCGCTGTTTTTCATCTGGGGCTTCATCACCAGCCTGAACGATATCCTGATTCCGCACCTGAAAGCGGTCTTCACCTTGAACTATACGCAGGCCATGCTGATCCAGTTCTGTTTCTTCACGGCTTATTTCGTGGTTTCGGTGCCCAGCGGCCATCTGGTCGAAAGAATCGGCTTCAAGCGCGGCATCATTGCCGGCCTGGCCATAGCGGGGCTCGGCTGCCTGCTGTTTTACCCGGCCGCCGGCAGCCATTCCTATCCGTTGTTTCTGGCCGCCTTCTTCGTGCTGGCGTCCGGCATCACCCTGCTGCAGGTCGCGGCCAACCCCTACGTGACCATTCTGGGCAGACCGGAAACCGCCTCCAGCCGCTTGACCATGACGCAGGCCTTCAATTCCCTGGGCACGACGATCGCGCCTTATTTCGGCGCGCTGTTCATCCTGTCATCGGCCGTCAAGACAGCCGATGAAATCAAATTGCTGAGCGCCGGAGAGCTGTCGGCCTACCAATCCGCGCAGGCGGCTGTCGTGCAGCATCCCTACCTGCTGCTGGCCGCGGTCTTGTTCCTGATTGCCGGCCTCTTCGCCGCGATCAGATTGCCCGAGGCAAAGCCCGCCGGTGCGCACGCCCAGCCAGCCGCGGGTGACGCCGTTCATCAGAGCGCCTGGGATTACCGGCACCTGGTCCTGGGCGCGGTCGGCATTTTCGTCTATGTCGGCGCGGAGGTCTCGATAGGCAGCTTCCTGGTCAACTACCTGGCTCAGCCCGCCATTTCGGGACTGGCCGAGTACGAGGCCGCGAAGTATGTGTCGCTGTACTGGGGCGGGGCCATGGTCGGCCGTTTCGCCGGCGCGATCGTCATGCGCGGCATCCGGCCCGGCAAGGTGCTGGCGTTCAATGCTCTGGCCGCATCCGTCCTTGTCGCGGCGAGCATGATGGGCAGCGGCCCCGCGGCCATGTGGGCCATTCTGGCCGTGGGATTGTTCAACTCGATCATGTTTCCGACGCTGTTCTCCCTGGCTGTCAGCGGGTTGGGAAAACACACCGGCCAGGGCTCGGGGATTTTGTGCGCGGCCATCGTCGGCGGCGCGGTCGTTCCGGTTGTGCAGGGCCTGTTCGCCGACCGGATCGGCATCCAGCCGGCCTTCTTCATTCCCGCGCTCTGCTATTTGTACATCGCTTATTACGGCTGGAAAGGCCACAGGCTCGTATCGTGAGGTTGTGGGAGCGATGCCATCATCGCGACTTGGGGCCTTTGGTCGCGATGTATACCCAAGGGCATAAAGGCATCGCTCCCACAAGGGCGCAAGGCTCACCATGACTGCTTGATCATCAAAGGCGTTGCCCCGGTCAAAGGCGTGCCGTCCGGGTTGGTGACCGTGTTGGCGGTCATGACGCTCTTCAATCCGTCAAAGGCGAGCTGCGGCTGCGCGCAATAGTTGGGGTATAGCTGACAGCCGATGGCGAACAGCCCGCTGACGTAAGGCGCGGCAAAAGACGTGCCGCTCCAGGCGTAAAGCTTGCCGTCATGTCCGTATAAGGGAACCGCCTGCCCTGGCGCGAACAAGTCGATCTGCCAGCCGGTGCGCGAGAATGGCGCTTTTGCATCCTTGCCGGATGCAAACAGGGCGCTGCTGGTGGCGCCGACGACAAACACCTCGCTTATCCTGGTCGGGGAATAATTGGCTGTGTTGCAGCCGTCGTTGCCGGCGGATACCACAATGATGATCCCGCGCGCATAGGCTGCGCGCATGGCATTTTCCAGCGCGGTCGAGATGAGCGGAACACGGCAGTCCCCGATCGACGCCCCGACGCTCCAGTTCACGATAGTGCCGGCAGGCGCGTTATTGGCCAACCAATCGAAAGCGAACAGATGCGTGGATAAATAGGACGTATCCGTGCAGCCGATGGTCATCTTCGCCGAGACGATGGATACGCCTTTTGCTACCCCGAAGGTGCTGCCCCCGGCCGCATCCGCCACGGCAGTGCCATGCCCATGGCAGTCCTGGCCCCATGTTGGCGTGACGTGATCAGGATCGTTGACATCCCAAATGGTGACGGCCCGGCCGCCGAATTCGGGCAAGCTGGTGTTGACGCCGGTATCGAGGATATAGATGGTCCGGCCGGCGCCGCTGGCATTCCAATTATAGGTGTTATCAAGTACCGCGGTGGCGCTGTCAGACCTGTCCAGCGCCCATCCGGGGGACGCTTGCGCGCCCTGAACGCGCAACGTCATGTCCGGCTCGATGCTGAGCACCCGGTTATCGTTGCCCAGCAGATGCGCTTCAAGGGAATTCATTTTGACGTGGACGGCATGGATGGACGAATAGACATTGTCCACCGCGCCATCGATGTTCAGAATATCCGCAAAGTCTCCTTTTATCTTGGCAAGGCGCTCGATGCGCGCCGATTTTTTCTGGGCGGCAATGAATAACCCCTTCACTTCCGGCTCGTCCGGCTTCATCGTTACAATGTAAGACCCTTCCATGATCTTGCTGCGGGCCTTGCCCGCCCGTTCTTCCATGATCCCGCTGCACGCCTCGCTTGCCTGTTCGTCCATTATCTCGCTGCACGCCTTGCCTACTTGCCCGCCGATAGCCGGAATCTCCTCGGCAACGGCTATTTGACTCGCGGCAAGCAATCCTAAATAGAAATACTTTTTCATTTGTTCCTTCGTCGTCAATAATTGGAATTATGGTACCGGTAGGGCTGCTCCAGGTCACGCTGCCTTTGGACGGGCCAAGGGCTGTGTGTTCGCGGCCATGCCGTTTCAGCTGCTGTTTTCCTTTTGTGCGGTTCAGCTTGAACTAAAATGCCACAGGATTGGCCATAAAAAAAGCATGAATTCTGATTTGATCACCAGGGATTCGAATCCATAAGGGCCTTGTTTTAAATCCGGACAGCAGTCGCGGGAGCGGTGCCTTCATGCCCTTTGGGTATTTATGCCCTTTGGCTATGCCTCTCGGCCAAGACTTCCCCCGACCGAATCAAGGGACAGCCTGAACACTCCCGCTTCAAGCCAGGCGATTCAACATAACGCGGGCGGCGCTGCAAACGGAGCAAGACGATCTCCCCGCAACATGAGATAGCCAAACAAATTCAGAAAAAATGAGTCTACTGTTTTTTTGAGCGAGTCTTTCCATGCCGTTACATTTACCCGCCAGGCAGCCGCAAGCTTTCCGCTTGACCATAGCCCTCATCATTCCCGTCATCGCGGCCCTTCTCCAGCAATGGATCTGGCCCCATGTTCCTCCCTTGATGTGGTTGCTGTTGTATCCGGCTGTGTTTTTGAGTGCCTGGATCGGTGGATTCTGGGGCGGAATACTGGGTACGGCCATGGCGGCCGCGCTAGGCCTTCATTTTTTTTCCCCTCCCGGCGAGTCCGGGTCCGCACAGGCTTTAAAGCACAGCTATTCCGCTGCCATATTCATTATGATGGGACTGCTCATCAGCATCACTCACGAGAAACTCAGGCGCAGCCAAAGGGCGCTGCGAGAAGCCAATGCCAACAATCAGAAAATGAACGGGCGCCTGAACCTGGCCCTGACATCGGCGCAGGCGGGCATATGGGAATGGGATGTGCAAACCAGCCAGATTTTTTGGTCCGACACGCTCTGGCCAATGTATGGTGTCGATCCCTCAAGCCCGCCTTCCTATGACACCTGGCTGGAGAGCGTACATCCCGATGACCGGGCGTCGGTGATCGCCAGCCTGAACCATTTTCGTGAGGCCGGTCTTGACTTGAATCTGGAATGGCGGGTTGCCAACCCGCCCGGGCATTGTGAGCGCTGGCTGATGTCGCGCGGCCAACCGGTTTTCGACGAGCAAGGCAAGGTCATTCTCTATCGCGGCATCGTGCTGGATATCACTCAGCTCAAGCAGCAGCAGCAACTCATCGAAGAGCATCGGCAGCGCCTCGATTTCGCCCTGTCAACCCTGGAGGCCGGCGCATGGGAATTGGATCTCAAGGACCACACCGCCCATCGCACGTTGTTCCACGATCAGCTTTTCGGCTATCAGGAACGCCTGCCCGAATGGACCTTCGAGCAATTCATCGCCCATGTGTTGCCGGAGGATAGAGACGCCGTAGCCCAACGCTTCAATACCGCCGTTCAGACACGGAGCGACTGGGATTTTGAATGCCGCATCCGCCGCACCGATGGCGAGATACGCTGGATTTATGCCAAAGGCCGCCTCAGACAGGACCTGCAAGGGCATCCCGTGTCCATGGCCGGCATCGTCCAGGACATCACCGACGCCAAGCAGACCCAGGACCTGCTGAAGGAAATCGCGATCCGCAAGGACGAATTCCTTGCCATGCTGGCCCACGAACTGCGCAATCCCCTGGCACCGATCAGCAACGCCGTGCAGATCATGAAACGGTCCCATGCGGATGAAGTGCGGCTGGCCTGGTGCCAGGACGTGATCAGCCGCCAGGTCGAGCAACTGGCCCGGCTGGTGGACGATCTGCTGGATATTTCCCGCATCAGCCGGGGCAAGATCGAACTCAAGCAAAAGATGCTTAAAGTATCGACGATCGTGCAGCGGGCCGTGGAAACCAGCCAGCCGCTGATGGAGGCCCGCCGCCATGAACTCACCGTACAGTTGCCGCCTGAGCCGGTCTATGTCGAGGGCGATCTGGTGCGGCTGGCGCAAGTCGTGTCGAATCTGCTCAACAATGCCGCCAAGTACACCGACGCAGGCGGCTCCATCAGTCTGAGCGTTGAGCAGCTCGGCAATAATGTCTTCATCCGCGTGCGCGACAACGGCCGGGGCATCGATCCTGCGACGCTGTCCAACCTGTTCGAACTGTTCTATCAGGTGGACCGCACGATTGACCGCGCGGAAGGCGGCCTGGGCATCGGCCTGTCGCTGGTCAAAAGCCTGGTGACGATGCACGGCGGCGACGTCTGGGCCGAAAGCGAGGGCCGCGGCCAGGGCAGCGAATTCGTCATCCGCCTGCCTTGCGCGCCTGGATTGTCGGCCGCTCCGGTTCCCAGTCAAACGGATTCAAAGCCGCCGGCGGAAGGCCCGCTGCGCATCCTCGTCGTCGACGACAACCACGATGCCGCCCAGAGTCTGTCCCTGCTGCTGACCGGCGAAGGCCATACCGTGCGGTTGGCCTACAATGGACCGATGGGTCTGGAGGCCGCGCTGACCGAGCGGCCGCAGGTCGTGCTGCTCGACATCGGCCTGCCCGGCATGGATGGCTACGCGGTTGCCCGAGCGGTGCGGCAGCATCCCGACCTGAAGAAGACGCAACTGATTGCCCTGAGCGGCTACGGCCGGCAGGTGGACCGTGAACAGGCGCGCGCGGCGGGATTCAATCGTTACCTGACCAAACCGGTCAATTATGACGAACTGCAGTGCGTCCTGGCCCAGTCCTCATTTTTCGGCCAGACATCCGGCTAGGCCGTGCTTCCCTCAAGGCCTTTCAGCGCGGATGCCTGGCGCCGGCCTCGTAACGGCCTAGCTTGACAGTAATGGCACGGATAGAAAACCGGCCCAAAAAATAAATAATGGCCGCAAAGACAGTGGAACTTGACTTAGGACAAGGCGGGAAATAACTTCCCTGAATTTTGGCGAGCAACAGGTGTGGGGGCGACTTAAGTCGCCCAGGGCGAATACACCCAGAGGGCACAGGTACTCAAAGGGCGAATAAATTCGCCCCTACAATAATGCTGATTTAAAGCGTTCGGACGGGTTTACAAAACCCGTCCGGCAGAAGCGATTGCCCTGTTAGCCAAGAGCCAATAGTTGACAGGCGCCTGCTCGGGCCGGAACGGGCCCGACCAGATGCGGCTGGCTCGAAAGACCGGTTGCTTGGAGAGGTCGGATAAATTCATGGTGAAAATTGGCCTGGCTGATGGAATCTGGCGTGGCGGTCACTTAAAGTTTCTCTGGGTGATCCATATGGTTATTTGGCTGTAGCCCTATTATTTAGGAGATCCTCTATGAAAATCTTGCCGATATGCAACAGAAACGTACGCGCCGCACTAAGCGCCGCCGCCTTCTTCGCGCTTGGCCTGACAGGGGAAAGCGCGCTGGCCCAGGCCACGGAGGCCGTGATTACCAACCAAGCGACGAACCCGGTGCAAACGCGGGATGTCGCCGGTATTGGCGTGAATCCATACCAGCACCAGGCAAGCATCACTGATTCCTCAACCTGCGCGCCGCAGTGCCGGCTGTCTTTTCCCGCGGTGCCGGCAGGGCAGCGTCTAGTCCTCACTTACGTTTCCGCCCAATTGGATGCGACAAGCTTCGCCCTTCTGGAAGGCGCCCCCGAAACCCTTTTCCTGATCAAGACAGGCACCACGGAAACGAATATTTCCCAGCCAGTGACCTTCTATTACGAAGCAGGGGAAACGCCGGTCATGCGGATCTTTCAAACAAACAGCACGACACGCGCCACCCTGATCGGCGTTCTCGTCGGGCATCTCGTGCCTGTTCAGGAAACCGAACCGGCGCAGTAGTCTCCGCTAGCGGTTCCTTGGCCGCGGCCGCGATATTCGTCTCCCCGCGTACATGAACAGCTTGCTCAACTCGCGCAGCCACAGCACCGAACTCGCCACCGTCGCGCAGCGCAGCCAGTCGGCCGCGCTCAAGGCCACGGTCGAAAACGCCTGCCGCAGGAACGGCAGGTAAATCACCGCCGCCTGCAGCAGCAGCGACAGCAGGACCGCTCCCCACAGCCATTTGTTGGAGAACAGCCCGGCGAAGGCGCTTTGCTCGTCGGAGCGCGCATTGAAGACAGTGAAGAGCGAGAACAGCACCAGGGTGGTAAACGCCATCGTCCGCGCATGACGCATCGTGCCGGCGCCCTCGATCAGGCCGCCGGGCAGGCTCGCGTCCAGCACGAACAGCGTGCCGGCGGCCATGATCGCGCCGACATAGAAGATGCCCCACCACATACGGCCGGTGATCGCCCTTTCGCTTCGGGCGCGCGGCGGCTTCGTCATCGCGCCCGTATCCGCGGGGTCCACGCCCAGCGCGAGCGCGGGCGCGCCGTCCGTCACCAGGTTGATCCACAGGATATGCGTCGCCAGCAGCGGCAGCGCCACGCCGTCCGCCGCCGCCAGCCCCATGGCATCGCCCAGCAGCACGCCGAAGAACATCGTCATCACCTCGCCGATGTTCGACGACAGCAGGTAGCGCAGGAACTTGCGGATGTTGGCGAAAATGGCGCGCCCTTCCTCGACCGCCGCGACGATGGAGGCGAAGTTGTCGTCCGCCAGCACGATGTCGCCGGCTTCCCTGGAAACGTCGGTGCCGGTGACGCCCATGGCCACGCCGATATCGGCGGTTTTCAGGGCGGGAGCGTCGTTCACGCCGTCGCCGGTCATCGCCACGATATCGCCCCGGCCCTGCAGGGCTTTCACGATCTTCAGCTTGTGTTCGGGATTGACCCGCGCGTAGACCGAGACTTCCCGCACCGTCCTTTCGCGCTCCTCGTCCGTCATCTCCTCTAGTTCCACGCCGGTGACCGCCCGCCCGCCGGCGGCGATGCCGAGCTCGGCGGCGATGACCGCGGCGGTGACGGGATGGTCGCCCGTGATCATGATCGGGCGTATGCCCGCTGCCTTGGCGCGGGCGACGGCGTCCTTGGCTTCCGCGCGCGGCGGGTCGATCATGCCGATCAGTCCCGCGAAGACGAGATCCTGCTCGATGTGCTCGCCGATCTCGCCGGCGTCGAAGGCATCCGCCGGCCACAAGCGGACGGCGACGCCGAGCGTGCGCAGGGCTTCGCCGGCGAGCGCTTCATTGACCTTTAAAATGTCGGCGCGCCGCGCGTTGTCCAGGGGCCTGGCGCCCTCGCCCGCGAGTTCGCGCGAGCAGCGCGCGAGCAGCACGTCCGGCGCGCCCTTGGTGAAAACGACCAGGTCCTTCTCTCGTTCGGCGTCCGTATGGACCGTCGTCATCAGCTTGCGCTCGGACGAGAAGGGCACTTCGCCGACGCGCTCGAAGCGCGCATCCAGCGCTTCATCCGTGAGGCCCGCCTTGCGCGCCGCGACCAGGAGCGCGCCTTCGGTCGGATCGCCCTGCACCGCCCAGCGCCCGTCGCGCTCCTGCAAAACCGCGTTGTTGGCGCGGTCGCCGACGGCCAGCGCGCGCCGCAGCTCGGTCCTCAGCGCGTCGTCGATTTCGCCCGGCCCGTCGCGGCTGATCTCGCCCTCGGGCGCGTAACCCGTGCCGCTCAGCCGCACCCGGCCGCTCGCCGTCACGACCGCGCGCACGGTCATCTCGTTTCGGGTCAGCGTGCCGGTCTTGTCGGAGGCGATGACGTTCGCCGAGCCCAGCGTCTCGATCGCCGCGAGACGGCGCACGATGGCGTTCCGCCTGGCCATGCGCTGCACGCCGAGGGCGAGCACGGCCGTCACCACCGCCGGCAGGCCTTCGGGCACGGCGGCGACCGCGAGCGCCACGCCCAGGATCAGCACGTCGAAGAGCGCCGCGAGATCGCGCACCTGCTCGACGAGGATGATCGTGGCGATCATCATGATCGCGATAACGATGACGACCAGTCCCAGCAGCTTGCCGACGCGGGCGAGTTCCTCCTGCAGCGGCGTGGTCTCTTCCGGAGCCGCTTTCAGCATCCCGGCGATGCGTCCCGTCTGGGTGCGCGGGCCCGTCGCCGTGACCGCCGCCCTGCCTCGGCCGTAAGTCGCCGCCGTGCCGCTGAAGACCATGTTGTCCTGGTCTCCGAGCGGCGCCTCTTCCACGATGGCGGCGGTTGTCTTCGTCACCGGCAGGCTCTCGCCCGTGAGCGCCGCCTCGGCGGTATGCAGCGCCGTGGCCTGGATCAGCCGGGCGTCGGCGGGGATGGTGTCGCCTTCCTCGATCAGGATGATGTCGCCGGGCACGAGCTCGGCCGCCGGCAGGCTTCGCCGCTCGCCGCCCCGGATGGCGCTGGCTTGCGCCGCCGACATGCGCCGCAGCGCCGCTATCGCCTGTTCGGCCCGCGCCTGCTGGATATAGCCCATGGCGGCATTGAGCAGCACGATGGCGAAGATGGCCATCGCCTCATAGGGCAATGCCGATTCACGCTCGATAAACCACAATCCGGCCGAAATCAGGGTGGCGGCGAGCAGCAGGACGACGAGCGGGTCCTTGAACTGCGCGAGAAGCTTGCGCCAGGCGGGCACCGGTTTTTCCGCCGCCAGCTCGTTCCTGCCGTAACGCTCGAGCCGTGCGCGCGCCTCCGCCTCGCTCAGCCCGGCGTGCGCATCGGTGGCCAGCGCGGCCAGGACGGCCTCCGCCGGTTGCCGGTAGGGGGCGGCCTCGGGCTGCCGGCCGGACGGGCGCTTATTTTCCGGCATCGGCAACCGACAAGGGACGGTTTTCCAGCGCGGGCGCGGGAGGCAGCCCGGTGACCGCCAGGATTTCCTGCTCGCCCAGGGTCTCGTTCGCGAGCAGCGCCTCGACCAGCGCGTCGAGCGCCTGGCGATGCGCCCTCAACAGGCTGATCGCCTGAGCGTAGCTCTCGCTGATGATTTTTTGCACCTCGGCGTCGATGACGCGGGCGGTCTCGTCGCTGAAGGGCTTGGCGCCGGCGTATCCGCCGACGGAGCCCAGGAAGGGATTTTCGCGGGGGGCGAGCTGCACCAGCCCGAGCTCGTCGCTCATGCCCCAGCGCGTGACCATACTGCGGGCCAGCTGGGTAGCCTGCTCGATATCGTTCTCGGCGCCGGTGGTCCGGGTGCCGTACACGACCTCCTCGGCCGCGCGCCCGCCCAGCATGCCGACAATCCTGGCGCGCAGGTAGGCTTCGGGATAGTTGTAGCGGTCTGCCTGGGGCCGCTGATAGGTCACCCCGAGCGCCTGCCCGCGCGGCACGATCGTGACCCGATGCACCGGGTCGGCGCCGGGCATGACCAGGCCGAGGATGGCGTGCCCGCTCTCGTGATAGGCGATGCGCTCCTTGTCCGCGCGGCTCAGGAGCAGCGGGCGCTCGGGGCCGAGCACGATCTTTTCCAGCGAGTCCAGGAAGTCCTTCTGGTGGACCTCGTTCCGCTCGCGGCGCGCCGCCAGCAGCGCCGCCTCGTTGACCAGGTTCCTGAGGTCGGCGCCGGAGAGGCCGGGCGTGGTCGCGGCGAGCTCGGCCAGGCTGACGTCGCCGGCGAGCGGCACCTGGCGGGTGTGGACCTTCAGGATCGCCTCGCGGCCGGTCTTGTCCGGCAGGTTCACCACCACGCGCCGGTCGAAGCGCCCGGGCCTAAGCAGCGCCCGGTCCAGCACGTCGGGCTGGTTGGTCGCGGCCAGCACGATGATGCCCTCGCGGCCGGAGAAGCCGTCCATCTCGGTCAGGATCTGCTGCAGCGTCTGTTCGTGCTCGCTGGCGCCGCCGATCGCCACCTGGCCGCGCGCGCGACCGATCGCGTCGATCTCGTCGATGAAGATGATCGCCGGCGCGTGCTCGTGCGCCTGCTTGAACAGATCCCGCACGCGCGCCGCGCCCACGCCGACGATCATCTCCACGAACTCGGCGGCGCTCATCGAGAAGAACGGCACGCCGGCTTCCCCGGCGACGGCCTTCGCCAACAGGGTCTTGCCGGTCCCCGGCGCGCCGACCAGCAGCACGCCCTTCGGCGCGCTTCCGCCCAGGCGGGTGTACTTGCCTGGCGACTTCAGGAAATCCACGATCTCGACCAGCTCGTTCTTGGCTTCGTCGATGCCGGCCACGTCGTCGAAGGTGACTTTGGCGCCCTTTCCCTGGTCGTAGAGGCGGGCCTTGCTCCTGCCGATGCCCATGATCCCGCCCATGCCGCCTTGCTGCGAAGCGCGCCGGTAGAGCCAGACGTAGAACAGGATGATCAGGAGCGCCGGGCCGAAGCCGAACAGGAGCGTGGCCCAGAAGCCGCCTTCCCGGATCGGCACCGCGCTGATCTCGACCTTGCGGTCGATCAGGAACGCCTCCAGTCCGGGGTCGACGAACGCGGGCAGCTCGGTCGTGAACGTGTCCGAGGTTCTGGGCTCGGGCTGGGACGGGCGGCGGGAGCGGGACGCCGTCTCGCCGTCTTCCGGCGGCCAGGTGACCGGCGCGGCAAAACGGCCCTCGATGCTCGTGCCGTGGCTGTAAATCGATTTGACGTTGCCCTTCGCGACCTCTTCCTTGAAGGCGGTGTAGGGGATGGTGACCGCCTCGCCCGCATCGGGAAAGAGAAACTTCATCAGCAGGTAGTTGATGAGCAGGATGGCCAGGAACGTCAGCCAGGTCCTGCGCGGCGGAATGTTGGTCTGCCCAGCGCCCCCCGGTTGCCCCGGCCGGCCGGCCGCGGGCTGGGCGCGCTCGTCGGGCGCCGGGTTTGGGTTAAGTTGCGACTGTTGTGTCTGCCAGTTCATGATAACTCCCCATTCGTCTTTCTATTCTTACGGACCTGGGCGCTCATGCGTCCGGGAATATGATGCGCGGGCGGCGCCAAGGCGGGCCCTCAGGCGCGGGGCAAGTCCGGCCTCGAGCCTGCCTGGGCTGCGGTCAGTCATCGGAATTCAAAGTACTCATGCCGAAGGTTCTTGTCCGGTATTCGGTTTTCGCGCATCAGCGCCTGAATCCGCTTCAGAAGGCCCTTGGGCCCGCAAAAGCTGATGTCCACTGCCGCGGGCCCCGCGCTGTCGGCGATTTCGCCGAATCGCCGGATAAATTCCGGGCTCGACGGGCCGGTCGACACCGGGATGAATTCCGCGCCGCGCTGCCCGGCCAGATCGTCCAGCACCTCGACGCTGGGAAATTCGCGCCCCGGCGTGAAAAAATAAAACAGGGTGACTTTATCAAAGCCTTCCGCCGATTGATCGGTCAGCCAGGCAATGAACGGCGAAATGCCGACGCCTCCGCCGATCCAGACTTCCCGCCGCGATGCCTTCGGACGCCTGAAGCGGCCATACGGCGCATAGATGTCGGCATACATGCCTACGCTCGCTTCCTTCACCAGCTTGTGGGTATAGTCGCCCAGGGCGCGGATCACGAAATGCACGTGATGGTCCGGTTCGCCGCGGCTTGCGATCGTAAAGGGGTGCGGCTCGCGCAGGCCTTCTGCCTTCATCCTGAGGAAGCCGAACTGCCCCGGCTCGAACGCAATGGCCCGTTTCACCGGCACAAGCTCCAGGTGCAGCGCGTTGGCGCCCGGGTTTATCGCGACGATGCGATACTCGGCGTGATTGGCCAAAAACGGATAAAGCAGCAGTTTGTAGCCCGCGGCCGCCACGCCCAACGCCGATATCGCGGCCAGCCATAGGCCGGCGGGGCTGTCGATCGCGATGGGCGATTTGAAACTCAGCCAGTGCAGGATGACGATCAAAAACAGCGGCCCGGACAATTTGTGCCACCAGCGCCAGACGTTGTAGGGGATCTTCCTGTTCAGTGCCAGCATGACGATCAGCATCAGGGCGATGAAGCTCAACTGCCGCGCCAGGCGCGTGTAGTACGGAGGAAGCGCGATGATCGAGGCGGTTTGCCAGGCGTCCAGGTTCGCCTTGAACACAAAATGAAAGGAGGCAAAGACCAATGCCCAAATGCCCAACCATTTATGCGCCAGATAAACACGGTCGAGCCCGCCGAACAGCGATTCGACAAGCGTCCAGCGGCCGCCCAGCAGGGCCGCGGCCCCCATCATCGCAACCGCCGCGACCCCGGACGACAGACTGAGCGCGGCCGAAGTGAGCCAGGTGGCCTGGGGAATCTCCATGAGCGCCAGACTACAGCTTACTAGAGCGAAAAAAAGGACTGTCTGCCAGGTCTTGATGCGCATGGGGTGCTCCTTCATCGTCAGTTCCGCACCAGAAGTGCCGCAGCCCGTTTGCGGCCTCTGATGAATAATTGTTTTTCCGGAATATCTACCATATTCCGCCGTTAATGGCTATAAAACGGTGATCAAAAATCATTTGGCTGTCTTGGCCTGTGTTCGCTGAAGATTTGGCAATCGGCCATGGCCTTGTTTTAAATCCGGCCAGCGAACGGTCGTGGGAGCGATGCCATCATCGCGACTTGCGGTGGTCTTTAGTCGCGATGATGGCATCGCTCCCACAGGGGCCCTAAGAAAGTCCGCCCGGTTACAGGACGGCCTTCGTTTTGTCCAGTTTTGGTGCGCGCGCAATTTATTTCGGTGCAAGAAATGCCGCGCGGTTGCGGCAAGGCCCCGCCTCAACCGCGCCGGGCGGCCGGATCAAACCGGTTGGCACAATCCGTGCTGTAAATAAGGATAGTGCGATGGCGCACTCTCTACCCCTCAACAATGGCGTTGAAAAGCCGCTTGCCATTAAGCGGCGATAACTTTACTCGTCTATTGTTCCCGCCTTGAATTCAGACAGGTTTTACAAAGAACGGGTAAAACGCTCGTTTCAAGGGGACCTAAGCTTGCATCAGCAGGCTCAATCGAGTGAATGAAGAGGTTGGTTCACTGCCTCCATTCATAGTATCCCTAACTTTAGTTAAAGGTGAGTTATGTCTTATTTGATTCCTTCAGATTTTGCCACAAAGATGGTCGACGCCGGCGAATCCAAAATCTTCATGTCAACCCGAGATACCTTGATCAGAGCCTACATGGCCGGCGCGATCCTGGCGCTGGCCGCCGTATTCGCGGTCGCCATTTCTGTGCAGACCGGCTCTGCGATTTTTGGCGCGATTTTGTTTCCTGTCGGTTTTTGCATGCTGTATTTGCTGGGCTTCGATCTTCTGACCGGGGTTTTTGTCCTGACGCCGCTGGCATGGCTCGATAGGCGCCCGGGCGTGACGCTCGACGGCGTTTTCAGGAACTGGGGCCTGGTCTTTACGGGCAATTTCCTGGGCGCCTTGACCGTGGCGGTCATGATGTCGATTGTCTACACCTACGGCTTTTCCGTGGAGCCCGACGCGGTCGGCAAAAAGCTGGCCGGCATCGGCGAAGCGCGAACGCTGGGCTATGCAAAATACGGGCTGGCCGGCTGGTTCACGATCTTTATCAGAGGCATGCTCTGCAACTGGATGGTATCAACGGGAGTGGTCGGGGCGATGATTTCCACGTCCGTGAGCGGCAAGGTGATCGCCATGTGGATGCCGATCATGCTGTTCTTTGGCATGACCTTCGAACACTCGGTGGTCAACATGTTTCTGTTTCCGTCCGGCTTGATCATGGGGGGGAATTTTTCGATCATGGATTACTTTATCTGGAACGAGATCCCGACGGTTTTGGGCAATCTGGTCGGCGGCCTGACGTTTACCGGCTTGACGCTGTATTCCACGCATGTCAAGACCGCGCCGAAACGCGCCTATGCCGCAGGCCGGGAAGCTTAGGATTCCGTTAAAAATAACTTTCCGATTGTCGCTGAATGTAGGGGCGAATTCATTCGCCCTGGGCGACTCAAGTCGCCCCCACACCTGAAAATTCAGGAAAGTTATTTCTTACCTTAAGAAAGTCCAAAAGGGAGCCAAGGTCCGACAAACCTAAAGTCGGTCGAGCCGACCCCAATGATCCTGGGCTTCTTGCCGAGCAATTATCTGGGATGCCTGATGGCAATGGGATCGGTCATGCTGCCGTCAATTCCCAACGAATCGAATCCGTCACTGCCTCGATCACTAATTGACCGATCGCTTCGCCCATGAGTACGTGCTTGCCGCAAAATTCAATACGGGTTTTTCCGTTTTTCTGGGAAGCCATGATCATGGCATCGGTACCGGTGCCCGTGGCAAGGGCATGGGAAATTGGGCTTTTGATGTTAACGCTTTGTAAAGCCGCGGCCTTGGCTTCAGTGGCGATCATGATGGCTTCGACCATGGCTGAAGGCGTAAACCGGGCGGTGCTGACCAGGACGATATTGATGGTGTCGTGTTCCAGGCAGACCGGCTGCAGCGTTCGCCATTCCGCAGGGTCGCCGGCTCGCCTGGCGTTTGATAAGCCGGTGGTGACCAGCGCCATAACATCGACGCCTTCAATCCTGCAATGCCGGATGCGCAGCGATTTCATGGAAGCCGCCGTCATCATGCCCGCCGCGGTGCCTTGCCAGCCTTGCTGAAGGCAATAGCGGTTCAGCGTTACCTCCGGCTTTTCGGCAGTGCAGGCCTCTTTGGGCACTTTCAGGTTGACGATATGCTTAACTTCCTGAAATCCGCCATTCAGTACGGCGCAGCTGAGCGCGTCGAATGCCGTGCCGAACTCTAAATGGACATGACGCTCTGTTTGTTCAAAGCGTATCTGAGGCGGAAAAATAATGCTTTTATCGTACAACCTGGATCTCGCTAAATTCCAATTCAAAAAAATCAAAGAAGGTTATAAGGCCCCGTTTGTCGGTGGACTGCCGGGGCGGAACCCACCCTACGATTCATCCGCCATACGGCCATCGATGTTTTTTAAACAACACATTCGAAGAAAGAGACTTAATCTTGGCAGCCTCTATCAAGTCTTCAACTGAAATAGGGACCAGTCTTTTCCGTTTAAAAAGCAAAGAAAGGAATGGCACATAAGAACTTTCTCCGCCAAAGTGTTCTACCGACCTAAATTCCGATAGCTCAACGCTAAAACGTTCGCTAAATAGCAATATAAAATCTGAAGCCTCGTCACCATCTATACCTAAGTCTCTAAATAACTCCGTATTAATGTCGACACGTTCCCTCGGCAGGCAAGCAAAGTCCGCCAGAAGCTCTATAATTCGCGATTCAAGATTATTGCTCACAAATAGTATCCACGCATCTCTTAGTTCATATTGCAATCACAAATCAAAGAGGGCCCGACTCCAATGATCCGTAATCCGTACGTATTTTGCCTTATTGATCCATGCTCAATCTGAGCATTTAATAGGCATCCTGAGGCCATACGGCTTCAGATGGGTTACCGCCAGACAGTCCCATTGATAAATCTTCCGCTTTAAACCGGTTTGCCATACCAATCCAAAAACAGGAATATTTAACTATGAACAGCCTTCCCTTGGCTAAACTAGGGCCTCACGAATCCGCCTCGAATGTGGTCGATTTCGGCGTATTGCTCCCCTGGGTTTCGGCGAGCCAGGGCAATCGGCTCTTCGTAAAACTCATTCATGAGCGCGACCAATTCATCCAGTCGATACAGCCGCTGGCTTTCGAATTGCAGCACAGCGTCGATGCTGAGTACGGTGATGCTTGGTCGGCGACAGTCGATTTCAATGCCACCCGCGACATGCAGCCGGGCTCGCATTTCGGTTCGCCCGGCCGGCATGTCTACCGCTACGAGCTGCATAATCCGAATGTTGGCGTGCTGGACTGGATCGTAGACCCCTTTGCGCGTGAATATGCCGTCGGCAAGCTCTCTGCCTTCACGCTTGGCTACAGTCCTTATACCTGGAGCCCGGATGAAATACACTGGAGAACGCCGGCGCTACGTGATCTGATCCTGTATGAACTGAATCTTGCCGAGTTCGGCGGTGATCTGCAAGGAGCGATCGAGCGCCTCGATTATCTCGCCGATCTGGGCATCAATGCGCTGTCAGTGATGCCGGTCAGTAATGTCGCGCTGGAGGTCGATTGGGGCTATCTGCCGCTGGGCTATTTTGGCATTGATGAGCGGTTTGGCCGGCGCGATGATTTTCAGCGTTTTGTCGATGAGGCTCACCGGCGCGGACTGGCGGTCATTGTCGATGCCGTTTATGGGCATACTGTGGAAGATTTTCCTTACAACGATCTTTACCGGCGGCTTCAGTATCATGAAAATCCGTTCATGGGGCCGTTTGCCAAGAATTATTTCGGCGTCAGCACCGACTTCAGGCGGGCCCTGACTCGCGATTTTTTCTTTAGCGTCAACAAGCACTGGCTGGAGACATACCATATCGACGGCTTCCGCTACGATTGCGTGCCGAATTACTGGGATGGCGCAATGGGCGACGGTTATGCCAGTCTGGTTTTTCATACCTATGAGCATGTCAAAGGCGCACTCGCCAGTTTGTCTCGCTTCGAAGCGCCGGAAGGCCTCCGGCTGATCCAGATCGCCGAGCAGTTGGAAGCGCCTGAACAGATTCTGGAACAGAGCTACAGTAACGCCACTTGGCAGAACGCCAGCTTCGGAGCTGCTGGAGCCTGCGCGCGCGGCGCGGCCGGGGCAATAGAGACTCTTGGCCTGCGGCTTGGCGCACTGGGGTATATCGAACAAGCCACTCAAAATGGCGAGGTGCTGGCCAAAGCCCCGCTGCAGTATATCGAAAACCACGACCACAGCCGCTTTTTGTGCGAATTCGGCCTCCGTCAGCGCGATTGGAACTCGCTTTTTGCCGAAGGCGACCGGGCGCACTGGTATAGACTCCAGCCTTATCTGATCGCATTGCTGGGCTCGAAAGGCATTCCCATGCTTTGGCAGGGGCAGGAGTTCGGCGAGAACTATTTCCTGCCTGAGGACGGCCTGGGCCGTGTCCTGCTGCTTCGGCCATTGCGTTGGGATTATTTTTACGATCCCGCAGGCAAAAGCCTGGTCAGTCTGACTCGCAAACTAGTGGGCCTGCGTAAGAACTGTGAAGAATTCCGTCGCGGAAGCCATTACTTTCACAATGATTACGAGCACTATCTATCGCGCGGCCTGTTGCTGTTCGAGCGCATGACTGATACGGCGGCAAGCTTGATCGCGGTGAACTTCACTCACATCGATCAAAGCGTGCCGTTCACATTCGAGCGAGCCGGCAGTTATAACGAGCAGCTGCATGGCCAGGACAATTTTGCCGTTGGAACGGGCCAGGAGCAATGGCTGACCATTCCCTCCAATTACGGACGCATCTGGCGCAGTGTTTAACGCTGATCTGCACGATTTAGCCATATTTGACAATAGATGGGATAGCCCTGTCAGGACATCGCGCTCTGTTGAAACTTCCGTCGGACGGGTTTTTTAAACCCGTCCGAACGTTTTACCGAAGCCATGGACGCCGATTTGAAACGTTCGGGACAAACTGGCAGGTCTGCCTTTCTGGAACATGCCCGAACGTTAGAATATCCCGTCCGGCGTTTGGACAAAAGACATAGCGCGATTGCTCTGATAGCCCTGCACGAATATGATCAAGCAGGCCGAGTAAAGCTATACCTCTCCGGCAAGAAAGAAGAAGTTCAAAAGGCGGCGCCGAGTGATAGGGACTTTCGTAGCGTTGCCAGATTCTATAACGGTCCCAAATATGAAGCCCATCATTATCATGAACAACTGGCCCGCTGGCATCGGGAATTCAAGATGCTGATGGGCTGAGGTTTACGCTTGCTGCTATCCACGCATCCGCTGCGGCAAAAACCTGTACTGAAAAATATCAGCCCGTCAGTCAAATAAAACCTGATTAGCCAGAGCTGTCCTGGCAATCGCTAAGGCCATTGCGTTACCGCTTTGGCCAAGTTATGACGCTCAGTGGGCTATTTGTAGCGCAAATCCCACAGCCTTTTTATTGAGCAGGACTTACGCAGTTTGCCTGTTCAACCATTGAAACAAGCGGTTCTAAAACCTGTGGGGGCAACTTTAGTCGCCCATTTCAGGCCCAAGTGGCGACTGAAGTCGCCCCCACAGGTTTTGCGTAAGTCCTGTTGAGAAAAAAGGGGCAGGCTCGATTTCCAAAGGGAGTCAGCCCCCCTCTCCCCAATGATCCAATCCGGCGACCGCCCCGCTATGCCCTTCCCCCTGGCCCGCAAAGAAAGCCATTAAGAAAGAACGCCTCGGTACGGTAATTATCGAGCCTCAGCTATAGGTATTTTACACGAGTTATTTTGCTGAGCTTTTCCTGTACCCTCTGCTGAGCACAGCTTGAGAATTAGCGGCTTCGTCAAGCAGTAACAGACGCTTGCCCGGTCTCGCGTGTAAAAGCCAGTCCTGCCCCGAGGTTCGAAATGAAGCCGCTGACGCGGAACTGGATTCAGGACGACGCATTGGTCTTTTATCAGATACAAATACTTTCCTGGAGGTTGCATCATGTCCGATCACAACAATGATAAAACCCAAAACGGAATAACCCGTCGCGTTTTTTTAGCCACGAGCGCTGCAGCGGCAACTCTGGGAGCCTTGGGCTTATCGGACCCGGTCAGCGGCGGAGCGGAATTTCAAGCCGAGTCAAGGGGGAAGTCAAAAGATCCCCGGTGGCTGAGGGGCCGCCGGCCGAATTTCCTGATTCTCATGTGCGACGAGATGCGCTATCCGCCGCCTTATGAAACCGAATTCGCCAAGGCATTTCGGCAAACCTACCTGAAGACACAGAACGCGCTGAGAATGCAGGGCATGGAATTCCATCGGCATTATGCCGCCTCGGTCGCCTGCGTCCCCAGCCGGGCTTCCCTGTATACCGGCCATTATCCCTCCCTGCATGGCGTCACCCAGACTACCGGCGCGGCCAAGGAAGCGCCCGATCCGGACGTATTCTGGCTGGACCCCAATAGCGTTCCCACGATTGGCGATTACTTCCGGGCCGGCGGCTATCAGACTTACTGGAAAGGCAAGTGGCATGCCTCCGATGCCGATTTAATCCTCCCCGGCACCAACGATCCGATCCCCAGTTATGATTCAAGCGGCCAGCCCGTGCCGGCCCAGGAGGCACTTTACCTTGAAGCGGACCGGCTTGACCCGTTCGGTTTTTCGGGCTGGATCGGCCCCGAGCCTCATGGGAAAGCGCCGCTCAACAGTGCATCCTCGGCCAAAGACGCCCGGGGCCGGGATATCGGATTTGCCGATCAGGCGGAACAACTCATTCAACAGCTTCATGACAGCCACAGCCAGCAACCGTGGCTTATCGTCAGTTCCTTTCTCAATCCCCACGATATTACGCTTTGGGGCCTGGCAGCCAGGCTTTCCGGAAGCTTCGATTTCACGATCGAGGACATCGTACCGGAATTTCTGCTGCAGCCCGCGCCCTCGGGGCCGACCCAGGCGGAGGATCTGGCCGAGAACAACAAGCCCCGCTGTCAAGCCAGTTACAAAAACGCCTATCATAGTGTTTTTCAGCCTATCCTTTTCGAAGAAGAATATGTCCGGTTCTATTACCAGCTGCATAAAAACGTCGACGAACAAATGATGAGGGTCTACCAAGCCCTGCTCAACTCCCGCTTTAGCCGCGACACCATCGTCATCTTCACCTCCGATCACGGCGATCTCCTCGGCTCGCACGGCGGCTTGCACCAGAAATGGTATACCGCCTATGAAGAAGTCATCCATGTCCCGCTGATCATCTCCAATCCCTACCTGTTTCCGCGGCCGCGATCGGTGGATACCCTGACCAGCCATGTCGACTTGCTGCCTACGCTGCTGGGGCTGGCCGGCCTCGACCAGGAGAAACTTCGCGAACAACTCGCCCGGAACCATACCGACGCCCAACCCCTGGTAGGCCGCGATCTGTCGCTGCTGATACTCAGTGAAGTCAGTCCTGATGCCATGGAAGAGGCGCCGGTTTACTTCATGACCGATGACGATCCCAGCCGGGGCCTCGACCAGGACAACTGGACCGGCATTCCCTATAACTCAGTCGTCCAGCCCAACCATATCGAGACCGTGATCGCGCGGCTTTCGGACGGGAAACTCTGGAAATACTCGCGTTATTTCGATAATCCCCAGTTCTGGAGCGATCCGGGGACACCCCCCAGCGATACGGTCGTGATGCCGCCCTGGGAGCCGCTGCCTACCGCCGAAGGCACTTACACACTGGAATATACCGTGACCGTCAAGGAGTCTCCGGTGCCTGATGAGTTCGAGATGTACAATTTGACGGATGATCCCCTGGAGCAGACCAATCTCTATGGGAATTTCAGCTATCAAGCCCGGCAGCAAGAGCTGGCGGCCCTACTGGTGCAGCAGTGTGAGCAAAAACGGCTGATACCCAATACCAGAAATGGCACCGTACCCAGCCAGCCGTCATGCTAACCTGCATATTTCACCGCGAAGACCCGAAGTAGGCGCCATGACAGCAAAGGGGTCATACATCAAAATCTACGCCTCACTCGTGGGAACCAATCCTTCATGTCTTGCCGCCTTAATTTATCGGCAGAAAACCAGCAATGTCCGGGGCCATTGCTGGTTTGACAGGCATTATTGTGCGATAGGCGCGTAGCTGGTCAAGATGAACCGTAAGGGATTGGAACCCGGTACCAATTCCATTTCGGCACTTACCTGCTCTTCAGTGACGCCGTTCCGTTGCAGCTCAATAAGAGGCAGAATGACCGTTCCGGATTCGGGGTCATAAGTCGCGGCAGTATCCGAAGCTAGTGTAGTCAACTCTGCGGCTTCCAATTGGAAGCCAAGGCCGGTCGGACTGCTTGGGACTTGCAAGAGATTCAGGATTGCAGTGAACTTTTGCCCTCCGACATTGACGACCGGCAGCGCCAGCTTGTTTTGTTCAAAAGAGAAGAAGGCGGTAGTTGGAATCTCCAAGCCACTGTTGTCCAGGCTAAACGTCATAGGACTAGAGCCAGGCACTAATGTCAATTCGACATTCGTTGCCTGGTCCTGGGCAGCGCCGTTTTGCAGCACAACCACCGAAGGTATGAGCACTTTTCCTGTCTCAGGGGTATACGTCGCGGCAGTATCCGAAGACGCCGTGGTCGACAGAGCATTTTCCAGCACGAATCCATAGCCGGTCGGGCTGCTTTCGAACGGAATCAGTCTCAGGGTGGCATTGAATTTTTGATTGCCGACATTGACCACCGGAATTTTCAATAGCGTGCTATCAGCATCAAAAGTGGCATCGGTAGAGGCGTCCGCCGCTTTTTCCGGGAAACCGGCGTTTTGCCAGGCGAGCATGGCGGCTCTTTGCTCCTCGTTAAGCTTCGGGATGCCGCTGTCATCAGGCGGCATTGTCATCAACTCAACGGCTCTGACGATGGCTCTATCTGCATTGGGCCGCGCGGCTGCGTAGGTATCCCAGTTGATATTGGACGGGGCGCCGTTGCGAGCCGGGCCGGTCAGTTCGGATGAATGACAGGCCAGACAGTTGGTGGCGAATACTCGCTCTCGGATGCCGTTGGGTCCGTCATAAACCGGATCAATCGCAAAAGCATGGCCGGTGATAAGGAAAGAAAATAATAGGACTAACAAGCTTTTTACATTCATAGGTTCACCCTTGTGGCTTGAAACAAAATCACAACCTCAGGCTATCTAACATAAAGAATCATTACCTTGATTTAAGTCAGGTGAACTTTAATGATGAGTATTAGCTTGATTTCCTGTATCAGCGCCTCCATGCGTTACGAGAATCGCGAAATTCCAGCCTGGGTTGATGATGCCGTCAGGAAGGCGGTACATCTGAATCCCTGCAAGCGTTACGACGACTTGTCCGGGTTCCTGTTCGACCTGCGCCATCCGGACCAGGCGTTTCTGAACAAGACCCGCCCGCCGCTTCTGGAACGCAACCCGGCGGCTTTCTGGAAAGGCCTTTCCTTTGTCCTGGGAATCGTCATCGTGGCATTATTGAGCGCGCAGGCTGGGCTGGAGCTGTGCGGAAGCCCAGCTTTGGCGGCTTGGAAATGCTGGGTTTATCAGCCCGGCCTGCGAGCTACGGGCTCTGCTGATGCCCCCAGACACGAGGCTTGTTTAAAGTTATGAATTTAACGCAAATATTTTAAGGCAGCAGTATTGGAACCGCCCCCTTTGACGTTGCCCTGCCGCGCTGCTCTTTCAAGTTCAATAATTCGGCGCTTGCTGTAGGGCATCCCTTTGTCCTTGTTCATAGGCCCGCTGCTGGGCTTCTTTATGTTTGCTGTACAAATAACCGCCCGCGGTGCCGGCAGTCGCACCGATGGCTGCCCCTAGGCCGGCATTGCCGGCCATCGCACCGATGGCGGCTCCGGCGGCAGAACCGCCCAGTCCTCCCGTTACGGAACGTTGCTGAGTATCGGACATGCCGGCGCAACCCGCTAAATTAATAGCGGCCAAGATCGCTATGGCTAGAATTAGAAATCTTTTCATGTGATATCCCCTTTAGTAGTTTTTTTTGCATGGCCATTTTTCGGTAAAAAATCTAAATTCCGTTTCGACCGGCATTTCATTCATGTACTCAGGATGTCGCTGAGCCCATGAAACAAACATATCGATTGCCTCATTGCGCGAAGGCTTTGGTTCCGGCGCACAGAGTATCTTCAGTTCCTGCTTGCCTGCCGTGGAGGCCTGATAATAATGAAAAGCGCCGACCAGATAACCGTGGCAAAAATGGATGGCTTCCCGATAATAGGGGTCTTGCGGCGAAGCCGTACAGAGATTGATCAGGTTTTGTGTTGTCTTGGCTACGAAATCTTCATTGGTCACATTGGCTTTTGCCACGCCAGTGACCAATAAAGTGAACAATAAGAAGGGAGTCAGATGTTTTAGTTGCATGTGTTATTCCTCAGTTTTTTCTTGGTTTAATGGGAAATAAATTCTCTACAACAAGAAAAGTGCGCCTATAAACGCACTGCTTTATCAATTTAAAGAGGAGCTTCAGTGTCTTTGCATGCTGTACTTCTATGGTTACTCCTCTCCACCCCCTTAATGCTGTCCCTGGCAAACGCCCACTTCATGCAATATATTTGGATCTGACCGCGCTTTTATTGTTCCGGTTAATTCAATCTAAGGAAGCGCGCAAGGCGGCTTAGCAATGCTGGGTTTATTCCCGGCCTGCGAGCTAGCGCGTGTTTTTCGTGCACGACTTCCCTCTAGGCGTTAATACGAAAGCCCGGAATTTGCCCTGATTCAATCCATAACCGACAATTTTTCCTCGATTATTTATGTCAACTGCCCACATCAATTCCCAGCCGTCTTTTGGCGTAATCACTGTGTTGAGATCGGTTAGACGCCCTCTTTCATAAATGAAAGCATGTTGCTTGTGCTTGATGCATGGAACGGTGGCACGGTTTGGATCGACGCAAGTATCCTCATAGGGAATATCTGTAATTCCGACGATTTGCTCTCTGTCATTAATGCCAAGAGCACTAGTATGTGTGCTGCCCGCTGACCCAAGATCAGTGAAGACGCCCTTGCTGTAAAGAAATGCATGGGTTCCGCTTTGATCATCAGCGAGAAAGCTGCCGACCACCTGTCCCCGGTTGTTAATAGCGTTAGCGTAGCTTTCCGATTTGCTAAAGTCTAAAGAGGGGTCGATGTCTGTCATCATACCGTTGGCATATAAAAATGCATGAGCCCTGCCGCTAGGCAGGTCAGAAGCAAAGCCGACAATCATACCTCTATCATTAATGGCGATCGCGGCACTATAACCGCCAAAAGAACCAATGTCCGTCATCGCGCCCTTCCTATACAGGAAAGCATGTCTATTGAGATCGTCGATATAAGAATAACCGACAGCCTGGCCTGAATTATTGACCGAAGTCGCAGCGCCATTGAAACCGTAGGAAGTCACTCCGCCCAGGGAACCAAGAGGAGTGATTTTATGAGTTTTAGCGTTATACAGAGCTGGAGAATAAACATTATTGACAATAACGCCGCTGGCAATTTGCCCAAGATTGTTAATGCCTGTCGGTCCAACAGTCGTCACGTTCTGGCTATTGAGGGGATAGAGATCGGTCATTTTTCCCTTGTCGTAGAGAAAGGCATGAGTGCCTGAGTCGCCTTTGAGCCGGGAAACCCCGACGATTAAGCCTGCATCGTTGATGGCGTAAGCAAAACTTTCTGTACCGCCGAGAGTCCCGAGATCGGTAAGGCGATATTGATTAGGGCAATCAGGGGCAAGCGGCCCCGTCTTTTCGGCCGAAATTGGGGGGGCGGCGCCCTGCTCCTGAATAGCAAAACTTCTTGCTTCAAGCGCAGCAGGCCCGCTAATGATCGATCTGACGCTCGATGGCTTGTCTGTGCTCATATCGAGCCGCAATCTGCGCGCAAGCTCCGAATGCTCATCCATGTTGATCATTGTTCGCTGCTCGGCCGCCATGGCCGTCATGCTGAAAGCCAGATAAAGCATCACGGCAAAAGCGGCAGAAACACTTATAGCCCCCTCTTTCGTTTTCCATCCAGGCGCGCGCAATCGGCGAGTCTTTGCAGGACATTGGTATAAATCCGCTATCAGCTTCCTGGAGGCATATTCTCTAAATCCTGAATGATCTGATTTCATGGCGCGCTCCTATTGAAAAAACGGTTAGACAAATGAATTTATTCATCGATATCCCCCCAATTAATCCGCTGGTTATGGCATCAGAATGGATTATCTGCCTATTGGCTTGATTTTCCATTGTAGAAACTGCGTATTAACCGCTTCTAAAAATGAGCCTCAGGCATCAGGAGTAACGCGCCTTTATAACGGGAATACGGTGAAGGCTCTGCCAAGCCTGTTGATTGGATGCGCGGAGCGCCTTCTTTCGCTTGCGCAGCTTGCCAAACCGGCAAGCTGCGGCGATATCCGCCTGATCAGCCGTACCTTCACCCTGACGGACGTTATCCGCCCGAGCATTGAAAGCCCCTGGCTTGGCCCAAAGCAATCCTGTGTTTTAAAGCGAAGGCATCGATCCGGCATCGGATGTTTTGGCGGCGGCCTGGCCCGGCCGGAGCGACCTGATCCAGTCCTTGAAATCATCCAGATAGGTATACGCCACCGGAATCACCAGCAGGCTGAGAAAGGTGGACGTCACCAGGCCGCCGATCACGGCGATGGCCATCGGACTGCGGAAGGATACATCCGAACCGCCCGCGCCAATCGCAATCGGCAGCATGCCGGCGCCCATCGCGATGGTGGTCATGACGATAGGGCGCGCGCGTTTCCGGCAGGCGTCCAGCAGGGCATCCGCCCGGGACATGCCATGATCCCGCCGCGCCACGATGGCATACTCGACCAGCAAAATCGAATTCTTGGTGGCAATGCCCATCAGCATGATCAGCCCGATCAGGGACGGCATGGAGAAGGACTTGCCGGCCAGGAGCAGCGCCACGAAGCCGCCGCCGAAAGAGAGCGGCAGCGCGGCCAGGATGGTGACAGGCTGCAGGAACTCCTTGAACAGCAACACCAGCACGATGAATATGCACAGCACCCCGGTGAGCATGGCGAGGCCGAAGCTGCCGAAAAGCTCGGCCATCATTTCGGCATCGCCAATATTGATCTGCTTGACTCCGGCGGGCAGATTGCGGATGCTCGGCAGGTTCTGCACCGCCCCCGTCACCTCGCCCAGCGGCAGGCTGGAGAGCTCGACTTCAAAATTGATATTGCGCGAACGGTCGTAACGGTCAATCACCGCAGGCCCGCTGGAAAGCGTCAGCTCGGCCACCTGATTCACCATCACCGAGCCCGAGCCGGCCTTGCCTGACGGCACAGCGAGCCGTTCCAGCACCGAAAGGTCGCGGCGCCCGTCCTCGGCCAGCTTCACCACCACCGGCACCTGGCGCTGGGCGAGATTGAGCTTGGGCAAGGACCAATCGTAATCGCCCAGCGTGGCGATGCGCAGCGTCTCCGCGATGGCCGCGGTGGTGACGCCCAGATCGGCGGCGCGGGCAAAATCCGTGCGCACCGCGATTTCCGGCCTCACCAGCGCGGCGCTGGAGGCGATGCTGCCGAGGCCCGGTATGGTGCGAAGATCGCGTTCCACGTTGCGGGCCGCCGTGCTCAGGGCCTGCGGGTCGTCGCCGCTCAGCACCAGAACGTATTTCTCGCCCGACCCGCCCAGGCCTACCTTGGTGCGCACGCCGGGCAGGCTTTGCAGCGCCTGCCGGATGTCCTGCTCGATGACTTGCTTGCGCACGGGCCTGTCCTGCCGGTCGGCCAGCAGAATCGTCAACGTGGCCTTGCGCACTTCGCTGCTTTGCGAGGTGGCGAAGGGATCGCTGCCGGCGGAACCGCCGCCGATGGTGGTGTAAACCGACTTCACATAAGGCACACCCGCGACCAGTCGGCGGGCGGCTTCCGCCGAAGCCCTGGTTTGGGCGAGGGTGGCGCCGGGCGATAACTCGACGAAAACCTGGGTCTGCGGATTGTCGTCCGGCGGGATGAACCCTTTGGGCAGCAAGGGAATCAGCAGCAGGGAGCCGATGAAAAACGCCGTCGCCGCCGCTACCGTGGACAGGCGATGCCTCAGGCACCAGGCCGCGAGCTTCATATAGGCTTGCATGATGCGCCCCTCCGGCGGCTCGGAATGGCCGCTGTCTTTCAGCATATAAGCGGCCATCATCGGCGTCAGCATCCGCGCCACCGCCAGCGAGGCCAGCACGGCCAGCGCCGCCGTCCAGCCGAATTGCTTGAAGAAGCGCCCGGCAACCCCGCTCATGAAGGCCGTGGGCAGAAATACCGCCACCAGGGCGAACGTGGTGGCGACCACCGCCAGACCGATTTCATCGGTCGCCTGCATAGCCGCCTGATAGGGCGTTTTGCCCATGCGCAAGTGGCGCACGATGTTTTCCACTTCGACGATGGCATCGTCCACCAGAATGCCGACCACCAGCGATAACGCCAGCATTGTAACCCCGTTCAGGGAAAAACCCAGGTACTCCATGCCCAGAAAGGCCGGAATGATGGACAGCGGCAGGGCGACGGCGGAGATGAAAGTCGCCCGCCAATCCTTCAAAAACAGCCATACGACCAGCACGGCCAGCAAGGCGCCTTCGTACAGCATGGTCATGGAGCGCTGGAATTCTTCCTGCACCGGCGTGACGAAATTGAACGCCTCGGTAAATTCGACATCCGGGTTGGAAAGCCGTAATTCCGCCAAGGCTTTTTGCACGCCCGCGCCCACCTCCACGTCGCTGGCGCCCCGGCTGCGCGTGACTTCAAAGCCCACCACCGGCTGGCCGTTGAGCATGGCCAGCGACCGGGGTTCGGCCACGCTGTCCTCGATCGTGGCGACCTGGTCGAGCCGAATCCGGCGGCCGTCCGCCAGGGAGAGCTGCAGCGGCCGCATTTCGTCCACCGACGCGACGTTGGCCAGGGTGCGCACCGGCTGCTCGCCGCTGCCCAGATTGGCGCGGCCGCCGGCGCTTTCCCGCTGTATCTCGCGCAGCTGGCGGGAAATATCGGCGGCCGTCGCGCCCAGCGCTTGCAGCTTGACCGGGTCCAGGGCGATGGTCACTTCCCGGCTGGCGCCGCCCACGCGGTTGACCGCCCCCACGCCGCGCACGCTGAGCAGCTTTTTCGCGACCGTGTCTTCCACGAACCAGGAGAGCGCTTCGTCATCGCGCTGGGCGGAAGCGACAGTGAACGCCAGAATCGGGGAGCCGGCCAGATCCAGCTTGGTAACGACCGGATCGCGCAGATCGCCGGGCAGATCGGCGCGCACTTTGGAAACCGCCGAGCGCACATCGTCCAGGGCCTCCTGCACGGGTTTTTCCAGCCTGAATTCGGTGGTAATGGTGACGCTGCCGTCCTGCACTTTAGTGGTGATGTGCTTCAGGCCCTGCAAGGTGGCGACAGCGTTTTCGATTTTTCGCGCCACCTCGGTTTCCAGCTGGGAAGGCGAAGCGCCGGGCAGGGAGGCCGAGACCGTCACGGTAGGCAGATCCAGGTCCGGGAAGTTCTGGACCTTCATCGACTGAAAACTCAACAGCCCCGCAAAGCTCAGCAGCACGAACAGCATCATCGCCGGAATGGGGTTGCGGATACACCAGGCGGAAACGTTCATTACTGCACCACCCGCACGGTATCGCCGTCGGCCAGGAAAGACGCGCCGCTGGCCACCAGGCGATCGCCCGGCTGAAGTCCCGAGCGTATTTCCAGGCTATCATCGGTTCTCCTGCCCAATTGCACCTTGACCTGAGAAACCTTGCTCAGCTCGCCGCTCTGCTCGCCCAGCTTGAAGACATAACTGAAGCCTTCGCGCAAAGAGAGCGCGGTCTGGGGAACCAGGAGGCCGGTGCCGATGCCGACTTCGAATACACCCCGGGCGAACATTCCCGCGCGCAGGCCCTGCCGGGCGGCGTCGGGCAGATCCACATAGACCAGGCCATTGCGGCTTTTTTCGTTCAGGGTCGGGGCCAGCGCGCGAATCTTGCCCTTGAGGCTGCCGACATTGGGCACCTCGACGCTGACGCTAATGCCCGGCTTGAGCTGCGCCATTTCGTCGGCGGTGACTTCGGCGCGCCATTCCAGCCGGTTCTGCCGGATCAGGCGAAACAGTTCCTGGCCTCTTGCCGCGACCGCCCCGAGCGTGGCGCTGCGGGAAGAGATGACGCCATCGTCGCTGGCCAGGACCCGTGTATATTTCAGCCGCAACAACTGCGAATCCAGCTGCGCCTTGGCTGACTGCACCCTGGCCCTGGCGGTCTTTTCGCCGGTAAGGTATTGGTTCACCTGCTGGCTGCTGAGGGCGCCGGAAGCCGAGATCTGTTTCGCCCGTCTGGCGTTATCCTGCGCATCGGCCAGGTTCGCCTCGGCTTCGGCCAGGGCCGCCCGGCTTTGGGCGACATCGGCCAAAACGCTTTCGTCGGAAAAAACCGCCAGCACCTGCCCTTTCTTGACGGTGTCGCCCACCTGCACATTCACTTCAGTCAAACGCAGGTCGCTGATTTCAGAGCCGATAACCGCCTCCTGCCAGGCCGCTATCGAACCGTTGGCGGTCAGCGTTATGGGGATATCGCGCAGGACCGGCTGGACTACCGTGACATTGAGCGCGGGCTTGGGCGCGGATGGCATGTCGGCGGCAGACTCGCTGCCGCGGCCGATGATAACGCCCAGTCCGATCAGCACGATTAAGGCTGTCAGAAGCGCGCCTATTTTTCCTTTGGTCATGATTTTCCACCGATGAAATCGACTTGATGGTTTAACACTGGCTCTGTTTGTCCGAATTTGCCGTCGACGGGGCCTGGAAAAGCCGCCGCGTCCACTTTCCAGGTATCGCCCGGCTCGTCCCAACTGCCGCCGGCCGCGCGGTAGAGGGCGATCCAGGCGCTCGCCCGTTCCTGCTCCAGTTCCTTCACGGCCATTTCAGCGGACAGAACGTTGCGCCGGGCCGTTTCGACATCGATCAGGCTGCCGAGGCCGGTCTGGTAAAGCTGCTGGACCGCCAGAAAATTGGCCCGATAGCCGGAGACGGCCTTGTGCGCTTCGGGCAGGCGCTCGCCGGCGCTATTCAAGCGCACCAGGGCGTCCTCCACTTCCTTGACCGCCGTGCGCACCTTGCTGCGGAATTTGCTTTCGGCCGCCTGATACTGGATTCGGGCCGCTTCCACGTCGGCGGCCCGCTTGCCCGCATCGAACAGCGGCAGGCTCAGGGTCGGGCCGATCGACCAGGTTTCCGCGAGAAAAAATGCCGCCCCGTTCATGTTTTGCAGGGTCGGCGTGATGTTTCCGGACAGGCTCAGCTTCGGAAAGCGCTTGGCCTGCTCGACGCCGATTCTGGCGCTGGCCTCCGCGACATCGCGCTCGGCGGCGGCCAGGTCGGGCCGCTGCAGCAACACCCGGGCCGGCAAGGAATCGATGCGGAAGGCCGGCGGACTGGGCAGCTTCGCCACCCGGTCCGGGGCCGCTGTCAATAAGCTGCGCACTTGCGCTTCCTCCAGGGCGGTCAACGCGACCAGGCCTTTTATCGACCGCTCGCACTGCGCCTGCTGCTGCAGCAGCGTTCTGTTGCCTTCGGCGACGCTGGCGTTGGCCAACGCGACGTCCCCCGGCGCGCGGAATCCCGCTTCGCCCGCGATTTCCGAGAGCCTGGCCGATTCCCGGCGCGAGTCGGTGTCGGCCTTGATTATCTGCACGCGCGCCTCGCAATAACGGTAGTCCAGATAGGCATTGGCGACTTCCACGGCCACCGCCACGCGGGCGTCGTGCCAGGAGGCATTTCTCGATTCCAGCTGACTGATGGCCGCTTCCTCCTGGCGCGCCAGGCCGCCGAACAGATCGATTTCCCAACTGGACTGCAGCCCGAACGGGAATTGGTTCCATATGAACGGCTCTCCCCCGAAAGAAGCGGAGGAGCGGGTGGCGCCGGCTTTGAAGTCCAACGTGGGCAACAATGCGCCCTCGGCGCCGACGAGGTTGGCTCTGGCTTGCTCGATGCGCGCCCTGGCATCGGCCACGGAGTCGCTGACTTGCTGGGCGGCGGCTAAAAAGCGGCTCAGGACAGGGTCCTGAAAGCGGTCCCACCAGCGGCTCAAGTCCCTCGGGTCGCCCTGGTGCGCAACAGGCGAGCCATTCTCGCCGGGCAGGGGCGCCTGCCAACTGGCCGCTGCCGGCAAGGGCGCGGTTCGATAGTCCGGGCCCACCGTGGTCAGCAGACCGCCGGAGCTGCACGCGGAAAGCAGCAAGGCCAGAAGACACGGCGTTATTTTATTGTTCATGCCCTGCCTCTTGCGTGCGGCGCCGGGCCTCGCCTTCGATCATCGACATGGCGTAACCGGTCAGACGCTCCGCCAGCCCGTCAATCGCTCTGGAGGTATTCAGCACTTGCGGCGAAATGGCCGAAACGACCTCCTGTCCGACATAAAAGTACACGGCCATGCCGATGAGGGAGAAAGCCAGCCGATGGACATCCGCGTCGATGCGCTGCAGGCCCAGATGGGCTTTAAGGATCGCCACGAGCGCGTCATGCTGCGGCCTGATTTCGGCATCGATTTCCTGCTGCCGGGCCTCGGTCGGCTCGATCATTTCCCGAAAGTGCAGTTTCATCACCAGCCGGATCTGCTCGCCCTTTTTCAAAGGCTCAAGAAATTCCGCAAAAAACCGGCCAAGCGCTTCGGCCAGAGGCAGGCCCAGGTATGTCGCGATATTGGTGTGGTATTTTTTCTCGCCCATGGGCTCGGTGAACACGGCGCTGTAGAGCCCGGCCTTGTCGCCGAAGTAGTAGCGGATGGCCGAAATGTTCGCCCCCGCCGCTTCACAGATTTCCCGGGTGGTGGCCGCCTCGAAACCTTTTTCGGCAAACAGGCGCAATGCCGAGAGGATGAGCCTGCTGCGCGCATTATGACTTTCTGCTTCGGTGTTTTCGTTTTTGACCATGCCGCCTCGGTGAATTGCTTGCCAGAAATTAAATCAAACGATTGAATGATATAGTGTCAATCAATCGTTTGATTGTCAATCTCAGGTATTCCCCGGAGGATCTGCCGGCCGCTTCTTTTCACAAGACTTGATTGCCAGAAAGCCGGCGCTGCGGTCGTAAACCAAGGGATATTGGCCGTCCATGCGGCATAGGCGCATGCCTTCCGCCGGACGGGATATTCATCCCGTCCGTAACGTTTGGGCATGTTCCTTGCCAGTTTGTCCCGAACGTTTCAAACCGGCTTCATGGCTTCGGTAAAACGTTCGGACGGGTTTAAAAAACTCGTCCGCGCAGATCACGAGGGTTCAATTCCGGGCATAGCCTGGATTGTGTGTCGTCAGGTTCATCGTCTGTTCGATAAAACACCAGAACGACTTCTGCCCGCAGAAAGCCGTGGCTAGGTATGATGTGCCTGTCCACCTGAACCACCCAGTAGGGATCATGGGCGGACGAGTTCCCCTGATGGCGCAGACGCAGGCCGGCGAAAGCCGAACTTTCCGGGCCGGCACACGCCCCGTCGGCGGCAAGCGCGCTATTCGATTCCAGCCGATGCGTGATGAAGCGCTTGAAATGGCCGATGGCGGTGGTGCCCAACTCCCATGCGGAAACACCCGCCAGCGTGGCATCCGGCTGCGTAGCCTGCGCTGGCTCGAACAGGGCCGGCACGACTCTGCTCCAGGAGAATACGGTCTTGGTCATGGCGTCCGCCTCTGACGTGGCGATCAGCAGCAACGGACTGGACTGGTCCGCGAGCGGGGATTCGCGCCTATGGTTTTCCGCGACCGCGCGAATCCCGCTAAAACGGCTGGCCTCGAACGCCGGATTGACCAGTACCACCAGATCGCCGAAGCCGGCCGGCTGAGTGCCGTCCGCGTGAGTCAACCGCTCCAGTAAAACGCCTTGCAAGGCGTTGAATATGACCGTAGCGCCCAGGCTATGGCCGATCGTCAACAATTTGTTGCCTTCCCCAGCATCGGCTTTCACCGCGGTTTCGAGCTGTAACAGGAAATTCAACAGTTGGCTGCGGCCTATGGTTTCGCTGACCGCTTTCCTGTCCCAGAACGTCAACAGTCTCAGCCAGGGCAGATTCAGGGTTTCGCCGCGCCAGCCGACGTAAATACCCACTACCTGGTATTGCGGATTACGCTGTTTGATATCGCGCAGGCTGTCCCTGAAACGGCGCACATTGCTATCGGTGGCGCTGGCATTATGATGCCAGCCATGGGTATAAACAACGACGTATTGCGGCTGCCGTTCGTTTTTCAGCCATGTCAACAGCGCGTCCGCCTGCCGCTGATCGTAAAACCGGCCCCGGTCGTCGATCTCGACGAATCCCAGCGTGTAGACGTCCTGTCCGTCGACCACCAGATTGGCCGAGGCGCAATTTTCGCCCGGCGTCGACAGGCAGGGCGCATCGCCAATCTCGGTCCGAAAATAGTCCTTGGGCACGCAGCCGCAGATCGGCAGCAGCAACAGCAGCGCCAGCAGCGATTTATTCATGCAGGATGATATTCTCGGGCGAGAATCGAAGCACAGTTCGCCCTATTGATAAACGTCTACACACAAAGGTCTCTCCGCCTGGTTTCTTCTCGACAACGCCAGACCGCCCGTCAAGGCTGATTCGTCAGGGTTAAGGCTCAGCAGATTCCATGCCGTCATTCAACGCGCTGCAATCGCGGATTTTTGTCCCCGCCGTCCGCAACAACTGCGTCTAGCGCAACAGTATATCAGCAGATACTGTTGCCCTGGCAACATCGGTCACGCCTTGGCGGCGGCGCCGAGATGCCTCAACCCTGCCGAGGCATGTGCCTTGCAGTGTAAGGGCTTCTTCCATCCACTTTCAGCCGTTGCAAACCGGGCTTCGGTAAAAGACGCCGAAATCGGCTTGCAACCTGAAAACTTGGCTTGCGATAATCGAGGAGCCCGTATATATGCTGACCTAGAGTAGGCGCAGTGAAGGCATGAGCAAATCGCCCAGGCAGCGAGAGACTTGGAATTGAACTTGAATACATCGCTGTCAATCCTAGGCATTTAATCCTGGATTTAAACGACCACAAATGTTCCTTAAAGATCTGGCTGAAAATAACTTCCCGGTTTGCTGGATGAAACCAGCGTTTAGGGCGAATACCCTAAAGGGCACAAGTACCCCAAGGGCATGAGTGAATCCGTCTTTACAAATCAGGACTTACGCAAAAATGACCTTGAGGGTCGCGAATTCGGAGAGAAGCCGGTATATTTATTGACATGAAAGAAACTGTAACACGCCTTGCTTACTGTCAATATCTGCTGGTCAGCCAGATCAACTACACGTTGACGAACTTCGCAGACCATTGCGATGCCTTCAGCCACGATGCCGTCAACCGCTATTTGCGCGGTGAGCGGATCACTCCGAGATTGATTTGGGATAACGTGAAAGAGCAACTTGTGCCGGCCGCCGAGGGCTATCTGATCT
>Ga0196965_1000035_pt1 | contig 116400 bp, 118 predicted proteins | sample S1_20metaG_FD_148668 | JGI IMG/M metagenome (GOLD analysis project Ga0196965, IMG submission 148668) | Soil microbial communities from Anza Borrego desert, Southern California, United States - S1_20 | ecosystem: Environmental > Terrestrial > Soil > Desert | place: USA: California | collected...
CGCTGAAGCATCTGGCCACGCCCGATGTCAACGTCTGCACGGTAGAAGATCCGATCGAAATGATTGAGCCATCCTTCAACCAAATGCAGGTACAGCAAAATATCGGCCTAACGTTCGCTGACGGTATTCGCACACTGCTACGGCAGGATCCGGACATCATCATGATCGGCGAAATCCGCGATACTGAAACAGCGGAAATGGCCATCCAGGCCGCTCTCACAGGCCACCTGGTGCTATCAACGCTGCACACCAATGATGCGCCGGCCGCCATTACCCGCCTGCTGGATCTCAAAGTACCGCCCTACCTGATCCACTCTTCCATTTTGGGTGTCATGGCACAGCGCCTGGTGCGCACACTCTGCCCCAGCTGTAAAACGCCCGGTACCCTTGACCCGGCACAATGGGATGAACTGGTTGGCAACTGGAAAATCCCTATGCCAGAGGAAGTCCAGCTCCCGAATGGCTGTCAGGATTGCCGCAATACCGGCTATCGCGGTCGTAGCGGCATCTACGAACTGCTTACCATTTCTCCTGAACTCAAGAAACTCATCACCGGCGATGCCGATCTGGCAAAAATCAAGAAACAGGCTTACAAAGAAGGCATGCAGCCGCTGCTCATCAACGGTGCAGAAAAAATTGCCGCCGGCCTGACCACCATCGAAGAAGTCCTCAAAGTCGTGCCGACTTTAATGGATTGACAGACCTTTGGAATCCGGCTTAACCGCCTGATTAAGCTTGACCAAATACCCCCAAACAGTTAGTGTTCTGGGTTCCCGAATTATAAGCAAAACCAGCCATCTATATGGATCACCGTTCGACCCACATCACCGGTGCGGAAATCGTAATCCGCTGTCTGCAGGAGGAAAACGTCAAGTTTCTTTTTGGGTATCCGGGGGGTGCGGTACTTAATATTTACGACGAAATCTTCAAGCAGGACAAGTTCAAGCACGTTCTGGTCCGTCATGAGCAAGCCGCAGTCCATGCTGCGGATGCCTACTCACGCGCCACAGGTGAAGTAGGCGTTGCGCTGGTGACCTCCGGCCCCGGTGCGACTAACGCCATTACCGGCATCGCCACCGCTTACATGGACTCTATCCCGCTGGTCGTCATCAGCGGCCAGGTACCTACGCCCGCCATCGGCATGGACGCGTTTCAGGAAGTTGACATGGTCGGCATTACCCGTCCATGCGTAAAGCACAATTTCCTGGTAAAGGATGTCAAGGATATCGCCGCCACCATCAAGAAGGCTTTCTACATCGCAGGCACCGGCAGGCCCGGCCCCGTGGTGGTAGATATTCCCAAAGACATTACGCAGCATCTTGGCGATTTCGAATATCCGAAATCTGTCGAAATGCGTTCGTATAATCCTGTCGTCAAGGGGCATTCCGGCCAGATCAAGAAAGCCGTAAAGCTCATCCTTGAAGCCAAGCGTCCGATGATCTATAGCGGCGGCGGCGTTATTCTGGGCGATGCATCCGAGGAACTCACCAGGTTCGCTCGTGAGATTGGCTGCCCAGTCACCAACACCCTGATGGGTCTGGGTGGCTACCCGGCCACGGACAAACAGTTTGTCGGCATGCTGGGCATGCACGGCACGCTTGAAGCCAACATGGCGATGCAGGAATGTGATGTGCTGATTGCAGTCGGCGCGCGTTTTGACGACCGCGTCATTGGCAATCCGGAGCATTTCTTTCGCAAGGACCGCATCATCATTCACATTGATGTCGACCCTTCCTCCATCTCAAAGCGCGTCAAGGTCGATGTGCCGATTGTCGGGCATGTACAGACCGTACTCGCAGAGATGAACGAGCTGCTTAAATCTCCAGAAGCCAGGCACGACCCTGCCGACCTGCAGCCCTGGTGGAATCAGATCAATGACTGGCGGAGCAAGAGCTGCCTCAATTACGACCGCAGCAGCAGCGTGATCAAGCCGCAGTTCGTCGTTGAAAAGCTGTGGGAAGTAACCAATGGCGATGCAATCATCACCTCTGACGTAGGTCAGCACCAGATGTGGGCGGCCCAATACTATAAATTCGACAAGCCGCGTCGCTGGCTCAATTCCGGCGGCCTGGGCACCATGGGTGTTGGCCTGCCGTATGCCATGGGTGCGCAGCTGGCTCATCCGGAATCGCAGGTTGCCTGTATCACAGGCGAGGCATCCATCCAGATGTGTATTCAGGAGCTTTCGACCTGCAAGCAATTTCATTTGCCGGTCAAGATCGTCAACCTGAACAATCGCTATATGGGCATGGTTCGCCAGTGGCAGGAGTTCTTTTACGGCAACCGTTATTCGGAATCCTACATGGACGCTCTGCCGGATTTCGTCAAATTGGCAGAAGCCTACGGGCATGTCGGCATGCAGATCGAGAAGCCTTCTGATGTAGAGCCGGCTCTCAAGGAAGCTTTCGGCCCCAAGCTCAGGGAGCGCATGGTATTCCTGGATTTCCTCACGGATCCCAAGGAGAACGTATTCCCCATGGTGCCGAATGGCAAGGGGCTTTCTGAAATGATCCTGGCAGAGGAGCTGTAAGATGAAACACATCATCTCCCTGCTCATGGAAAACGAAGCTGGTGCATTGTCGCGAGTTGCCGGTTTGTTCTCGGCGCGTGCCTACAATATCGAATCGTTGACGGTAGCGCCCACCGAGGATGAAACCCTGTCGCGCATGACCATTGTCACCTCGGGGTCGGATGAGATCATCGAACAGATCATCAAGCAGCTCAACAAGCTGATTGACGTAGTCAAGGTGCTGGACCTCAACGACGGGCGCTTTATCGAGCGTGAACTCATGCTGGTCAAGGTCAAGGCGACCGGCGCCTATCGCGATGAGATGAAGCGCATGTGCGACATCTTTCGCGGACGCATCATCGATGTGGCTGATGGCAGCTACACGATCGAGCTGACCGGCTCGGGTTCCAAGCTGGACGCCTTCCTGGAAGCCCTCGATAAGTCGGCCATCCTGGAAACTGTACGTACCGGCGCTTCAGGTATTGGTCGCGGTGACAGAATTCTAAAAGTCTAGTTAATTATTGATAACCATAAGAAACAGTATCTGAAAGGTAAAGTATGAAGGTTTATTACGATAAGGATGCCGACCTCTCCATCATCCAGAAGCTCAAGGTCACCATTGTCGGCTACGGCTCTCAAGGCCACGCGCATGCGCAAAACCTCAAAGATTCTGGCGTCAATGTCACTATTGGTGCTCGTAAGGACGGCAGCTCCTTCGCCAAGGCAGAAAAAGCCGGACACGCTGTCAAGGAAATTCGCGAAGCAGTGCAGGATGCCGATGTTGTCATGGTATTGCTGCCGGATGAAACCATGGCTGGCATCTATCACGCCGAGATTGCACCTAACTTGAAAAAGGGTGCCGCCCTGGCTTTTGCACATGGCTTCAACATCCACTACAACCAGATCGTGCCGACCAAGGATATGGATGTCATCATGATTGCACCCAAGGGCCCTGGCCATACGGTGCGTTCAGAATACGTCAAGGGTGGCGGCGTACCCTCTCTTATCGCTGTCTACCAGGACGCGTCGGGTAAGGCCAAGGACATTGCGCTCTCCTACGCTGCGGCCAATGGCGGCACCAAGGGCGGCGTGATCGAGACTGATTTCCGCGAAGAAACCGAAACCGATCTGTTCGGTGAGCAGGCCGTGTTATGCGGCGGTGCAGTGGAACTCATCAAGGCGGGCTTCGAGACCTTGGTAGATGCAGGTTATGCACCGGAGATGGCCTACTTCGAATGTCTGCATGAGATGAAGCTGATCGTGGACCTCATGTACGAAGGCGGCATTGCCAACATGAACTACTCAATCTCCAACAATGCCGAATATGGTGAATATGTCACCGGCCCCAAGGTCATCAACGAGGAATCGCGCTGGGCCATGAAGGAAGCTCTTGCTGCTATTCAAAATGGTGAATATGCCAAGAAGTTCATTCTGGAAGGCCGTATGGGCTATCCAGAAATGACTGCACGCCGTCGTCTCAATGCTGCGCACCAGATCGAGCAGGTTGGTAGCAAACTGCGCGCCATGATGCCTTGGATCAGCAAAAACAAGCTGGTTGATCAGTCCAAGAACTGATTGTTCTGGCATAGTAAAAGGGCAGACGTTTGTGCGTGCTGCCCTTTTTTATTGATTATCGTCTTAATTCCAGGTGCCATCGTGCTTAGCCGCTTAGCCGTCTTACATCAGTATTTGTTGCCGAAACAAGCTCTGACTATCCTTGCCGGTAAATTCGCCAGCTCCCGTGCGGGGTGGCTGACCACTGCTGTTATCCGATGGTTTGTTCGCCATTACAACGTCAATATGCGGGAAGCGAACGAGCCTGATATTGAAAAATATGCAACCTTCAATGAATTTTTTACCCGCTCACTGCGCGCAGATGCTCGTCCTCAGGCTTCTGCTGACTTCCTGTGCCCCATTGATGGCGCAGTTAGCCAGCTAGGGAAAATCCAGGGCAACCAGATTTTCCAAGCAAAAGGCCATCTTTACTCCACACAAGCCTTGTTGGGAGGGGATGCTGCCTTGGCTACTAAATTCCAGGACGGCAACTTTGTCACCTTGTATCTGAGCCCCAAGGATTACCATCGCATCCATATGCCGTGCGAAGGCAAGCTCAAGCGCATGATGCACGTACCAGGTGCGCTCTTCTCAGTAAATCAGCTTACTGCCAAAGGCGTACCTAATCTGTTTGCCAGAAACGAGAGGGTCATTTGCGAATTCGAGTCTGCTGAGAATGGCAGTTTTGTGTTGGTGCTAGTAGGTGCCACCATCGTGGGCAGCATGTCGACGGTATGGCATGGTGTCGTCAATCCGCCAAGGCCTGGACGGATACGGACCTGGGAATATATGGATCGGGATATTGTTCTAGAAAAAGGTCAGGAGATGGGAAGATTTTTGCTTGGTTCAACCGTCGTCATGCTATTCCAAAAAGATGCGCTGGAGTTCATTCCAGAATGGAAGCCCCTACGCACTGTATGGCAAGGCGAGATGATGGCGCAGAACCGTGAATCAGGCAGAGTTGATTACTAAAGTTGGATTTTTGCGTGGCTGCTTGCGCCTGTCGTGCAGGTGGTTAGCGAGTTCCTTGAGTGCCATACGGTACACGTCGCGTTTGAATTCAATGACATTGTCCATCGGAATCCAGTAATCGCTCCACCGCCAGGCATCAAATTCCGGGTGAGGCGTAGCGCGCAGAGACACATCGCAATCCCGCCCTATCATGCGCAACAGAAACCATATCTGTTTCTGACCCTTGTAGCTGCCGCGCCATTCCCGTTTGATCCAGTGTGTAGGGACGTCGTAGCGCAACCAGTCGCGTGTGCGTCCTAGAATTTTTACATGTTCGGGCCGCAAGCCGATTTCTTCCATGAGCTCACGGTACATTGCCTGCTCAGGTGTTTCACCTGACTTGATACCGCCTTGCGGAAACTGCCAGGAATGCTCGCGAATACGCTTCCCCCAGAACACCTGGTTCCGGACGTTGCAGAGGATGATACCTACATTGGGGCGGTATCCGTCGCGATCTATCATGGTTTAGGCAAACTCGTTCATTAGTTGCAATTTTTCCACAATTCGCCCCCATTTGAAAGCGGGAAAATCTCCCGTCGCCGTTACCAATGCAGGCTACAACGTTGACCCTGTCTTCAAGACTTGCTTATACTTTGGGTCAACCACCGCGATAACTCGGGCGTTTTTTACCCAAGCAACTCGAGCATTCTCCCATTTTGAAATCATTTCGATTACTCGCTACAGTACTTTTCGGTATCTCAATTGCCATGCCAAGCTGGGCGGATAGCTATGCCTACATTACCAATCAGGGTAGTAACGATGTTTCGGTGATTGATCTTGGAAAAAACAGTGTGATTGCGCGTGTTCCTGTTGGGAAATCGCCTGTTGGAGTTGCGGCCTCATCCAGGCTTGGCCGGGTTTTCATTTCAAATGTGGATGGCCAATCCATCACTGTCATCGACATGAGAACCAACAAAGCCATCTCGGAGACTCCTATTGCCAGTTCACCAGTGGGCATGGTTTTGTCTCCTGACAATGCCAGACTATATGTTGCCGACTGGTTCGAAGACAGGATTCTTGAGCTGGATACAAGCAATATGTCCCTGATTCGGCAGATTAAAGTTGAGAAAGCGCCAGCTGGCATGGCAGTCAGCCCGGATGGGAATTACCTTTATGTCGCCAACCGCGACAGCAATGATGTTGCGGTCATCGATATCACGACCCTCCGCATTACATCTCGCATCCCCGTCGGCAATCATCCTTTCGGGCTTACGGTCAGTCAGGATGGGACTTGGTTATATGTCGTCAACGTCCAAGACAACAACCTGACTGCTATCAATATGCAAAAGGAAGAAACGTTCACTGTTGCAGTAGGCGAGCATCCTTACTGTGCTACGGTCAGTCCCGACGGTAAATTTGTTTACGTGACCAATACGCAGGGTGATTCCGTTTCGGTCATTGACACGCTTCAGAAGAAGACCATTGACACAATTATGGTGGGCGGCTTTCCTGAAGGCATTAACTACGACAACTCAACCCACAAGATTTATGTCGCCAATTGGTTCGACAATTCGGTATCCGTGATAAACGCCAGAAACAATCAACTGGTAACAACGATTTCGACCGGCACCCGGAGCCGGGCTTTCGGCCAGTTTATTGCTGAGGCGGCGCACTGATGAAGTATCCGCTGGTAGAATCACGGCGGTAATTTTGTAATCATTAAAAATGGAGAATCACATGAAAAGGTTTATTGCATTCCTTGCCATCGCATTGCTGCCCCTCGCTGCATCCGCGCACGGCCCTTCCCCACAAAAAGTAGAAAAATCCGTAACAATCAAGGCTGAGCCGGCCAAGGTATGGGCACTGGTTAAGGATTTCGGTAATATGCAAAAGTGGCATCCGGCGGTCACCAATACCAAGCTGGAGAAAAAAGGCAATGACACCTTCCGTACGCTTACCCTGAAAGATGGCGGTACCATCTATGAAAAGCTGCGCAGCATTGATGATCAAAGCATGCAGCTCAAATATGAAATCGTCGAAGGCGCACTACCAGTTGCAGATTACTATTCCGTAATGACAGTAAAGCCTGGCCCTGCCGCTGGCGAAACCACCGTTACCTGGATGGGTCGCTTCTATCGAGTTTACAAACTCAACCCTCCGATTCCCGCTGGCCAGGATGACGAATCCGCCCTTAACGCAGTCAATGGCGTTTATGACGCAGGTCTGGCTAATCTTAAAAAGGTTGCAGAAGGTCAAAAATAGTCATTTCGCTGACATTTTTGGTCACAAAGCTCATCAATAATCATTTGCCTACATCCCAAGTGCCCGTACTACAGGCACTTGTCGTTTAAATAATCTGGCACAGCTCTTGCTGACATATAGCACGCCTCACTAACTTAGTAGGCCCACTATCAATTACACAAGGGGTTTCAAATGATTAAGAAAGCTCAGCAGGGTTTCACCCTCATCGAACTGATGATCGTGGTTGCGATTATCGGTATTCTGGCAGCTGTTGCCATTCCCGCTTATCAGGATTACACCATCAAGGCCAAGGTTCAAGAAGGTCCAAGCCTTGCAAGTCCTGCCTTAACAGCCATTGGAGTAGCATGTAGTGAAGGTGAGCTCACTACAGATCTCACCAGCACAGATTACAATGCTTCGCTAGGTCTGCCAGCGGCTGATGCCTATAATGCGAATTCAGAATATGTGAACGATATACAAGTGGCTGTAGCAGCAGGTGTCCCATCCGTTACCATCACTTATGATGCTATTGGTGGCTCGGGTGGCGTTCCAGCTAACGGCCAAGTAGTGTATACCGGGAACTGCACCTCAACAGGAATGAACTGGGCCATCACTTCAGCTGCCAGCTTCCCAGACAAGTTCCTGCCTAAGAAGTAAGCCATTACTGTTTAGCAGATTAGAGGGGGGGTCCTTGGACCTCCCTTTTTATTTGTCAGGTAAGCACACATATGCCGCAGTCAAAAATACCGTACCTACTCGTTGCTTCATTAATCATCTGCTGTCTACTCTACTGGCCAGGTCTAAGCGGTCCTTTTGTATTTGATGATAGTGTCAATATCAAAAACAATATCCGACTGGATATGAAGGTACTGGATATTGAATCTCTCCAAACCGCAGCGACTTCCAGCTCAAGTGGTCCGCTAATGCGGCCTATTAGTATGGTTAGTTTCGCACTAAATCGCTATACAACCGGGCTGGACACTTTTTATTTCAAGATCACTAACCTTGCTATCCACCTACTGAATGGCATCGGCCTTTATATCCTCACCCTCTTATTATTGAAACAGTATCGCTCCAGATTCGAACCATCGCTGACAGACAAGCATATAAGCGTAATAAGTCTTGTCGTAACATCGGCATGGCTTCTCCATCCGATGAATTTGACAACCGTTCTATACGCAGTACAGCGGATGACGGGTCTTGCTAGTTTATTTATGATTCTGGGACTCATCAGCTTCACTTGGGGAAGAACCAAATTAATTACGGGTAATGCAGGTGCGGGCCTCATTCTTGCCAGTGTGCTCATATTCCTGCCTTTGGCGGTGCTTAGCAAAGAAATCGGACTTTTGCTGCCTGGTTTCATTTTTCTTATTGAAAACTGTTTTTTCAGGTTTCAAGCGACCAATCCTAATTCACTTAAATTCCTCAAATGGTTTTACACAATTACGGTTGCCGCCCCCATGGTAATGTCAGTCGGAATAATTGCAGCAAAATGGGATTGGCTATTACAAGGATATGCGACCCGTGACTTTACTCTTGCAGAACGACTGATGACTGAAGCAAGAGTCTTATGGTTTTATCTTACACAGATGATTACACCCAGCAATGCGCAATTAGGTCTATATCATGATGACATTCAGGTTTCAAAGAGCCTGCTACATCCCGCTACCACACTATTGGCTATTTCGGGGCTGTTAACCTTGGTTGTAGCCTCCTGGGCCTTTTGGAAAAAGAAGCCGATAATTACATTTGGGATATGGTTTTTTCTCATAGGTCATGCTCTTGAATCTACAATACTCCCGCTCGAAATCGCTCATGAGCATAGAAACTACCTACCTATGTTCGGAATAGTATTCATATTGTTTTTTTATCTGCTTCACCCACTGCTATACCCAAGCAACCTGAGAACTCGCTGGTTGGGTGCCACACTACTCATAGGCCTTTTTGCCTTCAACACTCATGTACGGGCTCAACAGTGGGCCAATCCATACGACCTCTTCCAGGCGGAGGTCGAGCATCATCCGTCATCAGCCATTGCCAATGGTGAAATGGCTGCCATTTACAGTAACCTGTTTGTACCCGACCCCCGCATCATGGAAAATTACTATCAAACCGCGAGCCAATATTTCCATAAGGCTGCCGAATTGAATCCGAATGACACAAAGCCGTTTTTTGGCCATATCTGGCTTGATGCCAGCAGAAACAAGCGGACCAGCAAGACATTGATAGATCAACTTAAATACCGGCTGGAACATGCCCCCTATGCAGCCATAAGCAGCGACAAGATGACAGTCTTGTACGAATGCATTAAGGATAGTCGTTGTCAGCTGCCCGCTACGGAATATGCAGAATTAGCCCAAGCCGCTTTGAATAATCCGACCCTGAGTGGATCCAATAAAATCAAGGTACTCAAAGCATACAGCCGATATCTTGTTAGTCATAAACAATATCCCGAAGCCATTCAAGTGATGGAACAATTAATCGCCCTTGCTCCCGACCAAATACAATATCGAATAGCCCTTATCAATTTTTTGGCTGCAACGGAGCATGATGCTGAGGCCCAACAGGAGCGTGAAAAGCTGCAGTCTTTGAACTCGAACTCTGAAAGTCTACGTATTAATAATCACTCAACTCATCCAGCGGCTCGTGGGCTCGTGCAGTGAAAGAAATCTCTATCATCTTGCCTGCACGAAATGAAGCGAGGAATCTGATGTCTCTGATTCCAAGTATACTCAGACTCTTTCCGGGTGATGAAATCTTAGTCGTTAACGACGGGTCCGTTGATGACACCATGAGCTTTACAAAATATCCAATCAAGCTCATCAATCATCCCTATCCAAAGGGTAATGGCGCGGCCATTAAAACCGGTGCACGAGCAGCTAAAGGCGATGTGCTTGTCTTCTTGGATGCGGATGGTCAGCACAAACCTGAAGACATTCCATTGCTTCTGGAAAAATTCAACGAAGGCTATGACATGGTGGTTGGTGCGCGACAATCCGGATCGCACGCCGGTGTGCATCGTGCTGCCGCAAATGACATATTCAGCCGAATCGCCACCTGGATGGTACAGCAACCGGTGGAAGACCTCACTTCCGGATTCCGCGCGGTAGATGCCAAGAAATTCCGGAAATTCATGTACCTGCTGCCCAATGGTTTTTCCTATCCCACTACCATCACCATGAGTTTTTTCCGGGCAGGCTTTAATGTCGGCTATGTACCGATCCAAACTTTACGGCGCGCGAGCGGCAAGAGTCATATTCGCCCCATCCGCGATGGCGTCAGATTCCTGTTGATCATCATCAAGATAGGCACGCTTTATTCTCCGCAAAAACTCTTCATCCCTATCAGTGGCGGATTCTTTCTCAGCGGACTTCTGTATTACCTCTACACTTTCCTGACCGCTGACCGCTTCACTAATATGAGCGCACTGCTTTTCATATCTGCAATTCTTACATTCCTGGTCGGCATCGTTTCCGAGCAGATTTCGGCGCTGCACTACAAAGGTATAGACGACGCACGTCGTAATGACTGACATGCGTATATTGATGGTCAGTACTTCCTACCCTAGGGATGAACTTGACTGGCGCGGTAGATTTATAGCCGACATGGCTACTGCCATTGCTGTAAAAATAGATCAACTATCGCTTTGGGCTCCACCCGGCAAACTCCCATCAGGTGTAACGGCCGCTTATTCTGTATCCGACAAGCTCTGGCTTGAAGCATTGCAGACCCGAGGTGGAATCGCTCACCTCTTGCGCACTCGCCCATTTAAAGGTCTTGTTATGGCTGCTACCCTGCTAAGAAGGCTGGCATGTACCTACAGGCACTCGAATGCAGACGTCTTGCATATCAACTGGCTGCAAAATGCGCTGTCGGTTGGAACAAACAGAAAACCTGCACTTATTACCGTATTGGGTAGCGACTATCGTCTTCTCAAAATCCCGGGGATGGTCTCTCTTATGAGAAGGGCACTAAAGCGCCGCCATGCCATAATTGCCCCCAACGCAATGTGGATGTCAGCTCAATTAGTGCATCATTTTGGAGATCTTGCAGAGGTACGCCCGATTCCGTTTGGGGTGGATGCACGGTGGTTTACCATCCGTCGAAATCCTTCCTCAAAGCCAAAATGGTTAGCAGTGACCCGCTTGACCCGCGGCAAGCTCGGCGACTTGTTATCTTGGGGAAATGGGCTATTCGGTCATGGTCGGGAGTTACACCTCTTCGGCCCGATGCAGGAAGAAATTGCTCTTCCGGATTGGCTGATATGGCATGGACCCACCCATCCGGACGAACTCGCGAATACGTGGTTTCCGCATGCTACAGGTCTTATTACCTTGAGCCGTCACAGCGAGGGGCGCCCCCAGGTTTTGCTTGAAGCCATGGCCGCCGGAATGCCCGTTATTGTTTCTGATTTGCCCGCACACCGCGATGTCATCAATCATGGCCAGAACGGCTACATCGTGGATTCCTGCGCAGCCTTGGCCGAAGCGCTGCACGGCGCTGAGAGAAGTGAGGTCAACTCGCAATTGGGGGCGAATGCACGAGTTTTTATCCACGACCACATCGGCGACTGGGATCAATGTGCAGATCGCTACCTCATGGCTTATCGCGATTTGATAGCACGCAATCATGCTGCCTAGTCTGCTGTTGCTCGGAGGGAGTGGATTCATCGGGCAAGCCCTGACTCGTAAATACGCGGAACTGGGCTATACGATTCACAGCATGTCGCGTCGTGAGTTTTCCGCGACTCTCCCTGGCGTTCACACTTATGCAGCTTCGTTAGATGAAACATCGTTACTGGATCAGCTGATTCCGCAGTGCGATCTGATAATCCACACTGCCAGCACTTGCACACCAGGCTCATCTGCAACTCATCCCAGCAAGGAGTGTGAAGAAAATCTTTTGCCGCTACTCAGGCTGATTGAAGCATTGTCGAAGCACCCACCCCGGCAGTTCATCTTCCTGTCATCCGGAGGGACTGTGTATGGCAATCCTGAGCATGTGCGTGTTAATGAAGATGCTCCGCGTCTGCCTATTTCATATCATGGCGCAGCAAAATCAGCTGCCGAGCTTTTCCTGCAGGCGTTTTCGTATACCGGTTATCCGGTTGCAATCCTGCGGCCCTCTAACGTTTACGGACCAGGCCAGTCAGGGCCGGCAGGTTTTGGCTTGGTCAGGACCATATTGCAACATATGAGATCTGGCGTTCCCATGGAAATCTGGGGCGATGGCACCTCCCTGCGCGACTACTTGTATATTGATGACTTGATAGAAGCCGTGACGCAGGTGCAACAGCATGGCTGCACAGGTATTTTTAATGCAGGAAGTGGCATTGGCCATAGCGTGCTTGAAGTCATTGCCTGCGCAGAATTCGTCACTCACCGAAAACTTGCCGTCAACCTGAAACCGGCGAGAATTTCAGACGTAAAGGGCGTGGTGCTGGACTTCAGAAAACTCAATGAAATTACTGGCTGGGCGCCCTCAACTGACCTGGAATCGGGGATAAGGCAAACCTGGGAATGGCTATCGCATCACCAATGAAGAAGCCTGCGGTATCAATTTGCATCGCCAACTACAACGGCATACCGATTATTTCAGAATGCCTTGATTCAGTATTCGCACAACAGGGAAATACTTCTCTCGAAATCATCGTGCACGACGACGCTTCCACAGATGAATCGGTCGAATTTTTGCGCAGCAACTATCCAGACATTCGGCTGATTGAAAGTGAGTCTAATGTCGGCTTCTGTGTTTCCAACAACCGCATGGCAGAAGTGGCCAATGGCGAATATCTACTGCTGCTGAATAATGATGCCATGCTGTTACCCGACGCTGTCGTCACACTGCTGGACAAGGCGAAAGAAATCCATGCTCCTGCAATCCTTGGCCTTCCCCAATACGATGCGGATAGCGGTGAGTTGCTGGATAGGGGAAGCCTGCTTGACCCTTTTCTCAATCCAATTCCCAACCTTGATCCCAATCGGGTAGCAGTTGGAATGGTCATGGGCGCATGCCTGTGGATACCCAGATCCCTTTGGCAAGAGCTGGGCGGATTTCCTGAGTGGTTTGGCTCCATTGGAGAGGATCTGTATCTGTGTTCCATAGCGAGGCTAAAAGGCTACCCAGTGGCGGTTGCGCCCTCTTCCGGCTACCGGCATTATGTGGGACGAAGCTTTGGTGGCGGAAAGGTATCCAACCAGCACTTGCACACCACTTATAAACGCAGGGCGTTATCAGAAAGAAACAAGACTTACGTCATGATCCTCTGTTATCCACCCTCGCTACTGGGCCTGATACCACTGCATATACTGTTACTAATGCTGGAAGGTTTGATACTGTCTCTGACCAAATTGGACTGGAAGCCAATTTCCAAAATTTATCTTCCTGTATTCAAAGCCTGCTGGATAAATCGAAAGAAACTGAAGCTGGAGCGCGCCAGGTTATTTGCCGACTTTCATATATCTGCACGGGCATTCATAGCCCCCATACAATGGTGTCCCTACAAACTAAGGCTACTTCTTAGGTACAAGATACCGGCTATTACCTGAGCAGCAGATCAATGGCTATGCTGCCCCAGTTCCTTGCGTAAGCTTCATATCTTCCCGATGCAACTTCATGCCCAACAATGGGTAATCTTTTCAGGCGTGAATGTGGCAAAGCCAGGCGGGTTTGGAGATGAGCAATTTTGTCTGAGAGCTTTTCCTGAATTGAGGCCACTACTCCTAATGCGTCGAGTCTTTCCCTTAGAATTAAAAGCTTGTGGATATCATCGTTATACCAGGCATGGCGATTTAACCTCATCGCTGCTCGCATCTCTTCCAAAAACCTTTTCTTTCTCCCTCCAATGACATTTTCACTGTGTTGGCGATAGTGAATCAAACATTTATTCAAAGGAAATATTCCACCCGTTGCCGCAGCAATAAGCGCAATCCATTCGTCATGCGGCCATTCAGATGGAATGGGCAACAATGACTCCATCAAACTGCTTTTAAAGGCCAGCGTAGCCCCTGTGACCACTCGATGCTTCAGCAAAACATCCAATGCCTGGCCATTTTCGACAAGCCTCTGTTCGCGCCTGTCAAACCGGACTCGCCCCCACATCGTATAGCCCAGAGATGTCAAATCATGATCTACTACCACGGCATCGGTAAATACTGCGGCCCGTCCGGTAATTGTCAATACCTGTGTTACCTGATGGAGTTTTTCAGGCATCCACACATCATCTTGATCTGCAAGCGCAATAACATCGCAAGTACAAAGTGAAATAGCGCGAGAAAAATTTTGCGATGCGCCTAAACGGGCGGGATTGTGGAAAATCTTGACCTCAAAAGGAGAAATTTCAGAAAAGGCTTTGAGGATGGCTACAGTTTCGTCAGTGGATGCGTCATCACAAACTATTAGCTCAGTGGGTAACTGCTGTTGCGTAAGAATGCTTTCCAGTAAACCTGTTATAAATCGGGCACCGTTATGGGTAGCTAGGGCAACGGAAATCTTATTCCCCATTGATTTGCCATGGTTTTTGCACCTTGGGCGGAGACGATAGTTGAACATATTGCCCGTTCGGTATTAAGTTCGGATTCCACGCGGGATCATTGCGAGGCACATCCCAAGTTTTGGGTAAGCTTTTAATTCCCCCGGATCGCTTTCGCTTTCCCAAGTAGTGAAATACAGCGAATGGCGTCCAAAGATTGCGATAACCTCTCTCGCCGAGCTTCAGGCAAAGGCCTGATATGGCACGGCCCAATGAATGGCATTCACTTATCTCAGATATAACCGACCATGCAGATTTGCTGATTACCACACAAGTCGTAGAAACTATGGCTAAGTTCTGCTTTAATCTCATGCGATTGATGTACCCAGTGCTTTCCCTTGAGCGCCCGAAGTATAAATATTGAATGGCTCCATCATTCAATATACAGCCTGCATCATGGACTGTGTTGTCCGGATAGCAAGTCATTCCGCCCACGGCACCGACACCGTCTCGCAGAACATGACTCACCATTTCACCTAACCAGTTTTTTTCGCTTGGACTTATATCCAAATCCAGCAGGCAGATCATGTCTCCTGAGGCTTGACGGACGGCGCAGTTAATTATTTCGTAATAGTTGTCCGGATGTGCATACGGAAATACTCTGATCTCCTGCGTTTGGGCAAATGATGCGATAGCACCTTCAAAAAGGTCCGTAGCTGAACAGTGCGCAACTAGAATCTCCTTTTCGGGATAATCTGTACCATCCAGTATGTTGGATAGAATCTGTGGCAGCTGCTTTATGTGGTATTGAGTAGGAATCACAACGATTGACACCTTGGGTACTGGGTGTGGCAAAGCAAGTTTTGCGCGAAAATGACCTCCGCCCACGTACTCGGTTTGGCAAGACAGATCTTTACGTTGCCAGAATTCCTGTAAGGCCCTCTTCGCGGCATGTCTGGCATATGTTTTTTCATCTACCGATATTGCCGTAGAGCCAGGAATCGACCGCCAGTGATAAAGAATGTGAGATAAATGAAAGATTCTTCCGGGGCTGATACGCTCTACAAAACGCAGTGCAAAATCCCAATCCTGAGAACCTTCAAAACCTTCCCTGAATCCCCCGATTGCCAGTGCAATTTTGGTTCTGTACACACCTAGGTGACTGATTAGGTTCTGGGACAGAAATAAATCAAGATTCCAATCCGGCTTGAAATAGTGTCCGAACCTCCGACCTTCACTATCAATTTTATCTTCGTCGCTATATATCAAATCCAGCTCTGGATTTCCATGCAGAGCGACTGCTACATGATATAAGGCGTGCTCGGCCAGTTCGTCATCGTGATCCAACAGCGCTATAAAATCACCTGAGGCCATTCCAAGGGCAGTATTGCTTGCGGCCGAAATATGTCCATTCAAAGGTCTAAACATAACCTTGATACGTGCGTCCTCTGCTGTTATCTCCTCCAGCACCGCGCGTATATGGGGCAGTGTGGACGCATCATCAGCAATGCATAATTCCCAGTTTGTATAAAGTTGCTTTCGGACCGACTGTATGGATTGCCTCAGCCATCTTTCAGGCGTGTTATAGACAGGCATCAATATTGATATTAGAGGCTGATATTGCAGCCGCGTAATATGCGCTTTGATCAGAGCACGATCTGTACCGGATAAGGTATCGAATTTTTGAGTCCATTTGCGATAACTCATCCCGGCATGCAGGTTTTCTGTCCACGCTCGATTTAACCCTCGGATGCCTTCTCTTTTCAATAGGTCAAACGCCTTCTTTATCAATTCGCTTGAGCCACGCTCTTGAACCAGCGAAACAAGTCCGTGAAAATTATTTTGAAGGCTACTTAGCATTTCGGAATGAGGTACTTATCTTTTTTATGTATATCGGCAAGTTTGCAAGCAATCTGAAAGGTTTAGTCGCACGCCATGAGAAAGTTGCCTTGATGCGGACGACCTCGCTTCGCAAATATAAATTCTCTTGAGAAAGATCAGCTATTTGAGATTCCATTGCTTTCATGCTCATTGCCCACGGAGTAACTTCACTCGCAAGATGGTTTACTCTTTCTCTTATGCGAGCAAGTGAGGAATCAACACCGACAGATTTATTGGCCAAAACAAGGTAATGAACCTCGTCCGCAAGTTGAGATAGTTCATCTCCAAGTACTTCGTAGTTATCCGCATGATGATGCCGCAGCGACGGTTCCAGAAAAAGTTCGATTTCGTGTAACGCAGACGTTGGAATAGCAAGCCCAAGGAGTTGGGTTATGGATTGTACTGCCGCTCCACGGTCATCCATAAGTTGCTTATAAGTAATAACAATCCTTGGATAGCCACGACTCCACCACTCCGCATCAAGAAAATGTTGCAGCCATAACATATTTGCCTTGGGAGTAACAAAGCCGTCTCTTTTCTCCAGAGATTTGGCCACACTGAACGGCTCCCTCAGATTCAGGATCATTAACGGTGCAATTTCCAGCTCTGCCAATATCTCTAGCCACAAAGGTAGCAAACGACACATGCGTGGATCTTTGACAGTCCATAAGGCGCTATTACCAAAATCTCTTTGGATGAGATGGGTCAGGGATTTACGAAACTCGAATACCTCAGGGTATTTCCACCACTCATGCGGAAAAGGTCTGATGTCGTCCCACGCGTATCCAAGAGATTGTAGTAATTCATCATGAATGGAGACTATTTCGGCGTGTTCCCAGAATCCTTTCGGATTATAAGTGTCGTGCGCCGGCAATAGCCGCGATCCCGTTTCCACTCCCAAGTGGGCCAATACGCCGGTTATTGCAGAAGTACCGCTACGATGCATGCCAAGCACTAACACCGCAGTACTCATGTTTGCATCCAATCCCTGTACATATCTGCTATGCGAACGTCATCAAACAATCGATCAATAGCCTTCCGATGGGTTTCTACAGAACCACTGAGTAAAACCAGATCTTTCTGTGTCAGTGAATTCCGCCAGCTTTCATTTCGTTCTTTTTCCAAATTGATCAGCTTTACTTCATCAGACAACAACGGCAACTCCATATGCGCCAGACATCGCGCCAGAGTTTCCCTGGGATTGGCGAGCAATAATGCCTCATCGATTTCAAGCACGCTATGTGGCGAAGCCAGCATGAATTCCTTAACCGCAAGGTTACTTTCCAGCCAATATTCAAATAACCAATTCAAATTACCGCCCGGAAATATCCTGTCCGCAGGAATATTCGCCGGGACTTGGTCATACAGATACACCTCCCAACATCGCCTCTCGTCGGGCGACTTCCTGAGAGGCCAGATGTGTACGACCTTCTGCCTACGCCTGACATCCTCAAAAAGCCTCAACAAGCTTACAACGACTTGCGGCATGTGGCGATGAATCCAAATGAACCGGGCTTCAGGAAAAAGCCCCCGCACCCAAGGCAATTTGTTGCACAAGTGCGGGTTCTTGTTGAGAAAAGTACTGTTCTGAGATTTACCTGAACAATTCCGCGCCCTCTCAGCGAAAGCTTTTATCAGCGGCTCTGCCTGCTGTTGAGAAGCATCTTCTGCAGACTGTTGCGGACAGAAATGATCTCCGGTCTTGGGGGAGGCCATTGGTACTCCCGTTTCACGGGACCAGATATCCTTAAGCTCAAATGGGCAATGACGCACATGTGGCGAGAGGTCAAGCAGTTCCGCCAGCAAGGTCGTCCCACTACGCATGGTTCCTACAAGAAAAACCGGTTTATGCAAACCACAGTCCTTGTACACATGAGTGTCATCTACTGTACCCGCTGCTAAACCGAACTTGAAAATGGAAACTTGACGATACCCACCGATGATCTGGACATTCTCAGCACCCACACGTTTTAATGTGGCGCTTAGCGGCTCATGGTAATAAGTAATGTCTGAACCAGTTTGTGGAGGCGACTCATAACCGGCAACAATGCCGCATCCTTGTGCCAGCCAGACGAGTTTTTGTACAAACTGGCGGTAGTAGTTGGTGTCGTGCAAATGAATCAGCACATCAAGACAAACCACCAGGTCGGCCCTCTTAAGCTCCAGCTGGGCAAGGTCTCCCTGAACGAACTGTCGGTTTGGGTACCTGTCCTGATTGGCGTTGATAATGACATCGGCAACATCGACACCCGTATAGCCGGCTTCAGGAAGCATTTCGCCCACGGCCATATCGCCACAACCTACATCCAATGTTGATAACGGCTGCAATTGATGGGCTATTCTGCCTATCAAGCTACGTTTATAAATTTTGGTAGCGCCACGAGACCCCAGCCCCGAGCCGAGTTCTGGATCTGACGAATACCGATTATTCCAGAATGTCCGATTGTTCAAATGCTGCCGGTTTGCTTGCCGCAAGCGCTTGTTGAACTCCTGTATCCGCTTATCGACCCAGCGGTATGGAGATCTCAGCAAATAACCTTCATCGTCAACAAGCCAGTGATAATGGATGATGGCGGGATCCGTATATTGAAACGCAGAATTTGATTTCGCTTCCTGAAAATGAGCGGGAAAATTGCACTCATTGCCAAGGACTTGATACCTGGTACCGCATTGCTGAAGTGCAAGACTCAAACTAGCCTGCTCGCAAAAATTCGCATGATCCCCCAACAGATGGATTTGCTCGATCAGAGATTCATTCATTTTTATCCAGGCTGGGACTAGCGTGCTGATTGCCTTGCGCGAGAACGATAAAACGCCAGCATTGAAATAAGGAATCACTGACTCGCCGTGCACTGAACACTTGTGATGCCGTCTGGGTAGCGGAATTTCATACGCATTGAACAGGTCGGCAAAAACAGCATGAGGAACGGTAGGCACATCTGCAATTTTTGCCATGAAATCAGCACCGGTAAGGCGGTGGGAGGGATCCTGAACGATGACAGTATCACAATCGAACAGCACGACTCGGTCGGCAGCCGCTAACTGCGGTAATTGCAGGAATCTTAATTTATTCGAGGGTGGATGTACTGTGCTGAATCGTGGAACCACATGAACTTGTGCATGGTATGAGGCGAACTTTTCTCGATATTCCGGACTGTCGTGCTCTATCAGACAAATATGGAAATCAATCTCAGCCCATTGCCCGCCGAACCAACGGAGCGACTGCACCAGACGCAAAGCCTGAGCCAGGTACTTGGGATTACACTCCGCTACACATCCTGCAACCACTTTGCTCTCGAGCCCATTTTTCTGGTTTGACCTGCTCCTGATGTGGTCAATGAGCGCAAAAATCTTATTCATTGAGTTTCAATCTCTTGGGCAGTTTTCCAGCGGCCTTTCAAATCTACTGCCCCCTGAAAATTCTGCTTACCCGAGTCAACTGTGAATGTGATTGCATCCACGACTCTATCGAGCATGGGAGCGCCCACACGCTGGGTTCCGTCCGCAAGGCTGATCAAGATTCCATACTGACCGTTGCCAAGATTGGCTTTCAATGACAACGAAGCTGATACCATTCTCCACCCATCTGCAACATGTTGCCCAAGGTCGGCAGGCTCGCTTCTAGTGCCAAACAACACATAGCCTCTTTTATCTTTGACATTCACTATAAACTGAGGGGCTTTGACCCTCACGCTGACTCTGGCCGCAAGCTCAATCTGCAGGATATCTCCTGGCTTGAATTGGCAACTTTTATCCTCTCCGTTCTTCAAAACGACAGAAATAATCTGTCCATCCCCATCCAGGCTAGGCGCATCTGCTTTGCTATACCACTTGTGGCTTTCACCTTCCTGAGGTTGCGGCACTAGAACCAGGGAGTTCATGATGTATTGTTCAGTTACCTCTTCGGGATCACCTATCGCTTGTAACTCGCCACTTCTCAGCAGTATGACGTCATCGCATAAAGCACGTATCAGCAACATGTCATGCGCCACTAGCAGAAGTGTCATTCCCTTTTTCCTCGCATGCTCGAAATATTCGTGACACCTCTGCTGGAAACCGATATCCCCCACCGCCAGCGCCTCATCCACTATCAGAACCTCCGGTTCCGAATGAATCGCCGTCGCAAACGCCAGTCGCACAAACATGCCGCTTGAATAAGTCCTGACCGGCTGATCGATAAACTCCCCTATATCGGCGAAGGCAATGATGTCGTCGACCTTTACATCCATCTCCGCTTTGCTGAATCCCATAATGGCGCCCTGGAAGTAGATGTTCTCGCGGCCGGTGAATTCCGGATTGAAGCCGGAGCCGAGTTCCAGAAGGGCAGAAACTCGGCCATTGACGGTTACCGAGCCGCTGGTTGGCTTGAGAATGCCGCAAATCAATTGCAGCAACGTGCTTTTGCCCGAACCATTTCTTCCGATAATGCCGACTGTTTCGCCTTTTTTGACTTCGAACGATACGTCTTTGAGAGCGGTGAACTCCTTATGAAATTTCACACGGCCCAAGGTCAGCGCTTGCTTAATGCGATCCCCTGGATGATCAAACAGCCGGTAGGTTTTAGTGAGGTTTTTGACCGAGATGGCAATGTCAGAGGACATCCGCAAATTCCTCCCGGCTATGGCGGAAAAACACTTGTCCCAACACAAAAACTACAACGGAAACAACAAACGCGCATGCCCATGGCAACCATGGTATTCCGTTACCCAGGACTGCTGCCCGGCATGCCTCGATCACGGCGCCGATGGGGTTATACATATACAGGGGCTGCAGCCATTGCGGCAATGCGCTGACCGGATAAAAAACGGGCGAGAGGAACAACAACATTTGTACAAGCACCGGCACGATCTGCGACATGTCCTTGATGAATACGCCCCAGGCAGCAAAAAACCACGCCAGTCCCAGCGAAAAGAACAGTAGCGGCAACAACAGCACAGGATATAACAGGAGGGAAAAGTGTAATGACTTCATGAACAGCAGGGCTGCAATCAGGATAAGCAGGTTGAAGCCTACATGCACAAGTGAAGCGCCCAACGGCACGACCGGAAGAATCTCTACCGGGAAAATGATTTTCTTCACGTAACTCGGATAGCTACGTACAGCCGTGGGAGAGCGTGAAACAGTCTCGGCAAATAAATTGAATGCGATCAAACCACTGTACAGCAACAGCCAGAAAGGTACACCACTGTCTGCCTGCGGCCATCGCGCTTGGAAAATCTGGCCGAACACAAAGGCAAAAATGCCCAGCATCAGCAATGGACTCAGAAATATCCACGCCACGCCAAACATGGCCCCACGATAACGCAGCAGCACATCGCGTTTGACCAGCTGGATAAGCAGCATTCGCCGTTGGAACAATTCGGCGAGAATACACAAAGGATTTACAGTCATTGCGGTCGTGCTTTGATGCCGCCTTCCAGCACCTGCACCTGGAACCCATGCTGTGCAAGAATAAATGCCGCAGCAGAACTGCGCCGTCCTGTCTGGCAGTAAACAATGTACTGCTTACTCTTGTCCAGCGTAGCCATCTGATTGCGGATTTCATTGAGCGGTATGTTGATCGCATCGCGAATATGATCGAACTTGTATTCGGAAGGGAATCGCACATCCGCCCATATAGCACCTGCCTGCACCTGCTGTTGTGCGGCGGCTACTGAAATCCGGCTGATTAGAGGCGCCTTCAGCAGCTCAATGAAATCCGTCTTGTTCAGTCGCAGCAACCTGCCGTCCGTTTTCATGGTTACCGTGGCATTGCGCTTGTTGTCCGAAACCAGGGCTTCCTCACCAAACGCGTCGCCAGCCTGCAATTCTGCCAGGATGGTAGGCATACCACCCGCATCCGACATCCGGCTGACCGCGGCCGTGCCCTCTTCTATCAGATAGTAATAATCCCCTTCCGCACCCTGGGTGATGATGGTCTGGTTCGCCTTCACCAAAATCTCGCTCATGCGACGGAACATCTCTTCAATGTTAGCCGATGGTAGCCGACTAAATACTCCGCTTTGCAACTTGCTGGCACTGAATACGCTGGTTTTGCTCATCCAAGCACCCGTGGCCGTCTTGTTTTCCTTGGTTGCCGGGGCTTTCTGCGCCGAACCGAAACCCGACAGCTGATCCCAGGTCATCATGATGTCCAGCAGATCAAGATCGATACGCACGATCTCAATCTCAGTCAGGGCAATGGCATCCTGCACGGCCATGCGCGCATTGTCGATAGGGTGACGGGCGGCCAGCCCATCGCTGCGCAGTATCTTCTTGCTGCCGTCAGCAAAACGCAAACCCAGATCGCCCTTCAGCAGATACATGGCCTGCGCACTCTTCACTACATTCATGCGAAAAGGATCGATATTCTTGCTGACTTTTTCGATGAAACAAAGGCCGGCCAGCTCCTTAAGGCGGCCCGGGGAGAGCGTGGAGATGGGTTCCAGCCTGGAGAGTACGGATAAGTCAATTGAGGCCATTTTACAACTCGAATATCTGCAAGGGCTGCAGTGCCTTGGCCTGGTGCGAGGTCACAAGATCGCCGATTTCCTGCATGATGACTTCGCTCTCGCCGGGCTTGAGGTGCGTGATATAGACCTCAGCCGCCTGCGTCAGTTTGCCGAGCTCCTCTTTAAGCATTGAAGGGCACAAATGCTTGGAGACCCTGGCTAACTCGATCTCCGCGTTGCTGAAGGCAGTCTCGATGATGAGGTATTTGAGATTATCCATACGGTTGACCTGCTGCCAGAACGCCTCGCATATCGTGGTATCGCCGCTGAACACGAGGCTGGCGATGCCGCTGTCCAGCCTGTAGCCGACAGCGGGCACCACATGATTCGCTGGCACGGCAGTGATTTCCCTACCTGCAAGCTCTACCGTCATACCCACCTTGATTTCCTTGTATTGCAGAAAAGGCTTTCCCGCATCAGGGATCACGTTGAAATCCGGCCACACTTTCCAGTTGAACACATGTTCGCGCAGGATCTTGAGCGTATCGGCAATGGCGTAAACGGTTACCGGATGCGGGCGCATGCCCATGACGGTGTCCAGCAGGAACGGCAAGCAGGCAATGTGATCAAGATGCGAGTGGGTGATGAATACATGGTCGATTGCAACCAGCTGTTCGATGGAAAGGTCGCCAACGCCGGTGCCGGCATCGATCAGGATGTCTTCATCCACCAGGAAAGAGGTCGTCCTTAATGCGCCCCCTATGCCGCCGCTGCAACCGAGTACCTTGACTTTCATCGACCGGACCCTTCTTATTTTGTCTCGTGGGTGAATACGCCGTCCCAGCCATCGCCGGGAGAATGCAGGCAGAAATGCGCAATACGTTCACTGTACACCTGGTAAAGATAGCGCTGGGGATGGTGTTTTTGCAAATCCAGAAACGCTTTTGCGGCCTCATCCCAATGCTGCATGCGGTATAGCGCCAAAGCATTCTCGTAATCGCGGAGCTCATCCTGCACGGCAGCTTCCAGTTGGTCCACCTCGCACACCGGCTCATAGATCGTTACCGGCTTTTCCTTACCCTTGACGCGCACCACATCAAGCTCGCGGAAAACGAAATCGGGCGCCTGTGCCTTGGTGTATTCGCTGACGATGATGTGCACACCGTAGTTCTTGGTCAGCCCTTCGAGTCGCGAACCCAGATTGACCGCATCACCCATCACGGTGTAAGCCATGCGGAATTCCGAACCCATATTGCCGACTGTCATGAGGCCAGTGTTGAGGCCGACGCCGATATTGATTTCCGGCCAGCCCCTGGCCTTGAACTGCGCCTGCAGGTCGGCCAGGTTCTGCACCATCTGCATGGCTGCCTGCAATGCGCGCCTGGCATGATCCGGATCGTGCAGCGGCGCACCCCAGAATGCCATGATGGCGTCTCCCATGTATTTGTCGATCGTGCCGCGCGCGTGATGGATGACATGCGTCATCGGCGTCAGGAATTCATTCATGAGCTGCGTAAGCTGTTTGGGGTCCAGACCTTCGGAAATCGTGGTAAACCCACGCACATCGGAAAATAGCACCGTCATCTCGCGGCTTTCGCCCTCGAGGGTGAAAGAGGATGGATCCCGAGCCATTTCGTCCACCAGCTCGGGCGGCACATATTGACCGAACAGACCGGCCAGCTGGCGCTTGCCGCGGGATTCGATGAAAAATCCATATGACATATTGAGCACGTATATGCCCACCACCAGCAGCAGGAAGGAAGCCAGCGGCAACACGAGGTTGGCGGATTCCCACATGAAGAGATTGAAGGCAATCCCAGACAGCAACACTGCTCCCGTCATCACAGTCGCCCATATCGGGCTTAGCGCCGGCAGCAGCAAGGCCAGCAGCAATCCGATCATCAGCAACATGAGGAATTCGGCGCCCAGCACGTATGCCGGGCGTTCCTTGATATTCCCATCAAGAATGCCGGCGATGACGTTAGCATGCACCTCCACCCCGGGGTAAATATGCTGCACCGGCGTTGCACGCAGATCCATCAAGCCTGGTGCTGTCGTGCCTACAAGCACTATCCTGTCCTTGAGCACTTCGGATGCGACCTTGCCATTGAGAACATCTGTCGCTGATATGTAAGGAAAACTTCCCTGCCCTCCACGGTAAGGCACGAGCACCGACACCTCGCTATCCACGGGGATCCTGCGGTCTCCCAGCATGAGCCATTCGAGGCCTGCGTACTGGTCGTTCACACCCATTCCCTCGGCAAAACCAGCCTCCAGCTTGGCCCTCATCGCAACGCGGGCGACAGCGAGCGATAGTGCTTCATAAACATTGCTTTCGAAGCTGATGAGCGCCGGCACCCTGCGCGATATGCCGTCTCCATCAGGTGCCGGGTTGAAGTGGCCTGCGCTTCTTGCATTTTCTTGCAGGATATCGAGATTGGCCCCATAACCGCTCGCCTCATGGAACATGGCGGTCAGACCAGAGTCGCCAGTAAATGAAGGCGTCGGTAGCGCGCCCACACTTGCTGCGTTTGCATCCTGATGAAAGTAGTAACCCAATACCACATTCCTGCCCTTGAGGCTGGAAGCGAACAGCTGGTCGTAATTCAGCCTGGGCCGGAGCTCTGCCAACGCTTGTTGAAAATCGGCGTTTGCCGGGAAGCCGGCGCCGATCCGCTCCAGACTGCCAAGGCCCGAACTTTCGTCTTTCTCGGCGAATACGACGTCGAAACCCAGCGTATTGATCTGGTAATCATCAAACAGGGTATCAACCAGCTGCGCCAGCTTGTGTCTGCCCCATGGCCAGTGGCCTTGTTCGCGCAGGCTCTTTTCATCGATGTCGACGATGACGATGCGCTCATCCAGCGTGCGGGGCATCATGAGATTCAGGCGGGCGTCGTAGGTATAATTCTCCAGCCCGTTGATAAAACCGATAGGGACCACGCCAATGGTATTCAGCAGCAGTATGGCCAGCACGACAAGGCTCAGGCCTATACGTATGGCGTGGCCAGCAATGAATACACGAAGGCTCATGGATTTATTTTTTTATAATAGTGCTGCGACCCCTGATGGGCCAAGCATAGCCTAAAAGCAGGCGATTTAATAGCATCGCCAGCGCTGAAAAAAGACCGGAATTTGAAGTAATGCAATCGCTTGAGACATTGAAAATCGACAGTGCAAAACCCGCGGACAGTACAGTCATCTGGCTGCATGGCCTGGGAGCCGACGGATACGACTTCGAACCCATGGTGAAGGAACTCAACCTGCCTTCGACCCGCTTCATTCTGCCGCACGCGCCACTTCGCCCGATCACGATTAATAACGGCTACAGCATGCGAGGCTGGTATGACCTGTTCGGCCTGGATGCTGGCAGCCCGCAGGATGGATCCGGCATTCGTGCAATGCAGAAACAGATTGCAGCCTTGATTGAGCAGGAACTCGCGCGCGGCATCGCAGCAGAGCGCATCGTGCTGGCCGGGTTCTCGCAAGGCGGCGCCATGGCATTGCATACGGCTCTGCGCCATGATCATCGTCTGGCTGGCGTTGTAGGCTTATCCACTTATCTTCCGCTGAAGACATTGCTGGCGAACGAAGCGCATGACCAGAACCGGGATCTGCCCATCTTCATCGCGCATGGCGCCTTCGACAATGTCATCACCATGGATTTGGCGCAGGCTTCCGCCGACTGTTTACGCCAGCATGGCTATGACGTTACCTGGCGTGAATATCCGATGGCACATTCCGTCTGCATGGAAGAAATCGATGACATTCGCGACTTCCTGTTCAGACTATTGCATTAGAAAGTTTTCCAAAAAAGCCATACAGCGTAAACTGTCGCCTTGAACGACAAACCCGATAACATCCCCCATCATCACTGATGAGCAATAACGTCAACTCAGAAACTACAACCCCCGGCAATAGCGATCTGCAGGATTTCGAAGCCGCCCTGACAGAGCTCGAAGCCATCATCAACCGCATGGAATCCGGGCAGCTGCCATTGCAACAATCCCTGTCTGCCTACAAGCGCGGGACCGAACTGCTGGGCTTCTGCCAGAAGGCGCTGGCCGATGCCGAGCAGCAGATACGCATCCTGAATGACGCGAATCAATTGCAGCCATTCACACCGCTAGATGACTGATTTCCAGGTTTGGGCTGGTCAAATGCAGGCGCGTGTCGAACAAGTCCTCGACAGCGTATTGCCCTCTGCGGAGATTGCGCCACAACGTCTGCATGGAGCGATGCGCTATACCGTCATGGGTGGCGGCAAACGCGTACGCGCATTGCTTGCCTATGCGGCCGGCGATCTGTGCGGTGCACATCCTGAAATCATGGATGCAGCGGCGGCGGCAGTTGAGCTGATCCATGCCTATTCGCTGGTGCATGACGACATGCCGTGCATGGATGACGATGACCTGCGCCGCGGCAAGCCTTCCTGCCACAAGCAATATGACGACGCTACAGCGCTGCTGGTGGGCGACGCCTTGCAGACTCTGGCCTTCCAAATTCTTTCATCCCCAGGCTTGCATCCGGAGACGGAGCGGCAACTGCAAATGGTGCAACTGCTGGCGATTGCCAGCGGATCGCGCGGCATGGCGGGCGGGCAGGCCATCGACTTGCAAAGTGTGGGTAAACCTCTAACTCAAACCGAACTTGAGTCAATGCATATCCATAAGACAGGCGCCCTCATTCGCGCGGCCGCTTTGCTCGGTGCCCATGCCACAGAACAGTCTGACGCCGATCGCGTAAAGGCAATCGATACCTACGCACAGTCCATCGGACTTGCCTTCCAGGTGGTGGACGATATCCTGGATACGGAAGCCGACACAGCCACGCTGGGCAAAACCGCCAACAAGGACGCTGATGCCAACAAGCCGACCTACGTCACTATCCTTGGCCTTAAACGTGCCAAGGAACTGGCTAAGGAACTGCATGACAACGCGCTGAACGCCCTCGCGCCGTACGCCCTGCAGGCGCAGCGACTGGCACAACTCGCCCAATACATTACACAACGCAGCTTCTGATCATCGCCATGTACCCATTGCTCGAGCGTATCAATTCACCCGAAGACCTGCGATTGCTTGACCGTAAGGACTTGCCGAAGCTGGCGGAAGAGTTGCGCGCTTTTCTGATTGACAGCGTGTCACAAACGGGTGGGCATCTGTCCTCCAACCTTGGCGTGGTCGAGCTCACCATCGCCCTGCATTATGTATTCAATACACCGGATGACCGGCTGGTATGGGACGTCGGCCACCAGACCTACCCGCACAAGATACTGACGGGCCGTCGTGAGGCTATGAAGGGGCTACGGAAACCTGGCGGCATCGCCGGATTCCCGCGGCGCGCCGAAAGTGAATTCGACACTTTTGGCACAGGTCACTCCAGCACTTCGATTTCCGCTGCGCTCGGCATGGCCGTGGCCGCTCAGCGCGCAGGACTGGAGCGCAGGTCGGTCGCCATCATCGGCGATGGCGCCATGACCGCAGGCATGGCATTCGAGGCTTTGAATAATGCAGGCGCCATGGATGCGAACCTGCTGGTCATCCTTAATGACAACGACATGTCCATCTCACCCAATGTCGGCGCGCTGAATAACTACCTGGCCAAGCTGCTGTCCGGGCGCTTTTATACAACCATGCGCCGTTCTGGTGAAAAAGTACTTGGCGTCGTGCCACCGGTGCTGCATTTCGCCAAGCGTGCCGAAGAGCACGTCAAGGGCATGGTCACGCCAGGCACACTATTCGAGGAATTCGGCTTCAATTATATCGGCCCCATCGACGGTCACGACCTGAATACGCTGGTCACGACACTGGGCAATATCCGGCAGCTTTCCGGGCCGCAATTTCTGCATGTCGCCACGCAGAAAGGCCGTGGTTACGAACCGGCGGAGGATAACCCGGGCAAATATCACGGCGTAGGCAAGTTCGACCCCAGCAACGGCCACTCGGTTACCACCGCCAAGGCAAAATCTTATACCGAGGTATTCAGCGACTGGTTGCTGGACATGGCGGCAAAAGACGAGCGTCTCGTAGGCATCACACCGGCGATGTCCGACGGCTCCGGTCTCACCGCATTCGCCGAACAATATCCCGAGCGCTTCTTCGATGTAGGCATTGCCGAGCAGCACGCATTGACCTTCGCTGCCGGCATGGCTTGCGATGGACTGAAACCGGTGGTCGCAATTTATTCCACCTTTCTGCAACGCGCTTATGATCAACTCATCCACGATATCGCGCTGCAGAATCTTCCCATTACGTTTGCCATCGACCGCGCCGGGCTCGTAGGTGCAGACGGCCCCACGCACGCCGGCAGCTTCGATCTGAGCTATCTGCGATGTATTCCCAATATGGTAGTCATGACGCCAAGCGATGAAAACGAGTGCCGGCAGATGTTTTACACCGCATTCCAGCACCATGGGCCCGCAGCTGTACGTTATCCGCGCGGCGCCGGCCCCGGTGCGGTTATCTCGAAAGCCATGCAGACGCTTCCTGTTGGCAAGGGGGAAATCAGACGAGAAGGCCAAAGGATTGCCATCTTGGCTTTCGGCAGCATGCTGACGCCCGCGCTGGAAGCCGCAGCTAAACTGAATGCCACGGTCGCCAACATGCGCTTTGTGAAACCGCTGGATGTGGAGCTTGTGGCCCAGCTGGCAGCAAGCCACGATCTGCTGGTGACAATCGAGGAGAATACGGTCATGGGGGGCGCTGGCGCAGCGGTCATGGAAGTACTGCAGAACATGCAATCCAAGGCAGCAACCTTGTGCCTGGGCCTGCCGGACAGATTCATTGAGCACGGTGTGCATGAAACGATGCTGGCGGAATGCGGTCTTAACAGCGAGGGAATTATTGCCGCAATTGAGGCGAAATTAACCTAGTGTTATACTCAACTATTATTTTTGACGAGAAGACCATGAACCAGCCCACTATTCCTGCCATTGAAGACGTACAGAATTCGCCCGATATGCGGCATCTGGCGATCGACAAGGTGGGTATCAAATCCATACGCCACCCAGTGCGCGTGAAGGATAAGACTGGCGGCGTGCAGCATACAGTGGCCATGTTCAACATGTATGTGCATCTGCCGCACAACTTCAAGGGCACGCATATGTCGCGCTTCGTTGAGATTCTCAACATGAACGAGCGCGAGATCTCGATTGAAAATTTCGAGACCATTCTGCGGGAAATGGTAAAGCGCCTGGAAGCTGAGTCCGGCCACGTAGAGATGACCTTCCCCTACTTTATCAACAAGGCAGCACCTATTTCCGGTGTGACTAGCCTGCTGGATTATGAAGTCACTTTTATTGGTGAAATCAGGGATAACGAATTCAAGATCACAGTCAAGGTTGTGGTGCCGGTCACCAGCCTCTGCCCGTGTTCCAAAAAGATTTCGGACTACGGTGCGCATAACCAGCGTTCGCATGTGACGATCACGGCCTGCATCAACGATTTCATCTGGGTGGAAGATCTGATCCGCATGGTAGAAACCCAGGCATCCAGCGAGCTTTTCGGCCTGCTCAAGCGGCCTGACGAGAAGTACGTGACGGAACGCGCCTACGACAATCCAAAATTCGTGGAAGACATGGTGCGCGATGTGGCAGCCCAGCTGAATGCCGAGCCCAGAATCGATGCCTATGTCGTGGAGTCGGAGAATTTCGAATCCATCCACAACCATTCGGCTTATGCGCTCATTGAGCGCGACAAGCGCAACGCCGCATAACCGCGATTTATTCCTAGTATTTTTTGGTAAGCGTGAGGGTGATACCCTCGCGCTTCATGTCCAGCCTGTTCAGGGCGCTCATACCCAATAACACGAACGGCGGCGAGTCGCCTTCATTGACCACCGCTTCCACCTGATGCAGTGTTACGCTCCCAAGCTTCAGCGTGTTCACTGTCACGCGATAAGCCTGGATGACACCATTGGCGGTATGCATTGGCAGGCGACTTCCCTGTTTGTAGGCGATGCCCGCCTTGAGAGCATCCATGCTATTCATGGCAACCACACTGGCACCAGTATCCACCAGAAATTTCAGGGTCACGCCGTTGATCTGTCCGTCCGTGAGGTAATGGCCGGTCGCATCGGAATACAGCACCACACTGGACGGCGCCGATGCCTCGCTTCCGAAAACGGAAGCTGCCTGCCCCATACCCAGCTCCTGGCGTTTGCCTTCTACCTCAAGCACCGCTTTTTTGCTGTTCGCAGAGATGAGCTTTACGCCATCAGCCGTCTGTCCCGCGGATAGCGTTCTGGGCCTGGCGTTATTGATCATCACCACAGCCTTGCCGTTATACAGCCCGACGATATTGACCTGGGTTTCCGCATAAGCCGGCATAGAGATGCAGAGGCACAGCAGCCATAAACTCGTTTGCCACGTCTTCACTGATGTCCCCCCGTTATTTATTATCAGCTGCACGTGGCATGAGCCAGTAGAACAGCATGCAACCCAGCATAGCGCAGGAGGCGGACAAGGTAAACGTCCAGCTCGGGCCCAGCGTTTCCCAACCGGCACCGCTTAATACACCTCCCACAGTGCCACCCAGCCCATAGGAAACACTGGTGTAGAACCCCTGGCCCTTGGACTGATGCCGCCCCTTGAAATATTGATGGGTCAGGGCGACCGCCGAAGCATGGTAAGAACCGAAAGTCGCCGCATGCATGATTTGCGCAATGACGATGAGCCACCACCACTCGACCGCCCAGCCGATGATGGAGAACCTGACAAAAGCCAGCAGCAGGCTGGCAATCAAGATGCGCTTCAATCCAAACAACCTGGTGAGCTTGGGCATGAAGAGAAAGACAATGATTTCGCTGATGACGCCCAGTGCCCACAGCCACCCGACCTCAGCTGCGGTATAGCCATGTTCAACCAGATAGATGGAGTAGAACGTGTAGTACACACCATGGGCTGCAGCCATCGTGAAACAGGCAGCCAGCAGCGCGATGACTTCCCGCCGGCGCACGATGTCCCATAAGGAAGTTTCATCAGTATGTGCGATTTCAGTGTACGGCTCGGGGATATTGCGGGAAAAAACCAGCACCAGCACCAGCAGCGCCAGCACTACCCACAGCAAGGAGCGCATAGGGGTATATTCCAGCAGGTAGCCCAATCCAATCACGGCTATGATGAAACCGATGGAGCCCCACATGCGAATGCGTCCATAACGGTCGAACTTGTCACCCAGATGCCCGAGCGTCACCACTTCAATCAACGGCAGTGATGCGCTCCAGAAAAAGCTCAGCGACAGCATTACGCCGAACAGCCACCAGTAACTCTCGCCCCAGAATACGCCGAAATAGGACACCAGACTCAGGCCTGCCAGCCACTGGATGATATGCACCCGCCGGCCAGTATGGTCGGCCAGCCAGCCCCAAAGACTGGGCGCGAAAATACGCGCAACCTGGAATAGCGACATCAGCACCGCGATCTGGAATGCGCTGAACGCCAGCGATTTTAGATAGAGGCTCCAAAACGGCGTGAACGCGCCCACGAAGCCGAAATAGGCAAAATAAAAGCCGGAAAGGCGCCAGTAAAGAGGTGCTTGCATGCTCGGGATTATGGACGGTAACCGGAGAGGTTACCGTGTGCCATCATATCTTGGGCGTACTGGAAACTACATCACCGCATTGCGCACGGTGACGCAATGCATGATCAATCAACACCAGCGCCAGCATGGCTTCTGCAATGGGGGTGGCCCGCACGCCTACACATGGATCATGGCGACCCGTGGTCTGCATTTCAACCGACTGCCCATCCTTGTTGATGGAACGTCGTGCCTGCGGAATACTCGATGTTGGCTTGAGCGCGATCTGCACAGCAATATCCTGACCGGTAGATATCCCGCCCAGCACGCCGCCGGCATGATTGGTCAGGAAGCCAGCAGGCGTCAGTTCATCGCCATGCACCGAGCCGCGCTGGGCAATACTGGCAAAACCAGCGCCGATTTCGACGCCCTTGACCGCGTTGATACCCATCATGGCGTGTGCAATATCAGCATCGAGCCGGTCATACACCGGTTCGCCCCAGCCCGTGGGCACACCCTGCGCCACGATTGAAATGCGGGCACCCACCGAATCGCGTTCGGAACGAATACGATCGAGGTAGGCTTCAAGCTCCGGCACAATGGCGGCATTGGGCGAGAAAAACGGATTTTGGTTTACAACTTCCCAGCTTTCGAATGGAATTTCGATTTCGCCCAGCTGGCTCATATAGCCACGGATGACGACGCCGTAACGCTGCTTAAGCCATTTCCTGGCAATAGCCCCCGCCGCCACGCGCACTGCCGTTTCGCGTGCGCTGGACCGGCCGCCGCCGCGCTAATCGCGGATGCCGTATTTCTGCCAGTAGGTGTAGTCGGCATGGCCGGGGCGGAAGGTTTCCGCGATATTGCCGTAATCCTGGCTGCGCTGGTCTTCGTTGCGAATCAGCAAGCCGATGGGGGCGCCCGTGGTCTTGCCTTCGAATACGCCAGATAGAATTTCCACCGTGTCGGATTCCTTGCGCTGCGTGACGTGGCGAGAGGTGCCGGGTTTGCGCCGGTCAAGCTCCTCCTGGATATCGGCGGCGGAAAGCTCGAGTCCTGGTGGGCAACCATCAACAACACCACCGATGGCAGGTCCATGTGACTCGCCGAAGGAGGTCAGTGTGAACAGGGTTCCGATGGTATTTCCCGACATGTGGAATCTCGCAGTTTTTCTTGTGATACAGGCAGGCTGAAGTTTAACACGGCACTCTAGCGCTTCAACCCGGCCACCCATTTTTCATACACGTGTTGTGCCGTAGCCTGAAGCAAGGCCACTTTTGCATCCAGATTCTGCTGGATGTCTGCCGCCTGTTGTACGCCGGGGCTCTGGGCAGAAGCCATCATTTCACCGGCGCCCGCATCGCACCAGCTTTTCACCATGTCTGCAGTCATCTCAATGTGGCACTGAAAGGCCAGATGCTTGCCCATGGCATATGCCTGGTTGTGACAATACCGGCTCGACAGCAGATGCACTGCACCTTTCGGCAGGTCAAAGGTTTCGCCATGCCAGTGAAATACCTGGAACCGTGCTTGACCGCCGAACCAATGCCGAGCTTCGGCTGCATCGCTGACTGCAACTTCACCCCAGCCGATTTCCTTGACGGGATTCTGGCCGACTGTTGCGCCTAGCGCTTTGCTCATCAATTGGCCGCCCAGGCAATGGCCGAGTACGGGAATATCTAATTGCACGGCTTCACCGATGAGCGAAAGCAATGGCGGTATCCATGCAAGATCGTCATTCACGCTCATGGGCCCACCCATGAGCGCCAAGCCGCTGTAATGCTCAATCGACTCTGGAACAGGATCACCCTCATCAATCTTCACCAGTTCAATGGGAATACCATATTCTTCGAGGAAAGTAGCCAGATAGCCCGGTCCCTCAATTCCGGAGTGCCTAAAAATAATCACGGGTTTCATGTTTGCTTCCATTCTCCTGGGGCAAGACCGTCCAGCGTGTATCTGCCGATGGCATAACGAATAAGCCGCAAGGTGGGGAAACCAATGCTGGCGGTCATGCGCCGCACCTGTCGGTTTTTGCCTTCATGGATTTCCATCTGTAGCCATGATGTCGGGATGGCCTTGCGTTCGCGTATCGGTGGGATGCGCTGCCATAAATTCGCAGGCTCGGGAATTCTTGTCACGCGTGCCGGCTGTGTCACAAAATCCCCCAGATGCACGCCTCGCCTTAATGGAAGTAGATCATCCTCAGCAGGCTCGCCCTCGACCTGCACCCAATAGGTTTTGGTTTCCTTATGCTGCGGATGCGAGAGACGATGCTGCAAGCTGCCATCATCGGTTAAAATAAGCAGGCCTTCGCTGTCTGTATCCAACCGCCCCGCCGCGTAAACTCCCGGCACATCAATATAGTCCTTCAACGTTTGATGTTTTTCATGGGCGCTGAATTGGCAAACGACGCCATAAGGCTTGTTAAAAAGAATCAGCATTTATTGAAACAGGAATTCCGATGTCCACCAAAATACAAGTGCCTGCCAGCGGCGAAAAAATTACCGTCAATGCGGACAATACACTGCATGTCCCCAATCAACCGATTATCCCATTTATCGAGGGAGACGGCATCGGCGTTGATATCACGCCGGCGATGATCAAGGTTGTGAATGCAGCTGTAGAAAAAGCCTATGAGAAAAAGCGCGCCATTGCCTGGATGGAAGTGTATGCGGGAGAGAAATCCACCAAGATGTATGACAAGGATACCTGGCTTTCCAAACAGACCCTGCAGGCATTGAAGGATTTTGTAGTATCGATCAAGGGCCCGTTGACCACGCCCGTAGGCGAAGGCATCCGGTCCCTGAATGTGACGCTGCGGCAGGAGCTGGATCTGTATGTCTGTCTGCGCCCAGTCCAGTATTTCAATGGCGTTCCCAGCCCGGTCAAGCATCCGGAAAAAACCGACATGGTGATTTTCCGTGAAAACACAGAGGATATCTACGCCGGCATCGAATGGGCTGCAGATACCGATGAAGTGAAAAAGGTCGTCGCCTTTCTCAGCGATATGGGTGTGCGCAAGAAGATCCGCTTTCCTGAATCCTCCGCCATCGGCATCAAGCCTGTCTCCAAAGAAGGCAGCCAGCGTTTAATCCGCAAGGCCATCCAGTACGCCATCGACAACCAGCGCAAGTCGGTCACGATCGTGCACAAGGGCAACATCATGAAATTTACAGAGGGTGGATTCAAAAACTGGGGCTACGAGCTGGCCAGGGAAGAATTCGGCGCTGTGGAAATGGACGGTGGGCCATGGTGCAAACTGCCCAATGGGGTTGTGATCAAGGACAGCATTGCCGATGCTTTTCTGCAGGAAATTCTGCTGCATCCGGAAGACCATGATGTGGTCGCGACGCTCAACCTGAATGGCGACTACATATCGGACGCGCTAGCCGCCCAAGTGGGGGGCATCGGTATTGCACCGGGCGCCAATCTTTCCGACACCATCGCCATGTTTGAAGCCACGCATGGCACTGCACCCAAAATTGCCGGCAAGGATATTGCCAATCCCAGTTCACTCATCCTGTCTGCCGAAATGATGTTGCGGCATATGGGGTGGACTGAAGCGGCCGACCTGGTTTTGCAGGGTGTAGGTAAGGCAATCGCCGCGAAACGCGTGACCTATGACTTCTCATCCCAGATGTCGGATGCTGTGCAGGTAGGTACTGCGCAATTCGGTGAGGAAATTATCAGTTTTATGTAAAGGCCAAAATTAAAACGGCCCTTGCGGGCCGTTTTAATTGATATCTGTCACCAAACCAGAGAATCAGCTCTTCTGGATATTTGAGGCTTGCTTGCCTTTCGGGCCCTCAGTCACGTCAAAGCTAACGCGCTGACCTTCTTTAAGGCTTTTGTAGCCAGCCTCTACAATTGCGGAGAAGTGAGCGAACAAATCGTCGCCGCCATCATCCGGGGTAATGAAACCAAAGCCCTTGGAATCATTGAACCACTTCACGGTACCAGTTGCCATTTCTTACTTCCTTGCTTATCAGGGAGGCGCCCCAAAGTTTGTATTTCGCGACCAAGTCGGTAGTGCCGGCCACATTTGGCTCGAATCCAAACGCCTGACGCGTTTTTACGTGTGTTAATTAAATAAGTCAAGATTTTTTGTAACTGAAATGCAACTTTGGTTGATTTTATGTATGAAGTGTGCACATAAGGGGTTAGCAATCTTGAAATCTTTACAAAAAAAATCCCTAGGTGCATCATCTGCGATGTTAAGGTATTGCATTAAATGAACCTTTTAAATATTAGAATAAAATAATGGCCGCAGCACTTCTCCCCACGAAATTAGGCGGGCTCGCCCGCATGCTGGTCCAGCAAAAACTGTTGACCGAAGATGAAGCATCGGCTATTCAGGCTTCGGCCAGTTCCCAGCAGGTTCCGTTTGTATCTCAGCTGGTTCAGAGCAAGAAAATTCAGGCGCTCAAGATTGCGGAAACAGCTGCGCATGCGTTCGGTTTTCCGCTCTTCGATCTTAACGCCCTGAATGAGGACTATCTGCCGCCCAAAGGCATAGACGCCAAACTCATGCAGAGCAGTCGCGTGTTGGCGTTGCAGAACCGCGGCAATACGCTGTTTGTCGCGCTATCTGACCCGACCAACCTGCACGCGCTCGACGATGTGCAGTTCCAGGTGGGCATGGCGCTTTCGCCGGTTGTTGTTGAAGACGACAAGCTCAGCAAATGGATTGCCAAAGTCGCTGAAGCCAGCGACACCAGCATGCAGTCCATCGCTGTCGATGACGACTTTAACCTCGATATTGAAAATGACAACGATCCGCAGGAAGCGGAAGTCTCCACCATAGAAGTGGATGATGCACCGGTCGTCAAGTACATACAGAAGGTGCTGCTTGATGCGATCAACCTGGGCGCCTCCGACTTGCACTTTGAACCCTACGAGAAGTTTTATCGCATCCGTTACCGTGTAGACGGGGTCTTGCGGGAAATCGCCCAGCCCCCACTGGCTATCAAGGAGAAGATGGCTTCCCGTATCAAGGTCATCTCCAATCTTGATATCGCAGAAAAACGCGTACCGCAAGACGGACGCATGAAGCTGGTACTGTCCAAGACCCGTACCATCGATTTCCGGGTCAGTACTTTGCCCATGATTCATGGCGAAAAGATCGTCATGCGGATTCTTGATCCGACCAGCGCCACACTTGGCATCGAGGCGCTGGGATATGAGCCGGACCAGAAGGAAGCATTGCTGCACGCGGTGAGCCGCCCCTATGGGCTCGTTCTGGTGACAGGCCCTACAGGTTCCGGTAAAACGGTATCACTCTATACCTGTCTCAATATTCTGAATGAACCCGGGGTCAATATTTCGACGGCAGAAGACCCTGCGGAAATTCCGTTGGCGGGCATCAATCAGGTCAATGTCAATGACAAACAGGGGCTGACCTTTGCCGCGGCGCTCAAATCGTTTCTGCGCCAGGATCCGGACATCATCATGATTGGCGAAATTCGCGATCTGGAAACAGCCGACATGGCCATCAAAGCCGCTTCCACCGGCCACATGGTGCTATCTACGCTGCATACCAATGACGCTCCAACGACGCTGACTCGGCTGCTCAATATGGGTGTCGCCCCTTTCAACATTGCGTCTGCAGTTTCGCTCATTACTGCCCAGCGACTCGCACGCCGCTTGTGCAAGAACTGCAAGCAGCCGCTTGACGTCCCCAAGGACGCTCTGCTGGGCATGGGTTTTACCGAAGGGGATCTCGATGGTGATTGGGTGCTCTACGGTCCGAAGGAGGGCGGCTGTGAAATGTGCAATGGCGGCTATAAGGGCCGCGTGGGCATTTACCAGGTGATGCCCGTGACCGATGCCATCAGCCGCATCATCATGAAAAATGGCACCGCACATGACATCGCCGACCAGGCGAAGCGTGAAGGTGTGCGCGATTTGCGGCAATCCGGTTTGTGGAAGGTCAAGCAAGGCCTTACTTCCATTGCAGAAGTTGAAGCGGTCACAAATGAATAACTCTGCAACTCATTACTCAAGGGTTATATATGGCTGCACAAGCTGGTAAGGAAGTCGTCTACTCCTGGGAAGGCACGGACAAGAAAGGCAAGCGTGTCAAAGGGGAAATGAAGGCCAGCGGTGAGGCTTTTGTAAACGCCACGCTGCGCCGCCAAGGCATCACCGTCGCCAAGGTGCGCAAATCAAGAGGACTGAAATCAGGCGGCAAGGTCTCCGAAAAAGACGTTACGCTGTTTACACGCCAGCTCGCGACCATGATGAAATCCGGCGTGCCTTTGCTGCAGGCTTTCGACATTGTCGGCAAAGGCCACAACAATCCCGCGGTTTCAAAACTGCTCGGCGACATCAAGTCAGATGTGGAAACCGGCAGCAGCCTGAGCCAGGCATTCCGTAAATACCCACTGTATTTCGACAATCTGTTCTGTAACCTGGTCGGCGCAGGTGAGGCTGCGGGTATTCTGGATTCTCTGCTGGATCGTCTCGCCACCTACAAGGAAAAGATTCTTGCCATCAAGAGCAAGATCAAATCCGCACTGTTTTACCCAGTCTCCATTATCGTCGTCGCCTTTGTAATCACAGCGGTTATCATGATTTTCGTGATCCCGGCATTCAAGGAACTCTTCAGCAGCTTTGGTGCGGATCTGCCTGCTCCCACGCTATTCATCATGGGCGTGTCAGACTTCTTCGTTACCTATTGGTGGGCAATTTTCGGCTCGATCGGCGGCGGCCTGTGGTTCTTCTTCTATACTTGGAAACGCTCGGAAAAAATGCAGGCAACCATGGACCGCCTGCTGCTTAAACTGCCGCTATTCGGCGAACTCATTCGTAAAGCGACTGTTGCCCGATTTGCTCGGACTTTATCCACGATGTTTGCTGCGGGTGTGCCATTGGTTGAGGCGTTGGATTCCGTAGCCGGGGCTTCGGGCAATCGCGTTTATTACGACGCCACCAAGACCATTCAAAGTGAAATCAGTACCGGCACGAGTCTGACTGTCGCCATGCAGAACACCGAGGTTTTCCCCAACATGGTGCTGCAAATGGTAGCCATCGGCGAAGAATCGGGCGCCCTCGATTCCATGCTTTCCAAGGTTGCCGATTTTTATGAAGGCGAAGTGGATGATGCAGTGGAAGGGCTTTCCAGTCTGATGGAGCCCATCATCATGGTGGTGCTGGGCACCTTGATTGGCGGTATGGTTGTTGCGATGTACCTGCCCATTTTCAAAATGGGCCAGGTGGTTTAACCGCAGTTTTATCAGTTTTTCCTGGCCGCCTCGTTCATCGCCTTCTCAAGTTCTTCCGCAGGATACGCACCCTGAATGCGCCTGCCATTACGGAGGAAAATGGTGGGTGTGCTGTTCACTCCGAGGCTCCGCCCCAGGTCTGCTATCTTCTGAAGCGGGGTTTCACAATCCCCGCCGCTTTTCGGCAGCTGTTCCTTCATGACCCAGTCCAGCCAGGCTTTGCTGCGATCCGGCGCACACCATATGGCCTTCGATTTACGCGTCGCGTCCGGATGCAGCTGTTCCAGTGGGTAGAGGAAGGTGTAGACCGTTACGTCATTAATTTTGGTCAGCTCTTGCTGTTCAAGCCGCTTGCAGTATGGACAATCAGGGTCCGAGAATACCGCGATTTTCCGCGCCCCATTCCCCTTGACCACCTTGACCGCCTGCTCGAGCGGTAACTTTGAAAAATCAATCCGCGACAGTTCATCCATGCGTTCACGCGTGACATCCTTTTTTGTCTTGGTATCGATCAGACCGCCATCGACAATGAGGAAATTGAATGTTTCGTCGGTATAGACAATCTGGCCATTGACTACCACCTCATACAACCCGCTATAGGGGGTCTTGTTAATCTTGCCGACATTCACCTTGGGATATGCCGATTCGATCGCTTTGCGCAAACCGGTCTCATCCGCCAGTAACGCACCGGAAAACGTTAAAGCCACTACCGCGACACATAATTTTCTGAGCATAAGTCACCTATCATCATACGGCCTGCCTGATCAGCCACCGTTTTATCAAAGTTTGATTATCCAGGGTTTGCATACCCCAGTTGCGCAGTGTTTTTATCATGGACTGATCACTCTCGAACAACCAATTCAGCCCATGGGTCAATGCCTGCATTTCCAGCAAATCCAGTTTCCTGGCCCGTTCGTACCGCCGCAGCACCGTATAGCTGCCAAGGTCTTCAAAAGATTTCCGCTGACACAGTATTTCAGTCAGCTTGATGACATCACGAAACCCGAGATTCACTCCCTGACCCGCCAGCGGATGTATCTGATGCGCTGCATCACCCACCAACACCGCCCGCGGTTTCATCATGGATGTAGCTGTGCGTAAAAGCAGAGGGAACCGCCGGGCTGGCGTAATAGTGGTGAGTTGGCCCAGCAATCTGTCGCCTGCTTCCGCTACAGCTTCAGCCAAGCCCTGCGCATCCAGGCTCGATAACAATTCGGCATCCCTTGTGGACCATACCAGAGAAATTCGGTTTCCGGCCAACGGCAGCCATGCCATGACGCCATCCTTGCTGAACCACTGGCGAGCAATGTTACGGTGCGGCAGCTCGGTTTCGTAATTCGCTACGATCCCACCCTGACCATAATGATGCTCCGAGACCGCAATATCCGTCAGCGAGCGGATCGTTGAGTTCCCGCCATCTGCTGCCACAACGAGCTTCGTCTGCAGCTCGGCACCATCGGTCAGGCGCACGTTTGCGGCGTTGGGTTTGACCCCGAGAGCCACAGCCTCGCCAGCGATGACATCAATTTCAAGATCATTTACAACAGTCCAAAGCGCGGCTTGCAGTACCTGCTCTTCCAGCACAAATGCCAGCTGCGGCAGCCTGATTCCGTCTGCCTGGAACCGCAGCGTGGCTTCATTCCTGTCCTGGACATCCGTATCTCCCCATATTTCCATAACATCGATGGTTGAGACGCGGCTGTGGTCAAGCTGGCTCCACACTCCCAGAGATGTGAGCCATGCTGCATTGCCAGGGGTGATCGAATAGACCCGACTATCAAGCGGCATGTCGGCTGCGGCAACCACAGGTGTCTGGCGTTTATCGAGCAACCCGACCCTGAGGCCGGATTTTGCCAGCGCAATGGCAGAGCAAGAACCTACGAGTCCGCCGCCCACCACTAGCACATCGTATGAATGATCCGCCGGCATCATGCGCCGAAACTCATTTTTTCCACAAGGCGCCGCTTGAAAGGCTTGACCACATCAAGCAGGCCCAAGCCTGCCGCACGCACACCTGAAAGTCCTACCACATCATTCGAAAATACGTTGACCAGGAAATCGGTAAATATCAGACCGCCCCTGGTATCCGCTCTGCGATGATTCCGATAAGCCTGCAGCATGGATCGACTGCCCCAGTCAGAGACGTTGGTTGCAGCGATATGCGCCGACAGCTCCCATGCATCTCGCAAGCCAATGTTGAAACCCTGTCCTGCAACGGGATGCATGGTCTGGGCAGCATTGCCGATGACAGCGAGATGGGGAATGGACACAGGGTCAAGATAGGCGAGCCGCAGCGGGAAACTCGAGCGAGGTCCAACGCGTAGAAATTTCCCCACCCGATCGCCAAAATGCCGGTGCAGCTGCTGAAGAAACTCCGCATCCTCCGTCTGCATCAGCGTGGAGATATCTTCTTGCCTGGCTGTCCAGACGAGAGAAAACTCTTCGCCATTTGGCAGTAAAGCCACGGGCCCCGTAGGCGTGAAGCGCTCATAGGCAATGTTGGCATGCGGCATTTCGCTTTTTACTCTGGCAACCAGCGCACTATGCCCATAATCCTTGGTCTTGCGCTGCAGCCCCGATACATGCGCCAAGCTATTACCGCCGTCCGCGAGCACGGCCAATGCCGCATTTGACTGTCTTGCAGCACCATCTGTTGTCTCAGAATATGAAACGCGCGCCTGCTCGCCAGTCGCCTCGATGTCCGCAACCTTGGCGCCATAAATCATCCTGACACCGGACGATGTAGCAAGTGCCGCATCCAGCGCTGCACTGAGGGCGCCATATGACAACACGTATCCCAGTGCTTCTCCGCCATCACTTGCCTGCAGCTTGCTTCGGCCCAGACTGCCGCGCTGTGATACATGGATAGAATTAATAGCAGTAGCTTGTGGAGAAAGAGACTGCCAAACTCCCAACCGCTCAAGGATGATGCGGCTGCCGTAGGAAAGCGCCAGCGCGCGTTGGTCCTGATGCGAAGCGCCATGACTGCGTGCTTCAAGAACAGTCGCAGGAATGCCCTTCTGCTGCAGCGCAAGCGCAAGCGTAGTCCCCACCGGCCCTCCGCCTACAATCAAAATCCCTGCTGACTCGCCTGATTGCATATTAATTCAAGCACTCGCCATCAGCGTTTCGATATCGACAACCGATTTCGGTGCGTCACTGGTCAGGATATCGCAACCCTGGAAAGTAATCAGTACATCATCCTCAATACGAATGCCGATATTCCAGAAATGTTCCGGAATATCGTCGGCGGGACGTACATAACAGCCGGGTTCAACGGTCAACACCATGCCTGGTTCGAGCAGGCGCCAGCTGCCGTCATGCTGTTTGTATTCACCGGCATCGTGCACGTCGAGGCCCAGCCAGTGTCCCGTTCTGTGCATATAAAAGCGTCGGTAATCACCAGACTCCAGTACCGAGGCTGGTGTGCCCTTGCACATCCCGAAATCTATGAAACCCTGCACCAGCACATCCAGTGCCGCCTCATGCGGTGCATTCCAGGAAGAACCGGGGTGGGCTTTCTCTATGGCCGCAGCCTGAGCCGCCAATACGAGCTCATACAGATCGCGCTGGGCGGATGTGAATGTGCCGTTCACCGGAAAAGTCCTCGTGATATCCGAGGCGTAGCCGTCCAGTTCACAACCTGCATCAATCAGCACCAGATCGCCATCCCTGAGCTGGGCATTATTTTCGATGTAATGCAGTATGCAGGCGTTGGCGCCGCCTGCCACAATCGAAGTGTAGGCCGGCGCGCGTGAGCCATTGCGGTAAAACTCATGCAGCAGCTCTGCCTCCAGCTGATATTCCATCGTGCCAGGCGATGCCACCCGCATGGCGCGGCGGTGAGCAGCTGCTGAAATAATGGCGGCACGACGCATGGCATCAATCTCATGTTCTTTCTTGATCAGACGCAGGTCGTCGATACGTGAATGCAAATCGACAATTTCCGCTGGCGCGTGAATACCGCTCCGCGCCTGCGATTTCAGATGGTTGATCCAGCCGGTGATACGCGCGTCCCATTCCGGGCTGCTGCCCAATGTATAAAACAGCCGATGCTGGTCGGCCAGCAGCTTGGGCATCTGCTCATCAAGCTGGGAAATCGGGTATGCCTCATCGAAACGGAATTCGGTCTTCGCATTCTCAGGGCCATAGCGGAAACCATCCCATATCTCGCGCTCAAAATCCTTTTCGCGGCAAAAGAGCACGCTCCTGGGCGTCTCGCCGGCAATCAGCACAAGCACGGCCTCGGGCTCCTGAAATCCGCTGAGATAATAGAAATAGCTATCATAACGATAGGGATAATGGCTATCGCAATTGCGCACCTTCTCCGGAGCCGTCGGGATAAAAGCGACGCCCGCGCCCATAGCCTCGATAAACTTTTGCCGGTGTGTGCGGAAATGGTTGGGGTTGATCATGCTGAGGTTCAGGTAACAGTCGGTGAGTGTTGGTCGCTTAATTGCCGGTCAAGTTCATAAAGCCGCTCGGGCGTGCCCACATCATGCCAGATGCCGCGGTAATGCTCCGCGCTTGCCTGATCTTTGGTAATGGCCAGCTGCAGCAGTGGGGCAAGCCGTGCCACCTCTCCCGGCTTGATGTGGGAGAACAGCGAGGGATGATAAATGGCTACGCCGGAAAATGTCAGCATAGGTTCGCCTTGCAGAGTAAGCCTACCGTCGCTGAACCCAAAATCACCTTGCGAATGCTGGGGTGGGTTATCCACCAACACCAGATGTGCCAACTTGCCCGGCGGTAGTGTTTGCGGCAGGCGGCTGAAGTCGATGTCCATGAAAACGTCGCCATTGACTACCAGAAATGGCTCTGGTCTCAGATAAGAAAGCGCCTTGGCAATTCCACCGGCAGTCTCAAGCGCATCACCTTCAGCTGAATACTGAATGGATAGATTCCACTGCGCTCCATTCCCGAGGCTTTGCTCGATTTGGCTACCAAGATGCGCGTGGTTGATGACCACCTCCCGAAACCCCGCCTGTGCCAGCCTTTCGAGATGCCAGACAATCAAGGGCTTGCCTCCGACCATAAGCAGCGGTTTTGGTGTGTGATCGGTCAGCGGACGCATGCGGTTACCCCGCCCCGCCGCCAAAATCATCGCTTTCAAAATGTATATCCCACGACCGGCTGCTTTCCCTGCAGCTGGTCAAGCAGCTTCACCAGCGGCCTGAGCTCGCGGTAGCGCGTACAGGCGGTATACAGGTAGTGCATCACCAGCGGCATATCCTTGAGGTATCCATCCTTGCCGTCGCGATGGTAAAGCCTGGCAAAAATGCCCAGCACCTTGAGATGGCGCTGGACACCCATCCATTCAAAGTCTCGATAGAAATCGGCGAAATCTTCAGCAACCGGAAGCCCAGCCTTTTTTGCCGCCTGCCAGTAACGAACCGCATAGTCGAGAATCTGTTCCTCTTCCCACTTTACGTAAGCATCTTTGAGCAGGGACACGAGGTCATAGGTGATCGCGCCGAACACGGCATCCTGAAAATCCAGAATTCCGGGGTTCGACTCACACACCATGAGATTGCGCGAGTGGTAATCCCGATGCACGTAGACCTGCGCCTGCGCCAGGATGTTACGGTTCAGCAGATCGAACGTAGCTTGCAAGGACTGTTGTTGCTCACTGCTGAGACCGACCTGCAAATGCCTGGCTACATACCAGTCAGGAAAAAGCTGCATTTCGCGTGTCAGCAGAGCTTCGTCGTAATCGGGAAGCTCCCCTTGGCGGCTGGCCAACTGCATTTTGACCAATGCCAGATACGCATCACGATAAAGCGCATTGACTTCCACTCCGCCATTCTGCATAGCAGCCAGGTATGTGGTGTTGCCCAGATCGCTCAAGAGCAGGAAGCCTTGTTGCAGATCCTGCTCAAGCACCCGGGGCACATTAAGACCGGCATCGGCGAATACGCGAGCCGTGTGGATGAAAGGTTCACAATTCTCATGCGCTGGAGGCGCGTCCATCACGATCAGGGTGTAATCATCGACGGCCACCCTGAAATACTGCCGGAAACTGGCATCCGAGGATGCCGGAGCGATGGCGGGCGCTGCGATTCCCAACACATTCTCCAGCCAAGCACTTAGTTGCTGTTCACGAGACGTCATGCGTACTGCCTTCAACGAAAAAATGGGTCTTACTGCAAGCCATTGGCAATAAAGGAAATGCGTTGAAAGCTCTGTCTAGAGCGGCTTGCCGACGCGATTTATGGATTGCTTAATGGATGAATTTATGCGATTTTATCACCCATACAAAGAAATGCGCGCCCCGCCACCCATCCAAAATAATGGTGAAAATCAGTCCCCTCATTTCAACCCTTCTGTGCGTATTCCTTTTTCAGGGATGGACGCATGCCGAAGAAGAGATCGCCAGCACGATTCCTGACGAGAATAACCCGGATGCCGTCATCATCGAGGGCGATCGTATGGAAGTCTATCTGGATCGGAAGATGCGCTCTATCGGCAATGCCATGTTGCGCAGAAACGGCCAGGATATCTACGGCGACACCATTGAATACGACCCACTGAACGACGAACTGCATGTAGTGGGGAACACCCGTATTGAGTTTCAAAATTCCACAGTGTGGGGTTCCGAACTCAGGATGCAACTCGACGACCAGGTGGGTGAGATGAAGGATCCGTCATTCAAGCTCGATACGCAGTTCGAAACTCAGCAGGGTGTAGGCGCAGTTCGCGCAACCGATTTCCTGACCGACTATAAATCCGGCAGTACTGAGACACCGCAGCTCGCTACTGATCGACTCGCGGAAACTACGGCATTCCAGTCTTTATCTGCCCAGCCGAAAAACCAGATCAACGCATCGCGAGGCGACGCAAAGACTGTATTGTTCGAAGGCCAGAATAAAAAACGGCTTTTTGATGCCCGCTATACCACCTGTGAAGCCGATGTGGATGACTGGTATATCAAGGCAGGCGAACTGGAGCTCGACGAATATACCAAGACAGGTACGGCTAAAAATGCACGTGTCGAGTTCAAGGGTGTTCCCATCCTGTATACCCCATGGATCAACTTTTCCTACTTGAATCAGCGTAAATCCGGCTTTCTGGCACCCAAAATCGGGACCACGACAGAAAGCGGGTTCGAAGTTTCTGCACCGTACTACTGGAACATCGCACCTGACATGGATGCCACTCTGGGACTGCGATTCCTGAGCAAACGCGGAGTCCAGTATCAGGGCGAATTCCGCTATCTGGGCGAGACTTATTCAGGCCAAGACAATATCGAATACCTGCCAGGCGACAACCAGAACGGCGAGAATCGCTATTACGCCAATCTGCATCATCGCCAGGTGTTCAACAATGGCTGGTCCGCAGGGTACGACATAGAAAAAGTCTCTGATGATGAGTATTTCTCCGAGCTGGATACCCATATCACGGCAACCAGTCGCGTCAATCTGCCCCAACGCGGCTTTTTGAACTACAGCGACGACGTATGGCAACTCAGGGGATTGGTACAGAAATACCAAACACTCGATGATGAATCGTTTCCTTACGAACGACTTCCCCAACTTACCCTAACGGGGGAAAAGGACTTCGGTTACGTAACTCCGAATCTGTATGCACAATGGGTAAGCTTTGACCGCAGTTCTGATGCCCCTAGAAGACTGCGTACTACATCAGACACCCGCATCGAAACTACAGTGACAGGCGATCGGTTCACTGCCTACCCAAGTGTCAGCTTACCATTGGCAAAACCCTACGGATATATCACTCCTAAACTGGGTTTCCATTACACCAGTTATCAGCTTGAAAATCCGGAATTCCGGGAATTTGACGGGACCGTCCAGGTAGACAGAGGCGATTACAATTCAGAGAATCGCACCCTCCCAATTTTTAGCATAGATAGCGGTTTATTTTTTGACCGCGATATGAGGGTAGTCAAGAACCACTATACCCAAACCCTTGAGCCACGATTGTTTTACGTTTATATCCCATATGAGGATCAGTCCCTGTTTCCCATATTCGACACTGCCGAAGCCGATTTGAATATGGGCACGCTGTTCATGGAAAATCAGTTCGTGGGCAATGACCGCGTCAACAATGCCAACCAGCTCAGCCTGGCGGTTACCACCCGAATGATTGACCAGAGAACCGGTATCCAGCGTCTCGCCGCAACAGTCGGGCAGCGTTTTTATTTCACTGACCAGAAAGTCTACATTCCGGGCACCCAGCCCCGGGATAACAACACTTCGGATATCGTGACCGCCCTGACTGCACGCCTGCTCACTAACTGGAATGTGGATATGGCCTGGCAGTACAACACCGACAGCGAACGCACGACCAAATCAAATATTGGCGCGCGATACAATCCGGAGCCCGGCAAAACCCTGAACCTCAGCTATCGCTACACCGAGGAACGCCTCGAGCAGATCGATGTCTCAGGCCAGTGGCCTCTGGCCCCACAGTGGTATGGAGTCGGCCGTTGGAATTATTCGTTACGGGAGAATCAGCCCATTGAAGGTCTGGCCGGTGTTGAATACGACGCAGGTTGCTGGCAAGCAAGAGCAGTGATGCAACGTGTTTCCACCCTGGCTGCCAATGCCAACTATGCCTTCTTCATCCAGCTTGAGCTGGGCGGTATCGCCTCCATCGGCTCCAACCCGCTCCGGCTGCTGGAACGCAGCATCCCCGGTTATGCCACCAGCGATGTTATCCCCGCATTTGAACAGCGAGCTTATGAGTAGCATGATGCCCTCAATACATATAAAACAGGTTTTCTACCCCCTTTTCCTTTTCATCACTTTCCTGACCAGCACCAGTCATGCAGCTCAGCAGGAAATTGAAAAGATGGACCGTATCGTGGCCATCGTTGACCAGGTGGTGATCACTGAAAAGGAACTGCAATCCAAGATCAGTGTTGTCAGCGCGCAGCTGCAGAAAAAGGGGGTTGAACTGCCACCCCAGGACGTTCTGGAGAAGCAGATTCTGGAGCGGTTGATCAATGATAGCCTGCAACTGCAGTTTGCCCAGCAGACCGGGCTACGCGTCGACGATAATCAGCTCGACAAGACCATAGAGCGGATTGCCGAGCAGAATCAGATGGATGTGCCGCAGTTCCGCCAGACCCTGGAAGAGGAAGGCATCAGTTTCCGATCCTTCCGCGAGGATATCCGCAATGAAATCCTTCTGGCCCGCCTGCGCGAACGTGAAGTCGACAACCGCCTGAATATCACAGAAGCCGAAATCGATAATTTCCTGATTACGCAATCATCGAGGCAGGAAGAGTCACAGGATGAATTCGAGGCGTCGCATATTCTGGTTCGTGCACCCGAGGAAGGCTCACCGGAAGAGCTGCAGCAACTGCGCAGCAAAGCGGAACAAGCACTGAAGCAGCTACAAGGCGGCACTGCATTCGCTGAAGTTTCTGCACGGCTGTCCGATGCGCCAAATGCGCTTGAGGGCGGCGGCCTCGGTTGGAAAACCTCGGCGCAACTGCCGGCACTGTTCCTGGATGCCCTGAAAGGCATGCAGCCTGGCGACGTCTCCCCTATCCTGCGCAGCCCCAATGGTTTCCACATCCTTAAATTGACCAACCGGCGCGGCGGCTCATCGCCATTGGTTGTGGAACAGTCGCACGCCCGTCACATCCTGATCAAGCTTAACGAAGTGGTTTCCGAAGAGGAAGCCCAGCACAGACTGCGTACCGTACGCGAGCGGCTGGTCAATGGCGGCGCGGAGTTTTCCGAAATGGCTCGCCAGTATTCGGAAGACGGCACTGCTGCGAATGGCGGCGACCTGGGCTGGGTCAACCCCGGCGATACGGTACCACCCTTCGAGAAGGCCATGAACGAACTCAAGCCCGGTGAAATCAGTGAGCCCGTGCGTTCGCCTTTCGGCTTCCATCTGATTCAGGTGCTGGAACGGCGCAAGCAGGACATGACCAAGGAGGCTGCGCGCCTCAAGGCGCGGCAGGAAATCCGCTCCCGCAAATCCGAGGAAGCCTATCAGGACTGGGTGCGTGAACTGCGCGACCGCGCCTACGTCGAGCTGCGCCTGGAAGACAGGTATTGATCAGGCGCCATCGTGAGCGCTGCCCTGCCACGCATTATCATCACCTCTGGTGAACCCGCCGGCATCGGCCTTGACCTTTGCTGCCTACTGGCGAGCCAGCCTTTCCCCGCATCCCTGGCAGTTATTGCAGATCAGCAGGCATTGAACGCGCGCGCTGCTGCGTTGAATATTGCGCTGCAAGTTCAGCCCTATATCCCAGACACCACCGAGGCGCATGCGGGCGACAATCGTCTAACCGTCATTTATAGACCTGCGAATGAGACAGTGCATTCAGGTCATCTCGATTCGACCAATAGCCCGTATGTGCTGGATATGCTTGTGACGGCAGTTCAAGGATGCATGGCCGCGGAGTTCGACGCCATGGTGACTTGCCCGGTACACAAAGGCGTGATCAATGATGCAGGAATACCCTTCACCGGCCATACGGAATTCCTGGCAGAAAAGACCGACACAGAACATGTTGTCATGATGCTCGTGGGTGGTGGATTGCGCGTTGCGCTCGCGACCACGCATTTGCCGCTGGCGGATGTCAGCACTGCCATCACCCAGGAAAGCCTGGAAAAAACCCTGCGCATCCTGCATCACGATCTCATTCACCACTTCGGTATTGCCGAACCACGTATCCTGGTGACCGGGCTCAACCCGCACGCAGGTGAAGGCGGCCATCTTGGCACGGAAGAAATCACGACCATCACTCCGGTGCTGCAAAAACTGCGGCTCGAAGGTATGCAACTCAAGGGGCCTCTGCCTGCCGATACGCTCTTCACCCCGCATCACTTGGCAAATGCCGATGCCGTACTCGCCATGTTCCATGACCAGGGGTTGCCCGTGCTCAAGTACGCCAGCTTTGGCGAAGGCGTCAATGTCACGCTGGGCCTGCCCATTATCCGCACCTCGGTGGATCACGGAACAGCGCTGGATCTGGCCGGCAGTGGCAAGGTCAATCCCGGCAGCCTGTTCGCAGCCATCGAGCTGGCGATTGCATTGACGCACAGCAGAAACAGGAACTGATGCACATTCCTCGCAAACGCTTCGGTCAGAATTTCCTGATCGACAACGCCATCATCACCAGCTGTGTGGAAGCCATACGTCCTGAAGCGAGCGACCTGATGGTGGAAATCGGCCCCGGGCTCGGCGCGCTGACCAAGCCATTGCTGCAACGTCTTGACCACCTGCACGTCGTTGAACTAGATCGCGACATCATCAGTTGGATGAAAGGTCATTATCCCGCCGGCAAGCTCACGATCCATGAATGCGATGCGCTCAAATTCGATTTTCTGTCCATTGCATCCGGTTCAGAGCCGGAGATGCTCGCGAGGCGGCAAGTAGAAGGCAACGAGATAGTACAAACAGCACGGCGAGGCGACGACGACGCAGCCAACAATGCGAGCGCTACGGCTGCGAAGCGAATACGCGTCGTCGGCAACCTGCCGTACAACATCTCCACCCCGCTGCTCTTTCACCTGCTCGATAATGCCGTAGCCATCATCGACATGCATTTCATGCTGCAGAAGGAAGTCGTCGAGCGCATGGTTGCGCAGCCATCCACAGCTGCGTATGGCCGGCTCTCGGTCATGCTGCAATACCGCCTGCAGATGGAATACCTGTTCACTGTTCCGCCCGGGTCGTTCGATCCCGCACCCAAGGTGGAATCTGCATTTGTACGCGCGGTGCCGTATGCCGAGCTGCCGATAACCGCGAAAAATGAAGCATTGCTTGCCAAGGTCGTGACCGCCGCCTTCGGCCAGCGCCGCAAAACCTTGCGCAATACCCTTAAGGGCTTGCTGGACGATGCGGGGTTCAGAGCGCTGGGCATCGACCCTCAGGCGCGCGCAGAAAATCTGTCAGTGCCTGAATTTGTGGCAATTGCCAATTATCTCGCCTGATATAATCAGCAGCTTCGGAGGAGACATCAATGAGAATAATATTGTTGGGCGCACCGGGCGCCGGCAAGGGTACGCAAGCCACTTTCATCAAGGAAAAATTCAACATCCCGCAGATTTCAACCGGCGACATGCTGCGCGCTGCGGTCAAGGCGGGAACGCCGCTGGGGCTTGAAGCCAAAAAATTCATGGACGCCGGCGGCCTGGTGCCGGATGAAGTCATCATTGGCCTGGTCAAGGAGCGCATCAAGGATGCAGATTGCCAGGTAGGTTTCCTGTTCGACGGGTTTCCCCGCACCATCCCGCAGGCTGCCGCCATGAAGGAAGCCGGTGTTGAAATCGATTATGTCGTCGAGATCGATGTACCGGATGCCGAAATCATCCAGCGCCTGAGCGGACGCCGTGTACATCCCGCCTCCGGTCGTACTTACCATGTCACGTTCAATCCGCCCAAGGCGGCTGGCAAAGATGATGCAACCGGCGAAGACCTGGTGCAGCGCGATGATGACAAGGAAGAGGTCATCAAGAAGCGGCTCGACGTCTACCACGACCAGACCGAGCAGCTGATCGGCTATTACTCCGACTGGGCCGATAGCGGCACAGGCGGCGCGCCAAAATACGTCAAAGTCGCCGGTGTAGGCGATATGGAAACCATCAAAAACAATATTTTCACTGCCCTGAAATAACTTTCACAAGAACAATACCTATGCAACAGCAGTACCCTTTCCGCGAGATCGAAGCAGCGGCCCAGCAGTATTGGGAAGAGCAGCAGGCTTTTGCCGCCAAGCCTGATACGGCAAAACCCAAATACTATTGCCTCTCCATGTTCCCCTACCCCAGCGGCAAGCTGCACATGGGGCATGTGCGTAATTACACCATTGGCGACGTTCTCTCGCGTTATCACCACATGCGCGGATACAACGTGCTGCAGCCCATGGGCTGGGATGCGTTCGGTTTGCCCGCGGAGAATGCCGCCATCCAGAACAAGGTGCCGCCGGCGAAGTGGACCTACGACAACATCGCATACATGAAGAAGCAGCTGAAATCGCTGGGTTTTGCCATCGACTGGTCGCGCGAGCTGGCAACCTGCCAGCCTGAGTATTACAAGTGGAATCAGTGGCTGTTCCTGCGCATGCTGGAAAAAGGTATTGCCTACAAGAAAACGCAGGTCGTAAATTGGGATCCAGTCGACCAGACCGTGCTCGCCAACGAGCAGGTGATCGATGGCCGCGGCTGGCGCACCGGCGCGCTGGTGGAAAAGCGCGAGATTCCCGGCTACTACCTCAACATCACAGGCTACGCCCAGCAACTGCTGGATGACCTCGACAAGCTGCCTGGCTGGCCCGAGCGCGTGAAAACCATGCAGGCCAACTGGATCGGCAAGAGCGTAGGCGTGCGTTTTGCCTTCACGCATGACATCAAGGATGCCAGCGGTCAGCTGATCGACGATGGCAAGCTGTGGGTATTCACCACACGCGTTGACACCATCATGGGTGTCACCTTCTGCGCCGTTGCTGCCGAGCATCCGCTGGCCACGCTGGCCGCGGGTTCGAATCCCACCCTTTCTGCCTTCATCGAAAAGTGCAAACAGGGCTCGGTCATGGAAGCGGATATGGCGACCATGGAAAAGGAAGGCATGGACACCAGTCTTACTGTTACGCACCCGCTGACGGGCGAGCAGGTGCCGGTCTGGGTCGGCAATTACGTACTCATGAGCTACGGCGAAGGTGCCGTGATGGCGGTGCCGGCACATGACGAGCGCGATTTCGAATTTGCCAAAAAGTACGACTTGCCTATCAAGCAAAGCATTAATGTGCCAGGCGGGACTTTCTCACTGGATGGCTGGCAGGAGTGGTATGGCGATAAGACGCGCGGTGTATGTGTCAACTCCGGCAAGTATGATGGCCTGAATTATGAAGCCGCGGTGGATGCCATTGCCGCCGATTTGAATGCCAAGAACCTGGGCGACAAGCAGATCAACTGGCGCTTGCGCGACTGGGGCATTTCGCGTCAGCGCTACTGGGGCTGCCCGATTCCCATCATCCATTGTGAAAGTTGCGGCGATGTTCCGGTGCCTGACGACCAGCTTCCGGTCAAGCTGCCTGAGGACTGCGTGCCGGACGGTTCGGGTAATCCGCTCAACAAGCGAGCCGATTTCTTAAATTGCACCTGCCCCAAGTGCGACGCTCCTGCCAAGCGCGAAACCGACACCATGGATACCTTCGTCGATTCCAGCTGGTATTACGCGCGCTATGCCAGCGGGTTCAGCGGCGAGAGCATGGTGGATGAACAGACCAATTACTGGATGCCGGTGGACCAGTATATCGGCGGCATCGAACACGCCATATTGCACCTGCTCTACTCGCGCTTCTGGAGCAAGGTCATGCGCGACATCGGACTGGTCGATTACGATGAACCATTCAGTAATCTGCTAACGCAAGGTATGGTCCTCAACCACATCTTCTCGCGCCGTACCGATAAGGGTGGCATCGAGTATTTCGCGCCGGAAGAAGTAGGCACCAAAGTCATAGAAGATCACGATCCTACATCATCTAAAGGCACTATTGAGTCAATTTACGTTGCAAGTGTTAACGGCGAGGAATTCGAAGTTGAATATCAAGGAATTGGCACCATGTCCAAATCCAAGCGCAACGGCGTCGATCCGCAATCGCTGATCGAGCAATACGGCGCCGATACCGCCCGCTTCTTCATGATGTTCGCCTCCCCGCCGGAGCAGACCCTGGAATGGGCGGACAGCGGCGTCGAGGGTTCGCATCGCTTCCTGCGGCGGCTGTGGGCGTTCGGTTATCTGCTTTCGACCGAAGCCACGATGGATATGCCAATCAAATTGGAGTCTGGCCTCGCCAATGCGCGCCGCGAGATTCATGCCGCACTCAAGCAGGCCAGCTACGATCTCGAACGCCAGCAGTTCAATACCGTGGCTTCTGCGGGGATGAAGATGCTCAACGCGCTGGAGAAATTGCCACAGGACACAGGCTGGCAGGCTGTGGCGCATGAAGGCATGTCCATCCTGCTGCGCATGCTGTCGCCAATTGCGCCGCACATCACGCAAAACCTATGGGAAGAACTCGGCTACGGCGACAATATTCTTGCTGCGTCATGGCCGGAGCCGGCAGAGTCCGCGCTCATCCAGGACGAGATCGAGCTTGTCGTGCAGGTCAACGGCAAACTACGCGGCAGCATTACCGTTGCCCGGACGGCGGATAAGGCCGCCATCGAACAACAAGCTGTCGCTCAGCCTTTTGTGCAAAAATTCCTGGAAGACGGTGCGAGTGTGCGTAAAATCATCGTGGTGCCTAACAAGCTCGTCAATATCGTGGTGGGGTGAGTATGTCTACTTTGCGTGTTGTGACTGTCAGAGCCTGGCTCGCCTTGAGCCTGGTCAGCCTCTTCCTGTTGTCGGGCTGCGGCTTTGAGCTGCGCGGCAAGGCCGACCTAGCCTTCGACAGTATTTATATGCAGGGTCCCAATTACACAGTAGCCAAGGACCTGCGCAAGGCCTTGACCGTCAATGGCGTCACTATTGCCACCAGTGCCGAAGATGCCGACCTGCTGCTCGAATTTCTGAGCGAAGACTACGACAGACGCATTCTTTCGCTGAGCGGCCGCGGTCGCGTGACGGAATATGAACTCATCTATGTGCTGAATTTCCGCCTCCGCAATGCCGGCAGCGAGACATGGGGCCCGGTGCAAAACATCGAAGGCCGCCGCGACTTTTCCTATGATGATACCCAGGTGCTGGCGAAATCCTATGAAGAAGCCCGCCTGCGGGAAGACATGCAGGCTGACGCAGTGCGAGAAATCATGCGTCGTCTCGTCGCACAGAAACCTGCCCAGTAGCTTCTGCCATGCGAATTGCAGCCCGGCAGCTGGCATCCCATCTTGAAAAAGAGCTGAAACCGCTTTATGTACTCACAGGCGACGAGCCGCTGGCACAGCGTGAGAGTCTGGATATGCTGCGGACGGCAGCTCGCAGCCAAGGCTATGACGAACGCATGGCCTTCACGGTAGAACGCAATTTCAACTGGCAGCAGCTGACAGCTTTCGGCCAGTCGCATTCCCTGTTCTCCAGCCGGCGCCTGCTTGAGCTCTCAATTCCATCAGGTAAGCCGGGCACCGAAGGTGGCAAGGCATTACAGACGCTGGCGGCCACCCCGCCGGAAGACACCGCGGTCATCGTTATCCTGCCTGCACTCGATCGGGACGGCAAAAACAGCGCATGGTTTGCAGCACTGGAACAGGCTGGCGTGCTGCTTGTCCTAGAAGAAGTTGAAGCCCGACAATTGCCGCAATGGATTTCCCAACGCTTAGCAGCGCAAGGCCAGCAAGCCGAGACCGAAACACTGGAATTCATCGCCCATCAGGTAGAGGGCAACCTGCTGGCCGCGCATCAGGAGATACAAAAGCTGGGCCTGCTTTACCCGGCGGGACAGCTCACGGCAGAACAGGTGCGTGAGGCCGTGCTCAATGTCTCGCGTTATGATGCATTCCAGCTTGGTGAAGCCGTACTTGCCGGCGATGTCGAACGCACTGTGCGCATATTGCAAGGCCTGCAGGACGAAGGTGCACAGCCGGTAGCAGTCATGAATCCATTGTTGTGGATATTACGGCCGCTGGTCAGGGTCAAACAGGCCGAATCGCGTGGTGAGAATGTCACCGCCGCCATACAGCAGGCGCGCATCTACGGAGACCGGCAGGCGCTGGCCAAACGCGCATTGGCGCGACTAAGCCTGCGCCAGCTACAGGCTGCACAGGCGAAACTTGCGGAAATTGATAAAACTGCCAAAGGCCTGCTACATGGCGATGCCTGGCTGGAAATTTCCAGGCTTTGCTATGGTTTGGCTAAAATTGGCAACCGCACGAGAACACAATAAGGATCACATGGATATCAAAGCTTACATGCAGCAGCTTGGCCAGGCCGCCCGGGCTGCCTCGCACCACACCGCCAGGGCTGATACCGGCGCCAAGAATTTGGCGCTGGCGACCATTGCGCAGGCTATCCGCCGCGAAAAGGCGGCGCTGCTCAAGGCCAATCAGGCGGATGTTGAGGCTGCGCGCCGGAACGGGCTGGACGACGCTATGCTGGACCGGCTGGCCCTGAGCGAGAAATCCGTGGCCGCCATGGCCGAAGGTCTGGAACAGATCGCCGCCCTGCCAGACCCCATTGGTGAAATCTCCGATCTCAAGTATCGTCCTACCGGCATTCAGGTCGGCAGGATGCGCGTGCCTTTGGGCGTGATCGGCATCATCTATGAAGCGAGGCCTAATGTTACGGTGGATGCCGCAGGACTGTGTCTCAAATCAGGCAATGCCGCCATCCTGCGCGGCGGCTCCGAATCCATCCAGTGCAATCGCGCGCTGGCAGAACTCGTACATGAAGGTCTGCAGGCCGCTGGCCTGCCTGCTGCGGCTGTGCAGGTCGTCGAAACGACGGACCGAGCTGCGGTCGGTGAACTCATCACCATGAAGGACTACGTGGACGTCATCGTGCCACGCGGCGGCAAGGGGCTGATCGAACGCATCTCGGCTGAAGCACGCATTCCTGTGATCAAGCACCTGGACGGCAACTGCCATGTGTACGTCGACGACGAGGCCGATCTTGCCAAGGCGCTACGCATCGTAGAGAACGCCAAGACCCAGCGTCTGGGCACCTGTAATACCGCAGAATCCCTGCTGGTCGCACGCAGCATCGCTGCCCGGGCGCTGCCCGATATCGCTGCCATGCTGCTTGCAAAGGGCGTCGAAATCCGCGGCTGCGAGGAAACCCGCAAGCTGGTGCCGCAAGCCAAGGCGGCCACCGAAGAGGATTTCTATACGGAATACCTTGCCGCGATCATTTCGATCAAGGTTGTTGCCGGCTTGGATGAGGCCATCGAGCACATCAACAAATACTCGTCGCAGCATACCGACGCCATCGTCACCGAAAACTACACCAGGGCGCACCGCTTCCTGCGCGAGGTGGACTCAAGCTCGGTGATGGTCAATGCCTCCACGCGGTTTGCCGATGGTTTCGAATATGGCTTGGGCGCGGAAATCGGCATCTCCACCGACAAGCTGCATGCGCGCGGTCCCGTCGGTTTGGAAGGGTTGACCAGCCTGAAATATATTGTGCTGGGCAACGGCGAGGTACGCAGCTAGTTGCAGCGGATCGGGATTCTGGGCGGCGCCTTCGACCCGATCCATTTCGGGCACCTGCGTCTGGCGCAGGAACTGTGTGAGGCGCTAACGCTCGACGAAGTCCGCTTCATTCCAACGGCCTACCCCCCGCATCGACCGCCATCAGCGATATCCGCAGACCATAGACTTGCGATGCTGCGGCTGGCCCTTGAGGGCAACACTCTTTTCCGCTGCGATGCTCGGGAAATCAAGCGATACTCGGCGGAGCAAAACCCTTCCTACACCATGGATACCCTGCTGTCGTTAAAGCAGGAAATGGCTTCAGATTCAGCGTTGTACCTGCTGCTTGGTGCCGATGCCTTCTTGGGGCTGCCCTCTTGGCATCGCTGGCAGGAGCTTCTGCTGCATTGCCATATCGTTGTTGCACAGCGCCCAAACAGCAGCCTGAAACCAGAGCATTTCCCGCAGCCGCTCAAAACGGTATGGGAAAGCGCTGCAACATCAGACGTGGATGTCATCAGACACAAGAAGCACGGGCACATCCTGCTGCAGCAGATCACGGCACTGGACATCTCTGCCACGCGCATTCGACATGATCTTAACCAGGGGAAAAATCCGCGTTACCTGCTGCCGGATACGGTCATCGACTACATCCGCACGCACAAGCTATACCAGTAGCTGCAGGTAAGCCGCCGCGGCTCGGAAGTCCGCCTTAGGCAGATAAGGCACTACGCCGAGACACGGCGCAGGGATGGAGTGCTCCATGGTTTGCAGGTTCTGCTCGCTGGCCGCCATGGCTGGATCAATCCGGTTGGCGACCCACCCTGCCAGTTCCAGTCCGCGCGCCTGGATCGCTTCAACAGTCAGCAATGCATGATTGATGCACCCCAGCCGCATGCCCACAACCAGAATCACGGGAATGTTGAGCATCTGCGCCAGATCGGCGGTATCGAATTGTTCCGCCAGCGGCACGCGGAATCCTCCCACGCCTTCCACTACCACCACATCCGCCAGCGCAGTTAACGCCTGATACGCATCCAGTATCCTGCGCGGCCTGATGGTTTCGCCAACCTGCTGCGCAGCAATATGCGGGGCTATCGGCGGCTCAAAGGCATAAGGATTATGCAGCTCCAGATCCGCCGAAACATTGCCTGCTGCCATGAGCATGGCGACATCTTCCGATATCAGTTTCCCGTTTTGCCTGTCGCAGCCAGCTGCAACCGGCTTCATGCCAACTGTCGTCAACCCTTTACAGCCGTATGCATGCAGTAGCGCGCTAGTAACAATCGTCTTGCCGACTCCGGTATCGGTTCCGGTCACGAAACAGGCTTTATTCATCGGACTTTACTCATCGTGCATGCGGCTTTTTGCGGTGCAGCGTAATGGGTGCAGCGCCATCTTCAAGACGCGATGTGGCTTCCGCCTTCCATGCATGTCCGTAGACGACCTCGAACGTCGCTGGCAGCTTTCCCTCATGCCGGAATGGCTCATAGCGGTCAGCCAGAGCCTGCAGAAATCCCTTGCCGTCCAGACCGCGGCGGCGTCCTTCCGTGGCATTGTGAGCGCCAATGGCCTTGAGATCGCGCATCACGCCAAATACGTCGTCGTAGGTCAGCACGAAGTGTTCTACGTCTAGCACAGGCGCCGAGAAGCCGGCGCGCACCAGGGCATCGCCGATGTCGTGCATATCGATAAATCGATTGACATGCACATGCGCCGCGTCGTCTGACGCTGCTGCACGCAGCTCTTTGAGGGTGTCCGGTCCGAAGGTACTGAACATGAACAGACCGCCAGGCTGTAATACACGGTTCACTTCCCCGAATGCTCGATCCAGATCGTTGCACCACTGAATGGCGAGGTTGGACCAGGCCAATCCGACGCTGGCTTCGGATAATGGCAAACTTTCAATATCTGCGCACACGGCACGACTTGCAGGAACGCCGAACAGGCGGTTGATCTTGTCTTTGATGGATGACGCTGCCCGCCCCTTCTCTAGCATGCGCAGGGCAATGTCCAGCTGAATCAGTTGGCTGACAGGATAGCGCTTCTGCAGCAACCTGCCTGCCTGCCCGGTGCCACTGCCAGCATCGAGAATGGTATCCGGCGCGATTTTGACCAGAGCCAACCGCTCCAGCATGCGCTCGCGCACTTCCTTCTGCAGCACAGCTGCCGCATCGTAGGTCGTGGCTGCCCGGTTGAATGAGTGCTTCACCCGGGCCTTGTCGATGCGATAAAGATCGGTTGTAGTCATACTATCGCCCTGCGAAAACCGGCGGTTCCAGATATTGCACGAGCGCATCGACAAACTGATTCTGATGCGAAAGAAATGGCGCGTGACCGGCACCGGCAATCACCCGCAAATGGCCGAGCGGCAGATGCTGTGCCAGCCAGTGGCCCGCTTGCACTGGCACCAGTCGATCCTTGTCGCCGTGAATTAGCAACACGGGTTTTTTCAGATTCGCGATATCGCTGCGCATGTCGTTTTCCAGCAGGATGCGCAATGCCTTCTGCAGCGTGCCTTGGGTAGGTACCGGACGTTCTGCGAAGCTCTTGCGTAGCTGCTTGATGGTGCCGCGCGCATCTTCCGCACCCATGCACTGCAGCGAGAAGAAGCGCATAAGGGTATTCTGATAATCCTGGCTGACATTGACAGCGAAACGCTGGTATACCTCTGCATCAATGCCCACCTGCCACTCGGCATCTGCACTGTTGACAAACCGCGGTGTACCGGCGACCAGGATCAGGCGCCGCATTCTGTCGGGCTGCATAAGTGCGATCCGCATGGCCACGTGACTGCCAAGCGACCATCCGCACACATCTGCATTGGGCGGCAGGATCTCGATCACCTTCTCCGCAATGGCATCAAGAGTGCCAGGCTCGACAGGGTTGCTGAAGCCCATGCCCGGCAGATCCACAAGGTGCAGATTGAAGTAGCCGGAAAGCCTTTTGGCGATTGGCTGCCACACACCGCCATGCATGCCCCAGCCATGAATCAGAACAAGATTGGGCAGCGCATTCTGCTCACCCTGCTTGCTCAGCGCCAGCATATCCACATGCAGCCGACTCATGTACGCAAACCTTCAGCATGTCGCAATGTATCAGTCAGACGTTCCACATCGTCCGTTGTATGCGCGGCTGAGAGGGAAATACGCAATCTCGCGCTGCCTTTCGGTACTGTGGGCGGGCGAATCGCCGGCACCAGAATGCCCTTCTCAAGCAACTGTTCACTGACTTTGACGGCATCATCATTGCTGCCGATCAGCAAAGGCTGGATGGGGGTGGCGGAATCCATGAGCTGCCAGCGACGGAACTTCAGCCGGGACCTGAGCAAGGCAATGAGCTGGCGCAAGTGCGCCCTGCCGTCTTCAGATAATTCAATAAGCTTCAGCGATTGTAATGCGGCGGCGGCAAGTGAGGGTGGCATGGCCGTCGTGAAAATATAAGTGCGGGCATGCTGCATCAGGTAATCAATGACCACCTTTTCCGCGGCAATGAACGCGCCCGAAACTCCCGCCGCCTTGCCTAGCGTTGCCATGTACATGATGCGCGGGGACTGCAGACCTAAATGGCCTAGACTTCCCCGTCCCTGCGGACCCAGTACACCGAAACCGTGCGCATCATCGATCAGCAGCCAGGCGTCGTGACGCTCGCACAAATCCAGCAACCCATGTAATGGCGCAACATCGCCATCCATGCTGAATACGGCATCAGTAATCACCATTTTGCGAGCAGCGTTAGAAGAAGCCAGCAAGCGCTCAAGCGCGGCCAGATCGTTATGCGGATAGCGATGCAGGTTGGCACGCGACAGCACTGCACCGTCATTGAGAGAGGCATGATTGAGCTTGTCGGCAAACAGCGCGTCATTTCTGCCCATCAGGCCGCAAATGGCCGCCAGGTTAGCCATGTATCCGGTAGAAAACAACAGCGCCGACGGCAATCCCACGAACTCTGCCAGAGCTTCTTCAAGGTCATCATGAAAGCGGTGATGCCCGGTTACCAGATGGGAGGCCCCGCTACCGACACCAGCAAGCTCGATAGCATCTTTCAGTACCGCCCGCAGCGCGGGATGACTGGCAAGCCCGAGATAGTCATTGCTGCAAAAGGAAAGCACGGGCCGGCCATCAACTTCAGGATGCGGCCCTTGGGCAGACCCGATCAGCCTGCGCTTTCGCAATAAGCCGTCAGCTTCCCGTTGCGCGAGCTCCTGGTGCAGTGCGGCCAGTAGATGGTCAGCCATGCGACTGCAGTTAGACTGGATTGATACCGAGCTTGGCGAACAACGCCCTGTCCGCTTCCGTGTCCGGATTGCCTGTCGTCAGCAGTTTTTCGCCATAAAAGACCGAATTGGCGCCAGCGATAAAGCACAGCGCCTGAATGGCTTCACCCATGCTTTGTCGTCCGGCTGAAAGACGGACATAACTTTTGGGCATGGTAATGCGCGCAACAGCGATGGTCCGCACAAATTCCAGCGGATCTAAAGTTTCAGTACCATGCAAAGGCGTGCCTTCTACCTGGGTCAACATGTTGATGGGCACACTTTCCGGCGGCTGCTCCATATTCGCCAGCTGGGCAATCAGGCCCGCGCGCTGGGCGCGGGACTCGCCCATGCCGATAATGCCGCCGCAACAGACATTGATGTCTGCCTCGCGCACACGTTCCAGGGTATCGAGGCGATCCTGATAATCGCGGGTGGTGATGACCTCACCATAGAATTCGGGCGCGGTGTCCAGATTGTGGTTGTAATAATCGAGGCCTGCCTGCTTGAGCTGCTCAGCCTGCCCTTCCTTCAGCATGCCCAACGTTGCGCATGTTTCCAAACCCATGGCCTTGACCTCTGCCACCATCTTGAGCACAGGTTCCAGATCTCGCTGTTTGGGGCTACGCCAGGCCGCGCCCATGCAGAATCGCGTTGCACCGCTGTCCTTGGCGGCACGAGCCGCCGTCAGCACCTCATCAATCTGCATGAGTGCCTCGTTTTCCACGCCAGTGCTGTAGCGGGCTGCCTGCGGGCAGTAACCGCAATCTTCGGAACAGCCTCCGGTCTTGATGGAAAGCAGGGTGCTGACCTGGACGGCATTGGGATCGAAATGCTGTCGATGAACTGTTTGAGCGCGATGGATGAGATCGCTGAATGACAACGCAAACAGAGCCTCTATCTGGGAAATGCTCCAGCGCTGCGTTTCATTTTTTGCAGGGCTTCTGGTAAATCGCTCAATCACGTGTTCCGACATTGATATACTCCCCTTTGCAAGAATCTACTTTGTGGCCGCGGCCAGCAAGGATTATAGCTGTCAATCAACAATGTTTAAAATTCTTAACAATAGCCTAAAAATTAAACAGTTTGTTTTTCCCGACAAATGTTTGTTATGCGAATCAAGCGTTGTCGGCGACCATCTGTCAATCTGCGACCGCTGCACGAAGGATTTTACACGTCGCAACAGGGCCTGTTGCCCGCAGTGCGGCATTCTGTCTGGTAGCGGAACCACCTGCGGCCATTGCCTGAGATCGCCGCCGGCATTTGATATCACGCATGCGCTGCACACCTATCAATACCCGATTGATGGGCTACTGCAGAAATACAAATACGGACATCAGCTGACAATCGCAGAATTGTTCGGCAACCTCATGTGCCACGACCGATCGGCCAATCAACTGCCCGATATACTGATACCGATGCCGCTGCATCCGCAACGGCTGCAGGAACGCGGGTTCAACCAGGCTGCGGAGATTGCACGAGTCATCGCCAGACGCCTGGCCATCCCTTTCGATATGCATTGCTGCAAGCGCATCAAATTTTCTGCGCCACAGGTCACTCTTCCGCTCAAGCAGCGGGTTCGCAATATGCGCAATGCTCTCATCTGTGAGCGCGACCTCAGCGGCATGAAGGTAGCGCTGGTGGACGATGTCATGACCACCGGCGCGAGTCTCAATGCCCTGGCTACAGCAGCCAAGAAGGCTGGCGCAGCACAGGTGGAATGCTGGGTTGTGGCGCGCACCCAGCCGCATGACTGATGTTTGATATTGTCCTATACCAGCCCGAAATCCCGCCTAACACCGGCAATATCATCCGGCTTTGCGCCAATACCGGTGTCCGGCTTCATCTCGTTGAGCCATTGGGATTCACTCTGCAGCACGCGCAGTTGAAACGCGCCGGCCTGGATTATCACGAATTCGCCACTCTGCAGGTACACGCTAATTGGCAAGCATGCTGCGCTGCGCTGCCTGGTCGCCGCATGTTTGCGCTTACCACCAAGGGCAGCACGCGATATACCGATATCGGGTTTCGGCCTGGGGACGTGTTTGTGTTTGGCCCCGAAACCCGCGGTTTGCCTGCCGAAATGCTGGCTTTGTTTTCAGCGGAGAACAGGGTGAGATTACCGATGCTGCCACACAGTCGCAGCATTAACCTGTCCAATTCGGCAGCAGTGTTGGTCTACGAGGCCTGGCGGCAGAATGGATTCGAGGGCGGCGCTTAGTTGAAATTCAAAGCGGTCGCGATTAAACGGCTGAGGTTAAACCGCTTCGGCTTTTTGTTCGCGACTCAGCAGATTTTCCAGCGCCTTGCGTGGTAATTGCCCTTTGGACAGGACCTGATCCACTTCACAGGTGATGGGCATGTCGACTTTCAGCTGTCTTGCACGCAGCATGACCTCACGCGTGGTATGCACGCCTTCCGCGACATGGCCCAGGCTCTGAAGTATCTGCTCAAGGTTTTGCCCGCCAGCCAGACGTAATCCGACTTCGCGGTTGCGCGAATATTGCCCGGTACAGGTCAGGATCAGATCACCCGCGCCAGCCAGGCCCATGAAGGTCTCGCGCTTGCCGCCGAGGCAGACGCCAAAGCGCGTTGTTTCGGCTAGGCCGCGCGAAATCAGCGCTGCACGTGCGTTGTTGCCGAATTCCATGCCGTCGCAGATGCCGGCAGCGATGGCCATGACGTTCTTCAGCGCACCACCCACGGACACGCCTATCACATCAGAACTCGTATACACGCGCAGATTGCCATCATGCAGCATGGCGGCCGTCTGCCGGGCGAATTGTTCGTCAAGGGAAGCCAGCGTCACCGCGGTCGGCAGTCCGCGAGCCAGCTCATCGGCAAAACTAGGGCCAGACAAAATCCCCCAGCTTGATGAAACGCCATCGAGCTCTTCCTGCAGCACTTCGTGCGGCAACCGTGAAGTGCCCGGCTCCAATCCCTTGCTTGCCCAGAGCAGCGGCGTGGCAGAGGCGAATGTTTTGATTTCTTTCAGCAAAGCGCGGCCGCCCGAAGTCGGCACCACGCATAGAATCAGGTCAGCATCCCGGACGGCGGCTGGCAGCTCTGCCTCCACAGATACATTGTCATTGAATGGATAATTGCTTAGATACCTGGCATTGCATCGCGCCTCAGCCATTTCTGCTACATGCTGTGGATTGTGCGACCACAACACAACGGGCCAGCGCCTGCTGACTTGGATGGCAAGCGCAGTGCCCCAGGCTCCCGCGCCCAAAACTGCGATTTTCACAGACTCAATATCCCCATACGGACGTGGCCTGGATATAGCCGGTCAACCCATCACGGTGGCGCACCTTGACCCAGCCGGTTCCTGAAGCACCCAGGCTTGGCGGTTCCATCATTTCCAGCAGCACATCCTTTTCCACGCGTGAAATCACCTTGGCAGCCGCATCCGCGGCTTCCTTAAGCTCGGCATCGTTGGCAGTGACGATCAGCGTACGTTTTGTATCGAGATCCTTGGCCTCGATCCAACTCAGCGTGCCGTAATGATCGCGCACCTTGATCCAACTGCCCAGATTGACAATGATCTCTACGGGATAGCCCTGTCCGACCACATAGACTTTTTTCGCCTGGCCGGATGGGGCGTCGTACAGGACGGCCTTGGGTGCAGCGACAGAGCGGAATTCCAGCGCAATCGCCAGGCCGGGCATCAGAAAGATGCCTAGCAGGCTGGCGACTGTCAGGTACTTACTGTAATGCGGCCCCTTCGGCCTCAGCATTTTGGCGCTGTTGGGCATAAAGAGCCTCGAAATTGATTGGGTTAAGCAGAACAGGCGGGAAACCAGCGCGAGTCACAACATCCGAAACGGTTTCACGCGCGTAAGGGAACAGGATATTCGGGCAGGTTACGCCGAGGATCATTTCGAGATTATCCTGCGGGATATTGCGGATCTGGAAAATACCGGCTTGTGCAACTTCAACCAGAAATGCCGTCTTATCGCCAATTTTGGATGTTACGGTGACTGTGATCACCGTCTCGAATACATTCTCGTCCAACTGGCTGGTGGCATTGCTGAGCTCGACGCTAAGCTGAGGCGTTTCGCGCTGGGTGAAGACTTGTGGCGCATTCGGAATTTCCAGCGACAAATCTTTCACATAAATCTTTTCGATGCCGAATACCGGCTGCGCGTCTTCATTGTTGGATTGTGCTGCCTTGTTTTCTTCTGCCATGACGATTCCTAGTTATGCCCGGCCGTGCCGGTGGGTTATGGTAAGTGCCGCTTTAACGCTACTGGCTGCAGAGTAAGTCAGCATTCTAACTGCTTGCCCTGCCTTTTAAAACCGGGGGTTTGAGCAAGCACTACAAAGCCCGACAGTCTCAACCCGCCAGCATGGGCTCGAGCTTGCCAGCCATGTCGAGCGCCCGTAGCTCCTCGAAACCGCCAACATGGTAATCGCCGATGTAAATTTGCGGTACGGTCCGGCGGCCGGTTTTCTCCATCATGGCGATCCTGAGTTCTGGCTGGAGATCCACGCGTATCTTCTGGATATCCGTTACGCCGCGGCTCGACAACAGCCTTTCTGCTGCAATGCAGAAAGGGCAGCTGGCAGTGCTGTACATGAGAACTTGTGCCATGACTTATTTCACTACCGGTAATTTGGCTTGCTGCCAGGCATTGAGTCCGCCCTGCAAATTGTAGACTTTCGAGAAGTCGTGTTTTTTCAGGATGCCGCAAGCTTTTGCAGAACGCATGCCGGCCTGACAATTGACCAGTACAGGTTTGTCCTTGAATTTACGCAGCTCTCCTACGCGCGCTTCGAGCTGCGCCAAGGGAATGTGGCGTGCATCGGTAATATGACCGGCAGCGTATTCGGCCTCATCGCGGATATCCAATACCAGCGCATTTTCTCGATTGATGAGTAGCACGGCGTCTGCAGGCCCGACACTGGAAGAAGCGCCGGACATGCGGCTCAGCATGGGCCAGACCAGCATCAGGCCTGAAACGACGGCCAGGCCGACCAGCAACACATTCTCAAGAACAAAATCCACAATAACTTCCTGTAAGCGAAAATGCGATTCTACCAATAAATGCCCCGCCTATCAGGCTCCACCCCTGCCGACGGCCACGACAGGTCCGGGAAACCACAGACGGCGAAGATTTATTGCGCGAAACTCTCTAAAATATCAACAACCGCAAGAAACGATTTGGACTACCCAATGAATGTGACCCCTGTATTACTGCTTATTCTCGACGGCTTCGGCTACAGCGATGACATGACGGACAACGCCATTGCCCAGGCCGAAACGCCTAACTGGGACAGGCTATGGAAGAATTACCCCCACACCCTGATTAATGCGTCGGAAAGTTTCGTTGGCCTGCCGCAGGGTCAAATGGGCAATTCCGAGGTCGGGCATCTGAACATGGGCGCTGGCCGTGTAGTATTCCAGGACCTGGAACGCATCAACCGCGCCATCGCCGAGGGTACATTTTTCAGCAATCCCACACTGGTCGAGGCGGTTGGGAAAGCCAGGAACACTGACAAGGCCTTGCATATCTTCGGCCTGCTGTCAGACGGCGGCGTGCACAGCCACCAGGATCACATCCATGCCATGATCGAAATGGCGGCACGTGCCGGATTGCAAAAGATTTACGTTCATGCCTTCCTCGATGGCCGAGATACGCCGCCCAAGAGTGCCGAGAACTATATCCGGCGTCTGGAAGAAAAATGCGCTCGCCCCAGCGCTGATTCAGCGATTACGGCAAAGATCGTCACGGTTGGTGGCCGCTACTACGCCATGGACCGCGACAAACGCTGGCCGCGGGTTGAGGCCGCTTATCAGCTGATCACCGAGGGTATCAGCGAATTTACCGCGCTCAGCGCACACGACGCGCTGGCCGAAGCTTATGCCCGCGGCGAAACCGACGAATTCGTCAAGCCTACCGCGATACGCTCACCGCACGAACAGCCCATCGGCGTGGAAGATGGCGACGTTATCGTCTATATGAATTTCCGCTCGGATCGTGCGCGCCAGCTGACGCACGCTCTTCTGGAACCGGAGTTCGACGGTTTCAACCGGCGCCGTGTACCGAAACTGGGCGGCTTCTATACGCTCACGCAATATGACAAGAAGGAACTACGTGCCACACCGGTGTTCGCTCCTGAGGAACTCAGCAATTCGTTTGGCGAATATATTTCCAGCCTGGGGCTGACCCAATTGCGTATCGCGGAAACCGAGAAATACCCGCATGTCACCTTCTTCTTCAATGGCGGAGAGGAGCGTGTATTTCCGGGCGAAGATCGCATTCTCGTACCATCGCCGCAGGTCGCCACTTACGACTTGAAGCCGGAAATGAGCGCCTTCGAGGTCACGGATGAACTGGTAAACGCCATCAACAGCCGCAAATACAATGCCATCATCTGCAACTTTGCCAATGCGGATATGGTGGGCCACACAGGTGACCTGCAAGCGGCGATCAAGGCGATCGAAACTGTCGACATGTGTATCGGCCGCGCCGTCACTGCAATGCAGTCCATTGGGGGCGAAGTGATCATCACGGCTGATCATGGCAATGCCGAACTCATGCAGGACGACATCAACCAGCAGCCGCATACGCAGCACACCACCAACCTGGTGCCCTTCCTGTATATCGGCCGGCCGGCAGCGCTGGCTGAAACCGGCGCACTGTCGGACATCGCCCCCACTCTGCTCAAACTCATGGGTGTTACGCAGCCGCCCGAAATGACCGGCCATGCCCTGATCGAACTCGCGGACAGCGATACCCAATCCCGCATGAAAAGCGCCGCCCGCACCTGACAGATGCCGGCTCGCGTTCTCCTGCTCGTTGCCCTGGTAGCGACTGCGCCTAGCACCTGGGCCGCTTCCAAAGTTGAAAAGACGAAGCAGAATCTGGAAGAGCTGCACGAACGTCTGGAAACGCTGAAGAAGGAGCTGGGCAACACTGAGGAAAAGCACAATGAGGCGGCTGACGAGCTCAAGCAGAGCGAGCAGGCCATTAGCGACGCCAACCGCAAGCTGTATGAACTCAATCGCCAGCATCAGGAGCGCAGCAAGTCACTGGATAGCCTGCAGCAACAGAAAGCCGCGCTGGAATCCACCCTGCAACAACAGCAGAAGCTACTGGGCGAACAGCTTTACCAGCAATATCTCAACGGGCAGCAGAGTTATCTGCAGATTTTTCTGCAGCAGCAGGACCCCAACGCCATTGCGCGCAACCTGCAGTATTTCTCCTATATTTCGCGAGCTCGCGCCGAACTCATCAGCGACATGCGCGAAAATCTGGACAAGGTAGCGGAGCTCAACGAAGAGACTGCAGCCGAATTGCAGCAACTGGCTGACCTCAAGTCGGCGCAGGAGAAAGAGCGGCAGGAACTGCAATCGAAAAAGCAGGAAAGACGCAAGCTTTTAAGCAAGCTCTCGGCCCAGATCAAGTCCCAGCGTGGCGAGATAGACAAGCTCAAACGTGATGAAAAGCGCCTGTCCGAGCTGGTCAAGAAACTTTCACGCGTTATCCCCAAAAAAAAACCTGCGCCGAAAAAGGATCCTGACCGTCCCGTAGCCAGGAATGAAGCCCTGCCCAACAGCAATATATCGGGCAATTTCGCAGCCCTTAGAGGCAAGCTCAACCTGCCCGTGCGGGGTGACATCATCAACCGCTTCGGCGACGAACGCAAAGATACCGGGGTGACCTGGAAGGGCCTGTTCATCAGGTCGCCAGAAGGCAACGAAGTCAAGGCGGTAGCGCCTGGCACGGTGGTTTTTGCGGACTGGCTACGCGGCTTCGGCAACCTGCTGATTGTCGATCATGGCGATGATTACATGACGCTGTACGCCAATAACCAGGCTTTGCTCAAGACGGTTGGGGAAGAGGTGAAAGGTGGTGACACTGTTGCCTCCGTAGGCAACAGTGGCGGCAATGAGGAAGCGGGACTATATTTCGAGCTACGTCACCAGAGTAAACCGCTCGACCCCTTGCGCTGGAGCAGCGTGCGCTGACCTGACCTGGATCCTATAGCCAGGTTGAGAATGCCAGACACGACTTCATCAGACAGCACAGCCAGATTGGTTTTCATGTTGTTGCCGCGGCAACCAAGCATACTGAGACCATTTACTCCCCTATGAGATGCAGCAGCACCTTGCGTGTATGCGAGGCCAAGCGATGCTCATAGAGGAATATACCCTGCCATTGGCCGAGCCCGACGCGGTTGTTGAGGAACGGGATGGAAAGCGAAGTCTGCGTCAAGGCCGTCCTGACGTGGGCCGGCATATCGTCCGGACCTTCCGCAGTATGGATGAACAATGGATCGCCGTCCGGCACCAGCTTCGCGAAGAATTGTTCCATATCCACCAGTACTTCGGGATCGTAGTTCTCGTTAATCAGCAGGCTGGCGGAAGTATGCTGGATATAAAGCGTGAGCATACCCGTCGAAAAGTCACTGGCATTGGCCCAGCTCAGAACTTCCGATGTGATGTCATAAAGCCTGCGCCCGTTGGTCCGCAGGGAAATCTGATGTGTGAGTTGGCGCATAGGGCAGCATTATAACGAAGCGGTGCGCCGCTTCGTAACCGGTTGCATCACCAGCCGTAGTAATAACGGAACCGCGCGCCATACGGGTGGCGCCAATACGGGCCAGGCCCCCAGCCCCACCAAGGGTCGTAATAGTGGTACGACCGCAAGCGGTATTCACGCTCCAGTTTTTCCAGCTCCTGCTGCCGCTGTTTCTCACGCTTGTTGATTTCATCCGCCATATTTTCGCGCAATGCACTTTCATGCGTCTGGTGAATGTAGTCCAGCACCTTGGGGTCAACGCCCTGCTGAGTCAGCCGCACAATTTCCGAGGGAGTCAGGTCGTAGCGCGAATTGCTGGTCTTGATCTTTTCAATGATCTGATCGGGCGGCGTGCCCTGCTTGCTCAGGGCGATGATCTCGTCGAGCGTCACGTTGGGCACCGGCTTGGGCATGATCTGCTCCAGTTCCTCCGCCGAAATACGCTTGATCTGCGGCTCCTGCTGCTGGCTGGTAGTCGCGCAGGCCGTCAGGAAAAGTGCTGTCATCAGGATAAACAGGCGTGCGGGCATGTTCAATCTCGCATAGGTATGGGTTACTGTTGAGACCGTTTCCCGGCAGGCAAATTCCGCAGGTCTTGCAGATTATTGCTTGAGGACGGATGGCCGGGTCAGCGTTTCATCAAAAGGGTGAACCGACTGCTGGTACAGCCCCATAACCTTCTGCACGTAGTGCCGGGTCTCGCGATACGGCGGGATGCCCTTGTGCCGGTCCACCGCGTTTTCGCCCGCATTGTAGGCAGCTACCGCCAGCTGAACATCCCCGCGGAAATAAGACAGTAGCCACTGCAAATAGGCGATGCCGCCCTTGATATTCTGCGTGGCATCGAAAGCATTCCGCACATTGAAACGGTCGGCGGTCGCGGGAATCAGCTGCATGAGTCCCATCGCCGCCTTGGGCGATTCGGCCTTGATCTGGAAATTGGATTCCGCCGTGATGACCGACAATACGAGCTTGGGATCCACCCTGTACCACTCGGCCAACGTCTCCACGAGATCGACGATCCAGCGCTTGTTCGCCGGCAGTGCGGTGATATAGGCATCAATGCCGCCCGTGCCATCTCCGGCCATGGCAAACGAAGGCGTACCCTTCTCCGGCAGCACGGCTTCCATGACACAACGCGGCAATTGGGTAGTGGTGTAGTTGATGGTTTCCAGCATTTTCTGCGCTTCGAAATGGCCCTGCGAAGCCGCCACTGAAAATAGCGACGCTCCCAGCGCGCGGTCTTTTGGCACACCGCGACCGAAGGCATACAGCATGCCCAGTCGATACTGCGCTTCGGCGCTGCCCAGCCGCGAAGCTTCGCAATACAGGCCGGCAGCCTTCCACTCGCCCTGCCAATCCTGCTGGCTGCGCTCGGATGCCACCGCTTTTTCAAGCAACTCACGGATCTGCTGCGGCTCATTGGCGAATGCCGCAGTCTCGTCCTCGGTAAGGACGATGGGGACGGCAGCGGCGGCAATGGAAACTTGCCCCATCGAGAACGAGAGAGCCAGCAGTGTGCAACAAATGGCGTGAAGCAGTGTAGGCATGCGGCCCTTTATTATTGTGGGCGTGTTTCTGCGCGGCTTACCGTCAGGCTGCGGACCTCAGGCCTTGCTGAACACCATGCGGCCGCCTTTGTGATCCACCCGTATTGTATCCTTGGGGGCAAATGTGCCGGTAAGGATTTCACGTGCCAGCGGGTTCTCGATCTCGGACTGGATGGCACGTTTTAAGGGACGCGCACCATAGACCGGATCGAAACCCGCATTGGCAATCTCGGCCAGTGCCGCGTCAGTCACCTCCAGCTGCATGTCCATCGCAGCCAGCCGCTTCTCCAGACTCCCCATCTGGATATGGGCGATGGACTTCACATGCGCTTCGCCCAATGCGTGGAACACAACCACCTCATCAATGCGGTTGACGAATTCCGGCCTGAAGTTGGCCTTGACCTCGCCCATGACGGCCAGCTTGATGACTTGGTAATCATCGCCCGCCATAGTCTGAATCATCTGCGAACCCAGGTTGGAGGTCATGATGATGACCGTATTCTTGAAGTCCACGGTACGCCCCTGGCCATCGGTCAGACGGCCATCATCGAGCACCTGCAGCAGCACGTTGAAGACATCCGGATGCGCCTTCTCGATTTCGTCAAGCAGGATGACGCTGTATGGCTTGCGTCGCACAGCCTCGGTCAGCGCACCGCCCTCTTCGTAACCCACATAGCCCGGCGGCGCACCTATCATGCGCGCGACCGAGTGCTTTTCCATGTATTCGCTCATGTCGATGCGGATCAAATGATCTTCTGAATCGAACAGGAAGCCAGCCAATGCCTTGGTCAGCTCCGTCTTGCCGACGCCGGTCGGCCCCAGAAACAAGAAGGAACCGTAAGGACGGTTGGGATCGGATAGACCAGAACGCGAACGGCGGATCGCGTCCGACACCAGCCGCACGGCCTCGTCCTGACCTACTACGCGCTCATGCAGCTTGTCTTCCATGTGCAGTAGCTTGTCGCGCTCGCCTTCCATCATTTTGGAAACAGGGATACCCGTCGCACGTGAGACAACTTCGGCGATTTCCTCGGCCCCCACTTGCGTACGCAGCAGTCTGGGCTTGGTCTCTGTGCCGGCGGCTGCTTCGGCATGCGTCAGCTGGTCTTCCAGCTGCGGCAGCTTGCCGTACTGGATCTCGGCAAGCTTGTCGTACTGGCCCTGGCGCTGCAGTTCGGCCATCTGCGCTTTAAGTCGATCGATCTCTTCCTTGATATGCGCAGAGCCCTGCACCTGTGCCTTTTCCGCTTTCCAGATTTCTTCCAGGTCGTTGTACTCTTTTTCCAGACGACCGATTTCTTCCTCAAGCAGCGCCAGGCGTTTCTGCGAAGCCTCGTCCTTTTCCTTGCGCACGGCCTCGCGCTCGATCTTGAGCTGGATCAGGCGGCGGTCGAGCTTGTCAAGCTCTTCCGGTTTGGAATCGATCTCCATCTTGATGCGCGACGCGGCTTCGTCAATCAGGTCAATCGCCTTGTCGGGCAGGAAGCGGTCAGTGATGTAACGATGGGACAATTCGGCTGCAGCGACAATCGCCGGATCGGTGATGTCCACACCGTGATGCAGCTCATACTTCTCCTGCAATCCACGCAGGATAGCGATGGTGGATTCGACCGAAGGCTCATCCACCAGCACCTTCTGGAAGCGGCGTTCCAGCGCTGCATCCTTCTCGATATATTTACGGTATTCATCCAGCGTGGTGGCGCCTACGCAGTGCAGTTCGCCGCGCGCCAGCGCAGGCTTGAGCATGTTGCCTGCATCCATGGCGCCCTCGGCCTTGCCGGCGCCGACCATGGTATGGATTTCATCAATGAAAACGATGTTCTGGCCTTCATCCTGTGCCAGCTCCTTGAGCACTGCCTTGAGCCGCTCCTCGAATTCGCCACGATACTTGGCGCCGGCCAGCAATGCCGCCATATCCAGCGACAGCACCTTCTTGCCCTTGAGCGTTTCCGGCACTTCGCCATTGACGATGCGTTGTGCCAGACCTTCGACAATAGCCGTCTTGCCGACGCCGGGTTCACCGATCAGCACGGGGTTGTTCTTGGTGCGGCGCTGTAATACCTGAATGGTGCGGCGGATTTCGTCGTCACGCCCGATGACCGGGTCGAGCTTGCCCATGCGCGCACGCTCGGTCAGGTCCATGGTGTATTTCTTGAGTGCCTCGCGGCTGCCTTCCGCCTCCTGGCTGTCCACATGACTGCCGCCGCGCACGGCCTGAATGGCCTGTTCCAGCGCAGGCTTGGCCAGCCCGGATTCCTTCAGAGCGCGACCAGTCGCACCCTTGTCGTCGGCCAATGCCAGCAGGAACATTTCGCTGGCGATATAGGCGTCGCCGCTCTTCTGTGCATTCTTGTCCGTGACGTTGAGCAGGTTGTTGAGATCGCGTGAGATGCTGACCTCGCCTGCATTGGCTTCAATCTTGGGCAGGTTATTGATGGATTGCTGCAGCTCAGTCTTGAGGCGAGTGAGATTCACGCCAGCATGGGCCAGCAGCGATGATGTACTGCCGTCTTCCTGGCCTAGCAGGGCTGTCAGCAGGTGCTGCGGCTCGATATTCGGGTTGTCATTACCCACGGCAATGCTTTGCGCATCAGCCAGCGCCTGCTGAAATTTGGTGGTCAGTTTGTCAAATCGCATGGTGCCTCCAATACTCAAGTTACCTTCAATATGGGGCGGCTACTGCATTTTTCAATTGTCAGGATGGATCTGCTGCGGCGCTGCCCAACTCCGGCCTTCGTCATGCGACACAGCCTGGTAGGCTTCCGTCCGACCGCCATGCCGCTCATGCCACCGCAATAGCAGTTCTGATCCATTAATCTCCAATCGGACCTCACTGGCGCTGGCGGCACTCAGGCGTTTGGGCGGAGATGACACCCAGGCTTGGCCATCCATGCGCGCATAGCGTACGCCTTCTTCGCCGGCCCAGGCCAGATGCCCACCCCACTGATCGTCACTACCGCCAGGAGCGATAGCGAGCGACCGATAGAGACAGCCTTCCGTTTTGCTGCCTTCAAAGGTGACGCGCCTGACCTCCATGTCGCTGCCATTCTGTGGCATCAGAACGAGATCGGAGCTGCCGTCCGGGAATCTGTACTGACTGAACTCGATGATGCCATTGGCGCCCTTGGCTTCTGCGCTGGGACAATTCCCATTTCCATCGGCAGCGGCGGTTGCAGGGTCAACGAATGACAAAACTACCAGGCATTTCAAGATGCCTCCCCAATTACCGTATCGTCTGATTTGCATACAATAGCCTTCGATGATTGCGTAATGACTAGACTTTTTAGTTACATTCATTCAATAGGCAGTCAACGCCTTGAGAAAAGTATGATGCCCATCAATGCCGCCGCGATGTTGCCGAATGCAAACAACATTACCAAAACATCACGGAAGTCTTTATTGATTTCGTCATAATTCCATTTATGTAGATAGGCAAAGCTGAAGCCCTCGAGCGCATCGATGTCTTCAACTTGGGAAGCTAAAGCCCCTGTTGCAGGCTCAATGTAATAGCGTGGATTGCCATTTGCCTTGAACTGCACCTTGACCACGGGCAAACGCTTGAAAATAAATCCGTATTCATCCCCAAACCGCGTGACCAGCTCGGTTCTGACAATATCCTTTACCGGTAGATTTGAGTAGCTTGCTGCCTGCGCTTGAGCCAATTGGAGGATACTTTCCTCCTTCATCACACCCACCATTCGGTCTGCAGCTACCAGCTTCACTGCAGACTCGCCGGGCTCTTCAGTGGCAGGGCTGTGGCCGTGATGATCATGTTCTTGTGCCAGCACAGCTACTTGGGCTCTTGGCAAAGCTGCCTGACCGGTATGCAATAGCCACATAGGCTTGCCTTGACTGCTTAGCAGATCCAGTTTGGCCACAGGGCGGGAAACAATCTGCTTCCAGACTTCCTCCGATAATTGGTTGGTTAGTACTGTCTCCGGTGCAAGCGGGGGTATCGCTTCGCGGGATTGCTGAAAACTCATGATGAGGTGGAATGCGCCGCTTGATGCAAACATCAGTGTTGTCAGTGCAATGACCAGGCCTAGCCTGCGGTGCCAGCGCCTGACCGGATTATTTGCCAGACGTTGGGCTACATTGCGCCGGCGGCTGAAAAACAGGTACAAACCCGAGCCGGCAGAAAATAGTGCCATGCTGAGCACCAACGCCATCACGCTGATTTGCAGAATGGGCATCTGGTCTGCAAATGCCCAGTTGTGGCCCCAGGTAAATAATTTTGTCAGCTTGTAGCGAGTATCGTCCACTAGAGTACTCAATCGCGACTGGTCAGTATCAATAAATGCGCGCAGGTGACTATCGCCGGAGAACTCGACTCGCCATACCGGCAGCAAACGATTGACCGCGTGATAGTCGTCGTCAAAGCTGTTGATCAAGCGGCTGTTGGTGATGTTGTTCTGGGGCAAACCTGTGTAATGACTTGCCAGCATCTCTGCATAAAGCCGGTCGCCATTTGGTAACACTTTGCCTGATTGCGCCGAAAAATAACGGGCAGGAAGATTGAGATTGGTGCTAACCCGATAATAGGGTTGATCACCAATACTCACCAATCCAATACGCTGAACTTGCTGGATACCCTGGTCAGCCAAAACCTTCTTGATGCTTACAGCCTGATCTAAGTCCACCATCTGACCCGGCGGTGTGAATGCCGCCGGTTTGGGTTGCAAACGGCTCATGATGGGGTGCGAGAAACCCGAAACACCCCACATCAGGATGCCTACACAAGTAATCAAGCCTAGCCGTCTATGCCAGGCCATCCAGTGGGAACGCATAGCGTTGGGGTGAAATCTCGATAGCAGATTCATTAGATACCATCCTTAGAACTGGTAGCGGGCACCGACATAAAATGCGCGCGGCGCGCCAGGAAACAACACGGCATCGTCTGGGCCAGCACGGTCTTTCACGACAACCGCGGCGACATGCTCCCTGTCAGCCAGATTGCGAGCTTCTACATATACACTCCAGTGGCCTGTGCTGTACTCGGCACGCGCGCCCAACAGTGCGTAAGACCCAACACGCTGGGTATTGGCAAAATCGATATACCGCGGTCCAACGAAGTCGAAGGTAGGGCCGATTCGGAAGCCGGATGTATTGGCATACATGAGCTCGCCACGGGCAAACCACCGTGGAGCCGAGGGCAAACGGTTGTTACCGTATACCGGATCGGAATCGAACGAGAACGCATTGAATGTCGCGTTGATCAGCGGCTCTATACGATGCCCGCCGCCCAAGGCAAAGCTAGCGCCCACCAGCGCTTCAATACCCGCGTGAGTAGTCTTGTCGATATTGGCTGAAAGACTGGTGCCGGGAGCAAGAGGATCATCCACGGACAGGATTTCATCACGCAGCGCTGTGTAATAAGCTGTGACGTCCCAGTTCCAGTGCGCCTGATTATAATGAGTAGTGCCGCGCAAGCCGGTTTCCACTACTGTGCCGTGCATCGCATCCAGCGGATTATTGCCGCCATTGATATCATCTGTCAGTTCAAAAGTGGTGGGCGGTTCGTAGACACGGCTGATGTTGGAATACCACTCGACACCGTCCCGCACATTGAATATCAGGCCTACGCGCGGATTGAACGCGTTATAGTCACCGGAGAAGCCCCCAGCATCGCGATTCGCCGACACATACTGCGTGCCGTAAACCAATGTCCAATCGGTTGCGAATTTCCAGCGGTCCAGCGCAAACAGCTCGAGGCTGCTGGCATCGTCATCTGTTTTGAACATTAGTGCGCCGCGTTTTCCTCCAATATTCTGAAAGTTGCCGCCGGTAACCTTGGAGAAGCCATAGTTGGCGCCGAATACAAGCCCGTGCGTACCGACATCCCGCCGATATCGCAACATGGCACCAGAGTCCCGGTGATTGGTGTCAATCAGCAAGCTGAAGAATGGCGTACTGACGATGGGGTGATAGAGAGATTGCTCTTCGTGTGATGCACCGAATTCCAGTGTGCCGCCGGCTACATTGTTCACGGTGGTCTTGAAGGCCAAGCGCCAGGATTCAACATCCTTGCTGTGGTTGCCGCTGATGGCATCAGCGCGCGCTTGCCACGGGTCCGCCTTGTACTGCGCGCGCGTCAGCTCTCTCGGCAGCTCCGCGTAAAAGTCGACGTACGAAGCATAGATGCGGGTAGACACATCTTCATTGATTTGCACGCCCACATTGGCATATAGACTCTTGCGATCCTGCTCACTGTGATCGCGGAAGCCATCACGTTGCATCGTTTCGACCGAAACCAGACCATCCAACGCACCAGAAACGCCACCCGCTGTAGCGCGTGCGGTCCGCTCGCCAAAACTGCCTGTCGAGAGCGATGCACTCATGGGCGACGTTGTGCGTGCAGTCGGCGTGATGAAATCTATGGCTCCACCGAGAGTGCTCGCACCGTAGGCCAGTGCATTGGCGCCGTGTGCAACAACCACGTAGCGCGCGTTCAGAGAGTCTATCGCACGGTTGTGATTGTTGCCGTCGGCCGCGGTCACCGGCAAGCCGTCCTGTAGAAACTTCACACCGTTCTTGTCGTAGTCGGTGGCATCGAGGTTAGAGCCTCGGCTAGAGTAGAACACATCGTCGTTGCCGTTATAACTTGCCGCCCATACCCCCGGTACGTAACGTAGCGTATCGGCTAACTGCGTCACACTGCGCAGTTGCAGCGTTTCACCATCGATCGTGGTCACTGCACCGGGCGTTACGGAACGTTCCGCCTCGATTTCATCCGCTAGAACCTCTGCGGGGTTTAATCGCTTCTCTGTCACGCTGATTTCATCCAGTTGAATATGCTCTGCACTAACAACCTGTGCAAAACTTATTGCGGCCAACCCGACTAAGGCTGACAACTGTTTAACTTCTGAATTGAATATTCGGTTTTTCATAACCAGCATCCTTCTAAATCGCTTTGAATGGCTTCCAAAATACCCTCTATGCCCTAACTTCATGGGGCGAAGCCTTAAAAATCATGGGTACGCTGCTGCAGGAATACCTTGCTAACTCAGATGTATTTGGAGATGCGGCGCATTGTGAGCAAATCTGTGATGAATAGCATGGAGATAGCCAAGTCCATGTCAGCTGTAAAGGCCAGATGAGCAATCGCTCCATTTTCATTTTCCAAAAATTCATTGAATTAGATTCTGATTGCTCTAGCTGTCAGACGATGTCGCCTGGAATGCAAAGAGAATCAGTCCGATAAATCGGAACAGCTTCCTCACCGTGTAGATGAGGTTACCTTGGTACTGATGAATTAGTGGTGAGGAGGCGCTTGCGCGGGTGGGATTAAATATTGGGGTCCAACATATACTGCAACATGCTGAATAGCTTCAGCCTTGGCTTGAGCTTCCAGCTTGATGACAAACCAAGCTGGATTAGTCAAATCTGCATAGAATGCGGGATTTCCACAAAATGGGCATTGATCCTGATGCTTATGGATATCGCTTTGTGGATAAATTGGCTTTTCTGTATCAAACGAATCAGACTTTTTATCTGAAACAGTGCTCACATCCACCATGATTTGTTTCACGGTGAATTTGTTGCCATCGCTCGAACATATGAACTGAGTAAAACTGGAATTACTTCCTGCTGCCAAGGCATGTGAAATGCTGGGAGCCAGCGAAGCAAATATCAGCGCAAATAAAGCAACTTTGCTTAATATTCTCTGAAATTTCTGATTCAACATGCACGCATTCTAGCCGAAAAAGCTGCGCTAAATGGAAATTAGAAACGGCAGGCAAGTCCGGCTGGCGGTGTAACCATCCCTTGGATGACCACCATCGCTTGGAAATCACGGATGTACGCCTCATCAGCAGACCCGATGAAGAATATCTCTCGTAAATCGCCCGCCCGTAGCGAGAAAAGACCTGATCTCTAGTGTGGCAGTGAGTTGTTGTCGTGCCCGGCGTAGTACTGCATCTTGTGGCCATTGACCAGCCAGTTGGTGATCTCCTCGGCGGGTCGGGCGTGGGAATATAAAAAACCCTGCATGGCATCGCATTTACGGCCGCACAGGAATTCGGCCTGACCTGCAGTTTCGACCCCTTCGGCGATCACCTCCAGGTTCAGCGCGGAAGCGACTTTGACCAGCGACTCCACAAGCGTGCAGCTCAATTCGCTTTGCGGCAAATCACGCAGGAAAACCTGATCCAGTTTCACCTTGTTGATTGGAAGCTTTCTGAGGCAGCTGAGCGCCGTATACCCCTGACCGAAATCGTCCAGCACCAGCGCAATGCCGCGCTGGCGCAGCGCCTCCATATTCTGTATCCCGCCGGAGCTCATTTCCAGCGCCTGCTGTTCGGTAAGCTCTATCTCCAGGTCTGACGCCTCCAGACCGGTTTCCAACAGAATGCCTTCTATAGCCTCGATAATGCGCGGGTTCATCAAGTCACGCATGCACACATTCACGCTAACCTTCAGGGAGTCAAAACCCATGTCCTGCCACCGCCGCAACTGCAGGCATGCCTCACGCAATACCCAGATGCTGATATCGGGCATGACGCCAGATTCCACCGCAAGCTGGATCACCTCCTCCAGCGGCTGACTGCTCAGCGTGGGATTCTTGAATCTCAGCAACGCTTCCATGGCGGTAGGCTGGCCGGTCACGCAGTTCACCTGCGGCTGAAACTCGAGCCGGAAACCCTTTTGGTGCTGAGCCTCCCGAAGCAGTGCAAGATGCTGGTTCTTGCGATGCACTGCAGCATCCAGGCCTTTGGTGAAATAGTGATAGCCGCCGCGGCTTTCACGCTTGGCGCGATATAGCGCGAGATCGGAGCGCTTCATGAGCTGCACAGGCTCTTCCGCGTCATCGGGACAGATTGCAATGCCGATACTGCAGCTGATCAGTATCTCGTGGCCGTCGATATAGTAGGGTCTGGAGATGGTTTCGATCAGCTTGCTGGCGAGTTCGCCGCCAGCATCAGGGGATGTCATGTTGGGCTGCAGCACAATGAATTCATCGCCGCCCAGCCGGGCGATGACGTCTGTGTCGCGCACGGCCTGCCGCATGCGCTGAGCCACATGTTTGAGCAGCACATCGCCCGCCTCATGGCCCATGGTGTCATTAATCTCTTTGAAGCGATCCAGATCGATGGATTGCATGATGAGCAGTTGCCCGCTGCGGCGCGCCATAGCGGTCAATTCCTTGAGCCGCAAGTCGAAGGCGAAACGGTTCACCAGGCCGGTCAACGCATCAAAATTGATAAGCTTGTGCAGGTCGGCTTCGGCGATTTTCCGATCAGTGATATCGCGCAGAATCTTCACAAATCCAACGTGTGTATCCCGCTCATCGAAAATCGGCGTCATCACGCCATCTGCCCAGAAACGGGTGCCGTCCTTGCGCAGATGCCAGCGGTAGTCGGCAGCGCGACCGGCAGTCAATGCAGTGATGAATTCCTTTGAGGGGACGTGGGCTTCGCGGTCTTCAGGTGTGAACATTTCCAGAGCGACGTGGCCGATCATTTCTTCAGCCTTGAAACCCATAATGTGTTCAGCCCCGGTATTCCAGGTTGTAACATTGCCGCGCTTGTCGAAGGTGATGATGCCGAAATCAACGGCGCTCTTGTAGATGCTGTTCAGCAGAGATCGGGGGTCTATGTGAGAGGCCATGAATTCCAGTTTCTCTGCCTGATTGAAATGCGTAGGGAATAGGTCGCACTATGCTAAGGCACATCAGTAAAAAAGAAAGCCGGATAACGCACAAACGTGCGCTGGCGAGGCGAAACTAGCGGACAGGTTTCCTGAAACTGTCCATCAACAGCAGAACCACACCGCCGCTGATAGCTGAATCAGCCACATTAAAGGCGGGCCAGTAAAAATCGCGCTGATGGTGCAGGAAAATGAAATCCACGACATAACCGAGCGTGACGCGGTCATACAGATTACCCAGGGCACCACCAAGCACGAGACTCAAGCCCAGCGAGAACAACTTGCGTTCCGGATGCTTGCGCAGCAGATGGATGATAATGGCCGAAGCGGCAATCGCAATCGCACTGAACATGAAGCGTTGCCATCCGCCGGCGCCGGCCAGAAAACTGAAAGCCGCGCCTTCGTTATGGAACAGCACCAGGTCGAAGAATGAAGTCACTGGCACGTGTTCGCCATAGGCGATGTGTGTTTGTATCCAGTGCTTGGTCCACAGATCAAGCATAAGCACGATGGCGCTCAGCCCCAGCCATTTATGCATGATGGCGCGGCTCCCCGTTGCCAAATAAATTGCTTACGCAGCGGCCGCAGATGATTGGATGCTGCGCATCAATGCCCACATCAGCACGGTAATGCCAGCAGCGGTCACACTTCACATGTGGGCTCGGCGTGACCTCGATGCGCGTTTCGCCGGAGCCGCTATGCAGCGTGGCACGCGAAACAATGAGCACAAAACGCAGGTCATCCTTGAGGCGGGAAAGCGCTGCATGTGTTGCGCCCTCAGCGTAAATATCGATTTCGGATTGCAGCGAAGAGCCGACAAGACTTTGCTCGCGCTTTTCCTCAATGCGCTTGTTTACCAGGGAGCGTACTTCCACGATGGTTTGCCAGTCGGCAATATCCTGCTCACTGAGCCCATGTGCCGGCAATTCATACCACTGCTCTTCGAACACGCTGGTTTCTTCTCCCAGCTTGAGCGTCTGCCAGATTTCATTGGCAGTAAAGCTGAGTATGGGCGCCATCAAACGCATCAGTGCATGCGTGATGTGGTGCAGTGCATTCTGTGCGGCGCGGCGGGCATGTGAATTTTCGCCAGCGGTATAGAGCCGGTCCTTGAGGATATCAAGATAGAAACCACCCAGCTCTTCCGAACAGAAACCCACAAACTTCTGCACCGCCAGATGGAATTCATAGCGTTCGTAGTCAGCCAGGATGCCTGCCTGCAGTTTTTGCGTCAGCGCTAGTGCATAGCGGTCAATTTCCAGCCACTGATCCACCGGCAAGCCATGCTGGTCATGGTCGAAGTCAGCCAGATTCGCCAGCAGGAAGCGAAGCGTATTGCGGATGCGGCGATAGCCTTCAGCCACGCGCTTGAGGATTTCATCGGAGATGGTCAGCTCGCCCGAATAATCGGTGGAAGCCGTCCACAGGCGCAGAATGTCAGCGCCGTAGGTATCCATGACCTTTTGCGGCGCGATGACGTTGCCGCGCGATTTACTCATTTTGTGTCCGGCGCCGTCCACCACGAAGCCGTGGGTCAGCAGCGCGTCGTACGGCGCGCGTCCATCGATCGCACAAGCCGTCAGCAGCGAACTCTGGAACCAGCCGCGATGCTGGTCGGAGCCTTCAAGATAGAGATCAGCAGGGAACTGCAGGTCTTCACGGCGCTTGAGCACCGCCGCATGCGTGGCACCGGAATCGAACCATACATCAAGGGTGTCCGTTGCCTTCTTGTATTGATTGGCATCTGCCGGTGCATGTGCCTGCAGGAAAGCATCGCCATCCAGCGAAAACCATGCTTCCACGCCTTGCTGTTCGACGAGCTGTGCCACGGTTTCCAGCAGTTCCAGCGTCTGCGGATGCGGCTCGCCGGTTTCCTTGTGCACAAAGAACGGCATGGGCACGCCCCAGTTGCGCTGCCGTGAGATACACCAGTCGGGGCGGTTCCTGATCATGGCTTCAAGTCGTGCGCGGCCCCAGCTCGGGAAAAACGCAGTGTCATCCACCGCCTTGTTGGCATGCTCGCGCAGCGTCCTGCTGTCTGTGCCCCGCTGATTCATACCAATGAACCACTGATGGGTCGCGCGGAAAATCACCGGTGTGCGATGACGCCAGCAGTGCGGATAGCTGTGGTTGAGTCGCGCTGACGCCATCAGGACCCCATTGGCTTCCAGGGTTTCGATCACCTTCTTGTTAGCGTCCCAGATGCTCATGCCGGCAAACAACGGTACCTTTGAATAAAACTTGCCGTCATCGCCCACCGGATTATCCACCGGCAGGTTGTAGCGCATGCCAACGGCATAGTCCTCCAGACCGTGCGCCGGCGCGGTGTGCACCAGGCCGGTACCGGCATCTGTCGTCACGTGGTCGCCCAGGATGATGGGCACCTGACGCTCGTAGAAGGGATGCTGCAGTGCGAGCATTTCAAGCTGTGCACCGGCGGTGGTCGCCAACGTTCTGCCTTCGAGTCCATAACGCTGCAGGGTTGCTGCAGCCAGTTCGTGTGCCAGAATCAGCAGGCCTTTGCCAGTTTCGATCAGGTCATATGCGAATTCCGGATGCACTGTCACAGCCTGGTTCGCGGGTAGGGTCCAGGGCGTCGTGGTCCAGATCACTGCATACACATCGCCTTTTAAGGCAATACCTGCCTCCTGTGTACCGAAAGCTTGTGCCAGTTCAATCGGATCAACCACTTTGAAACCAACATCAATCGCTGGCGAGTTTCTGTCCTCGTACTCAACTTCCGCCTCAGCCAGAGCCGAGCCACAATCCACGCACCAATGCACGGGCTTGCTGCCCTGATACACATAGCCATGCTGATAGATTTCTCCAAGTGCACGCATGATGTCGGCCTCGGTCTTGAAATCCATGGTCAGGTAGGGATGATCCCAATCACCGAAAACACCAAGACGGATGAAATCTTTCTTCTGGCGTTCGATCTGCTCTGCAGCGTAGGCGCGGCACAGTTCACGGAATTGGGCCGGCGGAATGTTTTTACCGTGCTGTTTTTCCACCTGCAGCTCGATGGGCAGGCCGTGGCAATCCCAGCCCGGCACATAAGGCACGTCAAAGCCGGACATGGTCTTGGATTTGACGATGATGTCCTTGAGAATTTTGTTGACTGCGTGGCCGATGTGGATGTCGCCATTGGCGTATGGCGGGCCGTCATGCAGGATGAATTTTGGCTTGCCGGCGCGCGATTTGCGGATGCGCTCATAAAGCTTTTTCTGCTGCCACTGGGCTACCCACGCCGGCTCGCGTTTGGCGAGATCACCGCGCATGGGAAATGCTGTTTCCGGTAGGTTGAGCTTGTACTTGGTATCTTTGTCGTCAGTCATCGGCTTATGCTTGGCCCTTGAAGTAATTGCGGGCCTTCTCTTCGTCGGCAATCATCCATTGCCTCAGCGTTTCAGGATCGGGAAATTTCATCTCGTCCCGGATTTTGTGCAGGAAATGCACACGCACATGCGCGCCGTAAATCTGCCTGTCGAAATCGAACACATGGACTTCAAGCACCGGCTGACCATCCTGCTTCATCGTCGGTCGGATGCCGAAGCTCGCCACCCCTGGCAAATGCGTTTCGGCCACGCCCTCCAATTTTACCGCATAGATGCCGAATTGCAGCGGTCGTTGTACGGGCAGGCTGATGTTGGCCGTGGGATATCCCAGCGTACGCCCCACCTTGTCGCCATGCACCACCCTGCCGCTGATGCTGTAGGGTCGGCCCAGCAGTTCACGGGCGCGTTCCAGGTTGCCTCCGGCCAAAGCCTCGCGCACGACCGTGCTGGAAATGCGAACGCCTTGTAGGTGTACATGCGACAGGCTGAAGCATTCGAAACCATTGGCGCGGAAATCGGCAATCGAACCGGTACGCCCGGCACCGAATTGGAAATCCTCACCGACCATGATGACTTCCACATGCAGCGAGTCACGCAGTATCTCCTGCATGAAATCTTCTGCACTCACTTGCGCAAAGCGCGCATTGAATTTGCATACATACACCTGCTGCACGCCGGCGGCTGCAAACAGCTCGAGTTTTTCGCGCATGGTGGTGATACGCGGCTGCACATACGATGGGCGGAAAAATTCCAGCGGATGCGGCTCGAAGGTCATGACTGCCGGAATCAGGTTCCGAGCGCGTGCGGTCGCCACCAGTCCATATAGCAGCGCATGGTGTCCAAGATGGATGCCGTCGAATTTGCCGATTGCCAGCGCCAGCGGCGAATCGTCCATTCTATGAAAGTGGCGAAAAACCTGCATGATTTACAGTGAAACGCGCCGCATAAAATCCTTGATACGAATGCCCAGCAGCCACAGCACGCCAAAGTAGGTAGCGGCTCCAAGTATGACCAGACCAGCGAGATGAGCAAGCTTCCGTTCGACTACATAGTTGAGCCAGATGGCGCTCTCACCCATGGCAAAATACAAGGCCGCAGCCATGGCCAACACGGCCAGCGCCAGTTTCCCCATGAAAAGGAGCCAGCCGGGCTGCGGCTTATACACGTTAGCCTTGCGCAAATGATAGTAAAGCAGACCCGCGTTGATGCAGGCGCCCAGACCGATAGCCAGGGCGAGGCCCGCGTGTTTGAGCGATCCGACGAAAGCCAGATTCATGAGCTGGGTGGCCACAAGGGTAAACAGCGCAATCTTGACCGGCGTCTTGACGTTCTGGCGTGAGTAAAACCCCGGTGCCAGCACCTTGACCAGGATCAAGCCAAGCAAGCCCAAGCTATAGGCCATGAGTGCCTGCCGCGTCATCAGGACATCCGTCTCGGTGAATGCACCGTAGTGGAAAAGACTGGCCACTAGCGGCACAGACAGCACTGCCAGCGCCACCGCTGCCGGGATCGCCAGCAGAAATGTCAGGCGCAAACCCCAATCCAGAAGCTGGGAATATTCCTGATCGGCCTTGTCCGTAAACGATTTTGACAGGCTGGGCAACAGAATGGTCCCCAACGCGACACCCAGAATGCCTGTCGGGAATTCCATGAGGCGATCGGCGTAATAAAGCCAGGAAACACTACCGGTTACCAGGAATGACGCGAAGATGGTATTGATCAGCAAAGATATCTGCGCAATCGACACACCGAACACTGCAGGCCCCATGAGCTTGAGAATGCGCCATACGCCTTCATCGCCAAAATTGAAGCGAAACCGGGGAATCAGCCCGATCTTCCGCAGGAAAGGCAGTTGAAACAGCAGCTGCAGCACGCCGCCGAAAAACACGGCCCAGGCCAATGCCATGACTGGCGGATCGAAATAAGGTGCAACAAACAGCGCGGCCACAATGAACGACACATTGAGCAACACGGGCGTTAGCGCCGGTATCGAGAATCGACCGAAGGTATTGAGCACGCCGCCAGCCAGGGACACCAGCGAGATGAAAAGAATATAAGGGAAGGTGATGCGCAACAGGTCTATGGTCAGGGCAAACTTCTCGGGCTCGTCTATAAAACCCGGGGCACTGATATATACGATAGCCGGTGCAGCCAGCATGCCGAGAATGGCAACCACAATCAGCACCAGCCCCAGCAGCGAAGTTACGGTATTGACCAGGGTATGCGTAGCCTCCTGCCCGCGCTGATTCTTGTATTCTGCCAGTATGGGTACGAAGGCCTGGGAAAAGGCACCCTCGGCAAACAGGCGGCGCAGCAGGTTGGGTATCTTGAATGCGACAAAAAAAGCGTCGGTCGCAGCGCCGGCGCCGAACACGCGTGCGATCAACGCATCCCGGATGAACCCTAATACCCGCGACAGGAACGTCATGCTTCCGACGGTGGCCAAGGATTTCAGGAGATTCATGCAGGATTTATCATGTAGAGGTCTGCGCGATTCTAGCATGCAAGGCGGGCGAGGCTCATCAACGGAATGGACAAAGCCTTGCATTCGCAATCAAAAATAGCTACTATGCTCGGCTTTCGTAATTCGATATCTGATTCAGGAATATTCATGGCAAATACTGCACAGGCTAGAAAACGCGCTCGCCAGGCAATCAAGCAACGCGCCCATAACGCAAGCTTGCGTTCCACTCTGCGTACCGCGATCAAGAAGATCCTCAAGGCAGTGGACGGCGGCGACAAGGCTGCTGCACAAAGCACTTTCAATGAGAACATCAGCGTGATTGACCGTATTGCCGACAAGAGAATCATCCACAAGAACAAGGCCGCTCGTCACAAGAGCCGCCTGAGTGCCGCCATCAAGGCGATGCAGTAAAGATCATCTCCATCATAAAAAAAGCCGAACGCATGTTCGGCTTTTTTATTGCCTGACCACTTTATTACCAAGCGCCTTACCAGGTCAGGCTGCCTATTCCCAGATCGCTGCGGCCCTGCATGGCCAGCGCAACCACAGTCTCAATATCCTTGCCCAGCACAGTAAAATGGCCCATCTTGCGGCCGGGTCGCGCTTCATGCTTGCCGTACAGGTGCAGCTTGGTCTGCGGACATGCAAACACTTTTTCCCAGGCAGGCTCGCCCTTGCCCCACACATCCCCCAGGATATTCACCATCACCGCATAGCTGTGCATGCGGGCATCGCCCAGCGGCAGGCCGGCGAGAATGCGCACCTGCTGTTCAAACTGGCTGGTGGCGCAGGCGTCTATCGTATAGTGGCCGGAATTATGCGGGCGCGGCGCTATTTCATTCACCAGCAGCTTTCCGTCACTGACAAAAAACTCCACCGCCAGCACGCCGACATAATCAAGCTGCTCGGCGACATGCATGGCAAGCTGATGTGCTTCCTCGTGCAAGAGCGCCGGCGCGCGCGCGGGGGCGATACTGATGTCGAGAATGCCGTTCAGATGGCTGTTTTCCGCCGTAGGGAATGCGGCAATATTGCCCTCGGCGTCACGACCCAGAATCACCGAGACTTCATAATCCAGCGTCAGCATCTGCTCCAGCACACACACCTCACGGCCCAGCTTTTCAAATGCGGCCTTCGCTTCGGCTGGGTCAGCCACGCGCACCTGGCCTTTGCCGTCATAGCCGAACCTCGCCACCTTGAGAATGCCCGGATATACCCCCTGCTCCGGGATATCGGTTTCGCTGCGGACGACGACGAATGGCGCGACCGGCAAACCCGCTTCGCGGATGAAATTCTTCTCCATCACGCGGTTTTGGGCGATTGCAACGGCCTGTGGGCTTGGGCGCACGATGCGCGTTTTCGCCAAGTAATCCATGGTTTCAGCCGGCACATTCTCGAATTCAGTCGTCACCGCTTGGCAGGTTTTGATCAGTTGCTGCAATGCCTTGATATCGTCATACGCGGCGCATAGGTGCACATCGGCAATCCTGCCGGCAGGACTGTTCTTGTCCGGATCCAGAACCGTGACCCTGTAGCCCATTTCGTGGGCAGCAATAACAAAAAACCGGCCAAGCTGGCCGCCACCGAGCATGCCCAGCATGGCTGGTGGAAGAATGATTGAAGAATCGGCTTGATGACTCAACGTTGCTCCAAAATGATACTGATCTTTAAAACTGATCTTAGGGCTGATCGGGAAGCTGCATGGCAAGCACCTTGCCGGCTTGCGCTTCTCGGAATTCTGCAAGCTTGGCGGCAAGGCCGCTGTCCTGCGTGGCGAGGATAGATACGGCGAACAGGCCAGCATTGGCCGCACCCGCCTCACCGATAGCAAAAGTTGCGACCGGGATACCCTTGGGCATCTGCACGATGGACAAAAGGGAGTCCTGACCCTGCAGATGTTTCGACGGTACGGGCACGCCCAACACCGGCAAGGTTGTCTTGGAAGCGATCATGCCCGGCAGATGCGCTGCGCCGCCGGCGCCCGCAATAATGGCTTTATAGCCCTCACCCGCCGCCTTTTCGGCAAATTCGAACATGAGGTCCGGCGTGCGGTGGGCTGAAACAACACGGGCTTCGTAGACCACGCCAAAATCTGCCAGCATCTGTGCCGCGGCTTTCATCACAGGCCAGTCGCTGTCGGAGCCCATGACAATCGCCACTTGCGGTTTGTTGTTAGCCATTTTTCCTCCTGACTACATGAGTATGAGGTTATCGCGATGGATAAGCTCGGCTTCATCTACATAACCCAGAATGCGTTCGATCTCGCTGCTGGGCTGTCGCAGGATGCGTGCTGTCTCAGCCGACGTATAGTTCACCAGACCGCGGGCAACTTCCCGTCCATTGGTATCCATACAGGCCACCACATCACCGCGCTCGAAGTTGCCCTTGATTGCAGTTACCCCGATGGGCAACAGGCTTTTGCCATCCTGGCGCAATGCCTTCACCGCACCTTCATCCAGCATGACGCTGCCATCAACCCGGAGGTGATCCGCCAGCCACTGCTTGCGCGCGACTGTCTTCACCTGCGGCGCCTGCAACTGGGTGCCAATGGCCTCGCCTGCCGCCAGACGCGCCAGCACATCTGGCTCACGACCGGAAGCAATAATGGTATGCGCGCCGCTGCGTGCCGCGCGTTTGGCTGCCAGTATCTTGGTCAGCATGCCGCCGCTGCCGATGCTGCTGCCTGCACCGCCAGCCATCTTTTCGAGTTCGGGATTACCGGCCGTTTCACACTGAACGAATTTTGCATCAGGTTGTTTGCGCGGATCTGCGGTATAGAGGCCGGGCTGATCTGTCAGGATGACCAGCGTATCCGCTTCGATCAGATTGGAGACCAGCGAAGCCAATGTGTCATTGTCGCCAAAGCGGATTTCATCCGTCACTACGGTGTCATTCTCATTGATGATGGGAATGACACCCATATCCAGCAAGGTGCGCAATGTGCTGCGTGCATTCAGGTAGCGCTTGCGGTCAGACAAGTCATCGTGCGTCAGCAATACCTGGGCGGTGTGCAGATTATGCCGACTGAAACAGGATTCATACATCTGCACCAGGCCCATCTGGCCCACGGCAGCAGCAGCCTGCAATTCGTTGATGGCCGTCGGCCGTTTTTTCCAGCCCAGTCTCTGCATGCCTTCGGCCACTGCACCGCTCGATACCAGAATAACATTCTTCTGCTGCCGCACCAGATGAGCAATCTGGTCAGCCCAGGCGCTGATGGCTGCGTGATCGAGGCCTGTACCATTGTTGGTCACCAGGCTGGACCCGACCTTGACTACCAGACAGTCAGCATCAGCCAGCAGCGATTTCATTGCCCGGCATTCTTCTCGATTGTGGTTTGAGCCTGCATGTTCGATTCTTCTTGTTTGACGTTTTCCAGATATTCCATGATGGCATAGGTCAACTCCCGGCAGCCATTACCGTTGATGGCTGAAACGGCGAAATAACGGCCTTCCCAGCCTAAATCGTTTACGAACTTTTCGGCCTGCTCTTGCGCACCCTCAAGCATGTCGATCTTGTTCAGCACCAGCCAGCGCGGTTTATTGTAAAGCGCCTCGTCATACTTTCTCAATTCTTCGACAATAGCGCGCGCTTCCCGCACGGGATCCGTTTCACCATCCAGCGGTGCGATATCCACCAGATGCAGCAACAGGCTAGTTCGCGAAAGATGGCGCAGGAACTGATGCCCAAGACCAGCCCCCTCCGCCGCTCCCTCGATCAGGCCGGGGATATCCGCAATGACGAAACTACGGTTGGTATCAATGCGCACCACGCCAAGATTGGGCTGCAGCGTGGTGAACGGGTAATCCGCCACTTTCGGTTTGGCTGCGGAGACAGATCGGATAAAAGTCGATTTGCCGGCATTCGGCATGCCAAGAAGACCTACATCGGCGAGCACTTTGAGCTCCAGATAAAGCTCGAATTCTTCGCCAGGCTCGCCCTTGGTACATTGGCGAGGCGCGCGGTTAGTACTGGACTTGAAGTGTATATTGCCCAGGCCGCCCTTGCCGCCTTTGGCCAGCAATGCCTTATTCCCATCCTCGGCGAGGTCGGCAAGCATCTGCCCAGTCGCCTTGTCGGAGATGACGGTGCCGACTGGCACACGCAAGACCGTATCTTCACCCTGCGCGCCGTAACATCCAGCACTGCGACCATTCTCACCGCGCTGCGCGCGGAAATTACGCGTGTAGCGATAATCTACAAGGGTATTGATATTGCGGTCAGCAATGACATAGATTGATCCGCCGCGGCCGCCGTCACCACCACTCGGACCGCCCATGGGTTCATATTTTTCACGACGGAACGTGGCAACGCCATTGCCGCCGTCGCCGGCGTATACCTTGATCGTTGCTTCATCAATAAACTTCATACGCGGACTATACCCAAATCACCTATTAAGCAGATTGGAATTTCGAGATGTAGTGCCGCGCACCGCCATACATTCGAGAAACAATTTGCCTATAAACAAAAAAGCCCTACCGGATAGATAGGGCTTTTCAATCTTACGTTCCGGTTCAGGCTGGAACAATATTCACCGTCTTGCGGCGCGCTGCGCCTTTCACCGTGAATGTCACCTTGCCGTCAGCCTTGGCATAAAGGGTGTGATCCTTGCCCATGCCGACATTCTCACCTGCATGCATGCGTGTACCGCGCTGACGCACGATAATGCTGCCGGCAGAAACCAATTGTTCACCAAAAGCCTTGACGCCTAAACGCTTGGCCTGTGAATCGCGACCGTTACGGGAACTGCCGCCTGCTTTTTTGTGTGCCATGGTTTACTCTTCCTTGCTCTTCGCTGCACGGGCCTTGGCGGGCTTCTTGGCCTCACCACCTATCGCGCCGATTTCGATTTCGGTATAGCTCTGACGATGCCCCTGGGTCTTGCGATAGTGCTTGCGGCGGCGCATCTTGAAAATCATGACCTTGTCGCCGCGGCCATGGGAAACGATCTTGGCTGGAACTGTTATACCGGATACCAGAGGCGCGCCAATGGTGACATTGTCTCCGTCGGCAAGCATGAGTACCTGGTCAAAGGTCACGTCGCTGCCAACGTCGCCTGCCAGTTTTTCGATTTTTAGTTTATCGCCAGCAGCGACCCTGTATTGTTTGCCGCCGGTTTTGATGACTGCGTACATGATTATCCCGTTGCTACACATTCAAAGAATCGCGCATTATACGTAAAAATATCGGATTAGCAAACCGGCATTTGTGCTTCAAATCAGGGCCAGCCCGGCATTCGTGAAACCGCGCTGTGATAGAATCGCGGGCAATTATTTCAAACGGTCTAACGTGTCCCAAGCCTTCATCGATTCCTGCATCGCCAATGATATGCTCGCGGTCGATGCGGTCATCCGACGCTCCCTGTATTCCGATGTCGCCCTGATAAACCGCGTAGCGGACTATATCATCAATAGTGGCGGCAAGCGCCTGCGCCCAGCTCTGGTCCTGCTGTCTGCGGGCACCTTCGGCGAAATCAATGCGCAGCATCACCAGCTCGCTGCCATCATTGAATTCATCCATACCGCCACCTTGCTGCACGATGATGTAGTGGATGAATCCTCATTGCGGCGCGGACAGGCGACGGCCAATACCATGTTCGGCAATGCTGCCAGCGTGCTGGTGGGAGATTTCGTGTATTCACGCGCATTTCAGATGATGGTGCAGGTGCAGAACATGCGCGTCATGGAAGTGCTGGCCGAAGCGACCAACATCATCGCCGAAGGCGAGGTGCTGCAGCTCCTCAATTGCCATGACGCGGACATCACGGATGAGGCCTACCTCAAGGTGATTCACTATAAAACAGCGAAACTGTTTGAAGCCGCCACTCGCCTGGGTGCGATCATCAGCCATGTATCCGAGCATGACGAGCGCGCGATGGCGGAATACGGTATGCGCCTTGGCACGGCTTTTCAGCTTATTGACGATGTGCTGGATTTCAGCGGCAATCAGGATATCGGCAAAAACCTGGGCGATGACCTGGCTGAAGGCAAACCCACGCTTCCCTTACTCTTTGCCATGCGCAACGGTACCGAACAGCAGCGAGACATCATCCGCAGAGCGATTATTGAAGGGGGCTTGAACGATCTGCCCGACGTTCTGCTGGCGGTGCATGAAACCGGCGCACTGGAGCATGTTCGGCAGCTGGCACGGCAAGAAGCGGAGAAAGGCTGCGCGGCGATTGCCCATCTGCCGCATTCAAAACATCTGGACGCTTTGTTAAAATTGGCCGAATTCGCGGTCAGTCGCGATTTCTAGTCCAACGGTATCTTCAAATCGGGGTGTAGCTTAGCCTGGTAGAGCGCCGCGTTCGGGACGCGGAGGCCGGAGGTTCGAATCCTCTCACCCCGACCATCACTCAAAAAGTCCCCGGCGCGCGAGTACATGCTTGGTCATGCCGGCAGCCAACTCATGTTCACCCATGAAAATCTTGCCAATGCCTTCTTTCTCAAGCATCTCTGCTTCTTCGTCGCTGTGCGTGCGTACCACCACCTCGATCGCGGGGTTGAGCGTACGGGCGATGTCTACGATCTGGCGTACGGAGAAAGATTCAGGTGTGGCGATGATCAGCATTTCCGCCTTAGCGATGTGCGCCTGCACCAGTACCACAGGCTCGGAGGCATTGCCGGAAACGGCCTGGATATTGTTCTGTCGCAATTGCTGCACCAGCTCACGATTATGTTCTACGACCACGAACGGAACATCGTTTTCCAGCAGCGCTGCTGCAATACGGCGACCCACGCGTCCGTAGCCCACGAGCACCACCTGGCCTGAGAGATATTTTTCTTCCGTGCTCCATGGAAGCGCCGCCAACGGGTCATCGCGGCTTTCAAATTGCCGGGCAAGCGCAGAATGTTCCCGCAGATATTTCTGGACAGGATTGATGGCAGCGAAGAAGGCCGAGTTCAGTGCAATGCTGATCAACGCTCCGGCCAAGATCAGGTTCTGGCCTTCCACTGGCAATAGTCCAAGCGCCACGCCCATACCGGCAAGAATGAATGAAAATTCACCAATTTGTGCAAGGCTGGCGCCTACCGTCAGGGCGGTATTAAGCGGGTAACGGAACGCCAGCACCAGAATGATGGCAGCAGCCGTTTTCCCCAACATGATAATACCCACCACCATAAGCACATGCAGAGGCTCCTCAATCAATACCATAGGATTGAACAGCATGCCGACTGACACGAAGAACAATACCGAGAAAGCATCGCGCAGCGGCAATGACTCTTCGGCTGCCCGGTGGCTGTATTCCGACTCACGCAGCATCATGCCCGCGAAGAATGCACCAAGCGCAAAGGAAACATCAAACAGCGAGGCGGAAACATAGGCCACACCCACTGCAGCAGCCAGCACACACAAGGTGAAGAGTTCGCGTGAACCGCTTCGCGCCACCAGCCATAGGAACCTGGGAAATACGCGCCGACCAACAATCAACATGGTGACAATGAATGCGGTAACCTTGAGCAGGGTAACCCCGACAATACGCAGGATTTCTGAAACCGACTGCTGTTCCGCGTCGCCGGAAGCCGCAGCATACACAGTGGCAAGCACCGGCAGTAGTACAAGCACCATGACCATCACCAGATCCTCAACGATGAGCCAACCTACTGCGATGCGCCCATTGATGGAGTCCAGCACACCTGCCGTTTCCAGCGCCCTCAATAGAACCACTGTACTGGCGACTGATAGTGAAAGCCCAAAGACTAAAGCCGCTGGAATTGACCAGCCCCACCACATTGCAGTCACCATGCCCAATACCGTAGCAACCGATATCTGCACCATGGCACCGGGCACTGCAATCTTGCGTACCGATAACAGGTCTTCCAGTGAGAAATGCAGTCCGACCCCAAACATCAGAAGCATGACGCCGATTTCGGCCAGCTGGCTGGCGAGTTCGATATCGGCAACAACGCCTGGCGTCCACGGACCGATAAGTATGCCTGCAAGCAAATAGCCCACAAGAGGGGGCATCTTCAGTTTCGCAGCGGCGAATCCGCATATCAGGGCAAAACCAAGGGCCAAGGATATGGTGGTAATCAGGTTTAATTCATGGGGCATAAATGTAGCAACATGTTGTAAGTTTCGTAGGTGGATTGTAACAGGGCGAACTTCACGCTTAACAAGCATACGCAAAGTTTGTGCCTGAGATTGTGATGCCGAAAAAAGAAAAGCCCCGCTAGTGGCGGGGCTACAAAAGAGGAGCAGCAGAAGGGCTAAGGCCTTATCAATTAAGCGTAATCGGTTCTCCGCTTTCTGCATTGAAATACGCAAGATGGGCGCAATCACTGGTGCCGGTCGTCAATGAACCGGTGAACACGGATTGTCCGTCCACATCCACTATCGCGTAACCGCTGCGATACAAGGTAACTTCCGCCTCTTTCGAACCATGACGCATGGCAAAACTGGTATAGGTATCCTCCTCTTCTTCCTCGTATACCTCCCAGTTCCCCTGGCCCGTCAATTGGTGCAGCCAACCGTGAAGATCCACTTCAACACGGCAAACAACAGGGTCGTTCCATATTTCTTGAAGTTCGTTCGTCATGATGGTTTCCCGTTTCCGATAGTTAGTCTATTACTCATTAGTTTGCGCCAATCCAATAAAATTCAAGAGCGCGCCATAACACATATGCAATTGCCAACAGTTACACAACGATGGGATGATGCTGCAAGTTTACGCAGGGGGATAAATTTGGACTTATTCAATCTATTACAAGAACAACCCGGCATCTTTATTGCAGTGTCCGTTGTATTCGGACTCATGGTCGGCAGCTTCCTCAACGTCGTCATCTACCGCCTGCCGCTCATGATGCAAAAGGAATGGGAACACAACTGCCAGGAACTGCAAGGTCATGAAGTCGAGACGGGAGAAAACTATAATCTGGTCGTGCCGCGCTCCGCCTGTCCCAATTGCAAGCACCAGATCACGGCCATGGAGAATATCCCCGTCCTGAGTTTTCTTTTTCTTGGCGGGAAATGCTCGGCCTGCAAGACAAGGATTCCAGTCCGCTATCCACTGATTGAGCTTCTGAGCGGCGTGCTGACCGGGGTGATCAGCTGGCAGTTCGGCTTTTCAATGGCTGCACTCGCTGCGTGGATTTTCGCCTTTGCGCTGATTGCGCTGACGTTCATTGATTTCGATACCCAGCTGCTGCCTGACAGCATCACCCTGCCACTGTTATGGCTTGGCCTGCTGTTCAACATGAATGGGGGCTTCACCGATCTGCAATCTGCAGTTGCGGGGGCCATGGCCGGCTACCTGATCCTGTGGTCTATCTACTGGCTTTTCAAACTCGTTACCGGCAAGGAAGGCATGGGTTATGGCGACTTCAAACTGCTGGCCGCCATTGGCGCCTGGTTCGGCTGGCAGCTGCTGCCGGCGGTCATTCTGCTGTCTTCACTCGCCGGCTCCATCATCGGCGTCGGCCTGATCCTGCTGGCGCGCCGTGGGCGCAATGTACCCATGCCGTTCGGTCCATATCTGGCGCTAGGAGGCATTTGTGCGTTATTCTGGGGTCCTCAAATTTCGCAATTTTATTTAGGTGCCTGATATGTATGTAGTTGGTTTGACTGGCGGCATCGGCTGCGGTAAGTCGGAAGCTGCCCGTGTATTCGAAAGGTTGGGTGTACCAGTCGTAGATGTTGATCTCATCGCGCGTCAGATCACGCAGCCCGGGGAAGAGACTCTCTCTGAGATCATTGAGATTTTCGGCAAGGATTACCTGCTGCCTGACGGCAACCTGGATCGCGCCAAGCTGCGGGACAGGGTATTCACCGACATCGCCGCGCGCAAGGATCTGGAAGGCATCATCCACCCCGTCATCCACGAACGTGCACTTGAAGGGCTGGAAGCCAACAAGGATGCGCCCTACCAAGTGCTGGCGATCTCCCTGCTGTTTGAAAATCAGCGCTACAAGGATGTCGTGACCCGCAGCCTTGTCATGGACTGTGACGAACAGCTGCAGGTAGAGCGCACCATGAAACGCAGCGGCCTGACCGAGGAAATCGTACGCGGCATCATGGCTGCGCAAGTCTCCCGCGCCACCCGCCTGAAGATGGCCGACGACACCATCGTCAATGAAGGTTCGCTGGAAGAACTCGCACAAAAAGTAGAAGGCATGCACAAAAAATACATGCAGGCTTGCAGAGTTAGCGAATAAATCTCATAATTTACCGCAACAAAGACATGCAAGCTTAGAGCAGAAAAACAACCCGTGCCAAGCTATGACTATCCGTTCAACGAGCGTATCCGAACGCTACTGCGTCTTGAGGACCTGTTTGCCAAGGTCCTGCACAATATCCAGAGCGATCATCAGGTAAACCACCATAGCGCCCTGCTTTCGCTGTTCCAGATCCTGGATGTCAGTGAGCGGGCTGAGCTTAAGGCTGATCTGCTGCAAGAGCTGGACCGTCAGAAAATGGTGATGAACGGGTTGCGCAACATGCCTTCCATCAACCAGGACCTGCTCAACGATGTCATCAATCAGATCGACACCACGGCGCTGGCCTTGCGCAGCAATACCGTCAAGCTAGGCCAGACCCTGCGCGACAACGAATGGCTCATGAGCATCAAGCAACGTGCGGTCATTCCGGGCGGTGTTTGCGAATACGATATGCCTTCCTATCACTACTGGCTGGCCCTGCCGCCGGAACGCCGCCGCGAGAATCTCGAAAGCTGGCTCAAACCGCTGATGCCGGTATATGAAGCCATCCGCATCATCATGCATATCCTGCGCGGCAGCGGCGCGACAACCCCGCTGCAGGCTACGCATGGCGCATACCAGCAGATGCTGGGCGGCGCCAAGCCAGCACAGATGCTGCGTATTGAAATAGATGACGAAGTGAACTTTTTCCCCGAAGTCAGCGCTAACAAATATGCGATCAGCGTGCGCTTCTACAATCTGGATTGTTCTGCCAAGCCGCGTCTGTGTGATCAGGAAATCAATTTCAAGATGACATTGTGCAACCTGTAAGTCCCAAACCAAAAAAGCGGATGGTGCCCTGTCCGCAATGCAACAAGCTCTCCGAATTGAGTCCGCAAAACCCCTACCGGCCATTCTGTTCCGAGCGGTGCAAACTCGTAGATCTAGGCCAATGGGCCAGCGAGAACTATCGTATCCCGGAACCCATCAAACCCGAAGACTTACCGGATGAGAATTAGAAACATGAACAAGCTGTCGCAATTGATCGGGCTCGCCGTCATTTCCGTCCTCAGCCTTGCTTCCATGGCAGCTTATGCCGATGTGACTGTCAGTGACGCATGGGTGCGGGCGACCCGTCCAGCGCAGAAAGTCGGGGCGGCCTACATGACACTGCAAAGTCCGGAAGATATTAAGTTGATTAAGGTCGATAGCGCCGCTGCTGGCGCTGTTGAGATACACAGCATGACCATAAATGACGGCGTGATGAAAATGCGCAGGCTGGAAGAATTGCAGTTACCCGCTGGCGAGGCCATTAAACTTGGGCCGGGTGGTTTTCACCTGATGATGTTTGATCTGGCCAAGCCCATGAAAGATGGTGAAGCGGTGCAGTTCACGCTGCATTTCAAGGATGGCGCCGGCAATGTCAGCTCAGTCCAAACGCAAGCGCCGGTAAAGGCAAACTAACCCATTCCCCATACACCGCGCTGCATGGCAATACCATGCGCGCCGGCCTGCCAGGCAGTGGTCAGATCATCAGGTTTCAATCCGCCAAGCGCATACACCGGCATCGGCTGGTTTTGAATCAGATTCGCAAATACATCCCACCCCAGCGTTGCCGCACCGGGGTGGCTGCGCGTCGGCAGCACCGGTCCCATCACCACAAAATCCAGGCCCAGCTTCCGTGCCTGTGCCAGCTCCTCAGCAGAATGGCAGGAAGCCACGCACAGCAGATTTTCAGGTTTCTCGTGCAAGGTCATGAGCTGGCTCGAGGATAAATGCACGCCATGTGCACCCAGCGTTCTGGCAAGGCCGACGTTGCCGTTGAGCAGCACCCTTGCATCATGCGGTTGCGCCAGCTTCAGCACTTTTTCAGTAAATCTGTACAGCGCATCCCTCTCAAGCTGTTTCTCGCGTATCTGGATCAGCTTGAGCCCGTTGTCCAGTGCCCGCTCGAGTTGCACCAGAAATTGCGCCTCGTCTGTTTCAGCCAGATTGGTGATGGCATATACCGGCGGCAGCATGAGCGCGGCTAGGATGGGTTCGTTGGCTGGCAGCATGGGGCCGACTGACAGCACTGCCGGGTTTTGCCACGACAACTCCTGGCCTTCGCGGCCATGCGGCGCTGCTGTCCAGCCGCGCACTATGAAAAAGTGCAGCCTTACGGTTTTTTCCGGGTAATCGAAACTGCGGGTGAGCCAGGGATAAACTTCGGTGGCCTGCGTGCCGAGCTCTTCATCCAGCTCACGCTGCAAGGCATGCAAAGCGGATTCCCCGTCCTCTATCTTGCCGCCAGGAAATTCCCACCAGCCCGCCCAAGGCTTGCCCTCGGGTCGCCGACCAAGCAGCACCTGACCATCGGGACGCATGAGTACAGCAACAGCCGCGTCTACATCGACTCGCTGGGTCATTGATGAAGCAGTCAACGCTGCTATCGCTTCGAAGCCAAAGCAGTACGACCGGCGTAATCACGCGCAAACTGATGCGCTGACCTGCCGCTACGTGAGCCGCGTGCCAGCGCCCATTGCAGTGCCGCCCCACGGACATCATCACCGAACTTCTTGATGCCGTAATGCCGCAGCCATTGCTCGACGATAGTGATGTACTCATCCTGATCGAAGGAATAGAAAGATAGCCAGATGCCGAAGCGATCGGAGAGCGAAACCTTTTCCTCCACCGCTTCGCCCGGACGGATTTCGTCGCCCACGTGCTGCGTCTGCAGATTTTCCGCCATGTACTCAGGCATCAGATGACGCCGGTTTGAAGTCGCGTACACCACGATGTTGTCCGACGTCACCGACACCGAGCCGTCAAGCACCACCTTGAGCGCCTTGTAACCGGCATCGCCCGCCTCGAATGACAGGTCGTCGCAGAACACGATAAACCGCTCCTCGCGCGAGCGCAGGAATGACGTGATCTTGGGCAAATCGGTCAGGTCATGTTTATCCACTTCAACGATGCGCAGGCCGTCCTGGCTGAATTTACTCAGCAACGCCTTGACCAGCGATGACTTGCCTGTGCCTCTCGCACCCGTTAGCAAGACGTTGTTGGCGGTGTACCCGTGCACGAACTGCTCGGTGTTCTGCACCATGATTTTCTTTTGCTCATCCACATTCTTGAGGTCGTCGAGCTTAATGCGGTGTGGATGCGGCACCGCTTCCAGATAACCGCGTCCGTTGTTGTGCTGCCAGCGCCACGCCAGCGCAGCCCAGTCCGGCTTGGGGCTGGCCGACGGCAGGAATTCCTCAATCCGCGTCAGCAGCGATTCAGCGCGGTCTATGAGTTTGTCGAAGTCCTTTGTTTCTTTTCGCTCAGCCATGGTTGTCCTTGAAGATGTCTATTCTTGAATCAAGATGCAGCGGGATGCGCTTGCTCATGAAGCGCAACTGTCAGGGCAATATATAGTACGGCGACGCTACAAGCACCGCGCAACTACGTAATTGCCTTTTTCTGATGTCACCCCGTAACCATCCGCGCAGGAATAATGCTTGAGCGGGATGAAGTACGAGACGCGCAGCGCGCACCAGCCGAAGACAGTACACTTAGTACGGCGAGGCTGGGAGCACTGCAGCAACGAAGTAATTCGCCCGCACAAACATTATTCCCTCAGCTCCGGTAGTCAGCATTAATTTTTACGTAATCATATGAAAAGTCGCAGGTCCATACTGTCGCTTGCGCCTCACCTCTGTTCAACACAACCCGCACGGTAATCTCTGCTTCCTTCATCACAGCCGCGCCTTGCGCTTCTTCATAACTCTTCGCGCGTCCGCCGTTCTCCGCCACCAACACATCACCCAGATAAAGCTGAAGCGCGTTCACATCCAGGTCGTCGATGCCGGCATATCCGATAGCGGCAAGGATACGGCCTAGGTTGGGGTCGGATGCGAAGAATGCGGTTTTGATCAGCGGGGAATGCGCGATGGCATAACCCACCTTGCGGCACTCCTCTTCGCTGCGTCCGGCTTCCACATTGATGGTCATGAACTTGGTCGCACCTTCACCGTCGCGCACGATTGCCTGCGCCAGCAAAGTTGCGACTTCGGTCACGGCATTGCGCAGCTTGATGTAATCGCCATCTTCAGCAGCGACGGCGACTTCGGATTGGCCGGTAGCCATCAGAACCAGCGCGTCATTGGTGGAAGTGTCCCCATCCACCGTGATGCAGTTGAATGACCGATTCACTGCATGCTTCAGCATTTTCTCCAGCAATGGCTGGCTGATAGCTGCGTCCGTCGCGATGTAGCCCAGCATGGTCGCCATGTTGGGGTGAATCATGCCGGAACCCTTGGCGATGCCGGTGATGATGACGTCCTTGCCGCCGATGTTCACCTCGCGCGATACGCCCTTGGCGACGATGTCCGTCGTCATGATGGTCTCGGCTGCGCTTAGCCAGTTGTCTTCCTTGAGGTCAGCGATGCTGTCGGGCAGACCGGCGACAACGCGATCCACCGGGAGCTGCTCCATGATTACGCCCGTGGAGAATGGCAGCACCTGCTCGGGCGCACAATTCAACAATCCGGCCAATGCTTCGCAGGTCTTGCGCGCATTCCTCATACCCTCTTCACCCGTGCCTGCGTTGGCATTGCCAGTGTTCACCAGCAGCGCACGAATCTCGCCATTCTTCGCCAGATGCTCCTTGCACAAGGTCACAGGCGCTGCGCAAAAACGGTTCTGAGTGAAGACGCCTGCGACACGCGTACCTGGTTCAAGTTGAATCACCAGCACATCCTTGCGGTTGGGCTTGCGCACATGCGCCTTTGCGCTGCCGAGTTTGACGCCTTTGACGGGGAGCAAATCCGGCGCTGCAGGAGCGGAATAATTAACAGGCATACGGGCTTTCGATTACGTTGGAGTTGCCAGCGATTTTACCGCATTCGCCAGAGTACAAAGCTGCGCGTCGTCTCAATTGACAATAACCCTTTCTGTGATAGTGTTGAGCTTTAAAAAATATAAGCCGTACAAGAGGTTAATAAGCAATGAATAACCCGATCCCGCTCAAGGAAGCCGAAGCATCCAGCCTTGCCGAAATGGGGAACAAGCTTGTCTTCACCAAGAAGCTGCAAGCGGTCACCAACAAGATCCACGCCACCAAGAATATTGACGAAATCATCCTCGAAGTCAGCGAAGATATCCGTACGCTGTTCGAGGCCGAGCGCATCACGCTGTATGTCGCTAGCGATGACAACAGCGCCATTGTTTCCAAGGTCAAGACCGGCCTTAATGAATTCAAGGAACTGCGCCTTTCGTTGAATACCCAGAGCATTGCCGGTTATGTCGGCTTCAGCAAGTCGATGGTCAACATTGCCGACGTTTACGATGACGACGAACTGCGCCGCATCAGCCCCACCATCCGTTTCCTCAAGGAAGTCGACCGCAAGACCGGATTCCGCACACGACAGATGCTGGTATTCCCCATCCTGAGCCAAGAAGACGGCGCGCTCATGGGCGTGGTGCAGGCCATCAACACCATGTCCGGCCTGCCCTTCTCGCCGATGGCGGCGGAAGGCGCGCCAGAGCTGGCGAAAACGCTGGCGATTGCGCTCAGCCAGCGGCAAGCACCCGTCGGCATGGTCAAGACCAAGTTCGACACGCTGGTCACCGAGGGCATCATCTCCGCGCCCGAACTCGAGCTTGCCCAACGCTCCGCCCGCAAGAAAGGCAAGGACCTCGAAGAAGTGCTGATCGAGGAATTCCAGGTCAAGCCTGCCGATATCGGCAAATCGCTTTCCGCCTTTTTCGGTGTGCCGTACGAGCCACTCAAGCCGGATCGCGTGAAGCCCATGGATCTGCTCAAGAACCTCAAACAGGATTACGTGCTTTCCAACGGCTGGATGCCGGTGGACGATACAAAAGAGGAGGGCCTGATCATCATCACGCCTGATCCGGAGCGCGTGCGTGCCTCGCGCATCGTCACCAACATCTTCCCGCGCCACACCAAAATTTCGTACAAGGTTTCGCTCTACCGCGATTTCCTCAATACCGTCACGCTGTTTTACGGCGCGAGCGCAGGCCTCGGCGACATTGACGACATTCTCTCCAGCATGGATGACGATGAAGACACCGGCGGCATGGCGCCAGAGGATGTTTCCGCAGCAGCCGACAACGAGCTGGTTAAACTGGTCAACAAGATCATCATTGACGCCTACAACCAGGGCGCATCCGATATCCACATCGAGCCGTATCCGGACAAAGGCAAGACCGAAGTGCGCTTCCGCAAGGACGGCACGCTGGTCAATTACATCGAAGTGCCGCCTAGCTACCGCAACGCCATCGTCGCCCGCATCAAGATCATGTGCGATCTCGATATCGCCGAAAAGCGCAAACCGCAGGATGGCAAAATCAAGTTCAAGAAATTCGGCCCGCTGGATATTGAGCTGCGTGTCGCAACCATTCCCACTGCCGGCGGCATTGAGGATATCGTCATGCGTATCCTCGCGGCAGGCAAACCCATTCCGCTGGACAAGCTCGGCCTTTCCGCGCACAACAACGCAAAGCTGAAAGAGCTGGTAGCCAAACCTTACGGCCTCTTCTTCGTTTGCGGCCCGACAGGTTCGGGTAAGACCACCACGCTGCACTCCGCGTTGGGCTATATCAACACGCCGGAAACCAAAATCTGGACGGCGGAAGATCCGGTGGAAATCACGCAGAAAGGCCTGCGCCAGGTGCAGGTCAACAAAAAGGCCGGGCTGGATTTCTCAGTCGTCATGAAAGCCTTCCTGCGCGCTGACCCGGACGTCATCATGGTTGGCGAAATGCGCGACAAGGAAACAGTCTCCACCGGCATCGAGGCATCGCTCACCGGCCACCTGGTATTCGCCACGCTGCACACCAACAGCGCACCGGAATCCATCATCCGGCTATTGGATATGGGCATGGACCCATTCAACTTCGCAGATGCGCTGCTCGGCATTCTCGCCCAGCGTCTCGCCAAGCGGTTATGCGATTGCAAAAAGTCCTACGCGCCGGACGCCAACGAGATCAAAGCCCTGCTCAACGAATACTGCGAAGAGCTCAAGAACACCTCCACCTGGAAGCGCGACCCTGAGGCCGCCTACAAAGGCGTATATCAAAATTGGGTCAAGAGCTTCGGCAACCAGCAAGGTCAGCTAACCTTGTATAAAGCCACCGGCTGCGACAAATGCGGCGGCTCAGGCTACAAGGGTCGCGTCGGTCTGCATGAATTGCTGGAAGGCACCGACAACATCAAGAAAAACATTCAGGAACACGCACGCGTTGCGGAGATGTTCGCCACAGCACTCGATGATGGTATGCGCACATTGAAGATGGACGGCATTGAAAAAGTACTGCAAGGGATGACGGATATGAAACAGGTCAGGACGGTTTGTATTAAGTAGTGAATTAGTTTCAACCGATCCGATGCCAATTCCAAGTCGATTTACCAATTCTAATAATACTCATTGATTAGAATCCTCGGCCAAATGCGCGGGGACAATCAAGTTGCTATGGTGGGGGAATTATGAAATATGTAGAAATAGTAGTTGTAACTGCTTTAATAACATTATTGGGAGCCTGCGCTGGCACTACAGAGCCCAAAAAAACAATTTCAGTAAGCCCAGGACAAAAGTTCACAGGGAGCTACATCAATGTAGCAGCCCCCAACTCCAATGGATGGCAACTTATACAGTCTTCTAGCTCGGGGATGGCGTTTTCAAAGCTAGGAGAGACTGCAGAAGAAACTTTCGGAGCACAAGTTCAGAAGTTCAGCTTGGCACCAACAACCACTCTCGAAGAACTTGAGGCGCTTATTAAACAGTCGGTGGATAAAGACACTAATCGAAGCCGCTTCGATGTCCAGCAATCCTACTTCTCGCACACATCGGAGCGAAAGTATCCATGTATAACGCATCACTCTATAGTTCAGGACAAAGCCCCAATAGGAGTGAACGGACCTTTGCGACTTGAAGCACATGGCCTTTATTGCCGTCATCCAAAGCAGCCTGAAACGGGCTTTGCCATCATTTATTCACATCGTGGAAAGGAAGCTTACCCAAATCTGCTCACTGAAGCTGTAAGCTTCATACAAAGTGTTCAGGTTGAAGGTTTCGAAACATCCGCCAAATAATCATAACAAGTGATGAGGGTAACCATGCATCATTTACCATGCTTGATTTTTTGCTTCATTCTTATCGGTTGCGGCACCACATCCAAAGTAAATCTTTCTTCGGAGCCACTAATCGATGAAACGTCCTTCTCTTTCATTGACGCTCGCCCAACCCAACAAAAACACTCTATAAATAACCAAGAGGCACACGGCAAGAATTACTATTTTGGCGACGACAACTTGAACCCAAGTGGTCCTGCATTAGTAAAAGCTACGTTTCAGAAAGAACTCAATTCTGCTCTTACAGGAAAAACCCTAACCCTTACCGATTTCGATGTTCATGTGTACGAACCTATTGCATCAATAGATAGCGACACATTCGATACTGCTGTAGCTTCAACACCAGGTGGTTATGCAGTAGCTCCACTTGCAGAATTACTAATTCTTGCAATTGAAGGTATGAAGAGTGAGAAAAATGTAACTGTTCAGATAGCGGGAAAACTCAATGAGCATTCTTTTTCAACTAATACTTCCGAAAACTTTAAAGGTAGGGTTACCGAAAAAAATATCAAGGACACAGTTAAAAAAGCGTTAGAAGACGTGATTTCACAGATTGAGTCTATCGTTGCTACTAAATAGTTAAGCTTGAGTTGCTAAGTCTAAAGATAACGAAAGAACATATGACGTCAATGATGATGTTCCATATCCCGAAAGACTCGGCTCTACTCGCTGCATTCGGTGAAGTCACCCTTCGACATGAGCATCTCGTTCACATATTACGAATGATGATCAAGACACTAGGGGAGCTCGAAGTCAATGAGGCGCTTGATGCCACAGCATTTGATGGCGCTTCTGTACTCCGGGATCGAATTCGTAAACTTGCAAAACAACGCCTTGGCGAAGGTAAAGCACTATTACAGATTCAAGCACTGGTGGAACGCTGTCGTCGCGCCACGGAAAAGAGGAATAAATATGTGCATAGCGTATGGGCGCAAGAATTAAATGGTGAGGCAATGAGACGAGATTCGAATCATGAATGGGCGCCACTTCCGACAATCGCTGATCTACAGATATTAAGCAGAGAGCTCCTCGCTCTTACGAATGAACTCAATTATGCACGCCTTGAAGGCTTCATCTCTGAAGCATTAGCAGGCCATCGTCTATCAAAGAAAGAGTAAGTTCCTTGCGCTTTATAGCACCAACTGATGATGTTCGGCTCGGTTCATTCGTTATTATCGAGCCGAGCGATATGAGCTGGCTCAACGCTAAGAGACGGCAGTTGGTGTATGGTGAAGTGAAAATGCTCCGCTCGTATGCCATCCAAGTCGCATTGGTCATTGCGCGGAGACAGAGATGCCAAAAGCATTGACAGTCCTTATGCTGATTGCCGTTGTGCTACAGCTATTTTTTGTGGCTCTTACCTACCTTAACGCTGGCTACCAAGTCTGGAAATTTTGGGGTTACAACAATGGGTATATTGATTATTCTCCGATCACTATTGGTCTGTTTGGCATAGCGTCAGTGTGTTGTTTTGGCATTGCCATATTCGCCAGGAACTCACTTAGCCCCATCTCCCTCGCATGGGCCAGATGTGCTCATTACTCGGCCATGGGGATATTAGTAATCTTTATCCTTTTCTATATCTTGCTGGCCAGCCCAGCATTTCAAATTCGCATCTAAACTCGGAAGGCCGTCATGCTCAACTCTCAGAAAAACGTATTGGTTAGTTTGATTTCAACCATACTTTTCGTTTTTTCAGCTTCCTGCAATGCAGATTGGTTTACTTCTGCCGAAGTGAAAGAGCTCATCAATCATGCAGATGCAGGCGATGTAAATGCGCAGTTGCGGGTAGGGTTAGCTTACGATGAAGGAAACGGAGCTCCTAAAAGTCGTGATAAGGCCATGAAGTATTATTTAATGGCGGCAGAACAAGGAATGGCAGAAGCTCAAAATAGCGTAGGAAGTATGCTCCAGGCCGAGAAGAAATACGATGAAGCCAGAAGTTGGTATGAGAAGGCAGCTGCTCAAAACCATTCTACTGCAATAAATAATCTCGCCTATTTTCACGACCTCGGGCTAGGAGTGCCACAAGACCGTCAAAAGGGATTTGAGCTGTATTCTCGTTCGGCTGATTTAGGTAACGCTGAAGCGATGTGGAACATTGCCAATATGTATGGAGCGGGGCAGCTGGGCAAAATAGATCTGGTTAACACTTGTGTGTGGACAGTACGGGCTCAACGTCATGGAAGTGCCAGCCCCAGGCTGACAGCTCATACTAATCGTGTCTTACCCTGGTTGAGAGACAAGCTATCAATTCCGGAGTGGTCCATTTGTCAGCAAGAAGGGACCTCCTGGTCTCCTCAGGGTAATACTCAAGCAAAGGCCACTGAGTAACGGAGGGAGTTATGTCAGATCAAAACAAGGCAACCTTAGTAAAGGCGAACCTGGCCATCACACAGGGTGAGTATGAGGAATTCCTGTCGTACTGCATCGAAGATACAGAATGGACCTTCTTAGGTGACAAGACCCTAAAAGGCAAAGAAGCTGTCCGCCAATATATGGCTGAGGCGTACACAGACCCATTGATGCAGAAGATTCGCTATCTGGACAAGCTGATCGATGAGCTCGCCAAAGGGAAGGCGATGGAGAAAATTCTGCGGCAGTAATTAAGCCAATCAGTAATAAGCGAAAGAACGTCCATGCAGCAACATCAAGAATTACTCAATGTATTGAAAACCCGCTTCGAGAGGAATATGGATCGCCATCGAGGTCTTGCATGGGCTGACGTACAAGCAAAACTCATTGTTCATCCTGAAAAGCCACACTCACTTGCTGAGATGGAAAGAACTGGCGGCGAACCGGATGTGGTCGGCTGTGATGAAAAGACCGGCGAATACATTTTCATGGATTGCTCAGCCGAAAGCCCTGCAGGACGTAGAAGTGTTTGTTACGATCGCGAAGCGCTGGAGTCACGGAAAGAACACAAGCCGGAAAACAATGCTGTTGATATGGCTGCCGCCATGGGCATAGAGCTTTTAACGGAAGAAGAATATCGGGCGCTGCAGAAGCTGGGCGAATTCGATACCAAGACATCGAGCTGGATTGCAACACCTCCTGAAATCAGAAAACTCGGCGGCGCCCTCTTCTGCGACCGCCGCTATGACACTGTCTTTCTCTACCACAACGGTGCGCAATCGTACTACGCAGCAAGGGGCTTTCGTGGTTTGCTAAGGGTTTGATAAACCCATCTTAGACAAAGGAATGCCCATGTCTGAGCAAAACAAGGCAACCCCGCTAAAGGCAACCACGGTTATCCGACAGCAAGACCTTGCAGCCTCCTGCCTTACTGCAAGCTGTTGGTGGTTCCAAAACCAACCGCCACGGCAAATCAGATGCAGCCACTGATTGCCATTGCGACAGGCTTTCTGCTGCTGGCTACGCTGCTACCCTTATGGCGTAATCCTCATTGGTTGGTGAGAGGGTTGGATTTCCCTCGTCTGCAGCTCGCTGCCATCGCGATAGTCCTGATCCTCATTCAGGCCTTATCGCTCGATTTTGCAGAAGATCTAACCTGGTGGCTCATCGGCATCACACTCGTGTGCCTGGCCTGGCAGCTATGGTGGATAACGCCATACACGAGAATCTGGCGCAACGAAGTTAAAACGACAAAAAATCCCAACCCCGATTGCAAGCTAAGCATCCTCGCTTCTAACGTTCTGACATCCAACAGAACCGCTGACGCTCTGCTGAAACTAGTAGGCCAATACCAGCCTGATGTACTTGTGACGCTGGAATCTGATGAATGGTGGCAACGCCATCTTGATACGCTCGGAAGCAGCATGCCCCATACCATGAAATGCCCGCTAGATAATCTCTACGGTATGCATGTGTACTCTCGCTTGCCGCTTGAAGATGCGGAAATCTCCTATCTGGTGGAAAAAGATGTTCCCTCCATGCATGCGCAGATCACATTGCGTTCGGGTGACAAGGTACGGGTACATTTTCTGCACCCTGTGCCGCCGGGCCCCGAAGGCAACCCGGAATCCGCAGAACGGGATGCCGAGTTGGTGATGGTGGCAAAAAGCGTGGCGGAGAGCGATCAGCCTGTTGTGGTGGCTGGCGACTTGAATGACGTCGCGTGGTCAGCCACTACACGCCTCTTCCGCAAGATCAGCGGGTTACTAGATCCGCGAGTCGGTCGAGGCATGTTCAATACCTTTCACGCGCACTACTTTTTTCTCCGCTGGCCGCTCGATCACCTGTTCCACAGCGAGCATTTCACGGTCACTCGCATTGAACGTCTGCCCGGCATTGGCTCAGATCATTTCCCGCTATTCACAGAGCTTTCATACAACCCGGTTCGCGCCGAGGAGCAGGAAGGCCTGGAGCCCGACAGCGACGACATTGCTCGGGCACAATCTATCGAAGAGAAAAAGAATGCGAATCCGGAGGATGTGCCTGAGCCTGGCGAATAGGCAATGACCCGCTATGACAGCAGCAAAGTGTATTGCGTCGCATGAACTCATCCGTAAACCCTCTTCCAACTGATTCATTCATCCATCTGGACAAAGGAGTGACCATGTCAGAGCAAAACAAGGCAACCCTGGAAAAAGCAAACCTGGCGATCACGCAAGGTGAATACGAGGTATTTCTGTCTCATTGCACCGAGGATACAGTTTGGACATTTGTTGGCGACCGGGTTCTGAAAGGCAAGGAAGCCGTTCGGCAATATATGATGAAGGCGTACACCGAGCCGCCGAAATTCCATGTCGCCAACCTGATCGCTGAAGGTGATTACGTCACGGCACTTGGTGAAATCACGCTGGATGGCGTTGATTACTCATACTGCGATGTCTGGCGCTTTCGCGATGGCAAGATGGCCGAGTTGAAGGCTTTCGTCATAAAATCCACCTAGCTAATACGCATCACGCTTGCAACAAATCGGAGGTCGCCGTTATCTCCCTGAAAGGAGCAGGAAATGCCAATTTACGTCTGCAGGTTGGACCATGAGACTTTCTGGTCCGAAGGCGAATGTCATGCGCATGTGGACCGGCACCATCCTGAATGGGGGCATGCTGTCTGCGTAATTGGCACACCAGCCCCGTTCCAATGCACCATTTGCAATGGAACGTTTGAGACCAAGGAAAGCTGTGAGCAGCACATCATGGCTGAACATGGCAAGACGGACGATCTTGCAAGCGCGTGGAAACTGGTTCTCGAAGACTCCGAACCTTCGTAAAATACAGGGTTCGCGGCGACACCTAATCAGCTCAGGAAGATAGATGAAAAAATTGTTTTATATCGACTACCCCCAGGAACATGTCGAGGGGAAAGACCATACCTACCGATGTGCTTACTGCAAGGTGATCACGACGACCATCAACGGCAGGCTGGAAGGCCATCTGCCAACTTGCGCATATCGAATCCAGAAAGAATCCAAAGGGTTCGAACTTGAAGGCTTGGCCAAAATGCCAGCCACGCCTGAGTGCGACGAAGAAGACTGACCGCGTTTGAAATGAAAACGCAGTACTACACCGCAACCAGCCTGGATGGGTTCATCGCGACCGAGGATGACTCGCTGGATTGGCTGTTTCCGCTGGGCGACGTGGACGACACCAGCTACCCGTCATTCATTGCCGACGTCGGCGCGTTGGCAATGGGCTCGACCACCTACGAATGGATGATGCGGCATTCTCAGGAGGTCATCGAGGAAGTAGGCTCAGCATGGCCTTACACGCAGCCGGCCTGGATATTCACCAGCCGAAAGCTTCCGAAAATTGAGGGGGCGGATATCCGATGCGTGCAGGGTGATGTGCGGCCTGTGCATGCCGAAATGCGCGAAGCGGCAGGTGAGAGAAACATCTGGATAGTAGGCGGCGGGGATCTCGCCGGACAATTCCTCGATGCAGGCCTGCTGGATGAGATCATCGTTCAAGTCGGCTCTGTCACCCTGGGCAAAGGCAAACCATTGTTCCCGCGGCGCGCGACCAATCCACCATTTCGTCTGGCTTCGGTCCGGCAGGTAGGCACAGGCTTCGCTGAGCTGCGCTATGAAGTGCGCAGGTAGTAAAGCATCATTCAGAACACAACGTTATTCGCACGGGGGTTGAATGAACGCAGATGCAGTCGCTGCACTGGCAAAGACAACACTGGATGGCTCCATGCCATTTCCCCAGATTGTCGGGAAGCTGATCGAGAACGGCGTCGAGTACTACCATGTGGATTACGCCGCGAGTTGCTTTACTTTTTACAGTGCCGCAGGCGCAGTTGTAACTGCCCCGCTTACCCTTGCGGGTCTACCACCAATAGCTGAGCATTTTGATACCTCGGCGCTCAACGCTGCGATACTCGACAGCCAGCAGCATGGACAGAAATTCCCTGCATTCTGCGAGCGCGCCGTACGGGCTGGCGTGCAAGGATATTTTGCATTCCTTCGCGGGCAGCGCGTCACTTATTTCGGCCGCCAAGGAGATCATCACGAGGAATGGTTTCCAGGAGCAAAGCCTGAAAAACACGGTTGATAATTAAAAATTCGAATAACAACATGAAAGAAAACATGCGCTACTTCTCCATTGCCGTTATAAGCATGCTTGGCATTGCCAGTTCAATAACATCTGCTCAAGCAGAAACGCTCCAGAAAAAAAACTGGTCCGGCCCTTACGTGGGGATGAACATAGGTGTGACTAAAGAGCGTGGGGCAACTGACGTCTCGACATCAGATAGTTTTCCCAGCTCATATTTCACTCCACCCGATCCTAAGCAGATTTCAGCAGAGGCAGACGATGACATTTCGCAATCGTCGCTTGCAGCCGGGCTATTTGGAGGCTACGGACACCAGTTTGACAACCTTTATCTGGGAGTGGAGGCCAGCATCAACAGCCTCGGTTTTGATGAATCTCATACTTCCGGCGCGGTTTACCAATCGAATCCAACCGGCAAGTTCACCAATGAGCTGTCAGTGAAGGCCAATTGGCAAGCTACATTGCGAACCCGTGTGGGATGGGCTAAAGACCGGTGGTTAGCCTATGTGACCGGCGGCGTTGCGGCCACACGTATCACATTGGACGCTTCGTTTTCGGACGACTATCTCGGTGTAGGTGCTGCAGGCCAGGATTCGACCAAGGAAACCAAGTTTGGGTGGGTCGCCGGACTGGGCGGCGAATACGCTCTAAATGACAGCTGGACCATTAGAACCGAGTATCTGTATGCGGATTTCGGCAAGGTGGACACGTCAGCCTTTGTGACGAACCCGGCTTTCCCAACGCTGGGCAACAACCTGAAAAGCTCGGTTGATTTCAGAACTCAAATGTTGTCGGTGGGTTTTTCCTACCATTTCTAACCGCAGAATGACTCGCATCGACGGGAATCATTCATGAACAAGGACGACATCAAGGCCATCTTCGATCAGCAGGCGGCTCACTACGATGAGCGGTGGGCAAAAACCGCACCCATTCGCGATGCATTGCATTTCCTGCTCGAGGCAATATTTACCGGATTACCCGCTGACGCACACATTCTTTGCCTCGGCGCCGGCACCGGCGAAGAAATGGCTTATCTCGCGAAGCGATTTCCTCAATGGACATTTACCGCAGTCGAACCCTCCGGTGCCATGCTGGATGTCTGCCGTGAGAAAGCTGAGCGGGAAGGATTTACCACGCGTTGCGATTTTCATGAAGGTTATCTGGAATCTCTGCCTGAGCAGGACGCGTTCGATGCAGCGACGTGCTTTCTGGTTTCCCAGTTCATTTTGGATCTGGGAGCACGCGTCGACTTTTTCGGGGGCATTGCGGCCAGACTCAAGCTCGGCGGGATTCTGGCAAGCTCAGACCTGGCATCCGACACAGGCACGAACGAATACGACGCACTACTCAAGGTCTGGCTCAACATGATGCTGACGTCAGGCATTCCCGCAGCGGGGTTAGAGCAAATGCGCGAGGCTTACACCAGGGATGTTGCGGTACTTCCGCCTGCGCAGGTAGCATCCACCATCTCAGCCGGCGGCTTTGGAAAGCCGGTATTGTTCTATCAGGCGGGCCTCATTCATGCCTGGTTTTCGAAACGTATGGGCGCACCGAGTTAAGGAAGAACAATGCAGATCACCCTCGCAAGCATTTTTGTTGAAGATCAGGACCACGCACTCAAGTTCTACACCGAAGTTCTAGGGTTCGAGAAGAAACACGACATCCCCATGGGTGAATTCCGCTGGCTGACCGTGACTTCACCTGAAGGAATTTCCGGTGTTGAACTGGTGCTTGAGCCGATGGCGTTTCCTCCCGCGCGCGTCTACCAGAAGGCGCTGTTTGATGCGGGCATCCCGGCGACTGCTTTCATGAGTTTCGACATCAACGCCGAGTATCAGCGCCTCAAGGCTAAAGGTGTGAATTTCCGCGGCGAGCCAACAGCGATGGGACCAGTCACTATCGTATTGTTCGAAGATACATGCGGCAACCTCATCAATCTGGCGCAGGCAGCGGCTTGACAGACTGCGTGTGCTGCACAGAAAGATAGCTATACCAATATGGACCAGGCACGATTCCAGCAAGCCATCGCGCTTATAGATGCCGCGAATGCCCAAGACCCGAACCGGGAAATCGCAGATGGCAGAGAATATCCAAAGGAGTTGCTTTACGCTCACCGGATGAGTGCAATGCTCGAGCGTTTTACAGCTGATGCGTCGGAGGCATTGCAACTGGCGGTGCGGTGTCAGCATATTCAACGTTGGAAGATTCCGCGTGCGTATTACCCCATGACGCGAGCCGGCTATCATCAGTGGCGAACACGGCTTAGGGATTTTCATGCCGAAACCGCCAGCGCGCTCCTGAAGAGTGTTGGGTATGACGATGACATGATTGCCAGAGTTTGCTCGCTAGTGAGGAAGGAACGTCTGCAGCAGGATGCGGAAGCTCAGACGCTCGAAGACGTCATCGTCCTGGTGTTTCTCGAAAGCTATCTTGAAGAGTTTGTGCGCACGCACAATGAGTACGACGAAGCCAAGCTTATTGATATTCTGCGCAAGAGCTTGCGCAAGATGTCGGCCCAAGGTCGCGAGGCAGCACTGACGATTATCGAACTGCCCTCTTCCTTGTTGCCGACGATCCTCAAGGCGGTTGACGCTTAGCCGAGGTGAGGGGCCCGTATGGGTCATGGTTCTCCTATTGATGAATGAAAACAGGTGCATCGCATGCAAACCGTCATCCCGCAACTCAGAATCACCAATGCCGTACGCAGCCTGGCCTTTTATGTGGATGGCCTTGGCTTCCAGGTGGACTGGAAGCATCAGTTCGAGGAAGGCTATCCGCTGTTTTTCCAGATCACCCGCGATGGGCAGACGATATTCCTCACCGAACATAGAGGCGATTGCGAGGTTGGCGCTGCGGTGTATTTCAGCGTTACCGATGCACGGGCTTTGTATGCGGAATTTCAGCAACGCGGAATTGCGGCGACAAACCCGCCGGAAGATACGCCATGGGGCACATGCGAATTCCTGCTTACCGACCCCGATGGCAACAAGCTGAGGTTTGCCAATGACATCGAGACTTAGAAGAGGATGAGTATGAACAAGAAAAACTCATTGAATGTCGGGCTTGGGGTAGCCATCGGCGTCATCATCGGCGTTGTGATCGACAACATCGGCATGGGCATAGGCATCGGGCTTGCCATCGGTATTGCGCTGTCGCTCGCCAATAAGTAGCAGTTCAGCACCATGCGCATCGGACTTCTGCGGCATTTTCCTGTTGAGCAGCCCATCATTAGCGGCTGGAAGACGGCAGCCGAGATTCATGCCTGGCGTCACCAATACGATGCATCGCCCGCCATTCCAGGTGAATGCGATATTGGAAATTGCTGGGCTGAATGCCTGAGCAGCGACCTTGAGCGAACCCTCAGCACGGCAAGCGCAGTTTTCAGCGGAAATATTCAGCCGACTGCACTGCTGCGTGAACCCGAACTGGCGCAGTTCAACACCGGCAGTCTGCGCCTTCCCATGTGGGTGTGGCGCTGGATATTACGGTATACGTGGATGACCGGCCATAGTTCCCAACGGGCCGCCGCGATGAATTCCAGAAACGAGTGAAGCAGGTCGCCGATTTGCTGGAAAGCATGCGGCACGACGTACTGGTGGTCTCGCACGCCGGCATGATGGCTTATCTCAGTGCCGAGTTGCAACGCAGGGGATTTATCGGACCGAAACTTCGCACCCCCAGGCATGCCGTGTTGTATGTGTACGAAAAATGATGAGCTGGCGCCTGCAAGGACCTAAGCAGTAGACTAGCGGCTTGCACCGGCATCGGAGGTTTCATGGAAAACCTGATTGGCATCCTCGCTGTTATCGCCATAGGCATCGGCGCCACGGCTGTGCTGGACCTGTGGGCGTTGATGCTCAAGCGCATATTCAAGGTGACGTCGCTGAATTTCTGCCTCGTTGGCCGCTGGCTGAGCCATATGCGTAATGGTATTTACCAGCACCAAAGCATTACCACAGCATCGCAAAAGCGCATGGAATGCACTATCGGCTGGTCGGCCCATTACCTGATTGGCATTGCATTTGCCGCAGGCCTCGTCGCCATCGTACACACAGAATGGCTGCTTCAT
>Ga0196965_1000036_pt1 | contig 113230 bp, 111 predicted proteins | sample S1_20metaG_FD_148668 | JGI IMG/M metagenome (GOLD analysis project Ga0196965, IMG submission 148668) | Soil microbial communities from Anza Borrego desert, Southern California, United States - S1_20 | ecosystem: Environmental > Terrestrial > Soil > Desert | place: USA: California | collected...
TTACTATATCGATCTCAAGCGGGTCATCATGCGCAAGCTGGTGATGGGCATCGCCGACGCACGGCTGGAGCTCGACGGCCGTGAAATTTATGCGGCCAGCGATTTGCGTGTTGGGTTGTTCACCCGCACAGATAACTTCTAAGAGTGATCACTAAAATACTCGTCATTTTTCAAGTATTGGGGAGAACACGATAATGCGTCGTGTAGTAGTAACTGGCATGGGCATCGTCTCCAGCCTGGGTAACAACAAGTCTGAAGTTTTGGCGAGCCTGCGCGAAGGACGCTCGGGCATCACCTTTCAGCCGGAGTACGCCGAGCATGGCCTGCGCTCGCAGGTCGCCGGCTCTGTCCGCAATCTCGATATCGAATCTCTGATAGACCGCAAAATCCTGCGCTTCATGGCCAACGGCCATGCCTATGCCTGGATCGCCATGCAGGAAGCCATTGCCGATGCGAACCTGCCGGAAGAGCTGGTTTCAAATCTGCGCACTGGTCTCATCGTCGGCCAGGGAGGCGCATCCCACGAAAGCATTGTGGAAGGCGTGGATACGTTGCGTGAGAAAGGTGTGCGCCGCGTCGGTCCCTACATGGTCACCAAATCCATGGCCAGCGGCATCTCGGCTGTTCTTGCGACCTATGCAAAGATCAAGGGCATCAATTACGCCATCAGCTCGGCCTGTGCCACCAGCGCGCACTGTATCGGGGCCGGTGTCGAGCAAATCCAACTCGGCAAGCAGGACATCGTGTTTGCGGGCGGTGGCGAAGAAGAGCATTGGTCCCTGTCCTTCATGTTCGATGGCATGGGTGCGCTCTCCAGCAAGTACAACGAGACGCCCGACAAGGCCTCCCGCACCTATGACGCCAACCGCGACGGCTTCGTGATTGCCGGCGGCGGCGGCATCGTGGTGCTCGAAGAATACGAACACGCCAAGAAGCGTGGCGCGAAGATTTATGCAGAAGTCGTCGGCTACGGTGCCACATCTGATGGTTACGACATGGTCGCGCCGTCAGGCGAGGGTGCCCAGCGTTGCATGGAACTGGCCCTGCAAGGCGTGGAAGGCGACGTGGACTACATCAACACTCACGGCACCAGTACGCCGGTCGGTGACACCAAGGAATTGGAAGCCATTCGCGCCGTGTTCGAAGACGGCGCGCATGGCAAGATTCCTGCCATCGCTTCGACCAAGTCCCTCTCTGGCCATGCGCTTGGCGCTGCGGGTGTCAATGAAGCGATCTATACCTTGCTGATGATGGAGAACAACTTCATTGCGGCTTCAGCCAATATCGAGACGCTGGACCCGACAGCAGAGGGATTACCGATTGTGCAGAAGCGGATTGATAACGCCAATGTTCAGACGGCGATGTCGAATAGCTTCGGGTTTGGCGGGACGAATGCGACGTTGACGTTTTCTCGCTCAAAAGTATAACTAAAGCTTAGTTTCTGTTGCAGTTCTTAAGCTGAAGTTAAGAATGGGGGGAATGCAATGGAAATGAAACAAAACCCTTTTTCATTTTATGATTTTTTAGGGTATCTAATTCCTGGGGCAGTATTCCTTTACGGGATGCTTTTGATATTTGGTCATATCTCCAGTGAGTACTCAGCTATAGATTTCATCGTCAATCAACTCGCATTCGATAAAGCAGAAATCTATATCCCATTCGTTTTGCTTGCTTATATAGCAGGCCATTTCCTGAGTTTTATTTCTTCTATAACCATTGAACGGTACTCGATATGGGCTCATGGATATCCGTCGAAGTATTTGCTGGGTATTCCATCCAAAAGCTACTTTCAGGTAGAAGAGAATAAAGCGCTAAGAAAGATAATGCGGGTATCAGTCCTTATTCTTTTAGCGCCTATTTCTATACTTGATTGGCTAGTAGGAGCCAAAGCTGGACTTAGAGAGTTATATGCGAAGCCATTGGATAAGCTTCTTGTATATGTCTTGAGACGTCGAATAGAAAGCTTAATAGACAACCATGCTCAAGTGCCGGACAGAAATGCCCATGGAAAGGCAGGGCAATTAGATTTTTTTCGGTATGTTTATCACTATGCTGTAGAGCATGCGCATAACCATGTTCCAAAAATGCAGAACTACGTTGCTCTATATGGGTTCCTAAGGACTTTAACTTTAATATCTCTGCTGCTCTTTTGGATCGTTGCTTGGCATTTGATTACTGGAAAGATGTCTCTCGTGTTCAATCTACTGGTAATACTGATATCAGCCTCAATGAGCTATTTGCTGTTTATGGGGTTTGTGAAGTTCTATCGTAGATTTTCACTTGAAGCCCTGATGGCTATGGCAGTAACTTATCGGTGCGAAGATAAAGCCGAAAAGAAAGTTTACAAACCTCGAGTTAAATCAGAAGAGCAGCCATAACCTGCCGGCCCTCTGACATCAGGATGTTATAAGTCCGGCAAGCCGCTGCAGTATCCATACATTCCACAGCTACGCCGATTTCCGTCAAGGCAGCTGTCATCCTTGGATGAACAAACCGAATCGTTGGCCCCGTTCCCAGCAACACGACTTCCGGTTTCAGTTCGGCCAGTTTCTGGAAGTCCTCAGCAGTCAAATCCTCAAACTTCTCGGGCCATTCAGGAATAACGCGTTCGGGTATAACGACCAGGCTTTGCTCGTAGCGAATCGTGTTGATTTCCACCCAGCCTTCTCCGTATCCGGTGATGAGCTGGTTTCCTTCGGCGCGTGTGAGGTGCAGTTTCATGGCAAGAGGGTGTATTTAAAGCGGTTTTTTCAGGCCGGAAGCCGCACGGCTGAATTGCTGTAGAGGCCCCGGCAGGGTAAGATAGCACACTTTTTTGCGGGACTTCAGCGTGGAACCCATACTCAAATCTGCCAAACTCAGTAACGTGTGCTACGACATTCGTGGACCGGTACTGGCGCGCGCTCGGCAGATGGAGGATGAAGGCCACCGCATCATCAAGCTGAACATCGGCAATCCGGCAACTTTCGGCTTCGAAGCGCCCGAGGAAATCGTGCAGGATGTGATCCGCAACCTGGAGCATGCTGCCGGCTACACCGATTCGCGTGGCATCTTCAGCGCACGCAAGGCCATTATGCACTACACCCAGCAAAAGAAGATTCCGGGTGTGGATATCGACGACATCATCATCGGCAACGGCGTTTCCGAACTGATCGTGATGGCGATGCAAGCGTTGCTCAACAATGGCGATGAAATTCTGCTGCCGATGCCGGATTATCCTCTGTGGACCGCTGCAGTGACTTTGGCCGGTGGAGTGCCGCGCCATTACGTGTGCGATGAAAGCTCCGACTGGCTGCCGGACCTGGCGGACATGGAAGCCAAGATCACGCCCAACACGCGCGGCCTCGTCATCATCAACCCGAACAATCCGACCGGGGCGCTGTACCCGGCTGAATTCCTGGAAAAGGTCATCGATATCGCGCGTCGGCATGAGCTGATCATTTTTGCTGACGAGATCTACGACAAGGTGGTGTACGACGGCAATGTGCATACCTCGATTGCCTCTCTGGCTGATGACGTGCTGTTTGTCACTTTCAATGGCCTCTCAAAGAATTATCGCATTTGCGGCTACCGTGCAGGATGGATGGTGATCTCAGGCGAGAAGCGCCATGCGCGCGACTACATCGAAGGCCTCGACATGCTGGCCTGTATGCGGTTATGCGCTAACGCGCCGGGACAGATGGCGATTCAGACCGCATTGGGTGGTTACCAGAGTATCGAAGACCTGGTGGCACCGACTGGCCGCCTGTGCAAACAACGAGATCTGGCCTACAAGCTGATTACCGAGATTCCCGGTGTAACCTGCGCTAAGCCGGCGGCTGCACTTTATCTATTCCCGCGGCTCGACCCCAAGATGTACCCGATTGCCGATGACCAGCAGTTCATCCTCGACCTGCTGCTGGATGAAAAGGTGCTGCTGGTGCAGGGCAGCGGTTTCAACTGGCATCAACCGGATCATTTCCGCGTGGTTTTCCTGCCGAATACGGATGACCTGACGGAAGCCATCGGCCGCATCGCACGTTTTCTCGAACATTATCGCAAGCGCCACGGCGCGAAAAAATAGAATGGAAGCAATGAAACCAATCAACGTGGGCCTGTTAGGCATAGGCACCGTGGGGGGCGGTACTTTTACCGTGCTGACCCGCAACCAGGAAGAAATCACGCGCAGGGCGGGTCGTCCGATTCGCATCGTGAAAGTTGCGGATCGTGACGTTGCTCGGGCGAAAGACATCACCAAGGGCGCGGTCGAGATTGTGGATGACGCGTTTGCCGTTGTCACAGATCCGGAAATTGACATCGTCGTCGAACTCATCGGCGGTTATACCGTTGCTAAAGAGCTGGTGCTCAAGGCCATCGAGAACGGCAAGCATGTCGTCACGGCCAACAAAGCGCTGATCGCGCTGCACGGCAATGAAATTTTTGCCGCAGCGCAGAAAAAGGGTGTAATCGTGGCGTTCGAAGCTGCAGTTGCCGGCGGCATTCCCATCATTAAGGCGGTGCGTGAGGGCCTGTCTGCCAACCGCATTGAGTGGATCGCCGGCATCATCAACGGCACGACCAATTTCATCCTGTCTGAAATGCGCGAGAAGGGCCTGGGGTTCGATGACGTGCTAGGCGAGGCGCAGCGTCTGGGTTATGCAGAAGCAGACCCGACCTTCGACGTCGAAGGCGTTGATGCCGCGCATAAGCTCATGATTCTCGCCGGCATCGGCTTCGGCATCCCCATGCAGTTCGATAAGGTCTACACCGAAGGCATCACCAAACTCACGCGGGAAGACATTCAATATGCCGAAGAGCTGGGCTATCGCGTGAAACTGCTGGGCATTACCAAGCGTGCAGAGAATGGCATTGAACTGCGCGTGCATCCAACGCTGATTCCGGAGAAGCGCCTGGTTGCCAATGTGAACGGCGCAATGAACGCTGTGGTGGTCAAAGGCGACGCCGTAGGCCCGACGCTCTACTATGGTGCTGGTGCTGGTGCTGAGCCGACTGCGAGTGCGGTCGTTGCTGATCTGGTTGATGTGACGCGCATGCATACCGCAGATCCGCATCAACGCGTGCCGCATCTGGCTTTCCAGCCGGACCAGCTTGCCGATCTGCCTATCCTGCCGATCAGTGAAGTTCATAGTGCCTACTATCTGCGCATGCGCGTGCTCGACAAGCCGGGCGTGCTGGCTGATGTCACGCGCATCCTGGGCGACCGCAGTATCTCCATTGACGCCATGATCCAGAAAGAACCGGCGGAGAACGAAGCCGAGGCCAATATCATCATCCTGACGCACGTGACGGTAGAGAAGACGATGAATGAAGCGATTGCAGCGATCGAAGCGTTGCCGGCGATTGACGGCAAGGTGACGCGCATCCGCATGGAAGAATTGAGCAGGTAATTGTTATGAAGTATGTCAGTACCCGCGGGCAATCGCCTGCATTAAGCTTTAGCGAAATCCTGCTCGGTGGCCTCGCCCCTGATGGCGGGCTTTACCTGCCGGAGACCTATCCGCAGTTCAGCGATGCCGACCTAAACGCCATGCGCGGCATGAATTATCGAGACCTGGCTTACACCATCCTCTCGCGGCTGGCAGACGATATTCCTGCTGCCGACTTGCGCGCCATCGTGGACAAAACCTACACGGCGGAGGTCTACAAGCATGTGCGTGCGGGCCAGAACGCCGATGACATTACGCCGGCGCTGAAACTGGAAGAAAATCTGTACTTGTTGTCCCTGTCGAGCGGACCGACGCTGGCCTTCAAGGATGTTGCCATGCAGTTGTTGGGCAACCTGTTCGAATACGTGCTGAATAAAGTCGGACAGGAAATCAACATCCTGGGTGCCACTTCGGGTGATACCGGCTCGGCAGCAGAATATGCCATGCGCGGCAAAAAGAGTGTACGTGTTTTTATGCTGTCGCCGCATCAGAAGATGAGCCGTTTCCAGACCGCGCAGATGTTCAGCCTGCAGGAACCGAATATTCATAACATCGCCATCAAGGGTGTGTTCGACGATGCGCAGGACATGGTCAAGGCCGTGTCCAACGACGCCGAGTTCAAGGCCAAGTACAAGATAGGCGCCGTCAATTCAATCAATTGGGCCCGTGTCGCAGCGCAAATCGTCTATTACTTCAAGGGCTATTTCGCCGTTACTCAGCAAAACAGCGAGCAGGTGGATTTTTCTGTGCCATCGGGCAATTTCGGCAACGTCTGCGCCGGGCACATCGCGCGCATGATGGGACTGCCTATCCGTAAACTTGTCGTGGCGACCAACGAAAACGACGTGCTCGATGAATTTTTCAAGACCGGCGTTTATCGCCCGCGCGGTTCGGCTAATACTTACCATACATCCAGCCCGTCCATGGACATCAGCAAGGCTTCCAATTTCGAGCGTTTCGTCTTCGATCTCACCGGTCGCGATGCAAACAAGATGCGCGAACTGTGGAGCAGGGTGGATAGTGGTGGCGCGTTCGATCTCAAGGCTGACGGCCTGTTCAACAAGGTGGCTGACTATGGTTTTGTTTCCGGTTCAAGCACCCATCAGGACCGCATGCAGACCATCCGCCAGGTGAACGAACAATATGGCGTCACCATAGATACGCATACGGCGGATGGCTATAAAACCGCCTTGCAGTTCCGCGAACCTGGCGTACCCATGGTGGTACTGGAAACCGCATTGCCAGCCAAGTTTGAGGATGCGATCATGGAAGCGCTGGGTAGCAGGCCCGAGCGTCCCGCAGACCTCGTAGGCCTGGAGGATCTGCCGCAGCGTTTTGACATGATGGAAGCCGACGCGGCTGTCATCAAGCAGTACATCGCAGAACACATTCGATAAGGAGCTACTGATGAAGGTCTACCAGGACTTGATGCGCCACGTACTTGAACACGGCCACAAGAAGGAAGACCGCACCGGCACCGGCACCTTGTCCGTTTTCGGTTACCAGATGCGGTTCGACCTCAATGAGGGCTTTCCGCTGCTGACCACCAAAAAGGTCCATCTCAAGTCCATCATCCACGAGCTTCTGTGGTTTCTGCAGGGCAGCACCAATATCCAGTACCTCAAGGACAACGGTGTCACCATCTGGGATGAATGGGCCGACGAAAACGGCAACCTGGGCCCGGTTTATGGTTATCAGTGGCGAAACTGGCCCAAACCAGACGGCGGCCATATTGACCAGATTACGCAGGTGGTGGAAGCCATTAAGAAGAACCCAGATTCGCGTCGCCTTATAGTTTCAGCCTGGAATGTGGCGGATGTTGACAAGATGAAACTGCCGCCATGCCATGCCTTTTTCCAGTTCTATGTGGCTGACGGCAAGCTTTCCTGCCAGCTATATCAGCGCAGCGCCGATATCTTCCTCGGTGTGCCATTCAATATCGCTTCTTATGCCTTGCTGACCATGATGGTGGCGCAGGTGTGCAACCTCAAGCTGGGCGATTTTGTACATACGCTGGGCGACGCACATCTTTACCTAAACCATCTCGATCAGGTGCGCGAGCAGCTTTCGCGCCCGCCGCGTAATCTGCCCACCATGCGTATCAATCCGGAAGTCCGTGATATTTTCGACTTCAAGTTCGAGGACTTCACGCTCGAGAACTACGACCCGCATCCTGCCATCAAGGCGCCTGTCGCCGTCTAAGCAACTTTCGTATTTATCGGCAGTTGAGTTTGACTGCCATTCAAGGGTCCATCAGCTTGTTCCACCACCCTTTTTCATCTCGCGAACTGAACTGTTGGCGCTTGATATAGCTGTGCTACACTGCAACACATAATAAAAACACTGCATTTGGGAGAGCATCATTAGACAGCAAGGTGGCATAGACCGCCCACGTCTACTGAAGTACGCATTTGGTATTACCGTTGTCTTGTTGGTGTCGTTTCAACCGCTGTACGCAGAAGAAGCAGATTCAGCAGAGCTCCTGGAAATACCATTGCAAAGTCTGCTGACACTTGAGGTCAGCAGCGCTTCTACCTATTCGCAGAAGATTCACGATGCGCCGGCCTCAGCAGTCGTCGTTACCTCCGAAGATATCCGGACTTATGGCTACCGCACGCTGGGTGATGTGCTCAACAGCATGCGAGGTCTTTATGTCACCAATGACCGCAGCTGGAGTTACCTGGGCGTTCGCGGCTTCTCGCGCACCGGCGACTACAATTCCCGCGTGTTGTTGCTGGTGGACGGCATTCGCGTCAATGATAATGTTTACGGCCAAGCATATATTGGCTCTGAATTCATCCTTGATATCGACCTGATCGAACAGGTCGAATTCCTGCCCGGTCCGGCAGCTTCGATATACGGTGACAATGCGTTCCTCGGTGTGATCAATGTTGTAAGCAAAAAGGCAGGTAGCATGCTGGGCGCTACCGTCAGCGGGGAGGCCGGCAGCCATCAGAGCTACAAGGGCGGATTGCGCTACGGAGCCATTCTGGAGAATGGGGCAGAAGTTGTCGTTTCTGCCAAAGTGGCGGACAACAAGGGCCGAGACTGGCATTACAGCGAGTTTGCCGGGGAGGCGAGGGGCCTGGACAGTGAGGCGTATCACAAGCTTTTCGCCAAGCTCACCTTCGGTGGACTGACGCTTGAGGCCGCACATGTCGAACGCGACAAGCAGAACCCCACTGCGCCCTATGGGACTGTATTCAATGATCCGCGCTACGAAACAACCGATGAGCATACGTTCGCCAGCGCGACCTACATTGCCGAGCTGTCTGATGCTCTCGACATGCGCCTTCACTTCAATCACGGCGTCTACAAATACGAGGGGACGTATCCTTATCCCACAACCGTGAGCCTAGATTCCACCTACGGGAGGCGCAATACGGCCGAGGCCCGTTTTACGAGCACCGCGTTTGCTGGCCACAAGCTCGTCGGTGGCGTGGAATACATCCATGACGATCGGCTGGATCAGAAGAACATTGAATTGCCGCCGCTACAGGTTTATGTGGATGAACGCCACGATGCTGATAAATACGGCTTATACCTTCAGGATGAATTTCGCGTAAACGAACGCTGGCTGCTGAATGCTGGCGTTCGCTATGACCATTACGATAGTTTTGGCAGCACGACCAACCCGCGCTTGGCGGTGATCTATCAGCCCTCAATGCAGGAGAGCCTGAAATTCATCTATGGCAGAGCCTTCCGCGCCCCCAATGCCTATGAACGTTTTTATGGGGATGACACCCTGGCCTTCGGCCAGAAAGGTAATCCGGACCTGAAGCCGGAAACCATCAATACCTACGAACTTGCATGGGATAAATCGCTATCAGCCAGATGGCAAAGCCATGCAGGATTGTTCAGCTATCGCATCAATGACCTCATCAGCCAGGAAACCGATCCAGCGGACGGGTTGCTGGTGTTCCGTAATGTGGACAAAGCACGCACGAACGGTCTCGAGCTCGGTCTGGATGGCCAGTTCGGTGGCTGGCAGATCAAATCCAGCCTGACATACCAGTATGCCTATGACGGCAACACCGATGAATGGCTGATCAATTCACCGCGCGTCATCGGCAAGCTGGGCGTGAATTTCCCGGTGTATGACGGATGGCAGGCAGGCAGCGAATTGATGTATACCAGCCGTCGGCGCACGCTCAATGGTGACACTGGCGGTTTCGTCGTGGCCAATGCCAACCTGAGCCGCCGCGATTTGTTACCAGGGCTGGATGCCTCGCTCGGGGTCTACAACATCTTCGACAAGGAGTATGGCGACCCCGCTGAAGCCATCAACCTGCAGGAAACCATTCGACAGGATGGTCGCGTATTCCGCATCAAACTGGATTACAGGTTCTAGCCATGTTGATGCGCACCCTGCAAATTCTGGCATTAGTGATGGCGATGACAAGTCCGGCATTGCTGGCGAATGCCGCGCAGGTGAGCGAGTACGAGCTCAAGACGGCGTATCTCTATAACTTTGCCCTGTTTGTTACATGGCCGTCTGAAATAGACCCTACGATTACGGTGTGCACTATCGGCGAGGACCGCTTTGGCGCCTCTATCGAACAACTGCATAACCGCAAGGCGCGCGGCAAACGACTGGAGGTGCACCGTGCTGTGGATCTGAAGCGAGCGTCCTCGTGTCACATGTTGTATATTGCGCAGAGTGAGCAACAGAATATGGCAGCAATACTCGATGCTTTGCGGGGATCCAGCGTGCTCACCATCAGCGATCTGCCCCTGGCAAATGCGCCGAAAGCAGATGGGGATGTCGTCGTGGTGTCAGCGCCTGTAGATACACCTCCGCGCAGCACCATTACTCTGATTCTGGAGAACAAGCGGCTCATGTTTGATGTAGATGCGGCCGCGGCCAGACAGGCAGGTCTGACAATGAGTTCACGATTGCTGTACCTGGCCAGACAAGTTTATTGACAGGCATGGGACCAACCAACCAAAAATCCGACCCACCTGTTCGTAGGGTGCATATTCTCGCAGTTGGCGTAGCCCTACTGACGGGCAGTGTTTTTCTCGTTGCCGTGGAATACGCCTCCCTGCGTAACCAGTTCATTTCCGGGCTTGAACTGCAAATGCGTATCGTGGCCAACAACAGCGTAGCGGCCTTGCTATTCCGCGATCAGATCGCAGCTACCGAGACGTTGTCTACGTTATCTGCTTCCCCCGATGTAGATGCTGCAGCTCTGTATAACCTGCAGCAGGAGCGGTTTGCCGAGTTTGTACGCCAAGGCGAGCATACAGTCGAAAGCCTGACGCTGGCTGACACTGGCGATATAGTGCGACGCATCAATACGCAATCCGCCGAGATCTGGCAGCCCGTGATTTATGGCGGCAATCAGGTTGGCATCCTCTACCTGCGTGCCAATACGCATAACTTGAACTATCAGCTTCTGTGGTACATCGGCACGACCAGCTTGGTCATGCTGGCAACCCTGCTGGGTGCAGCGCTGCTGCTGGGAAGGCTGCAGCGAGCAGTCACACGTGCAGAAGAGCGCGTAGGTTACCTGGCCAATTACGATACCGTGACCCATCTGCCCAACCGTTATGCATTCGGCCAGAAATTTCAGCAACTACTGGAAGAAGCCGGAGCACAGAAGAGCGTGCTTGCGGTACTGGTACTGGACCTGGATGACTTCAAGGTCATCAATGACACCCTCGGGCATTATGTCGGCGATAGCTTGTTGCGTATGGTCTCCCAGCGGTTGACCTCCGTGGTGCGCCAGGATGATGTCATCTACCGCGTGGGCGGGGATGAATTTGCCATGATTCTCAATCATGCTGAGGATGTGGATCGCGTTAAGGTGATCGCAGAGAAATTTATCCGTGTGCTCAGTGAGCCTTTCATGCTTGATGACCGCAATCTTTATGTAGGTGTCAGTATCGGCGCCAGCATCTATCCCAGGGACGGCGACGATGTCGCGCAACTGTTGCGGAATGCCGATGCCGCGATGTATCACGCCAAGAGTCATGGCAAGAACAAGTTCCAGCTGTTTTCGGAAGAAATGCATTACAAGAGCTCGACGCGGCTTACTCTAGAGGGCGAACTGCGGGATGCGTTGGAGCAGGGCCAGTTCGAGCTCTGCTACCAACCCCAGGTCTCCTTGCAAACCCGGCAACTACTAGGTGTAGAAGCCTTGATTCGCTGGAACCACCCGCAAAAAGGGCTGCTGCTTCCCAGCGAGTTCATTCCCATGGCAGAAGAGTCGGGTCTGATAGTGCCTATTGGCGAGTGGATTCTGCGCACTGCATGCCAGGATATCCGTTCCTGGCATGAACAGCGTTTCCGCCCCATCAGCCTGAGCGTCAATCTATCCGGTCGCCAGTTCCGTGAGGACGGCCTGATCGATCTTGTCGCACGCATCCTGCATGAAACCAAGGCCAATCCCGACATGCTGGAATTCGAGATCACGGAAAGCGTGCTCATGGATGATGCCGAATCCACTGTTGCTCGCCTGGCCGCCCTGAGCGGCATGGGAATACATCTTGCGATTGACGATTTCGGTACCGGCTATTCATCAATGACCTATCTCAAGCGCTTCCCAGTAGAACGCCTCAAGATCGACCACAGTTTCATTCGCGATATTCCCCACGACCAGGACGATGTCGCCATTACCGTGGCCACCATCCAGATGGCGCGCGGTCTCAAGCTGGAAGTGATCGCTGAGGGCATAGAAACCGGTGCCCAGGCGCAGTTCCTGCAGGAGCATGGCTGTGAAATAGGGCAAGGGTATCTGTACAGCGCGCCGCTTGCCAAGCGGGAAATGGAAAAACTGCTGAGGTCAGGGCAGGTATTGGCGGCGGCTTGAAGCTGCAAAAATGACAGGCAAAAAAAAGCGGACCTTCACGGGGAGTTAAAGGCCCGCTTTAAGAAACTGTTAATCGACTATACGGTGGCTTGTCTCTTCTCCAGTCGGATGACATCACCTATCAGGTAGTGAGGCCGGGCTTGCTGGACAAGTGTCTGGTAAGCGCCATTATGCATGCGGACCTTGATCTGGTAGGCCGGTGCCATTCGGTATTCCTTGTGCCCGGCGGTGGTGTTGATTTGTCCTTCCAACGCGAGGATCGCGACTACCGTACCGCAATTCATGCAGGCCACTTGGCCCTGTTTAATGTCCTTGGATGGCTCAATTTGCGGCCTGGAAGTAATTCCGTCCGCGGCCTTGCCATCGGCGACTCCTGTTTCATTCTGTATGCCGGCACTATGCAAATCGGCTGCCGTCGGCAGCAGGCCGGTGATAGCTGCACTGCCGAGAAGGCTGAACAGGGTCAATGCTGTTGCAGCGACTAAAACCATGGGATGTGTCTTGCGCAGGTTTTTCATTTTTTTGTCCTTGCTCAACGCTTATATTTATAAGTGGTATGGCAAGGACTGTGCCAACTATAGATTTTATCTATTTATCAAATAGTTAACGTGGATAGGCATATATGGCAGAGCTTGTGACATGAATTTAATGTCTGCCGCTTGAGACGCTCATTGGATGAGGTAGACGAACATGTTGATTCTGAACAATTTATTGCTGTCGTGTTGGCACGACACTATGTGTTGAGGTTGTTGTCCTTGAATAGGGCCGGCGTCAATTGATGCCTCTGCAATAATTTATAAAACTCGGTGCGATTACGCTGCGCCAGTCTGGCCGCTTGTGTGACACTGCCGTTGGTAGCCTTGAGCAGCTTGACCAGATAATCACGCTCGAAACTCTTGCGTGCCACTTCAAATGGAACCACCCCGCCGATATCATTCTGCAGTGCCTTCTGTACCAATACCGCAGGCACGAGCGGGGTGGTGGATAACACCACAGTCTGTTCGACGATGTTCTGCAGCTCACGTACATTGCCGGGCCACGGCGCCGCGATCAGAAGCTCCATTGCTTCCGGCGAAAAGCCGTTTAAGTTTTTGCCATATTTTCCGCTTAATATTTGCAGGAAAGTATTGGCCAGCAAGGGAATATCCTCGCGTCGTGCCGATAATGACGGCAGCTCAAGTCCAACGACGTTGATCCTGTAATACAAATCCTCACGGAACCGCCCGGCCTTCATCTCCTCCGCCAGGTTACGATGGGTAGCGGATATGACACGCACATCAATGGCGATGCTGCTATTGGAACCAACAGGTCGCACATTGCGCTCCTGAAGCACACGCAGCAGCTTGACCTGTAACGCGAGCGGCATATCCCCGATTTCGTCGAGAAACAGGGTACCGCCTTCCGCACTCTGGAACAGGCCCTTGTGGTCTCGCACAGCGCCGGTAAAAGCACCCTTGACGTGACCGAACAGCTCGGATTCCAGCAGAGCTTCCGGCATGGCGCCGCAGTTGATGGCAACAAAAGGCTTTGTATGTCGCGGACTCGCCTGGTGAATGGCGCGCGCCAGCAGTTCCTTACCGGTACCGCTTTCCCCCTGGATGAAAACGCTGGCATCGGAAACCGCCATGAGCTTGGCCTGGCTAAGTAGATTCTCCATCTGCGGGCTGCGCGTCACAATATCCTGCCGCCAGGACTGGTCTTCGTCGGCAGCAATGTCGGTTTGCGTACCTGCGCTCATGCGAATGGCAGCTTCAACCTGCTGCAGAAGCACTTTGCTGTCGAAGGGTTTGGTCAGGAAACCAAATACCCCGCGCTGCGTGGCATCCACTGCTTCGGGGATGGAGCCATGGGCCGTCAGCATGATCATGGGTAATGCGGGGTCGGTCTTGTGGATCGCATCAAATACAGCCATGCCGTCCATGTCGGGCATGCGCAAATCACAGATCACGAGCGCCGGACGGCTTATCGCCACCTGCGCCAGGGCCTGCTCACCGTTGGTGGCGGACTGCACCTGGTAGCCGGCAGCCTTGAGCCGCATGCCCAATAGCTTGAGGATATCCGGGTCATCATCAACCGTAAGAATTCTTTGTGCCGTTTTTTCTATCATGTCGCTATTTATCCATCACCTTGCGATCGACGATGTTTTTCTCAATGTTTTTCAGCTCTTCCAGTTTTTGGTGTAGCGCTTCGACCCGTTTCTGCTCATCAACAATCTTCTGGGTTAAGCGGTTGTTTTCCCTTGTGATTCTCTGCTGTTCCGCCATGAAATTCCGGAGAATCCTGACTAGGGTAACTCGCTCCAGGTCAGGGTCATTTTCACGTGACAGTTCATCAAGCAAAACCTGGGCCTTGGCTGTGTTTTTGATGTCGGCTACGTCGGACAATGCATAAATGGCAGCTGTCTTGGTGCGGTCACTGAGATCGTGTTTGTTGAGAGCAAGCCGTGTATCGAGTCTCGCAAGTTCTTCTCTCTGGCCGGCAGCCGTCATTGCGAGGAATTTCCCCGTGTATTCCAGGATACTTTCGCTATGGATGACCGGTGCCGTAATAGGCTCAGGCGCGATTTCTACAACAGGCTTCTCTGCCTGGCGGGGGGAAGTAGCACACGCATTCAGCAGCACAGAGAAGAGCAGGGTGAGCAGTACGGGGGTATTTCGCATTATGGGATAAATCAATTTTCAGTCACGACAGGTTCAAGAGGCAAGCGTACACGAAAGTGTGCGCCTTGTTCGGAGGGGAGTAGCAAAATTTCACCGCCATGCGCCTCGACATATTCCTTGGCAATGGACAGTCCGAGCCCGCTGCCGCTGACCAGGCTGTCATACATGCCGTCGCCACGGTAAAAGGGGTCGAACAGCTTGGCGCGATCCGCAGCCATCACGCCAGGGCCGCCATCATGCACCTCAATCACGCCGGATCGTGCCTCCGGCAAGATACTGATGCGTATGCTGCCGTTCAGTGGGGTATATTTGACGGCGTTGGATATCAGGTTGTCCAGTACGGTTTCCAGTTTTTCGCGATCGCCGCGCATGTGGGCAGGCTGAAATTCGCGCAATATGTGAATCTGCTTGCTCTTCAATGTCAGTGCGTAATTGTCCAGAACCTCATCCATCAAGGCGCCCAGCTCAACTTTTTCAATCTTGAGCGGCGGTTTCTTGTATTGCACCGCGGTGTAGTGCAGCAGGTTTTCAATCATTTTCTGTAGCCTGAGACTGTTCTCGCGCAAGATGCCGGCAATCTCGCGCTGCTGCGGAGTCAACGGGCCGCCGATTTCATCACTGAGCAATTCGCTGCCTTCACGAATGGCCGTCAGCGGCGTCTTGAGTTCATGAGAAACATGCCGCAGGAAGCGCTGCTTTTCCATATCCAGCTCGAACAACTGTTCGCGCAGCCAATCCAGCCGTTCTCCCAGGGTACGCAGGTCCCCGGGTCCGTCAATGCTGATTGGGTCTGCATACCTGCCTTCACCCAGCCGGCGGATCGCGGCATCCATGCGGCGTATCGGCTGCGCGACCAGGAAGGTGATGACAAGCGCTACCAGGAAGGCCACAGGCAGCAGGGTCAATGACTGCCATAACAGCATTTTCTGGGTGCGCTCCGCGGCCTGCGATAGCACGGCGGATTCGCGGTCTATAAGACGATTGTTTTCAGCCAGTATGGCCTGAGCCTGGTCGGACAGCCCGACAAAACGTGAAATCAGGCCTTGTGGGGGCTCGGTTTCAGTATGTGCCTGCGACATGATTTCTTCGTATAGCCTCGATTCGTCAGTGGCCAGCGTTTGCAGCATGTGCATCTGTTGCTGGGTCAGCGGCAGCGTTTCCAGCTGCCGCATGGATAAATCAAATCTTTGATGGGCATGCGTCAGGTTATCCAGCAACACGGGGTCATGCAGCACAAAAAACTGGCGGGCACTTCGCTCCATGAGCGTCAGCTGCTCGACCAGCAGACGGCTGGCGCGCGTAGCCTGAATAGACTGCGTGACAGTGCTGCGGCTTTGTTCAGCCAGCCTGTCGAGATAGAGCGCGGCATTACCAAAAGCAAACAGCAGCGGCAGCATCGCCAGCGCGAACCCGATCAGCAGTAGCTTGAGAAACGATTTCGGATAGAAGAGGTGAAAGGCCATGAGTTTGTCTGCATCTGCACGGCTGCATGTGACAGCCGACAGCGAATATCCTTTACCACAAGTATAATTGCGCCATGACTTGTCTTTCGCTTATTGCCGCAGTCGCCCGTAACGGCGTCATCGGCAAGGATAACACCCTGCCATGGCATCTGCCCGAAGACCTCAAGCGTTTCCGCGCCCTGACAACCGGACACCATATTATCATGGGGCGCAAAACCTACGAGTCGATAGACCGCTTGCTGCCTGGAAGGACGACCGTCATTGTGACGCGCAATCCTGATTATCACGTACCCGGAGCGCTGGTGGCAGGCTCGTTGCAACACGCAGTGGAATTATGCGGAAACGACGATGAAGCTTTCCTGATTGGTGGAGCTGAGCTTTTCCGCGATGGCTTACGGCTCGGAGACCGGCTATATCTCACTGAGATAGATGCGGAATTCGACGGTGATGTTTTCATGCCGCCATTCAACCCGACCGAATGGCGAGAAACTTTACGAGAGAGACATCACAGCAGCCAGGGCTGGGATTACAGCTACATCAATTACGACCGCATCAGACGTCAGCCGTAATTCCTGCTCACTGCGCGACGCAATCCACGAAATACTTGGGCTTGCCGCCTACCACTTCCTTGACCAGACCATGGATGTCCGTCTCAAAACCCGGGAAACGCTCATTGAAGTCACGGGCGAATTTGAGGTAATTGATGATGACAGGGTTGAACTGCTCGCCCGGAATCAGCAAGGGAATGCCCGGAGGATAAGGCGTCAGTAACACGGCAGTCACGCGGTTTTCCAGATCATCAATGAGCACACGATCAATCTCGCGATGCGCCATCTTGGCAAACGCATCCGCGGGTTTCATAGCCGGTACCATATTGGAAAGATACATCTCGGTGGTCAGGCGCGCGATGTCATGTGCTTTGTAGACACCGTGGATTTCGTTGCAAAGCTCGCGCAGCCCGGTTTTTTCATACCGCGGAAACTTGGCCACGAATTCCGGCAACACGCGCCATAGCGGCTGGTTCTTGTCGTAGTCATCCTTGAACTGCTGCAGCGCTGTCACCAGCGTATTCCAGCGACCCTTCGTGATGCCGATGGTGAACATGATGAAAAACGAATACAGGCCGGTCTTTTCGACAATGACGCCATGTTCAGCGAGATACTTGGTAACGATGGCCGCAGGGATGCCGAATTCTTCGGAGAAGTCGCCTTCCAGATCAAGTCCCGGCGTGATGACGGTGGCCTTGATGGGATCCAGCATGTTGAAACCGGGAGCAAGCGCGGTGAATCCGTGCCAGCGGTCATCGGCATTCAGCATCCAGTCTTCGCGGTCGCCTATGCCCTCATCCGTCAGGTAATCCGGGCCCCATACCTTGAACCACCAGTCCACGCCCCATTCAGCATCCACCTTGCGCATGGCGCGGCGGAAATCCAGGGCCTCCTTGATGGATTCCTCGACCAGGGCGGTGCCGCCCGGCGGCTCCATCATGGCGGCAGCCACGTCGCAGCTCGCGATGATGGAATACTGCGGGCTGGTCGAAGTGTGCATGAGATAGGCTTCATTGAAGACATCGCGGTCCAGCTTCTGCTGTTCAGCATCCTGCACGAGGATCTGCGAGGCTTGCGAGAGTCCGGCCAGCAACTTATGCGTGGATTGCGTGGAGAACACCATGGTCTCCTTGCAGCGCGGCCTGTCCGCACCGATGGCGTGGTAGTCGCCATAGAAATCGTGGAAAGTCGCATGCGGCAGCCAGGCTTCATCGAAATGCAGCGTGTCGATGTGGCCGTCCAGCAGTTCTTTGATGGTTTCCACGTTATAGATGATGCCGTCGTAGGTGCTCTGTGTCATGGTCAGCACACGTGGTTTTGCCTTGGAGTCGCGCGCAAACGGATTCGCCTCAATCTTTTTCTCTATGGTCTCTGGCAGGAATTCCTCCAGCGGAATGGGCCCGATGATGCCGAAATGGTTGCGCGTCGGCATCAGAAAAACCGGAATGGCGCCGGTCAGGATAATGGAGTGCAGCACGGATTTATGGCAATTGCGGTCCACTACCACAATATCACCAGGCGCCACGACAGAGTTCCAAACTATCTTGTTGGAGGTCGAGGTGCCATTTGTGACGAAATACAAATGGTCACAGTTATAAATGCGCGCAGCGTTACGTTCAGAGGCGGCAACCGGTCCCGTATGGTCGAGCAACTGCCCCAGCTCGTCTACGGCATTGCAGACATCAGCCCGCAACATGTTCTCGCCGAAGAACTGGTGGAACATCTGGCCGACAGGGGACTTCAGGAAAGCCACGCCGCCGGAATGGCCTGGGCAGTGCCAGGAATAGGAGCCGTCTGCAGCATAATGGACCAGTGCGCGGAAAAAGGGCGGTGGCAGACTGTCCAAGTAAGCGCGAGCTTCGCGCACGATGTAGCGTGCAACGAATTCCGGCGTATCCTCAAACATATGGATGAAACCGTTGAGCTCGCGCAGGATCTCATTGGGAATGTGCTGCGAGGTACGCGTTTCGCCATGCAGGAAAATCGGAATCTCATCGTTGCGGAAGCGGATTTCGTCCACGAATCTGCGCAGGTTCAGCAGTGCTTCCGGTGATTCTTCTATGAATTCTTCGTCATCGATTGACAGGATGAAAGCTGAAGCACGGCTCTGCTGCTGGGCAAATGAAGTGAGGTCGCCATAGCTGGTGACGCCCAGCACATCAAACCCTTCGTCCTCAATTGCCTTGGCCAATACGCGGATGCCCAGGCCTGAAGAGTTCTCTGAGCGGAAATCTTCATCAATGATGACAATGGGGAAATGGAATTTCATTGCGGCACCTCTAATCTGCTAAGGGCGGTAAGCTAACAGAATGACCTGACGAATACTATGCGTCCGGCCACATGCGGGATTGAAGCGATGTGTGATCAGATCTTGGGCAGGGTGACACCACTTTGTCCCTGGTATTTCCCGCCGCGATCCTTATATGACGTTTCACAGACTTCGTCGGATTCGAAGAACAGTACTTGTGCGCAGCCTTCACCTGCATAGATCTTGGCCGGCAATGGCGTCGTGTTGCTGAATTCCAGCGTCACATAGCCTTCCCACTCGGGTTCGAAGGGAGTGACATTCACAATGATTCCACAGCGTGCATAGGTTGATTTTCCCAGGCACACCGTCAACACACTTCTAGGAATACGGAAATACTCCATGGTGCGCGCGAGAGCGAAGGAGTTGGGTGGGATGATGCAATACTCGCCGTCGATCTCGACAAAGGAATTGGGATCGAAATTCTTGGGGTCTACAATGGTGCTGTTGATATTGGTAAAAACCTTGAATTCCTTGGCACACCGGATATCGTAGCCATAACTGGAAGTGCCGTAAGAGACGATCTTGCGGCCGTCTACTTCCCGGACCAGTTTGGGCTCGAAGGGCTCGATCATGCCGTGCTCTTCAGCCATTCGGCGTATCCATTTGTCAGATTTAATGCTCATTATTCTCAGGGATTGTGAGGTTTGAATTCGAACGCATTATAAAGGCGCGTTCAGTTTCGGGGGGATTTTTTAAGAAGGAAAAACGCATTCCGGAGGAGACCGGAATGCGTTGCATCGAGCACACGCGGGGCTAGTCGCCGCCGAGCTCAATCGAGTAGCGCCAGAACTGGTCTTCACTTTCGAAGATCACTTTGCTGGCTTGTGGGTCGGGGCTGCCGGCAGGGTACTGATGCACCGGTTTACGATCCTTGGCCCAAGCTTCGATGACGGGATCCACCAGTCGCCATTGGGCTTCCACTTCACTGATGTGCAGGTACTGCGAATTGTCTCCTTCCATCAGGTTCAGCAGCAGCGCTTCATAGGCATCAATGGTTTCATCGCCTTCCTGACGGTTGGCTGCATCCAGCTGGATGGTACGGGTCTTGATGTCCAGACCAGGGATTTTCGATTCCAACTCGATCTTGATGCACTCGCGCGGTTGGATGCCGATGATCAGCCAGTTTTGATGCTGGCCTGCGCCTAGCTGCAGCGGTGCCTTCTTGAAGCGGATGGAAATACGCGTATCAGCTTCGTGCAGACGCTTGGCAGTGCGGATATAGAAGGGCACACCTTTCCAGCGTGGGTTGTCAATGAACAGCTTGAGCGCGGCGTAAGTTTCCACCACGCTCTCCTTGTTGCCCAGTTCTTCAAGATAGCCAGACACCTTTTCGCCATTGATTTCGCCAGCGGCATACTGCGCACGGAAGGCGTGCTTTTCCAGTTGGTCAACAGGAATCGGCCTTATCGCTTCCAGCACCTTGATCTTCTCGGCGCGGATGGCTTCAGGTGTCAACGCCTGCGGCATTTCCATGGCGGTCAGTGCCATGGTCTGCAGGATGTGGCTCTGGATCATGTCGCGTAAAGCGCCGGTAGCATCGTAGAACTGCGTACGATCACCAACGCCGAGCTGTTCGGTATTAGTGATCTGCACGTGATCGATGTATTCGCTGTTCCAGATCGGCTCCAATATCGTGTTGGCAAAGCGCTGTAGCATGATGTTCTGCAGGGCGGATTTGCCAAGATAGTGATCGATACGGTAGATCTGGCTTTCCTTCAAGTGCTTGCTGATGGAAGCCTGCAATTCCTTGGCCGACGGCAGGTTGGTGCCGAAAGGCTTCTCGATCACGACGCGGCGCCAGTACTTGTCTTCGTTGAGCAGGTCGACCGAAGCCAGCTGGTCTACTACGGTAGCGAAATCCGAAGGGCGCACCGACAGGAAATAAGCGAAGTTCTGCGGGAAAACAGCCTCGTTGGACAGTACCTGTTTCATGCGCTTGAATGCGTCAGGATCGGTAGGCGGATTGGCATGATAGTGATTGCGTGCGATGAAACGCTCGAACACCTTCTGGTCATAACCCTTCTTGAACTTGGCGTCCAGCATGCCCTTGATGTCGGCATGCCAGGCTTCCTGGCTAACTTCGCCACGGCCGACCGACAGGATGACCATTTTTGCAGGCAGCCGGCCCAGTGCATCGAGACGGAACAAGCCAGGCATGAGCTTGACCCGGGAAAGATTACCGCTGGCCCCGAACAGGACCAGGGTACATGGATCTATCTGTTTCATTGAGGCTTTCTCTTAGTGTTTTTTGACCGTATGGCCGCCAAATGCGTTACGCATCATGGACAGCAACTTGTAGCTGTAACCGTCATCGTCCTGGCTGGCGAAGCGCATCTGTAGTGCAATCGACAATACCGGCGCGGCTACGCCTTGCTCTACGGCTTCAACCACAGTCCAGCGACCTTCGCCAGAGTCGGCAACATAAGGAGCGACATCGCCCAGATCCTGGTCATGCTTCAGCGCTTCAGCGGTCAGGTCGAGCAGCCAGCTGCGGACAACAGAACCGTGGCGCCACAGTTCGGTGATCTGCGCCAGATCCAGATCAAACTCTTCCTTGCCCTTGAGCAGATCCAGGCCTTCTGCCATCGCCTGCATCATGCCGTATTCGATGCCATTGTGAATCATTTTGGTGAAGTGGCCGGAACCGACGGGACCTACGTGCGCCCAGCCGCGATCATCAGCAGGTGCGAGTGCCTTGAGGATAGGTTCCATGGTTTTGCCCACAGCAGGATCTGCACCTACCATCAGACAGTAACCGTTTTCCAGGCCCCAGATACCGCCGGAAGTACCGCAGTCCATGAAGCCGATACCCAGTTCGGCGAGCATGGCGCCGCGACGCTGGCTGTGCTTGTAATTGGAGTTGCCGCCGTCAATGATGATGTCGCCCTTTTTGAGCATAGGGATCAATTCCATGATCTGGGTTTCGGTAGGGCCACCGCTCGGCAGCATGAGCCAGACAATGCGTTGGCCGTCACCCAGCTTCTTCACTGCGTCTTCGACTGACTTGGCGCCGATCAGGCCTTCCTTGGCTACCAGCTGATTCACAACATCAGCGCTGCGGTCATAGCCGACAACCTCGAAACCGTTTCTTGCCAAACGGGTCGCCATATTGCCACCCATTTTCCCTAAACCTATCATTGCTAGCTTCATTAGTTTTCCTTGATGAGGATGATGTGTCATCATCTCTGGTTGAGATAAACAAGTTTCAACCTGCTTTTTAGGCAAATCGAAACCCGCAATTATACCCGTAAAAAGGCGTCAACTACATGCAAAAGTCGGACCAACTCACCTTGGCAAATCAACAATCAACCCGCTGGTTTTCCTTTGCTGACCAGCAAACGATCAGCGAGGCGGCAGTAAATCGCATATTGCAATCCGCGACATCAGCCATTGCCAGCCGCGGACGTTTCCTGCTGGTGCTCGCCGGCGGCAGTACGCCCAAAAACATTTACGCCTTGCTGCGCTCAGCGCAGGCTGACTGGCAGAATTGGCACATCTATTACAACGATGACCGCTGCCTGCCTGTCGACCATCCGGATCGCAACAGTCTCATGGCCCATGAAGTCTGGCTTCGGCATGTGCCCATACCGGTCAGCCAGATTCACGATATCCCTACCGAGCTGGGCCCGGTTGAAGGTGCCAAATCCTATGCAAAGACACTGGAAGGCATTAGCGACTTCGATCTCGTATTGCTGGGCCTGGGTGAGGATGGCCACACCGCCAGCCTGTTCCCCGGCAAGGTCTCGGATGACAGCGTAGATGCTTTTCCTGTATTCGGTGCACCCAAGCCGCCGCCCGAACGTGTGACTATCAGCGCCGCCCGGCTGAGCCGAACCCGCGAGGTATTGTTTCTCGTCACTGGCGCCGGCAAGCAGGAACCGGTAGATAACTGGCGCAATGGCCAAGCCATCCCGGCGACATTAATCACGCCACAAAATGGGGTGGATGTCTACTGTCAGGGCATCATCCTGCGTTGATTGTTCAGGTATTTTTCTGAATGACGATGTTGGGAAACTTGCTGCTATGGTCCAGGCTCAGCATGGATAGCCTGTAGGCTACTTTGCGGGCGATCTCGCGGTAGGTGGCCGCTATCTGGCTGTCTGGCTCCGCAACAACGGTAGGCTTACCACTATCGGTTTGTTCACGAATGCGAATATCCAGCGGCAAGGCACCGAGCAGGTCTACGTTGTAGTCTTGGCACATTTTTTCAGCACCGCCCGCACCAAAAATGTGCTCCTCATGCCCGCAATTGGAGCAGATGTGCGTGCTCATGTTCTCTACGATGCCGAGGATGGGGATGCCGACTTTCTCGAACATCTTGAGTCCCTTGCGGGCATCCAGCAGGGCGATGTCCTGCGGCGTGGTGACAATGATTGCGCCGGTGACCGGAATTTTTTGCGACAACGTGAGCTGGATATCGCCAGTACCTGGCGGCAGGTCGATCACCAGATAATCCAGATCACGCCAGCGCGTGTCACGCAGCAGCTGCTCAAGCGCACCGGTTACCATGGGGCCGCGCCAGACCATGGGTGTATCCATATCCACCAGGAATCCGATGGACATGGCCTGTATGCCATGACGTTCCAGCGGTTGCATGCTCTTGCCATCCAGACTTTCCGGCCTATCATTGATGCCTAGCATCTGCGGCTGGCTGGGGCCGTAGATATCGGCATCCAGAATGCCGACAGTGGCGCCTTCCTGCGCCAGCGCAAGCGCAAGATTCACAGCTGTAGTGGATTTGCCGACGCCCCCTTTGCCTGAAGCCACTGCCACGATATTCTTTACGCCCGGTAACAGCTGAACGCCGCGCTGAACCGCATGCGGCACAATCCGGCTGCCGGCATTGATCTGAATATTGCCGATTTCCGGCAGAGTTCTTAGCTTGCTCTCGATGAGTGTTTGGATATCTGGCAATACTGATTTAGCGGGATAGCCCAGCACAATATCCAGTGCGACGTTATTACCTTCAATGCGGATGTTCTTGATTGACTTGGCACTGGCGAAATCCTTGCCCGTGTTGGGGTCGATGACTTCTTTCAATGCATCCTGAATGTGTGATTCGGTTAAGGGCATGACTCAATCCTGATTGCTGGCTCCATGAAAGTGCGTATGTTATCCCATATACACGATGTGAAAGACGAGCCCATTTGCTAGAATACGGCCTTCCAGCCAGTCATAACAAAGCCAGTCTCAAACATCAATGACCCGAAAAATTCTCGTCACCTCAGCGCTTCCATATGCCAATGGCAGCATCCATCTGGGCCATCTTGTCGAATATATCCAGACTGATATATGGGTGCGTTTCCAGAAGATGCAAGGCCATACTGTGCATTATGTCTGCGCGGACGATACTCATGGCACGCCCATCATGTTGCGCGCGGAGAGCGAGGGCATCACCCCGGAGGCGCTGATCGAGAAGGTGCAGAAGGAGCACACGGCTGACTTTAGCGATTTCCTGATCGAATTCGACAATTATTATTCAACCAATGCGCCTGAAAACAGGGAGCTGGCTACCAGCATCTACCAGGCGCTCAAGGCCAACGGCAAGATTGCCACCAAAACCATCGAGCAATTCTTCGATCCAGTGAAGAGCATGTTTCTGCCGGATCGCTTCATCAAAGGCGAGTGTCCCAAGTGTCATGCCAAGGATCAATACGGCGATTCCTGCGAAGTATGTGGTGCGACCTATAACCCGACCGAATTGATCAATGCATATTCCGCCGTGTCAGGCGCTGCGCCTGTACGCAAGGAGACCGAGCACTATTTCTTCAAGCTGGGCGATTGCGAAGAATTTCTGAAAAAGTGGACGACTGGCCAGCTCAGCGATGTGCCGCCGTTGCAGCCTGAGGCTGCCAACAAGATGCAGGAGTGGTTCGCTTCCGGTCTCAATGATTGGGATATTTCGCGCGACGCGCCGTATTTCGGTTTCGAGATTCCAGATGCACCAGGCAAGTATTTCTACGTTTGGCTGGATGCGCCCATTGGTTACATGGCGAGCTTCAGACATCTATGCGCGCGTGAAGGCCTGGATTTCGATGAGCACTGGAAAAAGGATTCCTCAACCGAGCTTTACCATTTCATCGGTAAGGACATCCTGTATTTTCATGCATTGTTCTGGCCGGCGACGCTGGAATATGCCGGCTATCGCAAGCCCACCAAGATATTCGCCCACGGCTTCCTGACTGTAAACGGGGAGAAGATGTCCAAATCGCGCGGTACCTTCATCACTGCGCGCAGTTACCTCGAGCATGTAAAGAATCCGGAATATCTGCGCTATTACTATGCCGCCAAGCTCAACGGCAGCATGGAGGATATCGATCTCAACCTCGAGGATTTTGTTGCGCGCGTGAACAGCGACCTCGTCGGCAAGTACATAAACATTGCTAGTAGAGCGGCAAATATTCTAGTAAAGAATTTCAATGGCGAATTGATGCCACCGAGGACCACTCTCTCTAGAGATGACATTGATATCATTGGTGCTTCAGAAATTGAAGATGAGGTCGCTGAGGCTTATAACGAACGTGACTTTGGGAAAGTAATTCGTTTGGTTATGACCTATGCAGACAAAATCAATCAATATTTCGATGCCAAAAAACCATGGGTGCTAGCAAAGAACCCTTCCGAAAACCCCGCTGAACTACAAGCGATTTGTAGTCGAGCTTTGTTGGGTTTTTACAATCTTTCTATATTCCTGAAACCCATCTTGCCTGCACTGGTTATAAACGTGGAAGACCTTTTCGGAACACCGAATCTTGCTTGGGACGATTTGGGTGCGCGCCCTGACAGGTCTATAAGGGCCACGTCCGTTAAAGAGTTCAAACATCTAATGACACGTATTGAGCCTAAAGATATCGAAGCCATGACAGAAGCCAACAAGCAAACCCTGCAACCTGCGCAAGCAGACGCTGCGCCAGCAGTTGCCGAGAATAATTACATCAGCATCGACGATTTCACCAAGATCGATCTTCGTATAGCACGCATCATGGACGCACAGCATGTCGAAGGTGCGGAAAAACTGCTGCAGTTGACGCTAGACATTGGAGAAGAAAAGACACGCAACGTATTTGCCGGCATCAAGTCTGCCTATGATCCGGAAACGCTCAAGGGTCGGCTGACGGTCATGGTGGCGAATCTCGCCCCGCGCAAGATGAAGTTCGGCCTGAGCGAGGGCATGGTACTCGCTGCCAGCGACGAAAGCGGCGGACCGTTCATCCTGTCGCCTGACAGCGGTGCCAAACCGGGTATGCGCGTCAAATAAAAAAAGGCCCGAGAGGGCCTTTTTTACTCTAGCCAGTGATAATTACTTGGCCGCAGTTTTCTTGCTGGCGCCGGATACAGTCAATTCACCCTTGACCTTTTCCACAGTCGCCTTACCGAAGCCGGGCACCTTGTCCAGCTCGTCAACAGACTTGAATGGTGTTTTCTTGCGGTATTCAACAATAGCTTCGGCTTTCTTCGGGCCAATGCCGTTGACCTTCTGCAACTCGGCAACGCTAGCCGTGTTGAGGTCGGTAGCCGCAAATACAGAAATGCTCCCCAGAGAAAGGCTGACAGCAGCTAACACTACGAGTAATGCTTTCTTCATTTCCGTTTATCCTTATGGTTGATATGTGAACGCTAGCGAACATATCGCCAGCGCCTGCATCATACGGATAACTGTCAGTTTGAACGGCTATCAGAATTGCTAGGAGACAGCGGAGATTTCCTGATTTACGGCTTCGAGTGCGGCCAAGGGCTCGCTTGCTTGCGTGATGGGCCGGCCTATAACAAGGTAGCTGGCGCCGAAGCTCAGCGCGAGCGCAGGTGTCACGACACGGGTCTGGTCATTGCGATTGGTATTGGCAGGGCGAATTCCGGGCGTGACCAGCAGGAAACTGCTACCTAGTGCATTCCTCAATTCAAGCGCTTCCATGGCTGAGCACACCACGCCATCGAGACCAGCCTGCTGGCTAAGTCTGGCAAGGTTAAGAACCTGATCCTGCAGCTTTCCGGGAACGCCTACCTGATGCAATGCCAGCTGATCCATGCTGGTCAGGACTGTAACAGCAGTAAGAAACGGCTTATGGCCTGATCTATCCACACCTTCGCGGGCAGCCTGCATCATCGCTTCGCCGCCAGACGCATGTACATTCACCATCCAGACACCAAGCCTGGAAGCCGCTTCACAGGCCTTAGCAACCGTATTCGGAATGTCATGAAACTTGAGATCCAGGAATACACCAAAGCCGCGATCTACAAGTTTTTCCACTAGCGTAGGCCCGGCAGCGGTAAACAACTCCTTGCCGACCTTCAGTTTGCACAGCGCAGGATCAAGCTTGTTTGCCAGATCAAGGGCGCTGGCTGCATCTGCATAGTCAAGGGCGACAATAATTTTCGGGTCGGCTATCAAGGTGGCGTTTCCCTTGCATCGGGCGGGAATGATTCCCAGGAGTTGCAGGCTGGGCACTGCCAGTGATAGTGGCGCGCGCGGAAGCCGCACTGACCGCAATAATAGGCTGTACGATTTCCAATGGCATTACGCACGGCCTGCTGCATCAAGTGCATATCCTGCGTTTCAGCCTTGTCCAGCATGGTGCGGGCCTGTAGTAACTGGTCCAGGGTTTGCAGGCTGGGTTTTTTAGCCAACTCATTCCGGGCGAGTATGGCAGCATTGTCCGGGCCTTCTTCCTGCAGTACGACTTCGTAGACCACCGAAAGTAGGGAGGTGGTCTGGTAGGTCTGTAGGTAGTTCTTGAGCAGGGTCGTACCTTCACTGACCCTGCCCAGTGCGCGATAGCTATTCAACATTTTCGCTGCGATGAGGCCCAGGTAATCCGGTTGTTGATATTCGATGCGTTTCCAGATGGAAATGGCAGCTTCATGATTGCTGTTGGCGGCTTCCATCTCTCCCAGCATGACGTTGGCCCGCGTGCAGTTGGTGTTGGCGTCTAGCGCCATTTCCAGCCTGCTTCTGGCAGTCGGGTAATCGTTATCCAGCAAGGACTTGACCGCCATTTCGCAGTAATACTGGGCGATCTCCTTGCGGAAAGGCACGCCGGATACACGTTCCAGTTCCATTGCGATTTCAATGGCGCGCTCCCACTCTCTTTCGCGCACATAAATTTCCAGCAATGCGCGCAAGGCGGGTTGCTGATAGCGGCTGTCATCCAGTGAGCGGAAGAGTTCCTCTGCGCGGTCAAGCAGGCCGGCCTTGAGGTAATCCTGGGCGAGCTCGGCCATGATGGCCAGCTTTTGCGGTTGCGGCAGTTCCTTGCGTTCCAGCAGGTTCAAGTGGAGATGGATGGCCCGATCCACTTCCCCGCGTCGACGGAACAGGCTGCCCAGCGCGAAGTGCAGCTCCAGGGAATCCGCATTGGCCTGTACGGCCTCGATAAAAGCTTCAATAGCCTTGTCGTGCTGGTCCGAGATCAGGAAATTCAATCCCTTGAAATACGCGGCCGGCAGTGCAGAAGATTCAGACAGCAGTTGTTTGATGTCGATGCGTGCGGCAAGCCAGCCCAGCGTGAAGAACATGGGCAAGGCCAGCAGCCACCAGTATTCAAATTCCATGATTGGTTTTTTTCTCGGAGTGGTTAAGCATGGCGATTCAGTAATGGGCTGACTGGACAGTATTGTTGAGCGCTTTCAATTCCCGCTCAAGTGCCATGTTGCGCCGTCTCTGCCGGATTAGCGAGCTGATGCAGGCAATAATGCCGAGCAACACGCCCAGGGAAAAAGTGATCAGCATAAGCAACGACAAGGGTGCTTGCCACGTATACCCCAGGTAGTAATGCAATTCTACCAACGCGTTGTTTTTCATAGCGATGCCCAGCAGGAAGATGAAGAGCAGCAGTCCGGCCAGGAAGTAGATGAATTTCATGCCGGGATTTTATCAAGCCTTTGCTTTATGCCGTTAGCTAAACAATACAGGCGGCCAATAAAAAACGGCAGCTTCCCGTAGAGGAAACTGCCGTGTGCAGGGCAAATGGAGGGATTATTCCGACAAATCCACCCGTTCGCGTAGCTCCTTCCCGGCCTTGAAATGCGGTACATACTTCTCTGGTACCTGCACCTTGGTCCCCGTCTTCGGATTTCTGCCGAGGCGGGGAGGGCGGTAGTTCAGGCTGAAGCTGCCGAATCCGCGAATTTCAATACGCTCCCCCGTGGCAAGATTTTCCGACATGGAATCAAGGATGGTTTTCACCGAAAGCTCGGCGTCCTTGATCACCAGTTGGGGGAAGCGTGCAGCCAGGTTGGCAATCAGCTCAGATTTTGTCATGGCAGGATCGCCTTATTCGTTGTTTTTGCCGTCAAGTTTTGCCTTGAGAAGCGCACCCAGGTTAGTGGTGCCTGCAGAGGCGCTGTCATTGCTGAACTTCTGCATGGCATCCGCCTCCTGGGCAACGTCCTTGGACTTGATGGACAGGTTGATGGTGCGGTTCTTGCGGTCCACATTCAGGATGCGCGCTTCGATTTCATCGCCTTCCTTCAATGCGGTCGTGGCATCCTCAACCTTCTCCTTGGAGATTTCAGAGGCACGCAGATAACCTTCAACTTCCCCGTCGAGCGTTACAACGGCGCCCTTGGCTTCCACGCTCTTGACGACGCCGGTGACCAGTGCACCCTTGTCATTAGTGGAGGTATAGGCAGTGAATGGATCGCTATCCATCTGCTTGATGCCCAGAGAAATACGTTCCTTCTCAACATCGATGCTCAGAACGACGGCTTCAACTTCGTCACCCTTCTTGAAATTGCGGATGGCTTCTTCGCCAGTCTGGTTCCAGGAAAGATCGGACAGGTGAACCAGGCCGTCAATGCCGCCAGGCAGACCGATGAAGACACCGAAGTCGGTGATGGACTTGATCTGGCCGCTGACCTTGTCACCCTTCTTGTGGGTGGCTTCGAAGTCATCCCATGGGTTGGGCTGGCATTGCTTCATGCCCAGCGACAGGCGGCGACGTTCTTCGTCGATTTCCAGAATCATGACTTCTACCTCGTCACCCAGCTGGGCGATCTTGGCAGGATGTACGTTCTTGTTGGTCCAGTCCATTTCGGAGACGTGTACCAGGCCTTCAATGCCTGGCTCGATCTCAACGAATGCACCGTAGTCGGTCAGGTTGGTGACCTTGCCGAACAGACGGGTACCGACAGGGTAACGGCGGCTCAATGCAACCCATGGATCGTCACCCAGCTGCTTGATGCCCAGGGAAACACGATTCTTCTCTTGATCGAACTTGAGGATCTTGGCTTCTACTTCTTCACCCACGGTCAGCACTTCGGATGGGTGCTTGACGCGGCGCCATGCCAGATCGGTGATGTGCAGCAGGCCGTCAATACCGCCCAAGTCAACGAATGCGCCGTAGTCGGTGATGTTCTTGACGATGCCCTTGACCACTGCGCCTTCCTTGAGGTTGGCCAGCAGCGCTTCGCGGTCTGCACCCATGCTCTCTTCGAGTACGGCACGGCGTGAAACCACGACGTTATTGCGCTTGCGGTCGAGCTTGATAACCTTGAAATCCCATTCCTTGTTTTCAAATGGGGTGGTGTCCTTGACCGGACGCAGATCAACCAGGGAACCTGGCAGGAATGCGCGGATGCCGTTGACCATTACTGTCAAACCGCCCTTGACGCGACCGTTGATCACGCCCTTGATGATGCGACCTTCATTCATTGCTTCTTCGAGGTCCAGCCAGGCAGCGAGGCGCTTCGCCTTTTCGCGTGACAGCTTGGTGGAACCGTAACCATCTTCCAGCGATTCGATGCAAACCTTGACGAAGTCACCGTCCTTGATTTCGAGTTCGCCGCGGTCGTTGAGGAATTCGCTGGTGGGAATGACGCTTTCTGATTTGAGGCCGGCATTGACGATGACAAAGTCAGCATCGATGGAGACGACTTCAGCGGTGATTACTTCACCGGACCGCATTTCCTGGCGGGCAAGGCTTTCCTCAAAAAGGGCAGCAAAGCTTTCACCGGATGTAGAAGTGGGTGTGTTGGAAGAAACGTTAGCCATTAAAAATTACCTAAAAATTCCCACCGTGCAGTGGGTCTAATTAAAAAAGCCATGAACCTGTGGAGTTCACGGCACCTGATAAAAACACAAACTGATTTAACTATCTTTAAAACACAATCGATCGAACAGGCTGTTAAACCATGCTGTCCCGGTAGTGCTGCAATACGGACTGAACGGCTTGCTCTATAGTAAGATCGCTGGTTTCCAGCAGCTTTGCATCGGGGCACTGCAGCAGGGGAGCCGCTGATCTTTGCTGGTCCCGTGCATCGCGCTTTTGCAAATCCTGCAATATGTCGGGCAGGTTAGCATGGTTTCCTTTTGACATCAACTGCTTATATCGTCGTTGAGCCCGAGTTTCAGTGCTGGCAGACAGATAAATCTTGAGTGCGGCGTCGGGGAAGACAACCGACCCCATGTCGCGCCCGTCGGCGACCAAACCCGGCGCTTTGCGGAAGCTGTGCTGCAAATCAAGCAGGGCGCGTCTCAGCGCCAGATGTATGGCAACTTCAGAGGCGCCGCGGCCCATTTCTTCCGTGCGTACTTCATCGCTGACATCCACACCGTCCACTAGGATCTGGCCATTATCGAAGCGGATTTCGAGTTTGGGGGCCAGCTCTGCCAATGCATTTTCGTCCTGCCAGGAGATTCCATTGTTCTTGGCTGCCAGGGCGACGATGCGGTAAAGCGCGCCGGAATCCAGGTAATGAAAACCCAGTTTCTGCGCTACCAGTTGAGCTACCGTGCCCTTGCCGGAAGCGGAAGGGCCATCAATTGCGATGACAGGAATCATGCCTGGATGATATTGCCAAAGGCCTGGAAATAGTCAGGAAAGGTCTTGGCCACGCAGCCCGGGTCATTGATGGTGACCGGCACGCCGCCCAACGAAGCGAGGGAGAAACACATGGCCATGCGGTGATCGTCATAGGTGTCGATGACGGCGTTCGGCGTCAGTTCGGCAGGCGGGCTGATGCGCAGGTAATCCGAACCTTCTTCCACCGTTGCCCCCACTTTGCGCAATTCGGTCGCCATCGCAGTCAGCCTGTCCGTTTCCTTGACGCGCCAGCTGGCAATATTCCTCAGCGTGGTCGGGCCATCGGCGAACAGGGCAGCCACAGCCAGCGTCATGGCGGCATCCGGAATGTGGTTGCAGTCGAGATCCAGTGCCTTCAATTTACCCGCGCGCGCGCGCGCCTCCACCCAATTGTCGCCGTAAGTGATAGCTGCACCCATCGCTTCAAGCGCTTCAGCAAAACGCACATCGCCCTGGATGCTGTTGCGGCCTATACCTTGTACACGCAATGGCCCGCCGCCAATGGCGCCCGCGGCCAGAAAATACGAGGCGGATGATGCATCGCCTTCGACAAACACCGAGCCGGGACTTTGATACTGACTATCTGAGGGAATAATGAACCGCTGCCAGCCTTCGCGTTTTACCTTGATGCCGAATTGCGCCATGAGATTGAGCGTGATTTCGATATAGGGCTTGGAGATCAGCTCTCCCACAACCTCGATGACGACCTCCTGGTGTGTGAGCGACAGGGCCATGAGCAGCGCCGTCAGGAACTGGCTGGAGACGTCGCCGCGCACCTTGATAGGTGCGGCGATTTGAATATTGCCGGGAGCAATTGTGAGCGGAGGGAAACCTTCGTTCTGCAGATATTCGACCTGTGCGCCTATCTGCCGCAGTCCATCCACCAGGTCGCCGATGGGCCGCTCGTGCATGCGAGCTACACCGGACAAGGTGTAATGACCGCCGGATACCGCCAGCGCGGCAGTCAATGGCCGAAACGCCGTGCCGGCATTGCCCAGGAAGAGCTCCGCCTGCTTCACCGGAAAGGCACCGGCCGCGCCTTCAATACGCCAGTCATTAGCAGCGGTCTGTTGCACACTGATGCCGAGCTTTTGAAGGGCTTCCAGCATGCGCTGCGTGTCGTCCGAAATCAACAGATCATGGACTTCTGTTGTTCCCGAAGCCAGCGCGGCCAGCAGCAGCGTACGGTTGGAGATGCTTTTGGATCCCGGTAGCGTGATTTCGCCGGCGGCCCTGGATGCAGGTTTGAGTTCCAGATGTTCCATACTTACTTCTTGATTTCCTGAATTTGGGCCCAGTCATTGCGGGCGCGGCTTGCACGTTCGAACAAGGCTTGGAGGCCTGCACTGTCGCCGGTTTCCAGCAATTTGAACATTTCTGCCAGTGCCTGTTGATAAGACTGCAGCTCCCTGAGCAGCGCCTCGCGGTTGGCAATGCTGATATCGCGCCACATCTCCGGCGAGCTGCCGGCAATGCGCGTGAAATCGCGGAATCCGCTGGCGGCAAAACCAAAAAGCTGCGAGGCATTAGGCCGTGCAGCAATTTCGTTCACGAGCGCAAACGCAAGCAAATGGGGAAGATGGCTGACGGCTGCAAAAATGCTGTCGTGTTCGTCCGCGGTCATCTGCAGCACGCGAGCGCCGGCAATTGTCCACATATCATGGACTTGTTGTACCGCCTCAGGCTTGGTGGCGGACGTGGGCGTCAGCACCAGATTCTTGCTTTGGAATAGATCAGCGCGTGCTGCCGCAGCACCGCTTTTCTCCGCACCGGCAATGGGATGTCCAGGCACGAACTGTGGAAACTTTTCGCCAAGCGCATTCCTGGCGGCATCAATGACGTCGCCTTTAGTGCTGCCGACATCCGTGATAATGCTGCGGTCACTGAGATGTGGCGTGATCAGTCGCAGGATAGGGCCGGTTTGCGCCACAGGCGCGGCGATCACGACCATGTCCGCATCAGGCAGGGCGGATTCCGCTCCCGTAGCAATGCTATCGATGATGCCCAGGTCGCGGGCGGTTTGCAGGCTGTCGCCGGAGCGGCCAACGCCCGTGATATGCAGGTCCGGGTTGGCACGTTTCAGGGCGAGAGCAAGAGATCCGCCGATGAGGCCGACGCCGAAAATAACCAGTTTGTTCAAGTTGAGGGCTAGCTTGGAAGAAAGCCGGATTGTAGCACGCAGGGATAGGGCGGCAGTCTGCAAGGCGGGGTGAAGAATAGGAGCTGAAAAAGCGAAGCGGCGCCTTAGTCTGACTCGTTATGCTAAAGCGCCGCTCGGGAGATGACGTCTGTAGGAGCGAGGTATCTGAAGAAAGTTCATCAGCCTTCGCTATCCAGCAGCTGCCATTCACCGTTTACCAAACCTTGCTGCGGATGGAAATTCTGCTTGTAGGCCATCTTCGGGCTTTGCGCGATCCAGTATCCCAGATAGACGTAGGGCAGGCCAAGGCTGCGGCACCACTCCACCAGCCACAAGACATTGAAAGTGCCATAGCTCGCTTTCTCATCCCTGGTATCGTAAAAGGTATAAACCGCCGAAAGGCCATCACTGACGACATCCACCACGCTGACCATCTTGAGTACGCCATCCTGGCGGAATTCGACGAGCCGGCTTTCCACATTGCTCTGTACCAGGAAGTTGCGGTATTGATCGATCATTTCCTGGTCAATACCGATACCGTTGTGGCGCTCGATCTGGTACGCCCCGTAGAGCTCCAGGTGCTCCTGGCGAAAACCCAGCGGCAGGATGGAAGTCACCAGCGACTGATGCTGCTTCCATGCCCGGCGCTGGCTGCGGTTGGGTTTGAATTCACTGACGGGCAGGCGCACAGGGATGCAGGCATGGCATTGATCGCAGTGCGGGCGATAGGCAAATCTTCCGCTGCGCCGGAAGCCGAGCTGGATCAGGCCGCTGTAAGTGCGCGCATCGATCAGGTGATGCGGCGCTGCAATCAGCGACTGCGCCATAACGCCATCCAGATAGCCGCACATATACGGCGTGGTCGCATAAAACTGCAGCTTCTGCAGAGGCGGATCAGTAGGTAGCGTCATTTCCTGTGTACATCCATTTTCCCGGAGGTTGAGGCAAGTTTATCAACTCTGCCAGCTGGCTGGAAAACTCCTTGCGCGGAATTTCCCGGCCACCCAGCGAAGCCAGATGACTGGTTTTCATCTGGCAATCCATCATGCCGAATCCGTTCTGCTGCAGATGGCGCATCAGATGAACGAGCGCGATTTTTGAAGCATCCGTAACATGGTGGAACATGGATTCTCCATAAAACATGCGCCCAATGGCGACTCCGTAAATCCCGCCTGCCAGTCGCCCCTCTATCCATGTTTCGACGCTATGGGCGTAGCCGAGTTCATGCAGGCCGCAATAAGCCTCGAGCATGACCGGCGTAATCCAGGTGCCATGCTGGCTAGCACGCGGCACGGTGGCGCAGGCCAGCATGACATCACGGAATGCGGTATCGAACCTGATCTCATAGTCGCGCTTGCGCAAGCGTTTTGCCAGCGAGCGTGAAATCCGCAGCTCCGCTGGAATCAGCACCATGCGCGGATCCGGGCTCCACCATAAAACGGGCTGACCTTCACTGAACCACGGGAATATGCCTTGGCGGTATGCCTGCAGCAGGCGTTCGGCAGACAAGTCGTCGCCGGCAGCGAGCAAACCGTTGGGTTCTGCGAGCGCAGCCTCGACCGGTGGGAAAGGTGTTTGCCTGTCGAGCCAGGGGATCATTTGGCAAACCTTTCAAGACTTCCGGAACGATGCCGACAACAGCAACTGACCTTCATGGCTTGAACCAGCGCAAACGAGCGGCGTTGCTAACGACGGTTACCGAAGACATGGCCATGGCTGCGCCCGCAATCATCGGGTCGAGCAGCAGGCCGAAAAATGGATAGAGCAGGCCGACGGCTATCGGAATGCCGAGTACGTTATACACAAATGCGCCGAACAGGTTCTGCTTGATGTTGCGCACTGTTGCGCGTGAAATGGCGATGGCATTTGCTACACCATGCAGCGAGCCGGACATCAGCGTGATGTCGGCAGATTCAACGGCGATATCCGTCCCGGTGCCAATGGCAAAGCCGACATCAGCGCGCGCCAGCGCCGGCGCATCGTTGATGCCGTCACCCACCATCCCGACTACTTCGCCGCGAGATGAAAGCTCGCTGATTTTCTTGTCCTTGTCCTCCGGCAATACGTCGGCGAATACCTCGTCTATGCCAACTTGTGCCGCAACAGCTCTGGCAGTGGTGGCATTGTCGCCGGTGAGCATGACGATTCTGAGTCCGAGCTGCCTGAGCTTCTGGATAGCCTCTTTGGAGTCGGCCTTGATGGGGTCTGCCAGTGCGATAATGCCCGCGAGTTTGTCACCGGCAGCCAGATAAGCCGGCGTGGCGCCTTTGCCTGCCAGTTCTTCAGCCTGTGCCTGCAAGGCGCCGGTATCAATGCCATTCACCTGAATGAAACGCGGGTTGCCCAGCCGTACCATTTTGCCTTCCATGACCCCTTGTACACCGTGACCGGCGACCGCCTGGAATTTCTCGACACTTACAGCAGTGATGCCCCGCGCGCTGGCTGCCGCCATAACAGCCTCCGCCAATGGGTGCTCAGAGCCGGTCTCCAGGCTGACGGCCAGTCTCAGCACCTCATCATCACGCCATCCGGGTGCCGTGATGATGGCTGTTACCGCCGGTTTGCCTTGCGTAACGGTGCCGGTCTTGTCGAGCACCATGCAGGTCAGTTTACCGGCCTGCTGCAATGCATTCCCGGTACGAATAAGCATGCCGTATTCGGCTGCCCTGCCCACACCGACCATGACCGACATAGGTGTCGCCAGCCCTAACGCGCAGGGGCAGGCGATAACCAGCACGGCAATGGCGGTGACCATGGCGAAGCTCAGCTGCGACATGCCGAAATCGTCGGCGATGTTGTACCAGACGATGAAGGTCAGCACCGCAATAATGAGTACGACGGGCACAAAGTAGGCGGCTATCCTGTCTGCCAGACGTCCGATTGCCGGTTTCGCGCCTTGCGCCTGCCGCACCATGTCAACAATGCGCGCAAGCGCAGTATCCTTCCCTACCCGTGTTGCAGTGAACAGGAAGCTGCCGGCCTTGTTGATGGTGCCGCCTGCCACTGCATCGCCGACAGTTTTTTCCTGCGGCATGGGTTCTCCGGTCAGCATGGATGCATCCACCGTGGAATGGCCATCAATGATCACGCCATCTACCGCGATCTTTTCACCAGGCCGTACGCGCAAGATATCGCCCACACGTACCTGCTCCAGTGGGATGTCGATCTCCTGGCCGTCGCGCACAACGCGTGCAGTTTTCGGTCTGAGACCTATCAGGCGCTGAACCGCTTCCGATGTCCTGCCGCGGGCACGCATTTCCAGCGCCTGGCCCAGCACGACAAGACCTATGACGACCGCAATCACATCCCAGAATGGTTCGGCCGTACCTGCAGGAAAGAGATCAGGGGCGAATGTGACCACTACCGAATAGCCCCAGGCCGCACCAATGCCGACTGCGATTAGCGTGTCCATGGTGGCGGTGCGGTTGCGCAGGGATTTCCAGGCGCCGATGAAAAACTGCGGACCTGAATACAGCATGACAGCAAGCGTGAGCAGCAGCAGCGCATACGAAGCAGGCTGCATTAATGCGTGCGGCATGGTGCCGCCGACCATGACTGGGAAACCGAATGCCAGTGCCGGTACGGCGACGGCCAGTGCAAACCAGGATTTGTGCAGCAGCTTTTTGTAATGTTCCAGCTCGGTTGCTTGCCGAGCGTCGCCGACATCCGTTTCATCAACAATTTCACTGGCTTTATAGCCGGCTGCGTTTACGGCCTTGATGAGGTCATCAGGTTGGGCATCGCCTTCGATCATGGCGGTATGCTGGGCGAAATTGACGTTTGCATTGGCAACGCCGGGAACGTTGGCCAAGGCTTTCTCAACTGCGGAAACGCAGCCTGCACAGCGCATGCCTTCGATGGCGAGATGATGTTGGGTCATGGTCATGCTGACAACAAGAGCTTGGGTTTAGTTTATTGCGGCAGTATAAGTCGCGCCACGGTCAAACACAGCCTCAGATCTGGCTAGTCATTCCTCGGCATGCGTATAAGGGTGTCATCGGCATCGTTATACAGATGGTAATTATTGCCGCCATTGAGTTTTGATCGGTACATGGCCTTGTCCGCATGCTGCACCAGCTCATCCAGGTGGGCGTCGTCCGTGGGGTAAAGGGTGTAGCCGATGCTGGCTTTGACATGGGTCATCATGCCGCCCAGTTCGTAAGGTTCGCCGACCACCACCAGCAGGCGCTCAAGCGTATGGCGAGCCTCTTCAGGCGATTCCAGTCCGTTCAATAACAGCGCGAATTCATCCCCGCCAAGACGCGCCACCACATCATGCGCTCGCAAGGTATTGCGAATCCGCTCCGACATCTGGATAAGCAGCTGATCGCCGGCTTTGTGACCCATGGAATCGTTGACCGGTTTGAACTTGTCGAGATCAAGGTAGCAGATTGCCAGCAATTCATTCTTGCGCCGGGTCCTGGCGAGCGCCTGGTTGAGCGAATCGAAAAACAGCGTACGGTTCGGGAGTTGGGTCAGCGGATCGTGATAGGCCATGCGTTCCAGATGCTGCTGCTGTTCCTTGAGCAGCGTCATGTCGGAACAGATGCCGACATAGTGACTGATTTCCTGCGACATGCTACGCACGGCAAACAGATCCAGCCGGCCAAAAAAGGTCCTGCCATCTTTGCGTCGGTTCCAGGCTTCGCCGCGCCACTGTTCGGAGGGTATCGGTATGCGCCACAGACGCTGGAAGAACTCCGGTTCCTGGTGGCAAAAGCCCAATTCTTCAGGGGTGCGCTCCAGGGCTTCTTCGCGCGAATACCCGGTCAGTTGGATGAAGGCCGGATTCACATCAATGACGCGGGTGTCGGGGCCGGTAATGAATATGCCTTCATGTGCATATTCGAATACGCTGGCTGACAGCGCGAGCCGTTCCGAATTTTTCCCCAGCGTATTCATCATCACGCGCAGGTTATGGCGCATGGTGAGGATGTCGGCCATCAATGTGCCGATTTCGGCTTGCACCTGTTCATCGTCCTTGAGATCCCCCATGGAAGTGCGATGCACAAGATCGATGGCCACAGCCGGGTCGCCGCCCAGCGGCCTGAGCACCAGGCGGCGCAATTGCGAGACGATCATGACGATGAGCGCCACGCCGAGCAGGCCGCCCAGCAGGATCAGGTAAATTGAGCCGGTAAGGCCAGCCATGCGGGCTTCACTGCGAGGATAGGCCGTGACCACGTGAAAATTCCACTCCGGAATATGCTGGCTGATGACTACCCAGTCGGACGGTTTGCGCGCAAGCACGCGCTCTGCATTTGCAGGGTCGGCATGTCTGGAAAGAAACCGAATCTTGTCCTTGTCATCGAGCACGGCCGAAAAACCGCTCTTGAGATAACGCGTTTCTTCCACCGCCTCGCGCAACACCTGTATATCCACCTGATAGCCCACATACCAGGCGCCTATGATGTTGCTCGCACCGTCATGCATGGGCTCATAGCCCGTGATGTAAGGTTCACCCAGGATATCCACCACCCCGTAAAAAGCCTTACTTTCCAATAAAGCTGCCAGAGCCTTACCCTGCGGATCGAGCACGGTGCCCACAGCGCGGGTGCCGTCGGTGTGGCGCAGGCTGGTGGAGATACGGACAAAGGTGTCCTGCGATCTGACGAAGAGAGTAGCGCTGCCGCCGAAATGCGCAACGATGCCGTCCACGAGGTTGAAGCGGTTGGACTGCGGTTCCTTGCCGAGCAGCAAATTGGGTACGACATGGTTGCCTGCCACAGCCCTGCCCTGGATAGAGGGTTTACCGACTGCATTGCCGCGCTCTTCGAGTAGACTTAAAGAGGCAGCCACGCGGTCCATGACCAAAGATTCGGTGGTGTTGAGGAGGCGGATGAGGGCAGCGGTTTCCTGATGCGCCTGATGTTCGATCATGCGCATCTGCTGGAACGTCTCCCGCTCGGCCAGTATCACCGCGCTTGCAATGACCAGCAGGGCAACCGGTAACAGGAATCTTTGGACAATTGTGATTCTCTGCTTCATCTGTGTAGCCCCCAGCTACAGCGAAACTGCATCTTCCCATAATTGTCTATGGATTAGTAGAAGATAAGTTGTGATAACTAAAGAGAATTTCCCCTGTTTGGGGTAGAATGCGCGCCTCCATGGAAACACCACGTCCCATCAATAACTATCGCCCGTACTGGGCGAAGCGTTTCGGTCCCGCGCCCATATTGCCCATGAGCCGCGCCGAGATGGATGCGCTCGGCTGGGATTCTTGCGACATCATCCTTGTCACGGGCGATGCCTATATCGACCATCCCAGCTTTGGCATGGCACTGATCGGCCGCTTGCTGGAAGCGCAGGGCTTCCGCGTCGGTATCATCAGCCAGCCGGACTGGCAATCCGCTGAGGCTTTCAAGGCGCTGGGCAAACCCAATCTGTATTTCGGCGTGACTGCTGGCAACATGGATTCGCTGGTCAATCGCTACACTGCTGACCGCAAGATCCGTTCTGACGACGCCTACACGCCGAATGCCGAAGCCGGCAAGCGGCCGGACCGTGCTGTGCTTGTCTATTCGCAGCGCTGCCGCGAAGCCTATTCCGATGTGCCGCTGGTCGTCGGCAGCATCGAGGCGTCGCTACGCCGTATCGCGCATTACGACTACTGGTCGGACAAGGTGCGCCGCTCTGTTCTGGTCGATTCCAAGGCCGACATTCTCCTTTACGGCAATGCCGAACGCGCATTGGTCGAACTTACGCACCGCATCGCCAAAGGGGAAAAGGTTAGCGAGATCACCGATGTCCGCGGTACCGCGTATCTGAGGAAAAGCATTCCCGAAGACTGGATGGAAGTGGATTCCGTCCGCCTCGACCGCCCCGGCAAGGTGGAAGCGCATGTCGACCCGTATGAAATGAAAATGGGCGCTGGGTCTTCTTGTGAAACAGACAGCAAACTCGGCAACGCTGATGTGTTGCCGCCCGGTGTGAGCCAGATCCAGATCGTGCGCAAGGAGAAGACACCGCGTGAGCGGCAGGTGGTGCGGCTGCCGGCTTATGAGGAAGTCGCGAACGACCCCGTGATGTACGCCCACGCTTCGCGCGTGCTGCATCTGGAATCCAACCCCGGCAACGCGCGAGCTCTCGTCCAGAAGCACGGCGACCGCGAGGTATGGCTCAATCCGCCGCCAATCCCGCTGACGACGAAAGAGATGGACTACGTCTACGATCTGCCGTATGCGCGCAAGCCGCATCCTGCTTACAAGGACGCGCGCATCCCGGCGTGGGAGATGATCCGCTTTTCAGTCAACATCATGCGCGGCTGTTTCGGCGGCTGTACCTTCTGTTCGATTACCGAGCACGAAGGCCGCATCATCCAAAGCCGCTCGGAGCAGTCCATTCTGCACGAGATCGAGGAAATCCGTGACAAGGTGGATGGCTTCACCGGCATCATCTCCGACCTCGGCGGACCGACAGCCAACATGTATCGCATGGCATGCAAGTCAGAGGCGATTGAAAAGGCCTGCCGCAAGCTTTCGTGCGTATATCCCGGCATCTGCGAAAACCTCAATACCGACCATTCCTCGCTGATTCAACTGTATCGCAAAGCGCGCGCAATTCCCGGCGTGAAGAAGATTCTGGTTGGCTCCGGCCTGCGCTACGACCTCGCCGTGACTTCACCCGAATACGTCAAGGAACTGGTGCAGCATCACGTCGGGGGCTATCTGAAGATTGCCCCTGAGCACAGTGAAGAGAACGTGCTCTCCAAGATGATGAAGCCGGGCATGGGCGCCTACGACAAATTCAAGGAGATGTTCGAACGCTTCTCGAAGGAAGCCGGCAAAGAGCAGTACCTGATTCCGTATTTCATCGCCGCGCATCCAGGCACCACGGATGAGGACATGCTCAATCTGGCGCTGTGGCTCAAGAAGTACGACTTCAAGCTGGATCAGGTGCAGACTTTTACACCCACCCCGATGGCGATGGCCACAGCCATGTATCACTCTGGCAAAAATCCATTGCGCAAAGTGACGCCGGATAGCGAAGCCGTGCCCATTCCCAAGGCAGGCGGTGTGCGCAGACTGCACAAGGCTTTCATCCGCTACCACGACCCCAACAATTGGCCCATGCTGCGTGAAGCGCTCAAGAAGATGGGACGCGAAGACCTCATCGGCAACGGCAAGAAGCACTTGGTGCCGGCCTGGCAGCCCCTGCCGGCCAAGCCGGTGACAGCAGCGCGTAATGTATCCGGCAACCCGGCCAGGCATGCAGCCAGAACCAGAAAGGCTGAGCCAGTGTCGAAGAAGTCATTCCGCGCGAGATAAGGGCTGCCATGACCGCATTGACTTTCAAAAGCCTCCTGCGAGGCTTTTTTTATGCCTTGCTGCTGGGTTTCGTATCTCTTTCCCAGGCTGCGGAAACAGGCCTGCTGTGGAAGATAGAAGCGCCCAACGGCAAGGTGAGCCATGTGTTCGGCACCATTCACGTGGACGATGCCCGCGTCACGGATTTTTCGCCCGCCATACTTACGGCGCTGGAAGCGAGCGATGTATTCATGATGGAAACGCTGCCGCCATCAGACCCTACGCTGTATTTCCAGCCGGGCCACTACCTGCGTGATTTGCTGACCGAAAAAGAATGGGACAAAACGAAACAGCTCGCGGACATGCACGCCATGCAGGATGACGTCGTGCAACGCATGAAGCCATGGCTGTTGGCCATGTTGTTCGACCTGCCGACGGGCCTCGGGCCTTATACCCAGGATATCCGCCTGTATGCCAAGGCACGGGAGCTGAGCAAGAAAGTTGAGGGCCTGGAAGATGCGCGCGCGCATTTCACCCTGCTCGACGATCTGAGCCAGCAGGAGCAGTTGACCATTTTGCGCTCCGTGCTCAAGCGTAGCGAGGAGGACAAGCAACGCGATTTCGACGATCTCATGACCGCCTATCTCGAGGGCGATGCTGCCGTGATTGCCAAGGTGGATGAGCAGGCCACCGCCAGCGGACTGCCGCCCGCGCTGTGGCAGAAAATGCGTGTAAAGCTGCTCGATGAGCGTAATGCAACAATGGCCAAAAACATCGCAGAAAAATCTGTCGACAACAAGCTTTTCGTGGCGGTCGGTGCTGCGCATCTGGCAGGCAGGAACGGCATCATTGAACGTCTGCGCAAGGCGGGTTATAAAGTCGTCGCGGACTGATCAGTAGCCCGCACCCCAGCTGCTGCTCAACCATATATGTCTTCATCGGTTGTGCCGCGCACAGACCCTAAATGCAGGCTCTGAGTATAGTAATCAAATAATATTCAATAACTTCAGGGCGGCGTGATTTCTCATTAGGCAGCCATGATGGTCCCACTCACCATTTATAAAGCGGTATTTGATACCTGCTCAATTGGCAGCTACCTGTTATCTCCGGAGCTGGTGATTCTGGACGTCAATGATGCCTTTCTCAGGTCTTCCTCCCGCAAGCGCGAACAGCTGATAGGCCGTCATCTATTCGATGTATTCGAGGCCAATCCCCAAGACCCTGACGATACCGGCCTGGAGGCTTTCCGCAAGTCCCTCGCGCGCGTGATGGAGACGCGCAAGGCCGACACGCTAGCGATCCAGCGGTATCCGATCAAGATTTACCCGGAAGACGGCGAACCCTATTTTGAAGAGCGCTACTGGAGTGCAGTAACCACACCCATTTATGACGAGCAAGGCGATTTGGCCTGTATCTGCCATACGACAATAGATGTGACCGAGCTGGTAAAGATGCGCCATCAGCTTCAGGCCGTATTCAAGGACAAGAGCGAATTCGACAGCCTGGAAGCGAATGTGTTTACCCGCGCGCAGGCAATCCAGGAATTGAACAAGGCCCTCAACGAGGAACGGGACCGTCTACGGCATCTGTTCGATCGCTCTCCGGGGTTTGTCTATTTCACTCATGGGCCCAATCACATTCTTGAGCAGGCCAACGAGGCGTTTTACACCCTTGTAGGCCGCAGGGATGTCATGGGGAAAAGTTTGCGGGAAACTTTCCCTGAAGTCGCTCTGCAAGGCTTTTTCGAGCTACACGATGTCGTATTTTCAACTGGGCAGCGCTACGTAAATCATGGTGTTCCCATACTGTTGCGACGTACTAGAGACGGTGCACTGGAGCAGCGCTACATGGACCTGGTGTATGAGCCCATTCGTGATAGAGAGGGCAGGGTTACCGGCATCTGCGGCCAAGGTGTGGATATTACCGAGACCAAGCGAATTCAGGATGACCTGCGTCGCCATGACGAAGGTTGGAAGCTGGCGATGGAGGCTTCCGGTGACGGCGTCTGGGATTGGAATCTGCTGACGAACGATATCTACTATCCATATCCATGGGCGCAGCGGCTGGGCTATGGCGAAGAGCGGCCGATCATCCGCAGTGACGAATGGCGGCAAATGATCCATCCAGACGACTTGCCGCATGTAGAAGACAAAGTGGAACAGCATCTGCAAGGAAAAACCAAGAACTATGCATGCGAATACCGGTTGACCGATGGTGAAGGAGGATGGAGATGGGTACTGGCGCGCGGTGCCGTGGTCGAGCACGACGGAAGAGGTGTGCCGGTCAGAATGGTAGGCACCGTCACGGATATTTCCGAAAGTAAATGCATTGAACAGAAAATCTGGCATGAAGCCAATTTCGACAACCTGACCGATCTCCCCAACCGCAGGCTGTTCCGTGACCGGCTGGAGCAGGAGATGAAGAAGGCTGATCGTTTTGGACATTGCGTGGCATTGCTGTTCATTGACCTCGACCGCTTCAAGGAGGTCAATGATTTGTGGGGACACGATACCGGCGACTTGCTGCTGGTTGAGGCAGCTCGACGCATTTCCGGTTGTGTCAGGACATCCGATACCGTTGCGCGGCTCGGCGGAGATGAATTCACCGTCATTCTGACTGACTTCCAGGGTCAGCTGCATGTGGAGGAAATTTCCAACAAACTGCTGCAGTCGCTGACCTCAGGATTCGCATTGGGTGGGGAGGCAGCCACTATCTCCGCCAGCATCGGCATCACGTTGTACCCCACCGATGCTGACAATGCCGAAGCCATGATACGCAATGCCGACCAGGCCATGTACAACGCCAAAAAGTCAGGTCGCAACCAGTTCAGCTTTTTCACCCGGGCCATGCAGGACGAGGCATTCGCGCGACTGAAACTGATTGGGGAGTTGCGCGAGGCGCTGGATCATAAGGAATTCCAGGTGGTCTACCAGCCTATCGTCGAGCTGGCGACGGGAAAAATCACCAAGGCGGAAGCGCTGTTGCGCTGGAATCACCCGCAGATGGGCGCCATCAATCCCACCAGGTTCATCCCGCTGGCCGAAGAGTCAGGTGTCATCAATCAGGTAGGTGATTGGGTTTTCAGGGAAGCCACATCTGCTTCGCTGGAGCTCAGCGAGAGATTCGGGACAGGTTTTGAAATTAGCGTGAATCGTTCAGCTATTCAGTTCCAGGGCTCAGGCAGCGAATTCAACTGGGCCGACCATCTGAAAAGCCTGGGCATTCAGAAATACTCGATTTCTGTAGAGATCACAGAAGGCATGCTGGTGGATGCGACCCCGAAGGTCATCGAGACCTTGCTGCAATATCGCGATGCGGGCATCCAGGTGGCGATAGATGATTTCGGCACCGGCTATTCATCCATGGCTTATCTCAAGGAATTCGATATCGACTACCTCAAGATCGACCAATCCTTCATCCAGGATATCGATATCAATCCCAGCAGCAGTGCGATTGCCAGATCCATTATTGCCATGGCGCACGAGCTGGACCTCAAGGTGGTGGCAGAGGGCATAGAAACAGAGGGGCAGAAGGATGTGTTGATCGAGGCCGGCTGCGATTTTGGACAAGGATTTCTATTCTCGGAACCCTTGCCTTTGTCGAGGTTCATCGACCGGATTCAATAAGCGTATGCCCGTCGGCCAGCTTCATGATATAGGCGGAAAAATCCGGGTCTTCGCCGTGCAGCAGTCGCGGCAGCAGTTTGCGGAAATCCGCGCGCTCGCACCATTCACCCATGTAATCCTCCCAGGATCGCCAGCGCCTGAGCTGCTTGCCTTTCATGTCCTCGTCGTAGGCCAGCAGGTACGCGCGTTCAAACAATGAAATGAGAATCTCGAACAGCACATACATGCGTTCGTGCTGCTCTTCATTGAGGCTGTCGATATCGCATTGCGAGCGCAGCTTGAGGTCGGGGTTGTCGATCACCAGCTTGAGGAAATCGGTGTAAGCATCGGACAGCATTTGATACACCTCTTCCTCTTCATTCTCGCGCTCCTTGCGCTGCTCCCAGATAAAGGTGGCGATGGCCAGCGGCAGGCCGAACACCGTCACGATATAGCTCAGTAGTTCCCAGGTTTCCAGTCGCATCTTTTTCTCCTCTTTTAGCTAGTTTACCTGTTTGTCGGGGCGTCGAAGTCATCGCGCATGCCGGGAAAAAGATGGGCATGAGTTAGGCAGCGAACATATTTTATGGCTGAGTTTGGGTACATTGAATCGGGGATTCTCCGTCCCCGATGCACACCCCTTGTTTCCTCTTCAATTCTTGATGGGAGTCATTTCAATGAAGAATATTAAAAATCTGCTATACGGCGTATACGGTTCCATCCTCGCCATGGGCCTACTCGCCGCTTCTCCTGCCCACGCCTTGGTCACTGAAGGTGATGCCAGCGCTTTTGTCGTCCAGGCCGCTTTTCACGATGATCCTTTCTTCGGCCCGGTACCATACTCATCCGTGAGCGGTAACGGTGCTGATGCCGATTCAATCGCCAGTGTGAATTTCGGTTCCATTCTGAGCACGGGCCTGCTGAGCACCAGCGCATTCAGCAATGTTGATGGCACACCAGGATCAAAAACCGCCACGTCATCTGCATCCATCGCCGATGTTGAACTCAACCTGGCGCATGCGCTGGGCCTGTCCTTCGACCTGATCTCATCCAATTCCACGGTGACCGGTGATGCAGGCAGTTTCTCGGCAATCGGCAGTTCCTCCATCGTCAATCTGGCAGGGTTCGGTCTGTTGTCTGGCCTGAACAACGTCGTGATCACAGGTGCCGCCAACCAGACGCTATTCAACCTGTTCGGCATTGAAGTGATCGCCAATCGCCAGACATCCGCCTGCACGGCTACGGATTGCTTCATCACCACAGACGCTCTGTATGTAGACGTGTGGGGCAAGAAGAACCTGACCATTGCCAGCAGCACGGCACATCTGGCCGCACCAGTGCCGGAGCCTGAAACCGCAGCATTGATGATGCTGGGCCTGGCAGGACTTGTCGGCAGCAAGCGCCTGCGCAGCAAGGTGATGCGCACAGCTGCTTGAGTTTGCATCTACGGAAGGGCGCGGGCAGGAAGCCCTTCCGTATTTTCCAATTCTGCGTGCCTTCGGCATGCACCTGCATCGCAAGGGTTTCAATACTCTCCAGTCGCAATCCAATCTCCTGATTCACCCCCATATTTATATCCTCCATGTAGGTTGACGCACCGAAAGCGGCTCCACAAGCGTCGACCATCAACACTGTAGGCATTCAACTGAATATGACCGGAATTCATCTTTCTTGTGAAGAATCGCTCGTAAGTGTGGGCAAACGCACAAAGAAATACTTATACGGCTGAGTAGATTCGGAGTCGGAGCAATTTCCAGTACGCATCACAGCCTTATTAATTGATATGGAGTATTTCGATGAAGAATAAAAGAAACATTCTGAATGCCCTCGCCGGTGCCTTCGTGGCGGTTGGTCTTTTTGCGGCGGTGCCGGCCAGTGCAACGGTCACCGAAGGAGATGCCAGCGCCTATGTCATCCAGGCGACCGTATTCGACAATCCGCTGATAGGACCTGCGCCTTATGCCTCTGTCATCGGCAATGGCACAGACACACAATCTATCGGCTCAATCAATCTGAACGACAGTCTTGTCGACCTGAGCACCGGCCTGTTGAATGCCAATGCCTCCAGCAACGTGGACGGCAGCAGCGGCTTCAAGACTGCCACCGCTTCCTCCTCCATCGCCGATGTTGATTTCAACGTGGCTGAGCTTGCAGGTATCTCATTCGACCTGATTTCCTCCAGCTCCTCCGTCACCGGCGATACCGGCAGTTTCTCGGCCATCGGTAATTCCTCGATTGTCGGCCTGACCGGCTATGGCCTGCTGAGCGCCCTGAACAGTGTCGAAATCACCGGCGCGCCTAACCAGACGCTGCTGAGCCTGTTCGGCATCGAGGTCATCGCCAACCGTCAGGTATCGAGCTGCACCGCGTTTGATTGCTTCATCACCACGGATGCGCTGTATGTGGATGTCGCCGGTCTCAAGAACCTGACCATTGCCAGCAGCAGCGCCCATTTGGCAGCGCCAGTCCCCGAGCCGGAAACAGCCGCAATGATGCTGCTGGGCCTGGCGGGTCTGGTCGGCAGCAAGCGTCTGCGTAACAAGGTGCGAGCCGCAGCCTGACCTTGAAGGCGGGAAGGGCTGGACTGGCATCTCTCAGTGATTTGAAGTGAAAAAAGGAGACAACAACATGTATGCCACACAGGAAAGCCCCTCCGTTATCTGGCCCAAGATCGAGCGTGCCCACATTGGCATGTTCACCACCCGCGACGAGCATGGCCATCTCGTCAGTCACCCCATGACCAACCAGCAGATTGATCACGAAGGCGTGCTGTGGTTTTTCGCCTCTGACCAGTCATCCATTGCGCACAACATCGCGCTCAATTCCGAAGTCAATGTCAGCTTCGTGCGTCATGACGAAAATCTTTATGTGTCTGTCAGCGGCCATGCCGAGGAAGTCAGGGATCGCGCGCTCATCAGAAAGATGTGGTCGCCGATGATTGGCGCCTGGTTTCCGGAAGGTGAGGATGACCCGCACATATGCCTGATCAAGGTTGCGGTACATGCGGCCGAATACTGGGATACCGAAGCAAATAAAATGCTGCAGCTATTCAAGCTGGCCAAGGCGCTAGTAATCGGCAATGCGCCGGCTAATGAACCCAGCGCCCACGGCAAGGTTGTCCTTAACTAGCTGATTGATTAGCCGAATCCCCAGACGGGTATTACTAGCCGGCTATGCACTGGCTAGGCGTCGGCCGCTTGTGCGATATTGCGGCAGCTGACAGAGCATTCGCGGCAGATGCGCACGCAGTCTTCCATGTCGCCTATCATCTCGCAGCTCAGTGCACAGGCTTCACAGATGTCCGCACATACCGTGCAAATCTCTTCAGTGAATGTCGAACCGCCCAGCAGGAAGTTGGTGCAGGCCTGACATATTTCAGCGCAGTTGATCATGAGCCGGAAATGTTCCGGCTCCACATACTGCTCGCCTTTTTCCAGACAATGGTTGAGCGCAGTCTGCAGGCAGGTCCGATGGCAACGTGTGGTGAGGTCTATGCACGTCTGGAGGTTGGGGTCTGATGGTGAACTGTGCTCCATGGGGCGAATATAGGCGCAGAGCGGGGCTATTTCCGTGTTGCAGCGTACATTCTCCGCGGCTCATGCCTACTGAGCAACGTAGATGAATTTGTCGGTATCGAAACCCATTGATTTAGCCTGCGACAACAGCTGCGCCTTGATGGGATCGGGCAGCTGCGGCGTGCGCGACAATATCCAGAAGTAGGAACGGTCGGCACCTGTCAACATCACATAGTGATAAGCGGGCTTATCAAGCGCAATGATGTTGTAAGCGCCGTAGAAAGGGCCGAAGAACGACACCTTGAGCTTGCCGGGGTAGGTGCCGTCCGCATGCTGCGGCTCAGTGAAATACGCCTTGCCCTCGGCCTCTTCCCATTCCTTTTTCTCCGGGTTGTAGCCGCGGTTGATTACCTTGATACCGCCATCCTCACGTAGGTTGTAAGTGGCGGTGACCTGCTCAGTCCGCGCTCGAAAGAATGATCCAGCCGCACGATTCCATACCATTTCCCAATGTATTTCTGCGGCTCTACATGATCCACCACCTTGATGCCTTCCGGTACCTGCTTGCAAGCCGCGAGCAGGCAACCGGCAAGCAGGAAGACCGGAAGAAACTTCATGGCTGCAGTCTTACGTGCGCCATGGGTGCTTGGGCAAGTCGCAGATACCCGCAACTTTCACGCCGGCCTGGGCAACCTTGTGGTCGTCCTCAACTGTGCCGCCGCTGACACCGATCGCGCCTACCAGAATGCCTTCATCTCTACGATGGGTAAACCGCCGGGGAAGGTGATCATGCCTTCATTTGAGTGCTCGATGCTGAAGAGCGATCCTCCCGGCTGTGAGAGCTTGCCGAGCTCGCCGGAGGGCATCGCGAAGTAGCATGAGGTTTTCGCTTTTTTGATAGCAACGTCTATGCTGCCGACCCAGGCATCATCCATGCGGCGGAACGCCTTGAGATTTGCGCCGGAATCCAGCACGGCCACACAGAAAGGCACACCGATTTCGGTGGCTTTTTCAATGGCTGCATCAATAATCTTCTCGGCCTGATCGTAGGTCACATGCATGTCTTTATCCTTTTCTGCGATTGCTGAATACGCCCGAAGACGTTCGATTGCACAGGATAGAGGATGTCGGCCTTCGTCTCTGTATGCCGCGAGACATATGGCTGGTTTGCGATGTCTAGTGATTATCTGATGAGGTGCAAACGCTCGTGCCAAGCGGCGAGGGATTCTTCCGGATATCCGTCGAAAGACTTGTCGTCGGGCTTCATGTCGATTTCCACCCACGATGCTTTTGAGCCCACCATCATGTGCGTGATCTCGGGCGGCGCAGGCAACGGCGTATCGATGACGGAGGCGAAAGGATGAATCAGCTCCGGCCATTCCGGGCTGAATAGCCACAAAGCGCTGCCGCAGTGTTTGCAGAAACAGCGCTCGGCCGCGCTGACTGTTTCATCTTCTCCTGGGTTGCGGACTCTGGCGTGGTAGATCGTGATGTGCTCCAGGCCTTCAACCTGAATGCTTTGGGCATCGCCACCGATATTCGTGGCATATCCGCCGCCGCCTTGCGTCTTGCGGCATATGGAGCAGTAACAGCGCTGGTAAGGGTAGGGGATGCTGCTGTTGAGTTTGAATTTCACTGCGCCGCATTGGCAGGAGCCTTCCAGTTCCATAGCGAATTCCTTTCAGTGCTTAACGGGAACTCACAAGATAACAAGCCAGCGTGGGGCTATCTGCGCGGTAGCGCGTGTTAGCCGCGTGGCTATTCCGTGATAGTGAAATTTCCTAGCGGGTGCAGCTTGCCATTGATGAGTGCAGCGACAGGGTGCACACCGACATGATGCGTACGTGTGGTCATCTGATGCAGTTTCAATGTGAGGCTGCATGCGCGGGATTGCCCCGGCTGCAGCTGTATGGAAGTCAGCTTGAAGACCTTGTTGCGGAGAGCGCCATTTGCCTTGACATAGCCCACCTGTACATCAACCAGCAGGTTATGCGTCTGTGAATCCGGGTTTTCCACGACAAAACTGATGCTCACCGATTGGCCGATCCTTACTGCAGCAGGCGTGAATTCAATATCCCTGATGACTACTTCAGGTTCGCGCCTGAAGCCAATCAGCTCCAGCACTTCCACATTGCCCTGCTTGATCGCATTGCGCAGCGCGTGAAGAACCAATTGCCTGCGCGGCTTGGGCGCATCCTTGAGCCAGGTACGCGCCACCTCGATTACCACATCAGGATGATCTTTCCAGATATCGTTGAGATTGTTGGCAACAGAACGTCGCACATACAGCGATTCGTCATCCTTGAGTTGCTCCAGCAGGCGGATGACAGGGGCAGGGTCTTGCTGGAACTGCGGCAACCGCTTAGCCCACGGCAGCCTGGGCCGTGTGCCTTCCGAAACCAGACGCCGGACATGCGGGCTGGGGTCGGTGATCCAGGTTTCAAGCCGCGCCAATGTCTGTGCCGGATATTTTTCCAGGTAATTGCGGATGCTGAATTCAGCCGTGAATCGCTGCGTGAGTTCGTACTGCGCATCCATCGAAGCGTCGAAATGGTCGAGTCCGTATTCCGCGACGAAATACACATGCGGCAGATATACAAAAGACGACATGTTGGAATGCTCGATACGTGTCTCGGGCACCGATTTCATCAGTATTTCAATAGCGCCTGCATAGCCATCGGGCAGGTGCTGTCGCAACGTCCTTGCGATCTTCCTGCCTCTATCCATGAGGCCCAACATTTCGAATCCATCACAGCAGTCCGCAATAAAAGCTTCGCGGTTGAATGCAGGATGCACAGCCGCGATGGCATCGGCGATGGTGTGCACAACGCTCAGCCCGTATCGGGCGACTAGAGGCTCGGCCATGTTCCTGATTGTTGAGTTGGGACGAGGAGGATATTAACGCAATGTGCGCAAATCAACGCCCACTCTGGCGCATGTGGCTGGCTAGAAATTTGTCCAACTCGGCGGCGAATGCCTGACGGTCGCTGTTGTTCAGACTGTTCGGGCCGCCCAGTTCCACGCCACTGCTGCGCAACTCTTCCATGAAGTTGCGCATGGCGAGCCGTTCCTTGATGTTGTGCGTGGTGTACATCTCGCCACGCGGGTTCAGCGCATGCCCGCCTTTTTCAATGACCTGCGCCGCAAGTGGTATATCGGCGGTGATAACGAGATCGCCAGCCTCAAGCTTCTGCACGATCTCGTTATCCGCCACATCAAAACCGCCCGGCACTTGTACCGCACGGATGTGAGGGGAGGGTGGTACGCGCAGCAACTTATTGGCCACAAGGATAGTCTCGATTTTCGTGCGCTCAGCCGCGCGGAACAGGATTTCCTTGATGACCACGGGGCAAGCGTCTGCATCGACCCATATTTTCATGCAGCCTCCTTGCGGCTGTTCATGCTCACGACGAGCACGCCTGCGAGCACTAGTACGGAACCGGCGATCTGCAGCAAGGACACGTGCTCTCCGAGAAACAGGTGGGCCATGGCGATGGTGCTCACCGGACCGATGGAACCAATAAGCGAAGCATTGCCCGAGCCTATATGGCGGATCGCGTATGACAGCATGAACACTGGCAATACCGTCGAGAACGCGGCCATCGCCAGCGCGAGTCCATAGACGCGCGACGGCAGGTCGAGCGCTGTCAGCGGATGCGTCAGTGCGAATTGCAGCACGCAGGCGATGCTCGCGACAATCATTGCATAGGCGGTGAAGCGCATGGTGCCGATGCGCTGGATCGCATGTCCGGCGCCGACGAGATACAGCGAATAGGACAGTGTGCTCAGGAACACCAGCGACGCCCCGAGCACTACACCTTCCCCTTGCAGATTGGCATCGTGCACAAACACCAGCGCGATGCCGGCATAGCTCAGCGCCAGGGCAAACTTGACCTGGCGGCCGACGGTCTTGCGGTGCAGCAGCGCGAGCAGAAGGACGGTCATGGTGGGGTAGAGAAACAGGATGAGCCGCTCCAGACCTGCGGAAATGTATTGCAGCCCGAGGAAGTCGAGCAGGCTGGAGAGGTAGTAGCCGAGCAGCCCCAGCGCGAGCACCAGCCATTTATCGCGGCGCGTGAGCGGCGACGCATGGCGATAGGCAGCCCAGACAGCGACCCCGGCGAATACCGGCACCGAGAACAGCATGCGCAACGCGAGCAGCGTCACCGCATCGACCTGGCTCTGGTAGGCCAGCTTGACCAGGATGGCCTTGCTGGAAAAGCCGACAGCTGCGAGCAGCGCGAAGACGATGCCGATTACGGCGTCGCCGCGAAAATGTACGTTAGGGTGCGACACGAATACGTTATGCCCCAGCTAATAGGCTGCGATGTTTGTTCCCTAATGAGTGAGGGGTGCGTCAGAACTCCAGAAGCGTCATCCTGGCGCTACCCCGTGCCTCAGCAGTAATCTAGAACGAGAACTTGCCGCGGGCAATCTTGCCCAGCGTTCCCAGGCTTCGGGTGATGAATGAATCCTGCGGCTGGGCCTGGTGGCGTGCTGCTTCGGACAGGTTTTTATCCTCAGCCGATTTCTGGTTCCTGTTGCCTGGCTTGCCGTTGTTGGAACGCTGCGAACTCCTGCCTTGGCCGTTGCCAGGCTGACCATTTCTTTGCTGTCCGCTTGCATTCCTTCGCTGGCCGTTCGCGTTCTGCCCATTGGCATTCTGACCATTTGGATTAGTGCGCGACTGGTTATGGCGCTGGCCTTCTCCCTGCCCTTGTTTTTGACGTTGACCCTGTCCCTGACGCTGACCTTGGGTCTGGCGCTGTTCTTGCGGCTGGCCTTCGCCTTGCGGTTGACGTTGTCTCTGTCCTTGACCCTGCGACCTGGCAGATGGCTGTTTCGCACCTTGTGGCCTGCGCTGCTGCTGTTGCCTAGGCGGACGTGGTGCTTCCGGCTCTGGGTTGGCGTTCGGCACAAAACCTTCTACCGCAACCTTGGGCAATTCACGCTTGATCAGGCGCTCGATATCCTTGAGCAGCTTGAGTTCTTCGTTATCCACCAGCGAAATTGCGGCGCCGGTTGAGCCAGCACGACCGGTACGGCCAATGCGGTGCACGTAATCTTCCGGCACGTTGGGCAATTCGAAATTCACTACCTGCGGCAGCTGGTCGATATCCAGGCCACGCGCGGCAATGTCAGTCGCGACGAGCACGCGCACGGCACCTTTCTTGAAATCATCCAGCGCCTTGGTGCGTGCACCCTGGCTCTTGTTGCCATGAATTGCGGCGGCGGTGATGCCATCCTTGCCGAGCTTCTCGGCCAGGCGGTTCGCGCCATGCTTGGTGCGCGTAAAAATCAGTACCTGTTGCCAGTCGTGCATTTGAATCAGGTGGCTCATGAGGTCGCGCTTTTGCTTCTGGCTTACCATATGCACAGTCTGCTCGACGAGTTCAGATGCCGTGTTGCGGCGTGCCACTTCCACGAAGCCAGGGTTGTGCAGCAGGCCATCGGCCAGGGCCTTGATCTCATCGGAGAAGGTCGCGGAGAACAACAGGTTCTGCCTTTGCTTCGGCAGCAGTGCCAGGATTTTCTTGATGTCGCGGATAAAGCCCATGTCCAGCATGCGGTCGGCTTCGTCCAGCACCAGGATTTCAACGCCGGAAAGATCGATGGTTTTCTGGCCCACGTGATCCAGCAGGCGGCCTGGCGTTGCCACTAGGATATCCAGCGGCTTCTTGAGGCGTGAGGTTTGCGGGTTGATGTTCACCCCGCCGAAAATCACATACGAATTCAGGGGCAGGTGTTTGCCGTATGTTTTGACGGATTCCTCAACTTGCGCCGCGAGTTCGCGCGTCGGCGTCAGGATCAGGCAGCGCGGGCGGCCAACGGTCGAGCCACTGGGCTTCTTCTGGCTCAGCAGCTGCAGGATAGGCAGCGTGAAACCGGCGGTCTTGCCAGTGCCGGTTTGCGCACCAGCCAAAAGATCGCCGCCGTTCAATACTTGCGGAATCGCCTTAAGCTGGATGGGAGTAGGGGTGGTATAGCCGGCATCGTTAATCGCGCGCAGCAGTGGTTCAATCAGCCCGAGCTCGTTAAAGTCAGGGGTCGTGCTTATTTCAATAGACAAAATAATGCTCCAGGTTTGGTAAAGCTTGTGCCGGCCAAATGTTGCCTGGTGGGGCTTGAACAGTACCAATCGAGGCTAGCGGGATAATCAGAAATGATTAGGGTGAAACTTAAGACCGTACGCAGATTGGTTCGCGCAGGGATGCCGCACTATACGGATTGTTTCGGATTAACGCCAGCAATCTTTTTACCGCACGGAAACGCATGGGTGGCGCAGGCCACAGATTGGCGCAGGCGATTCTGCTTGCATCAACACTATGCAGGACTTGGCCGAACGTCGTCGCCTCATGGTAGAGAGGCAAATCGTGCATCGCGGTATCCGCGATCAGCGCCTGCTGCACGCCATGTCCAGCACGCCGCGCGAGATGTTCATTCCCGAATACCTGCAGGAATTCGCCTACGATGATGTGCCGTTGCCCATCGAGGAAGACCAGACAATCTCGCAGCCATTCATTGTCGCATTGATGATTGCCGAGGCCGAGATCAAGCCGCACGACCGCTTGCTGGAAATCGGCACCGGCAGCGGATATGCAGCGGCGATTCTTGCCGGCATGGCGGACAGGGTCCATACCATAGAACGGCACGAGAGCCTGGCGGATAGTGCAAGGCAAAGGCTTGCCAGTCTGGGATACAACAATGTTGAAGTGCGCGCTGGCGATGGCACCCTGGGATGGCCGGATTCGGCACCGTTCGATGTCATTCTCGCTGCGGCTGGCGGCCCAGACGTTCCAGAGCCGTGGCGGCAACAGCTTGCCATAGGCGGCAGGCTCATCATGCCGATAGGGGAGAATTCGCGTTCGCAGGAACTGTTGAAAGTAACGCGCAAGGGCGAGAACGAGTTCGTTGAAGAATCTCTTGGCGGAGTGCGATTCGTGCCGCTGATAGGCCAGCATGGCTGGAACGAATCGGAGGATGGCGAAGGTCCCGCAGCCAACCAGACAAAATCCCGCATTCAGCAGAAATCCACCCTGGCCGGCTTGATCCGTGAGGCAGCAGAACCGCTGCCCGCGTTCGATAATCCACATTTTGCGCAACTGTTCGGCCGTTACGCCGATTGCAAGGTGGTGCTGCTGGGCGAAGCCAGCCACGGCACCGCCGAGTTCTACCGTGCACGCGCGCTGATCACCCGGCGGCTGATCGAAAAGCATGGTTTCAACATTGTGGCGGTCGAGGCTGACTGGCCTGATGCCGCGATGATAGATCGCTATGTGCGTCATCGGCCCGCTGTACCCGGTTCGCAGCCGTCGTTTCGCCGCTTCCCTACCTGGATGTGGCGCAACACCGAAGTCGAGGACTTCACCGAATGGCTGCGCAATCATAACGAGAGCCTGCGGCCAGAGCGCCGCACCGGTTTTTATGGTCTTGATATGTATAACCTTTCCGGCGCCATCGCCGCCGTGCTGGGCTATCTCGACAGCGTGGATCCCGATGCGGCGCGAGTTGCGCGTGAGCGCTACGGCTGCCTCACGCCATGGCAGAAAGATCCGGCGGTCTATGGGCGCGTTGTCCTCAATGGCCAATATGAGCAATGTGAAGAAGCCGTCATCGCGCAACTGCGCGAGCTGCTGGAAAAACAGCTCGACTACACCCATGCCGACGGCACGCAGTTTCTCGATGCCGCGCAAAATGCGCGCCTCATCGCCGCCGCTGAACGCTATTACCGCGTGATGTATTACGGTTCGGCGCAAAGCTGGAATCTTCGCGATACCCACATGTTCGACACACTGATCAATCTGCTTGACGCACAAGGACCGGACGCCAAGGCCCTGGTGTGGGCGCACAACTCGCATATCGGCAACGCCACCGCCACCGAGATGGGCATCATGCGCGATGAGCTCAATATCGGTCAGCTGGCGCGCGAACGCTTCGGCAGCGGTGCTGCCCTCATCGGGTTCGGCACGCATACCGGCACGGTTGCCGCCGCAAGCGATTGGGATGGCGAGATGGAAATCATGCGCGTGCGGCCATCGCGCGATGACAGTTATGAATATGCCGCCCATCAGGCTGGCATCCCGCGCTTTCTGCTCGATCTGCGCGAAGGGCAGCATGAGGTGCTGCGCAGCCGCCTTCGCGAGCCGCGTCTGGAGCGCTTTATCGGCGTGATCTACCGACCTGAATCAGAGCTGCAAAGCCACTATGCAGAGGCCTCGCTTACCGAGCAGTTCGATGCCTATGTCTGGTTTGATGAAACCACTGCAGTGACGCCGCTGCCCACGGCCCAGCGTCCAGGCGTGCCTGAGACTTATCCGTTCGGGCTTTGATGTTAGCGTCTTGCGTAATGAAAGGAGAAAGTCATGAGTAAATTGATATTGGCAGTCTTGTTGATTGTCGGCCCCGCCAGCGTCATGGCAGAGCCGGAGCGTATCAAGGACGATCCCGTCGAGTCGCCATGTGACAACTCACCCTCGACCGAGAAACCCCCTTGCAATACGGATTCTGAAAGCGTCACTGTGCCAGCACCCATGCCGACGGAAAGGGATAGCGTCATCGTCCCACCCGACATACCGGCGGAGGGTTTGCCGCATCAGGATGGCGATCCGTCATCCGGCAACAGCACGACCAAGCCGCAACGTTGAGGCTATTCCCCAGATAGCACTCCTGAGCCGAGAAGAGCTCCGCGCCCCTGATCTAGCTCACAATCGGGTTGGCTGCAGCTTCATTAAGACCCGCCGCCGCTTGAGACGAAAGGCCGCGGGCCGCTTCCTGCGAATCCTGAAACTCCTCGATGGCATGGACTTTTCCCCAGCGCAGGTCGAACACGTGGAGACCGCGATTCACATAAGTAGACTCGCCGTTGAGTAGTTGGGCAGTCGCATCCCACTCGACAAACACGTTGGTACGCCACGGCCAGCCCGTCACCCAAATGTTGTTGATCTTGATTTGCAGGTTGGGCAGTACGCGGCTGAGGCGTTCAAACCAGCGGCGCACGTCTTCTTTCCCATTGCGCTCGCCACCCAGCGCGTGAACCCCGGAAACGCGATGATGCACATGCGAGGCGACGTCTGCCACTGCCTCCTCAATCCGATGATGATTGACGTGGTCGAAGGTTTGCCGGATTTTCGTTTTGACGATGTAGCTGTATAACATCTTGTAAGTCCTCAGTTCTGTGAAAAAGCAATGATTTCTTTGGATTCGTTGGGATCCGCTACGACTCCACCAGTCCATCAACGAACCGCGAAACTCTGGGCGCCATAGTGATGATGGACAGAAAGACCATGGGCCAGGCAATCAGGAATGCTTTCAACCAGGCAGCCATCGTGGTGTGATGAATCAGGGAAATGATTCCGGACACGATAAGGCCGGTGATGAATGACATCAGCAGCGCAAAGATGGCGTCTCTATATTTCTGTGGAAGCTTGAGTCGCATGTTCAAGCGATCCTTTGGTTTTTGGTGCTCAACACTATTTCCGCAAGCTTTTCCGGCCTATCCACAAACGCAAAGTGGCCCGTGTTTTCCAGAATGATGGGTTGCACTTTCAATGCTTCGGCCGTGCGTTTTCTTTCTGCGGGCGTAGACCAGTCAAGATCTCCGTAAACTAGGGTAATCGGCGCTTTCACCGCTACGTATCTCTCTCGGGCACGCCCCCAGCTGCGCCAGCCTGCGAATGTGCTGCGTTCTACATATCGGAACCCTTTGCGCTTGCCGGCGTTATTGATTTTTGTCAGCAAGTCCTTTGGCATCCAGCTCTTAGCCTTCAACCCGCCTCGCAACACCATGCCTAGAAGCAATTTATTCCCTAGGGCGGCGAAGATCGCACCATGCACCGGAATGGCAAAATTCCCGATGATGAAATTGGCCAGGAAATTACCTCTGCGCACGCCGTCGCCATAACGCTTGTCGTAGTCGTAGGTGTTTGACGCGATAACCGCCTTGATGCGATCGGGTAATTGGCTGGCTACCGTCAGGGCTATCACCGCGCCTATCGACTCGCCTGCAAGCGTGACATTCTGCAGATCGAGTCTCTCGATGAATGCCGCCGCAGCACTGCGGAAATAGGGCTCGTCATAATCGGCGCTTTTGTCGATGGAAGAATGACCATGCCCCGGCAGATCGATGGCATATACCGTGAAGTGTTTCGAGAGTGTCGGGATGACATCCTGAAAGTAATCCAGCTGCGTCCTGATCGTGTGCAGCAAAACCAAAGGCTCACCGTTGCCGGCTTTCAGATAGCGCAGGGTTCTTTTGCCATCTATCTTTAGTTCTGAAATTTCGCCCAGCTTTGTTATGTCTGGCATTTGCTTACCCTTTTTAACGATAGAACTGGTTTGCTGAGATAGCCTGAATCAAATCAGGCTCCTTGCGGAGCCTGATTGCGTCTTACCAGGGCAGGGTTTCGGTTTCGTGGAAGAAGCCGCCGCTCGGGCCGTTGCTGTCCAGTGTCGCCAGATACAAGCTGGTCTTGTAGCTGTCTTCCAGTTCCATCGGTGCGTTTGGCCCGCCGAGTTCGGTTTTTACCCAGCCTGGATGCGCGGAATTCACCTTGATCGGCGTGCCCTTGAGCTCATGCGCCAGGTGCACGGTGTAGGCATTGAGCGCGGTCTTTGAAGCGTTATAAGCAAAAGCCTTGGCAGGCGCGATGGGGGAGTCGGGCATGCTGTGCAGCGTGAGGGAACCGAGGATGCTGGAAAGATTCACGATGCGCCCGGCGGCCGATTTCCTGATCAGCGGCAGCAGCTTCTGAGTCAGCGAAACCACTGAAAAAAGGTTGGTCTGAAAAGTCTTTTCCAGGATATCCGCGGGCAGGGTGCTGCTGTTATTGCCGCCCATCAGCTGCTCTATCGCCACGCCCGCATTGTTCACCAGGATATCCAGCTTGCCGTAGTGCCTGTCCAGGTAATCGTAGACCGCATCCACAGTCTCCGGCTTGGCTGCGTCGTAGGTGATAGCGCGTGCGGCGACGCCCAAGGCTTCCAGCTCGTTGACTGCCTTAAATCCCTTTTGCAGATCGCGCACGCCCAGTACAACCTCAATGCCCAATGCGCCCAATTGTTTGGCGGTTTCGAAACCGATGCCGCGATTTGCTCCGGTGATGAATGCAACCTTGTTCGATGTGTCAGCCATTTCCTTGCTCCCTAGAGATATTTTGATGATGTTCGATATAAATGTACCAAACGGTAAATAAATATTAAGCGCCGACGAAAATGCTGTCAAATGTTTTTTTACCTTACGGTATAATAATCACGTCAACAGGGATTCGAATGTATATGGAAACCAGCGAGATCAAACGTCAGCGCGGCCGTCCGCCAGCCTTCAATCATGATGAAGCGCTCGAAAAGGCGCTGCAGGTGTTCTGGGCGCATGGCTATGAAGGTGCATCCATGGCCGAGCTTACGGCAGCGATGGGCATGAACAAGCCTAGTATTTATGCAGCCTTTGGCAATAAGGAAGAGCTGTTCCGTCAGGCGCTCAACAAATACCTCACCGGCCCGGTGTCTTATATTGGCGAAGCCATGCAGCAGCCCACGGCCAGGCAGGCAGTAGAGATGTTGCTCACCAAGTCAGCCGAACTGCTATGCGGCTGTGACAGCCCGCGCGGTTGCATGGTCGTACAAGGTGCGTTGACCTGCGGGAAGGGCGCGGAGATCATCAAGAATGAGTTGATTGCCTACAGGCAGGGTTTTGAAACTGCTTTGAAAAAGCGCTTTGATCAGGCAAAGAAAAAGTCTGAGCTGTCGGCAGATACCGATACCGCCAAGCTCGCCAAATACATCGCCACCATTCATCAGGGCATGTCGGTGCAAGCCAGCAGTGGCGCCAAAAAGAAGGATTTATTAGGCGTCGTGCAGATGGCGATGCAAGGCTGGCCGACATAAAATGGCTGATAGAGGTGTTCCATAGTTTCTCGTGCGGACGGGCTATGGGCAGTTGGAACAAGGCATCTAACTCGCCATTACACCTTCCACGATAAAAACCCGGTATTGCGCGCCTTTCAGCCGGTGCTGCATGGCTTCCTGGTAACGCGGACTGTAATACCATTTTTTCGCATCCTCCATAGTCGGAAAGCTATGGATGAGGCAGCCTTCGAAGTATTCTCCCTCCAGGATTTCGAGCGTTCCGTAGCGGGCGACCGGTGTGACAGGGTGCCCCTCTCTCGCGAGAGGGGCCTGGCTTGCGTAGATCTCCATTTCAGCAGGGTCTGTCGTGCGCTCGCGCATCATCACGACATAAGCACTCATGACTGGTTGCCCGAGTTCAGCAGTGAGATGAGATTCTCCGCTGCAACGGTAGACGATGCTGGATTCTGACCTGTGATCAGCAGGCCATCGCGGATGGCATAAGGCTGCCAATCCGCTACCTTGGAATACTGGCCGCCATTCTTGATGAGCTCGTCTTCCACCAGGAAAGGCACAACATCCGTCAGGCCCACGGCTTCCTCTTCGGTATTGGTGAAGCCGGTGACCTTCTTGCCTTGTACCGCAGGGCTACCGTTGGGATTGCGAACATGGCGCAACACGCCAGGTGCATGGCAAACGAGGGCGATGGGCTTGCCGGCATTCAAGGTGTTCTCGATCAGGCTGATGGAATCGCGGTCCTCAGCCAGATCCCATAATGGGCCATGACCACCTGGATAGAACACGGCATCGAACTCATCAAACGAGACATCCCTCAGGGGAATAGTGTTGGCAAGCGCGGCCTTGGCTTCAGCATCAGTCTCGAAACGTCTCGTCTCATCAGTCTGGAATGACGGATCGTTGCTCTTCGGGTCCAGCGGCGGTTGACCGCCGTTGGGCGACGCCAGGGTCAATTCAGCGCCGGCTTCCTTGAATACATAGTAGGGCGCGGCCAGCTCTTCCAGCCAGAAACCTGTCTTGCGGCCGGTGTTGCCCAGGGTGTCATGCGAGGTCAGAACTATCAGTATCTTCATTTCAATTTCTCCTTGAGTTGAATGTTGGTAAGTTTCCATCACATCCAGTCGTCCAACTATCCGACCGGTCGTCTAGTGCACAAGCAAAAAAATAGAGCTATCTATCTGGCTATAGAGTCATGCTGTCAGACCCAGGATCTGTTTGGTTGTTGCCAGAGCATTCTTGAACGGGTCCATATTGCGGTTGATCTTGACCATGACGCTGGCGCCAAGCCACAACTGATATAGCGTGAGCGCTGTGGTGGTGGCATCACTACCGATCTTGAGTGAGCCATCGGCGACACCAGCTTCAACCGCTTTGGTCAGGCGCTCGATAATGCCTGCTGTGCCTTTCTGCATGGCCAGCCGCATTGCTTCCGACAGATCGGGCACTTCCGCACCCAATTTCACCGCCAGGCATTTTCCCTGGCAATCGCAGCTCTCCTGTGTGGCCTGCCAGTGCTGCCAATATTTCATGAGGCGCTGCGCCATGGTGAGACGCGGCGTGCTCAATATGCCATCCAGCTCTGCCAGGTAGCTTTCGAAGTAACGGTGGAGCAGGGCTTCGCCAAAAGCATCCTTGGATTTGAAGTAGTAATAAAAGGAACCCTTGGGCACATTCGCGGCAGCCAGTATCTCCGTCAAACCCACGGCAGAGTACCCCTTCGCGCCGATGATGCTTTGGGCAACGTCGAGGATATGCTCGCGTGAATCGATGGTTTCAGTGACAGTGTTCATGGTGGGCACTCTAACAACTAGTAGACCGGTTGTCTAGTAAATTTTGCAAATAATTTTGAAATTGCAGGAGGGCACTCAGAGAAACTCCAGATTGCGCCCGTCTCAGGCTGCCAAGGCTTCTTCCAGCCTGCCGCGATACAGCGCGGCAATCAGGTCGGATTGCGTGACCATGCCGGCCAGCTTGCGGTTGCCGTCGAGGATGGGGATGTAATGCAAACCGAGGTCGGACATCACGGGCACGAGTTCGACGATATGCGTGTTCAATGTTGCCGTGCTCACCGGCTTCGACATGATCTGGCCCACCACTTCCGGCTTGATCGAATGCACGCCCGGCGTCTGCCGTATGAATCTGCGCAGCCTATCAGCGAATCCCTCATACACATCGAGATTGGCATGCCGCAAAAAATCAATCTGCGTGACGATGCCGATAACCCGTTGCGCACGGTCAATCACCGGCAATGCCTTGATATTGTGTTTTCTGAGCAGTTGCCAGGCCTCATCCAATGGCGTGCCGAATTCCACCGTGATCACATCGCGCGACATGATGTCAGCGCAGGTCACGCGGCCGAAGCGCCGGCCGTAGGCATGCATCTCAGCCTGGTGGAACAGGCTTTCCAGGTCGTCGCGGCTGACGTCGATCACCTCGTTATATTGCTTCAGCACGCCTTCCAGATCCGCCGCGGTAAAACTCATGCGGTCGCCGGGTGCAAGGTCGCGCGTACTGTGGTTTTGCGCAGCAGGCTTGGCCGCATGCGGATATCGGTGGCGCGTGAGGTTGTTGAATACGAGCGCTGTCGCCAACAGTAGAAATGAATTCACCATCACCGGCGACAATACGAACTGATAACCAAGCGCATGGATGGCAGGCCCGCCGAGTACGGCACTCAACGCGACAGCACCGCCCGGCGGATGCAGGCAGCGCAGCGCGAACATGGCGATCACGGACAACCCAACAGCCAGCGGACCCGCAAGCAAGGGCTCAGGCACATGCATGGCGCAGGTTACGCCAATGATGGCAGCTACGATGTTGCCGCCGATGATGGACCACGGCTGCGCCAACGGGCTTGCCGGCACGGCAAATAACAGCAGGGCAGAGGCGCCAATGGGCGCAATCAATAAGGGCAGCGATGCCGTGTCGCCCAAAAGCCACCATGTTGCGCAACCAGTGAGGAGTATTCCGATCAGAGCGCCAAGGCTGGCACGCAGTTTTTCACCAGATGAGACAGTCACCGGCTGCGGCTTGAAGCCCGCCAACCAGCGCACAAATTCGTTTTTCAATTGCAAAGGTTCGGCCGAAAAAAAGCCGGCGATTTTACCTCAAGCACAACTTCGATGCATGCCCGAATTCAGTTTGGAGAGCTTTCAAATGACTAACACCGCAGGCCAATCTGCGATGAAGTCCAGCTTAGTTTATGGTAGGAGCGGCAAACCCAGTTCTTTGAGGAAAGCGTTATGAGTGTCTTTTGCTTCCAGGATCTTTTCTTCTAGAAAAATCAATTCTTCGTTCACTGATTTTAGATCCACCTCTACCTCCTGTTTTGAAGTACTTACGTAGCGGGGAATATTCAGATTGAAATCGTTTCTCTCGATCTCTTCCATCGATACCCGTCTGGAATACTGCGGTTCCTCCTTGCGGTACTGATAAGTTTCGACAATCTTCTGGATGTCGTTGGGTTCCCCGTTCTTTCCCTCACGCAAGCGATTCTGGCGCTTGCCTTTCTCGAAGTGCTCACTGGCATTAATGAACAGCACATCGTCAGGTTTTTTGCAGCGTTTTAACACAAGAATGCAGACTGGAATTCCAGTAGAGAAAAACAGGTTGGCGGGGAGGCCTATCACGGTGTCGATATGCCCATCTTTGAGCAGCTTAGTGCGTATGCGTTCTTCAGCACCGCCACGGAACAGCACACCATGGGGTAGGATAATCGCCATCACGCCGCTATCACTGATGAAATGAAAGCCATGCAGCAGAAAGGCAAAGTCAGCGGCAGACTTAGGGGCAAGGCCGTAGCTCTTGAAGCGGAAGTCCTCGCCTAATGTCTCGCTCGGTTCCCAGCGGTAGCTAAACGGCGGATTGGCCACCACGGCGTCGAATTGCAGCTTCTTAGCCGGGTTCATCTCGTTGAGAATATCCCAATCGTTCAGTAACGAATCGCCGTGATGAATCTCGAATTCGGTATCCTTTACCCCATGGAGCAGCATATTCATACGTGCCAGGTTGTAAGTCGTGATGTTCTTTTCCTGCCCGTAAATCTTGCCGATCGTGCCACCTTCGTTTTTTACCTGCCTGCGCACATTTAGAAGAAGCGATCCTGATCCGCAGGCAAAATCCAACACATTATTCAGCTTATTCTTCTTGCCATTCCTGGGTTCCTGACCGTCTAAAGTCACAATCCCCGACAGAATGCTGGAAATCTGTTGTGGAGTGTAAAACTCCCCCGCCTTTTTACCAGAGCCAGCAGCAAATTCGCCAATCAGGTATTCATAGGCATCCCCTAGGATATCTGTCTCGGTACTGAAGTTGGCTATGCCTTCGGAAATTTTCTGAATAATCGTGCAGAGCTTATCGTTTCGTAGCTTGGGGGTTTTTCCTAGTTTTTCGGAATGTAGGTTGATCTCGGAAAATAAGCCTTGAAAGCTTCTACCAAAAGACTCTTCCTCAATGTACTTGAAACCCTTCCATAGTGTATCCAGTAGGTCGCTATCGTGAGTGCGCGCCATTTCAGCGATACTGCTCCAAAGAAATTGGGGTTTGATTACGTAGTGCGCTTTTAAGCGCATCTGTTGTTCAAAGTCAGATATGTGATCGAGATTTTCTTCGTACCAGACTTGGAGCTGGCTTGTTGCTCCAGTTTCACGCAAAACATCATCAGAAATGTTTGGGTAGTCTTTTCCCAGTTCTTTCTTTGCCGATGTTTCGTAATTGTCCGAAAGGTAGCGCAAGAACAGGAACGACAGCATATAGTCGCGGAAGTCGTCGGCATTCATTGCGCCGCGTAGTTTATCGGCAATTTCCCATAGAGTTTTACCGAGCTGGTTGAGTTCTTCTTTAGTCATGCTGATGCCTCTTCAGTTATTCCCGGGAATAACTCTGGGTTGAAACGATAGTTGGCCATAAAGTCATTCAATATCCTTTTAAAATTCTCCTTGTTTTCTTCCAGCATTTCGCGCGGTTCAAACAGTGAATAGTTGCCGTGGCTCAATACATTAATTAAACGTGCATGCAAAATGCCGTCCTCATCATCCTTGTCTTGTTTAATGCAAGCGGAAAAGTTGGGAAAACCATGAAAGGTCGCTGTCTTCTCTAAGATGCTACGAAGAATATTGAAGTGATAGGTATACAGCTGATCAGCCTCTACCGCTTCATGCAATTGTTTCAACAAGGCGACATGGTGAAAGAACGGTGTCTCGCCGGTATAGCGCAGCGTATAACTACCAACATCTTTGTTGCAGTTGAGAAAATATGGCTGAAGCGGATTACTCTTCCTATCGTTCAACGCGTTCCACATCACATTGAAGAACAGCGCATGATGGGTCGAAATCACCGCCTTAACTTTTCCGTTAGCGTTTTTCAGCAGATTTGCCAGATGGCAGGCCACGGCAATGGCGTTATTGTCATCCAGTGAAGAGATTGGGTCGTCTGCGTAAATGTATTTGACCCAGTCATAGGCCTGTTGCCCATCTGCAGCCAGTTGCGCCACTGCGAGAAAGAAACACCATATAAAGATGTTCTCCTCGCCTCGCGAAACCTTGATCGGGATTGGGTCACTATTTTCATCTCGTTCACGGAAGAAGGTGATTTCCCATTCGGCGTAATCAATGAAAAAGTTGAAGTCCGAATAACGCGCCAGCAACAGGCCGATACGGCTTTCCATCTCCAGCTCTTGCAGGCCGCCGAAAAACGTGAGTCACGGTTCAAGCGCAACACACGCCGTGCGCCGTTCTCCAAATCGTTATCCCAGTAAAATAGGTCTTCGGTGTATGCGTTGAAATAGAGCGTGTCCCGCGCGTCGCCATTCTTACCCAAGCCCTTGAACGCCATCGACAGGCGGGTTTTCCCTGTGCCATTGTAGGCGAAAAGCAAAATATAATTCTTCTCTGTCAGCTTGTCGCGCAGGTGGGTGGCGACGGCGTTAATGTCGGCATAGGGGGTAAGTACGCTCATGCATCCACCTCATCCATGGCCGGGAAAAGCTGCTGCATCAAGCCTTTTTTATGGGCCTTAAGGGCCTCAATTTTTTTGGTTTGGTTTGAAATCAGGTCGTCAATGGCAGTGAGGAACTCGGCGATTTTTTGTTGTTCCCTTGGCTGAGGAACTTCCACTAATATTTCAGATAGGCTGCTAGAGTTTATGGCAGGATAATTCGATCCAGTGCATTTTGATAAAACCCTGTCAACAAACCTATCGTTATGTAGGTATTGAAATAAAAACCTACTTGATTCATTTGCCCTTAGCTGAGCGTAGCCGGTCGATGCCACATAATCGAGATCATCATCTGGCAGGAAGTAATAGTTATTTTTCTGATACGGCCTTACCATTTGAAAAATAACATCTCCATGCTTAAGTTGCCTTTGCGCCCTACTGGGTGCGGTTTCTCGCGAAATATAATTTTTCTTGAGCATCCTACCTGCTTCAACTGATTCAAGGTCAATGTATACAAACGACTCAGGCAACGCATTGGCAGAAGGATTTATTTCGCAAACTTGAAACAATTTTTTCACTGCCCACTCCCCCTTATCCCGAAACTCTGGAAAGCGGAGTTTGGGCACAGTTTCGCCTTCGGGGAAGAGCTGCTGCATCAAGCCTTTTTTATGAGTCTTGAGGGTGGCGAGCTTTTGGGTTTGAGCGGTAATGAGATCGTCGATAGAAGTAAGGCAATCGGCGATTTTTTGTTGTTCGTTCCGAGTTGGAGTTGGCAGCAGTATTTCAGAAAACTGCTTGTAGCTGATCATTTTGCCATCCCGCAAGCCTTCAAGATTCTTGGTAAGCAGGGCAATGAATCGGTCTGTTTTGAGAAAATGCCTGAAATAGTTTGCTGAGTATCCAGGTTTGAGTCTCAAGACCACATAGGCCGGACTACAAATTCCTTTGTAGCGAGAGTATTCAATCCCTCCTTGAAAAGATCTAAGACTGATAATGAAATCACCAACTTCCACGACCTTATAGCTTTCAATGCTCTTGTCCGTCACAGAAACGTGGTAATCAATCAAATTCCGCGGAATTGCCCCCTGCTCTTGGGTTATAGCAAGTATTGGAATATCTGAATTGTGAGTCTTGTTGCTGGTTTGATCGAAGAGCACATCGCTAAATTCACATTCCCACGTTCCCGCATTCCGAAACTCGGAAAAGCGCAGTGCTGGCATCAAACCTTTTTTCTTCTGCTTACTCATACGCATTCAATCCCGAAATCTCGCGCCCAGCTGCCAGCTTGCTGAGGTAGGGCGCCAGTTCTTCCATGAGCGCCAGTTCGGCTGTGCGGCGCTGCTTCCAGCTAAGTTCCAGCGGGGCAAGGAGGTCGGTGAGTTGTTCGCCGTCGAAGATCATGCGGCTCATGACGGTATCGACAAAGGCTTGCAGTGCGGCAATGGTGAGACCGTGCTTGGTAGCGATTTGGCTCAAAGCTTCGACCGCCTTTTGTGCCTTGAAGGCTTGGTAACCTGCGTGGATCTCTTTTTCATTCAGCACTTCGCCGGTTTTCAGGTTGTTGATATAGGCGATGATGTCTTCGCGCTCTTCCATCAGGTTGGCATTTGCGCTGATCAATTCAATGATCTGTGCGCGAGTCATTTTCTGCTTGCTGCTCTTCTGGGTGGATTTGGCGATCAAGCCCATGATGTAATCGTAATCAATGAGGCTGGAGGCGAAGAGCACGAGATCAAATTCCAGTTGTTCAATCTCTGGCGCAGTGTCGTCGCCTTTACCCTGCTTGCGCTTGAGCTCTTGCGCGGTATCAAGGTAAATGGCCTTGAACCCCCGCAGGGCGTCGTTAGGCAGTTTCTGCTCAATGGCTTGTTTGCTGGTCTCTTCGAGATCGGTGTATTGGTCCAATTGAGTCTTTAGCTTTTGCACTTCCTTGAAATAATTGATGAACTCCGCCTTGGCAGTATCACCCTTGAGGTTGACGACTTGCGAGGGCTCGCACGCTAGCCCTTTGTCAGCCATGAATTTCTCTAGGTCGCCCACGGCTTCTCCGAATTTTTCCACTACCTTGGGCGCTGGATCGACAAGCCAGATTTCGTGCGCCTTGTCGATGGCAGCGCCTGAGAAGAGGGCGATGGCTGCATCGACATCATCTTCCTGATAGCGGAAGTCGAGGATATTGCCCCAGGGCTTAGTGTCGTTCAGCACGCGATTGGTGCGTGAGAGGGCCTGGATGAGGCCATGGTGTTTGAGGTTTTTATCTACGTACAGAGTGTTGAGGTACTTGGAATCGAAGCCGGTGAGTAGCATATCCACCACAATGATGATGTCGATCTTGTTCTTGCGTGGATAGTCGGCATTACTGTACTTCTGATCCTTGATGCGCTGTTGCACATCCTGATAGTAGAGGTCGAATTCGTTGATACTGTGGTTGGTGCCATATTGGTGGTTGTAATCGGCAATGATAGTTTTAAGCGCAGCTTTCTTTTTCTCCGGCTCTTGCTTGTTGTCTTCTTTCTCAGTTTCTAAGTCTTCCTGTAGCTGTTGCACATCTTTATTGCCTTCTGCCGGGGGCGAGAATACGCAAGCGACATTCAGTGGCTCGAAGCTCTCATCTTCGGCCAACTTTTTAGCTTGAATGTCTTTGAACAGCTCGAAGTACTGAATGGCGTGAGTGATTGAGGCAGTGGCGAGGATGGTATTAAATCGGCGATGGTCTGTGGCGCTGTCGTGCTTTTCAATAATGGCATTAACAATGGCTTCCGGTGGGTGGGTCTGCCCTTTTTTCGGTTTCTTATCCCGTTCTTTACCAAAATAATCAATGTGGAAACTCAGCACATTCTTGTCATCGATGGCGTGAGTGATGGTATAGGCATGCAGTTGTTTTTCGAAAATATCTTCGGTTGTTTTGAATGAGCCGACATTGCCATCAATCTGTTGATAGGTGGCGTTTTCCTCAAAGATCGGCGTGCCGGTAAAGCCAAAAAGCTGCGCTTTGGGGAAAAACTCTTTGATAGTTTTGTGGTTCTCGCCGAACTGCGAACGATGACACTCATCAAAAATGAATACCATGCGTTTGTCGCGCAGTGGCTCCAGCAGTTCTTTATAAGTTTGCTTGCCTTCCTTTAGCTTTGCTTTGTTGCGTTTGCTATTCTCATCCAGTGCCAGGCCCAACTTTTGGATAGTAGTGACAATCACCTTGTCGGCATAATCCTCGGACAGCATCCGCCGCACCAGGCTTTCGGTATTGGTGTTGTGCTCAACACAGCCTTCCTGGAATTTGTTGAATTCCTCGCGTGTCTGGCGATCGAGGTCTTTGCGGTCTACCACGAAGAGGCATTTTTCAATATCAGGGTTGTCTTTCAGTAGGGTGGAGGCCTTGAATGAAGTCAGTGTTTTGCCGCTGCCGGTCGTGTGCCAGATATAGCCGTTACCGCGATTCTCATGGATACAGTTAATAATGGCCTTGACCGCATAGATTTGGTACGGGCGCATGATGAGAATTTTTTGCTCACTCTGCATCAAGACCATATAACGGCTGATCAGGCGGCCGAGATTGCACTTTTCGAGAAAGTCGTCAGCGAAGTCGTGCAGGTGGGCAATCTTGTTGTTGTCCTCATCGGCATGCTGGTAGATGGGTAAAAAGCGCTCTTCTGCGTTGAAGTTGAAGTGCTCATTGCGGTTGTTGGCAAAGTAGCGGGTATCGTTTCCGTTGCTGACGATAAACAATTGTATAAAGCAGAGCAGAGAGTTGGTGTAGCCATTTCCAGGGTCGTTTTTGTAATCGACGATCTGTTCCATCGCGCGGCGCGGGCTGAGTTGCAAAGTCTTCAGCTCGATCTGCACTACAGGCAGACCGTTAATCAGGAGGATGACATCGTATCGATGGTGACTGTTCTCAGTATTGATACGAAGCTGGGAGACAATTTCGAAGTCGTTCTTACACCAGTCCCGAATGTTGACCAGCATGTATTCTAGAGGGGTGCCATCTTCGCGGGAGAATTTGCCCTTTTCTCGCAAGATTTGCGCGGCAGTAAAGGCATCGGTAGTGATGATTTCGTCACGCAGACGTGAGAATTCAGCCTCTGTTAGCTTGACGCGATTCAGCGTCTCAAACTTCTGACGAAAATTCAGTTCTAGTGCAGGCCTATCGCGGATATCGGGGCGAGGAGTGTACTTAAGGTTAATGAGCTTCTCGATGAGATCGCGTTCTATTTGGCTTTCTGTTGTTGGCATTGCGGCGACCGGAAGTTTATGTGTCCCGCAAGTTTAACGGTTTGGAGCGTTTTAACAATTCCTATGCGCTTATCATTCTGGAAATACACCATCCACCTCATTTGCCAATCGCCAACTCTTTTCCCACAACACTCGCATAAAACACCACGATCTCTACCGGCACTTTCCCTTCGTTTTTGCCGTAGTGCCATTTGCCCACCAGCTCGATGAGCGCTTCGCCGGGCTTGAGGTGCAGGGTCTTGTTGTCTTCGGTGAATACGGTCAGTTCGCCGCTGAGGATGACGCCTGCATTGATGACGGGGTGCTTGTGCATGGGTAGCTGCTGGCCGGGTGCGATGGTGATCTTGAGCACGGCGACTTCGGGTGTGCCTCGGAGATATTCCGGTAGCGGTGAGCCATCCCAAGCTTTGCTGGATTTGGCCAGCGTTTCGGTTTTGTAGGCGCCGCTGTGCTGCTCGTCATGCATGTCTGCGGCGGTGGCGTTGCCGCAGAGGATGAGGGCCAAGCAGGCCGGGACTATGATCTTTTTCATCGTGCTTTTCCTTGTGAAGATTGTTGCTTGAAGGATTGCACTTTATCAATTCCGCCGGGTTTGAAGTAGCCGGAATTTCGCAACCAGCGCGTCTTCATTATTGCGACGAGATCCGAACCGGTACTGGCAGCCGAGGTCATAATTGAAGCTTTAATCAAGAAGAACCCGCATGGAGCTCAAGCGCAAACTCGAAATCCTGGCTGACGCCGCCAAATACGATGCTTCATGCGCTTCAAGCGGCACCGACAAGCGTACCTCGACTGACGGCAAGGGCATAGGCTCGACGACGGGCATGGGCATCTGCCACAGCTATGCGCCGGACGGGCGCTGTATCTCTCTCCTGAAAATCCTGCTGACCAATTTCTGTGTGTACGACTGCGTCTATTGCGTCAACCGCGTGAGCAGCAACGTGCCGCGTGCGCGTTTCAGCGTGGACGAGGTGGTCAACCTCACCTTGAGCTTCTACCGCCGCAACTACATCGAAGGCCTATTCCTGAGCTCGGGCATTATCCAGAACCCGGATTACACGATGGAGCAGGTAGCGGAGGTAGCGCGCGTGCTGCGCGAGGAGCACGATTTTCGCGGCTACATTCATCTCAAGACGATTCCCGATGCCAGCCCGGAGCTCATGGCGCGTGCCGGGCTTTATGCGGACCGCTTGAGCATCAACGTTGAGCTGCCGACGATTGCCAGCCTGCAGACGCTGGCGCCGGAGAAGGATGGGCAGGCCATCCGCCGTTCCATGGGGCAATTGCGGCTCAAGATAGACGAGGGCAAGGACAAGACGCTGACGGGCAAGAAACCGCGCCGTTTTGCACCCGGCGGCCAGAGCACGCAGATGATTGTGGGTGCGGATGCCACGGACGATCGCGCCATTCTCGATACCAGCGCCAACCTTTACGGCAATTACCGGCTGCGGCGCGTTTACTACTCGGCCTTTAGCCCGATCCCCGATGCCAGCAAGATGCTGCCGCTCAAGGCGCCGCCTCTGGTGCGCGAGCACAGGCTCTATCAAGCCGATTGGCTCATGCGCTTTTACGGCTTTGAGGCCGATGAAATCGTGACGAAGCAGGACGGCATGCTCGATCTCGACGTGGACCCGAAGACGGCGTGGGCACTGCAACATCGCGAGCAGTTCCCGGTGGACCTCAACAAGGCGCCAAAGGCCATGCTGCTGCGAGTGCCCGGGCTTGGTGTGACCAGCGTTGAGCGCATTTTGACTGCGCGAACTGTGCGAGCCATCCGCTACGACGACCTGGCTCGCATGCGTCTGTCGCTTAAGAAGGTGCTGCCTTTCATCGTGCTGCCGGATCATCATCCCGGACGCAGCCTGGACGACACCAATCTGAAACAGCGCTTGCTGCAGTCAGTTGCTCCGCAACAGCTCGGCCTGTTCGAACCCATCTGATGCAGCTGGTCCGGCTCCCGAGCGAAACCGATTTCGAGGGCTGGCGTAACGCTGCTCGTGCCTTGCTGGCGCAGAACATCGCGCCTGAGAATGTCGAATGGCGTGTGGGAGAGGGCAGTAGCGGCCTATTCGATGTGCCCGAGTTTGTACCGACTGCACCCCAAGGTCTGCAATTCACGGTGCCGCGCGATTTCATCGTACTGTGCAAGATGGCAATTCTTCACAGCGACACTTCGCGATTTGCATTGTTATATCGCCTGCTGTGGCGGTTAAAACAGGAGCCTAAGCTACTGCAGGTTTCGTTCGACCCAGACGTGGCGAAAGCGCAAGCCATGGTTAAGGCCGTGCAGCGCGACCTGCACAAGATGAAGGCTTTCGTGCGATTCCGCGAGATTGCGCTGGAAAACGGGGAATCCGAATTCGTCGCCTGGTTCGAGCCCAGCCATCACATTGTCGAGGCATCTGCGTCGTTTTTTACCGGGCGCTTCACCAACATGCGCTGGTCTATCCTCACGCCCGACATCTGCATGCATTGGGATGGCGCAACGCTGAGCTACAGCCCAGGCGCGAGCAAGGCGGATGCGCCCGTCGAGGATGCCGGCGAGGACTTGTGGCGTGCGTATTACAGCAGCATCTTCAACCCTGCGCGTCTCAAGGTGTCGGCCATGCAGTCGCAGATGCCAAAGAAATACTGGCGCAACCTGCCTGAAGCTCCGCTGATTGCCGACCTCGTTGCCAATGCCGGCAAGCGCAAGGATGGCATGATCGCGGCCCAGCCCACGGAACCGCAGCGCAAAATCGTGAAATATGTGGCGGGAAAGGAGGACGTCATGCCGCCACGACAAGCAAGCGACCCGAATGCAGCGTTGCGCGAGCTCAACAAGGAGATGCTGGCCTCGGTGGAATTCCCACTCGCTGCTTTTGCGACGCAGGCCGTGTTTGGTGATGGCCCGGCGCCCGCGAAAATCATGCTTCTAGGCGAACAGCCGGGTGAACAGGAAGATCTCGCGGGCCAGCCCTTCATCGGACCGGCTGGGAAGGTGCTGAACCAGGCATTGCAGGAAGCTAGTGTTGATCGCTCCGGCTTGTATCTCACCAACACGGTCAAGCACTTCAAATTCACCATGATGCGCAACCGACGTCAGCACCGGAGTCCGGACGTCCGCGATATTCAACTCTATCTGCCCTGGCTGAAGCGCGAGATCCAGATCGTGCAGCCCGATATCATTGTCGCGCTGGGCGCTGTCGCCGCACGAGCTTTGACCGGCAAAGCCATCGGTTTGGAAGCGAATCGCGGCAAAGTGCTTGAGCTGACGAATGGCAGCAAGGTTGTCATTACTTATCACCCGTCTTTCCTGTTGCGTACGCCTGATGAGGAAACCAGGCAGCTACGCTATGCGAGGTTGGTGGCTGACTTGAAACTGGCGTCCAAGGCTGCGGAAGCAGGGCATTAGCTTTAGTTATCTCACCCTGCGGATGTCTTTCCAATCTCCTGTGTAGTTTGGGCTCTTCAATACCCTGCGCATTTGCCAGTTTTCATCGGTGCTTTCGGCTGCGGTTTTGATCGTTCCGCGCCCGTATTTCTTGTTGGCTTTGTCGAGCACCTTCATGAGAGCCTGGGTTTTCGGTTCATCGCCTGAATAGCCGAACAAGTCGGTTTGCTGCCCGGGCTTATCGACCAGTTCCAGCAGCATGACTCCACCTTTCAAATAGAAGATGCCGGGCTTGTATATCTTGCGCAGCAGCCATATGGCTGCCTGAGTAACTTTCAGCGTGCTATCAGTCGTGCTTGGCAGGCCAACGCTGGCGCACGGGCCGTAATATTCAGCCTTGTCGTGCGGGCTATTCTGAATGAAAACGAATACACCATTGGCATAAAGGCCGCGGCTACGCATGCGTTCGCAGGCTGTACGGGCATGGAAGGCAATGGCCTTTTCCAGATCCTCCAGCCGGTGCAGACGTTCACCGAAAGAGCGCGAGCTCATCATCTGTTTGGCTTCGGGCAGCATTTCCTCCAGTTGAAGCCACGGCTCGCCATTCAACTCCATCACGGTACGCTCCACCAACACGCTGAACTGGTCGCGCAGGAACTTGGGGCTTGTATTCTTGAGCTCCAACACATTGCGGATACCTAGTTGCTCCAGTTTGGGGGCAAGCCTATGGCCCACATGCCAGATTGAATCGAGAGGCAGTTGCGCCAGCAGGGCATCAAGTTCCTTCCTGCCCATGCCGGTGAAATCGCACACGCCATCAAACGCCGGTTGTTTCTTGGCGCAGTGGTTGGCGAGCTTGGCCAGCGTTTTGGAATGCGCGACGCCTACGCAGATGGGTAGGCCGGTCCATTGCTTCACGGTGTGCTTCATCTTCTGCCCATAGACCGCCAGATTGCCGGTAAAGCCAGTGAGATCGACAAAGCATTCGTCGATGGAATACACCTCGATGCGCGGGCTGAAAGTGCGCAGTGTGTCCATGAAACGCGTGCTCATGTCGCCATATAGCTCGTAGTTCGAGGAGAAGGCCGTCACCCCATACTTCCGCGCTTCCTCCTGCACCTCAAACCACGGACGGCACATGTAGAGCTCCAGCACAGCCTTGGCTTCCTTGTTCTGCGCGATGACGCAGCCGTCGTTGTTGGAAAGGACAACAACGGGCCTGCCGCGCAAGTCAGGTCGAAAGACCAGCTCGGCTGAGGCGTAGAACGAGTTGGCGTCAGCGAGCGCGAAAATAGGGCGCATAGAACTCATTGATCACCGCTGTCACTACGCCCCAGACCACCAGCTCTTGGCCTTCCTTGAGCTCAATGGCAGGGTAGGCCGGGTTCTCGGAGAGCAGCCTGATGACGCTGCCGCGCTTATAAAGCGTCTTTACCAGAAACTCGCCATCAATTTCGGCCACGATGACGTGCGACGACTTGGGTTTGATGGATCTATCCACGACCAGCACGGCGCCGGGCAGGATGCCGGCATTCATCATTGAATTGCCCTCGCATCTCACGAGAAAGGTGGCGGGGGGATTCACGACATAGCGCTGGTTGAGGTCCAGGCCTTCCAGCTCATAACCTTGCGCTGCAGAAGCAAAGCGGGATTGGCCTGCTGAAACCTTGGGGGAGTAGAGAGGGAGGTTGAGGGGCTGGGAGTTAAGCGGGGCCGGCCCGAGTATGACTGCTTTCATGGTGCTTCCTGTGCGTTCGTACAGGAATGCTACCGAATGCAAATGATACTGTCATTGAGTTTTAGTTAGATCGCTTGGGGAAAGCGCCCAATATGCTTGCGAGGCTTTTGTGTAGCTTGCCAGATATCATATTGCACTTGCATGCGAGACCAAAAGCCAGGCGAGGTCCCTAACGCATCAGCTAGAAGCAAATCCATTTCGGCACTAATACCTGCTTTGCCATTCAGCACTCGCGACAATGCCACACGCGTTACGCCAAGGTGCTTTGCAGCGCCGGTAACGCTCAGGTTTTCAGGCATGTATTTCCGTAGTGTTTCACCTGGATGCGCAGGGTTGTGCATATCCATATTTATTTCCTAGTGCTATCCAAACAATCAATTAGTTCGGCCTCCATACTATGTATAGTAACTATCCGGAATCTCCGGATAGTTACTGATAGTACACTTCTAGATATTATCCTTATCGAGCCACTGCCATTTACCCGGCTGCAAATCCTCCGGCAGTTTCAATTCGCCGATCTGGATACGCTTTAGGCCCTCGACCCGATTGCTGACTGCGGCGAGCATCCGTTTGACCTGATGGTATTTGCCTTCGGCGAGGGTGAGATGGATGACGTTTTCGCTGACCTGCCGGCAAGCTAGCGCAACAATTGGCGCAGGCTCATCCACGAGCTGTACGCCATTCATCAGCTTTGCGATCTGGGCTTCATCAACAGGATGCTTGGCGGTGACTTCATACACCTTGGGTACCTTCCATTTGGGAGAACTCATGCGGTGGATAAAGGTGCCGTCATCCGAGAGCAGCAACAGGCCAGTGGTGTCTTCATCGAGCCGCCCTATGGCTTGGACACCGCGCTCGATTAATGGCGCAGGGAACAGGCTGAAAATGCTGGGATGATGCTGCGGCTTGTGTGAGCACTCGTAGCCAGCGGGCTTGTGCAGCATGAGATAGGCTGGCTTCCGATATTCCCAGGGTTCGCCACCGACGGTGAATTGCAAGCCTTCAGTTTCGAATTCGGTAAACGGGTAATCGCACTCCTTGCCATTCACCGTGACTTCGTGATGTCTGATGAGGATGCGGCAGGCCTTGCGCGAGCCGAAGCCCTGCGAATGCAGGATACGTTCAAGTTGCATGATTATTCATCGAATTTATTAAGGCATAACTCTAAGGGGATATGGAATAAAGGCTCACTCGACTGCTAACTCATATCTTAAAGGTTAACCCTGCCGTATTCAAAATAGGTACGTTTTCGTACATACCTCAGCCTTACGCCCGACTAGCCTGACTCTTTGAATAGTAAGGAGCAGATCATGGCGGTCAAACTCAAACCTCTTGAGGAACAGGTCATTGTAATCACCGGCGCCTCCAGCGGGATCGGCCTATGTACGGCGCTGATGGCGGCGGAACAGGGCGCCAAGCTGGTGCTGGCGGCGCGTAGCGAAGATGTATTGCAGACGCTGGCGGACGAGCTCAGGGCTAATGGCTGTGAGGCGGAATATGTCGTGGCCGATGTCAGCGATCGGCAGCAGGTGGAGGCCATCGCCGAAACCGCGATCAGCGCTTTCGGGCGTATCGATACCTGGATCAACGATGCTGCAACTTCCATCTATGGCAGGCTGGAACAGGTCAGCGAGGCTGACAGCCGGCGCTTGTTCGACATCAATTTCTGGGGCGTGGTCAACGGTTCGCTGGCAGCGCTTCCGTATTTAAGGATGAATGGCGGTGCGCTGATCAATGTCGGCAGCGAAGTCTCCGATGCCGTTGTGCCGCTGCAAGGCATGTACTCCGCGTCCAAGCACGCGGTGAAAGGCTTCACCGACGCGTTGCGCGTGGAAGTCGAGGAAGTAGACGAGGCGCCGGTTTCCATCACGCTGATCCAGCCGACCGCCGTCAATACGCCATTCCCTTACAACGCCAAGAATTACATGAACCGCGAGCCCAAGCTGCCGTCGCCCATGATTGACCCCCACAAGGTGGCCGAGGTCATCCTGGAAACGGCGACTGAGGGCGGTCGCGATGTGCGCGTTGGCGCCATGTCGGTGCTGAATACCAGCGCCTTTAAATACACGCCAAGACTGGCCGACAAGTTCGCGGCCAAACAGGTAGACCGGCAGCAGGAAGATTTTGCGCCTATTGATCCCGAGGGCGCATTGTACAAACCCAGCCGCAGCGGACGCATTCACGGCCATCCGGGTTCGCCGCAGCCTTAACCGAAATCCATTGGAGGACAAAATATGTCGAAACTCGTCAACAAGATTTCCCCCAGCATCCTGAGCATGATCCGCATGGATCATACGCACGTCATGGCGACCTTCCATCAGTACATGTTGAGCAGCAGTTCCAGTAAAAAGCGGGCGATTGTGGACAACATCTGTCTGGCGGTGAGCATGCACGCGCAGCTGGAAGAGGAGCTGTTCTACCCCGAGATGCGCAAGGTCAAGCATGACGATGCGGTGCTCGACAAGAGTGAGCCAGAGCACAACGAGATGCGGCAGATCATGGACAGGCTGCGGGGCGCAGACCCGACCGGCAAGGGCTATGATCAAGCCGTGATGGCCCTGATGCGCGAGATCATGCATCATGTGGCGGATGAAGAAACCACATTGCTCCCTGAAGCCGAGAAATACATCAGCAAGGATAGGCTGGCCGAGCTGGGCGCCGAATGGACGCGCCGCCGCGTGCACATGGCCAAACCCTATGTTGGCGAGATTGCCTACAACACAGCCAGAACTTTCACCAAAGGTACTGTGCTGGCGTTGGCTGGCACCGCGCTCGCAGCCGGCTACATGTTCAGTCGTTCATCGCACAAGCCTGATCACACAGCTCACGCCCGGCACTAGCAGTAGCAGCAAGACAACAGCGCAGACCCTGGCCCATACATGCCTGGCTGCGCTGCTGCTTGTGCTTTTTGCTTTTAATGTCTCACCGGCGTTTGCCCATACCCGGCTGATTGCCTCGGAGCCTGCCGCCGGCGCCGTACTGAATGCTGCACCGAAGCGCCTCGTGCTGAAATTTTCTGCGCCGCCTGAAAAGGGTTTCAGTCAGCTGCAGTGGTCGCACGATGGCGAAGAAAAATGGAATTCGTTGAAAGTGGAACAACAGGCAAAACAGCTGGAAGCCAGCCTGCCCGCGCTTGCGCCAGGTCGCTATAAAGTTCGCTGGAGCGTACTATCACGGGATGGACATCGCCAGCGTGGAGTTCTTCAGTTCAGCATCGATTAAGGCATTCACAGACCATCCGCACGTGCTGGATGGTGCTCTTGGTCGTACCCTGGCCTATCTGGGTTTATCCATTGTTCTAGGTTTGCGGTTATGGATGGGGCTGCTTGGTTCAGCCCCGCAACGTATCCTGGCCTACCAGATCACAGCTTTACTTGCCGCGTTCGTCGGCGCCTTTCTCGTCATCAATGCTTCGCTGTCGGACGCGGTCGATCCGTTCTCGTCATCCTCCAGCATGCAGCAGACCTCGCTGATCTTTACCGATTACCAGCAGATGCTGCTGCATACGGCTTATGGCAACGCCTGGCTACTGTATCTGGGCTTGCTGACGGTGGCGATGTTGCTGGTGCGTCATGCCTGGCCTGCCTGGAGCGCGGCTGTCGGCGCAGGATTTGCGCTGGCGGCATGCGGGCATTCCGGTGAGTATGGCTTGGGGGCATCGCTGTACTGGTCAGGCGCTCTGCACTTGTTGCTGGCATTGACCTGGATAGGCGGTTTCTGCGTGCTGGTGGCGGGACGGCTGGGAGAGGGGTGGCGGATTGAATATGCAGCCCTGCGCACCTTTTCTCATATTGCGCTACCGCTTTTCCTGCTCATCGTGCTGCTGGGATTGATTCGGCTGGGACTTCAATATGATTATGAAGGCGGCTTGGGCGCGCTGTATGTGGCGATGCTGGCGCTCAAGCTTATCGCAGTAGGCGGGGTGGTTGTCGGGGCGACCGGTTTGCGCAAGCTGCTGAAGAATGCGGATGCTGACGAAAGTGCCTACGACGACAAGCTAGGAACGGAGATTTTCTTTGCGGGATTGCTAATCCTGGCGACTGCGCTGCTTACTCAGCTCCCACCGAGGTAGCCAGGTCCGGCTCCATCACAACATCTTCACCCCCTTGCGCGTTGAAGATGCCCTGCAATTCCTGTGCCTCTTCTTCCGGCTGCAGGTGAACCAGCATCAGCACCGCATCATTGCGCAGGGTAGCGCGCCTGAACTGGGGCCTGACATCGCCAGTTTTCATCCAGCCATACATCGCCCCGAGAAAGGCACCCACGATCACACCGATATCCGGGCCCAGCAGCTGCACGATGGCCATCATCTCGGACATGTTGAAACCGGGAATCATGATGATGATCAGGCTGATGGTAGCGCTGATAATCAATCCCGCCAGTGCGCCGCGTCCGGTCCAGGAGAACCAGGAGTCACGATTCGGACGCGCACGTCCGCCGTAGAAGCTGGGAGCTGCCGCCTCGGATACCGCAACATCAATCAGGTCACGTGGTACGCCGCGACGTACGCAGGCATGCAGCACTTCACTGACCGCGGCTTCATCCCTGAAAAAGCCGGAAACGGTGTACGAAACGGGCGCATTCTCTGGACTGCCGGCTGTGGCACCGTGCTTGGTGATTGACGTCATTGCTGCTCTCCGGCAAGTTCCTCGGCCGTATAAGGCGCTTTCTGCTCTGCTGTTTCCTGCCTGAGCTTTGCCACGAAATCGGCGTCGACGGGCTCGGCCGTATTGCCACCCAGCTCGTTGCGAACGTAGCTAACCACGGCTGCTATCTCGTCATCATTGAGCTGATTGGCCCAGGCAGGCATCGCACCATGGTATGTCTGGCCCAGCACCTCTACCGGCCCTTGCATTCCATGCAGCACGATGCGCACGGGTATGGTTGGGTCACCCAGAACATATTCCGATTTCACGAGTGGCGGGAAAACGCCAGGCATCCCCTGTCCGTTGGCCTGATGGCAGACCGAGCATTTGCTGGTGTATATCGTAGCCCCCGAGACTTGGGCTTTTTCCGTGGTCTGGCCAGCCGCTTCAGCATTTGGCGTCTGACCCGGTTGCAGGAAGCCGATATGGGTTTGCGTGCTGAATGCACCCATATGCTTGCCCAGGTAAAAACTGCCTACCACGATGGCTGCAACTGTGATCAACCAGAACCATAGCGGCCCGGGGTCGAAGGCTTCATCAGGTTCCGATGCCTCGCGCATCAGGGCCTGATGAATGTCGAGCGTGGAAAGCTCGCTTTCCACCGGATCGGATAAAGGCTGGGTTGAGGCCTTGTCGCTGGGATCAGGCTTTTCCATGTCCTGTTCGCTCATTTGTTGGCTCCCTCACCCTCACCAGTTTCGCCTTCGGCCTGTGTGGGCGCCTGGTTATTGACCGGATAATCGCGTTTGAGCGCCAACAGGTATGCGACCAGCGCCCGGGCTTCGTCGGTCACCACAACCACCCCGGATTTTGGCGCGTGAGATTGGGGGATGGTCAAGACAGTGTCATCAGGTGCTGCTGTCTCCTTGTGTTCGAACAGGAAGGGGTAGGGCGGCATGATGGACCACGGAACCAGTGCACGCGGCTGGTAAAGATGCAGCAGATGCCACTGTGCGTCAGGCAGCCGCGCTCCGACATTGATCAGGTCGGGACCTGTGCGCATGGTACCCATCAGGTGGGGCTTGTCGAAGACATAATCAGCCGGCACGGAGGGTCGGCTGCCCCAGCCGCGCGCTACATCGGTTGTGAAGCTTGGATCCCGTACCTGCTGACTGTGACAGTAAACACAGCCGTTATCAATATACACCTGGCGTCCCAGCAGCTCCTCCTGGGTATAAGGCTTGAGATCCGGCGGCGCCTCAAGTTGTGACATCATCGCATTGGGCAGGATGATGAGTACGACCAGCGCAAAAAGCACTGTTGCCATTGCGCCCAGGAACAGGATGATAGCGCGGGTCATGGCCTCCTACCTGACCTTGTCGTTCCGAACCAGCACGGGTCGCACAAAGAAGAAGGGCGGGTCCTCGGGTACGCTGGAGCGGCCGCGTAGCACCAGCATAAGCGCATGCGCCGCGAAAATCACATGGCCGATGGAGATTAGCACGGCGGCGAAGCTGCGCGTCAACAGCCACGGTTTGGCGGCCTCCACCGAAGCCTCGAACGGAATGGCAGGGTCGAGCATGCTCAGGCCCTGCATGACGCCTCCGCTACCGAGTGCGACGACATAAATCACCATGCCCAGGCCGACCAGCAGAAAGTGCGCACGGATCATGTTGGCGCTGGGCCATTCCCGCCCGATGAGCCGCGGCAGGATGTAGTAGATGCCGCCAAACAGCGACAAGGTGACAAACATGTAAAGCCCAAGATGGGAGTGGGCAATGGTCCAGTGCGTGAAGTGGGTGACACGATTGACGTTGACCAGTGCAGTCAGAATCCCCTGTAATGAAACCGCGGTATAGGACATGGCGGCCAGCACCAGGAATGTCAGCGCCGGGGAGTAACGCATTGCGCCGAATCGGCCGGCAATTGTCATGTGCTGGTTGATGCCCACGGCCACGACGGGAATCACCATGAGAATGCTGGCGGTGATTGAGGTTGCAATCATCCAGGAAGGAATCGGCCCACCGATCAGATGATGCATGCCGTTCAGGGAGTAGAACAGCGCCAGGCCCCAGAACCCGATCAGTGACAGCCAGTAAGAGTAGATAGGTCGGCCGACAATCTTGGGCAACAGGTAATAGATCAGCCCGAGGTTGATGGTGGTGAGCCACAGGCCCAGGGCATTATGGCCATAAAACCAGTTGATCGCGGCGGACTCGGAGCCGGTATAGATGGGCAGATTGCCGGCGATGAAAATGATGGCGATCCAGGGATATGAGGCTGCCACATACCACACCGAAACATACAGGTGCTCGACATTGCGGGCGGCCAGGGTTTTCCATATCGAGGCGCCGACCATGGCTGCCCCAATGACCAGCAACGGGTCAGCCATGACGTTGTCCAGCTCCAGCCATTCCAGCCCGTCGGTCACGCCTGCCATCAGCAGGATGATGCCGATGTACACACCAATATTCCAGACGATGATGCCGCCTGTCGCGAGGCCCGGCCACTGCAATGGCGTACGGCACAGCCTGGGCATCATCCATAGCGAAACGGCGAACATGGCAGTTGAGGCCCAGCCGTAAACCATGGCGTTGAGGTGGGCAGGCCGCACACGGCCGAATGTCAGGTATTCCTGGCTACCCAGGAAATCCGGGAAATCGAATTTGAAGCTGGCGATATCACCGAGCAGCGTGCCTTCCAACAGCCAGATCAGGGCAAGCGCAAAGCCCAGCAGCACAGGGAACCTGCTAGAGCGGTCGAGGAGGGCGATCTGCGCAACGTTGGCGCGTATCTTGGAGTGATCGATAACACTGTCGCGGCGGGTAGCATTTTCTACCGCGTTTTCAGGACGCGAGGCCGGGCTGTTCTCTACAGCCATCTCTTCCAGCCTTCGCGCTGGGCCGGCAGCAGTTTGCCGTATTTCTGCATGCGTTCGCTTACCTGTTTGGGTTTTTCCCACGGGCGCAGGTAGCGCAGCTCTTCTTCTTCAAAAATCTCGAACGAGGTCTCGTCGAGATGTTCGAACTGGCCATTGCGTAGAGCCCAGGCCAGGAACAGTAATGGCGGCAGGCCGATGATGAGGCCGAGCAGAATGACTGGAACGGAATTCGCGAACATGAAGCCTCCGGCGTCTGGTAGTCCAGACTATATTCCCGTTGCGAGGCTGCGTATGTGGCTTGGATTACAAAGAGATTATCGGCAAGTTACTGATAACGCAGGGCTTCTATGGGATTGAGCTGTGCGGCTTTGCGTGCGGGGTAGAAGCCAAAGAAGATGCCTACAGCGGCGGCTACTGAAAACGCGATGATGACTGAACTGCCCGACACGATAACGGGGCTTTGCGTGAAGATATTGACCAGCACGGCGCCACCTATGCCGAGGACCAGACCGATGAAGCAACCAACCACCGAAATGACGATGGCTTCCAGCAGGAACTGCAGCAGGATGTCGAGTTCGCGCGCGCCGATGGCCATGCGTATGCCAATCTCGCGCGTGCGCTCGGTGACCGAAACCAGCATGATGTTCATGATGCCGATGCCGCCTACCAGCAGGGAAATGGAAGCGATCGCGCCCAGCAGCAGCGACATGGTGCGCGTGGTTTCGGCCTCGGACTCGGCCGCGGCGGTCAGGTTGCGCACGGTGAAATCGTCGGGCATGCCTTCACGCAGCTTGTGGCGCTGCCGCAGCAGGCTGTTGACGCCGTTTTCCACCATGTTCATGGTTTGCGGGCTGGACGCCTGCACCAGGATCATGCGTACGCTATCGGAGAACTGGCCGCCGAACAGTTTGCGCTGCGCGGTGGTGAGCGGCACGATCACGGTGTCGTCTTGGTCGCGGCCATCCATGCTCTGGCCTTTTCTGTCCAGCACGCCCAGCACGGTGAACGGGCTCTGGTTGATGCGAATGGTTTTGCCGACCGGATCTATATCGCCGAACAGGTTTTCCGCCACTGTTTGCCCGACTAGTACCACGCGTGTCGCGGAGCGCATGTCGGAATCGGAGAAAACGTAGCCGTCAGACAGATTCCAACCGCGTACGTCCAGGTAGCTGGGCGAAGTGCCCAGCACACTGGTGTTCCAGTTGCTAGGGCCGAAGACCAGCTGCGCGGACGACATGCGGACCGGCGCTGCACCGCTGACGCCTTCAAGCTCCTCGATGAGCTCGGCATCCTGCATGGTAAGCGACACCGCATTACCGCTGCCGGTGCGTGCACCACTGGAAGTCGGCGCGCCGGAAAGCACGATGAACAGGTTGCTGCCCATGGCGTTGATGGACAGCATAACGGCGTATTGCGCGCCCTGACCCACGGCCATCATGATGACTACGGCACCCACGCCTATCATCATGCCCAGCATGGTCAGGAAGGTGCGCAGGCGATTGGCGCCCATGGCGTGCCACGCTTCACCGAGCATCGCGCCGAACATTAGCAAGAACCTCCAGCCGCTTTAGGTAGTAGCCGCGTTGCGTGCTCGTCCGCTCCGTCGTCGTTGATTGTGTTGTCAACGACTTGCATCAGGCATCTTCCCCGGGATGGGCGGCTGCAGGAGCGTGGGATTTCCTGCGGTCATGATGAATACTATGGTCCGGCCTAGTATCTTCCACAATCTGACCATCATGGAAACGTACCTGGCGGCTCGCGTGGTCGGCGATATCCTGTTCGTGCGTCACTAGCACGATAGTGATGCCCTCGCGGTTGAGCTCTTCGAACAGCGCCATGATTTCCTCGCTGGTTTTACTGTCCAGGTTGCCGGTCGGTTCATCGGCGAGGATCAGGCGGGGCCGGTTGACCAGCGCGCGGGCGATGGCGACGCGCTGCTGCTGGCCGCCCGAGATCTGGTTGGGCCAGGAACTGAAATACTTCTCCAGGCCGACCTTCCTCAGCAGCTCGGCTGCGCGTGCCAGCCGCTCTTCCTTGTCAACACCCGCATAGACCAGGGGCAGGGCGACATTATTGAGCAGACTGAAGCGGGAAAGCAGGTTGAAACCCTGGAACACGAAGCCGATGGTCGCGTTCCGTACTTTGGCCAGCGCATCGTTTTCCATGGCTGACACGCGATGGCCGTTGAGGATGTACTCGCCGCCGGTGGGCTTGTCCAGGCAGCCCAGGATATTCATGAACGTGGATTTGCCGGAACCGGAAGGCCCCATGATGGCGACGAATTCCCCGGCTGAGATGGAGAGATCGACATCCTTGAGCACGGGGAATGGGCCGGCCGCCGTGTAGTATTCCTTTTGCAGGCCGCGCACGGCGATGACCTCGTCCTCGGCATAAAAAGGCGCGGGTGTGCTCATCAGAAGAGCCGCATCCGACGGCCACCTGGAGCGTCGTCGCTGGCACCGCCGATTTCGCCGACGACCACACGATCGCCTTCCTTGAGCTCAGCAGTCGTGATCTGGGTAGAGCGGCCATCCGTAATGCCAAGCTCAACAGGAATCGGCTGCAGCTGGCCTTGTTGCAGAATGTATATCTTGCCCATGGGCTTGTCGGCGCTAACCTGTTTTCTAGTGGGTCGGGGCTTGCCGGCCTCATTTTCCTGTTCCTCTGCACTGGGCTTGAAACGCAGCGCAGAGTTGGGCGCCAGCAATACATTCACGTAGGTGGCGACGGCAATGTTGACGTAAGCCGTCATGCCGGGCATCAGGATGAGGTCTGGATTGTCGACCGAAACCACGACGTTGTAGGTCACCACATTGGAAGTGATGGTCGGATTGAGGCGCACCTGTTTGACGATGCCTTCAAAACTGCGATTGGGGTAGGCGTCCACGTTGAATTTGGCTTTCTGCCCCACCTTGATGTTGCCGATGTCAGCCTCGGCGAAGCTGGAATTGATCTCCATTTTGGTCAAGTCTTGTGCGATGGTGATGAGCGTAGGTGTCTGAAAGCTGGCTGCCACGGTTTGCCCGATATTCACCACGCGGTCTACCACCACGCCCGATACCGGCGATCGGATGATGGAGTAACCCAGATTGGTCTCGTGGCGGCGCAGCTGTGCCTGGGCAGTTTCAACTTGCGCCCGCGCTGATTTCAATGCCTGAACAGACTGATCCAGCTCCTGCTTGGAGACATATTCCTGCTGGAACAGCGAGCGCATGCGGGCTTCGTTGGCCTGCGCCAGTTCCAAAGAGGACTGGGCGTTACGCACATTGCCACGCGCTTCCTCGATCTGGGCGGTGAACAGGGAGTCGTCCAGCTCCAGCAGCACCTGGCCTTTTTCCACTTCGTCGTTGAAATCGACATACAGCTTGCTGACGCGCCCGGATACCTGCGTGCCTACATTCACCAGGGTGACCGGGTTGAGCGTGCCATTGGCCGAAATGGTCTGGGTGACATCGCCGCGGCTGATCTGCTGGAAGCGGTAGAGCTGCTCAGGCTTGGGTGTCTTGCTTTGCGAGTAGAAATATAAAGCGGCACCCGCGGCCGCCAGAATCAGCAGCCAGACAATGGTTTTTTTGATGGAGCGGCTCATGGTTGTATCCGTGCTTGTGGGTTCGTATTGTCGGGATCGGTTGGCAGCGACTGGATCATGGCATTGTCCAGCGCGCCCATGGATTGTGCCAGCGATGCGCGCGCGATATTCCAGTTGAGACTGGCCTGCACGAACTGCTGGCGGGCGTCAGCCAGCGCGCTCTGCGCATTAAGCACATCAAGGATGTTGCCGACACCTGCCTTATAGCGGCCAAAGGCAACGCGCGCGGATTCTTCCGCACTCTCAACCAGTGTGCGTGCGGCGCTGATGGATTGGGCTGACGTGCGCAGATTGTGGTAGGCGCGCCAGACGTCGAGTGAAATCTGCAGGCGCAGCGTATCGCGCTGGGCGGCGCGCAAATCGGCGAGCGCTTTGGCCGAGCGGATCTGGTATGTGTTGGCAAAGCCGTTGAAGATGGGGATTTCAACATTGATGCCCACGGCGGAATTGTTGTTGGAGGTCAGGTTGCTGCCGTCGGAGAAGCTGTAGCCGGTGAATACCGATACGTTGGGTTTGGCCGCAGCCTTGCTAACTTCGATATCGGCCTCAGCCGCCCTGAGCTGGGCTTCACTTGCCACCAGATCAGGCCGGCGTTCGCGGGCCTGTTCGATGAGCGCATTGATGTCCTGGACGATTTCGGGATTGGCTGGCACAGGGTTGGCCGATGCCAGCCGTAGTTCCTGATTCGCCGGCAGGCCCATGATATTGGCCAGCACGCCATAGGCAGTCCGTAGCGAGCCCTCTGCGGTGATGCGATCCAGCGTGGCCTGGGCAAGCGCGGTCTGCGCCTGCAGCTTGTCAGCGGGGGTTGCAACACCTGCACGGTGGCGGGCATCGGCTGCGCGGAAGCTTTCCTCGGCTGCGCGTTCCGTTTCACGCAATGCGTCCAGTGCGGCAATGCTTGCTTGCACCTGTAGTAAGGCCTGGACGGCAGCAAGCAGGATATTCTGCAGCACCGTATTCTGCGTGGCGCTGGCTGCCGCCAGCAGCTGGCGTGCGCTTTCCAGGTTGGCGTCGCGCCCGCCGAAATCATAGAGCAGATAAGAGGCCGCGATGCTGTTGCTCAAGCCGATATACGGATTATTACGGCTGGAGGATTCCGGTCTGTTCCAGTTGAGGTCCGCTGAGATATTGTCTGACACCGCGGGCAGATAGGCGGATCTGGCAATGCCGACACTAGCTGCCAGAACCCGTGCATTAGCCCACACTTCGCGTGTCTGCGGGTTGTTGCATAGGGAAGCATTGGCCACTTCAGCAAGTGTCAGGGGCTGCGCTGCATCTTGCGACGCACACGGCGACTGCCCATCCAGATAGCCGGCCGGGATTTGCGGCGGCGTTTCCGCTTCCGTTTTCAGCGGATCGTCATCGCGATACCAGATGGAGGTATCGGCGAACGCAACAGAAGGGAGCAACAGCAGGGCTGCTAGCAAATAGGGCATGTGGTTGTTGAATCAGTTTGTAGTTTTAAGGACAGAAGGCGATATTAATAATTCGCCTGCCTTCCTAACGCAATACTCCGCTATCCGATGACAGCCCCGGGAATTATTCCACGCCCTGGCTGGCGAGGTAATCCTCATAGTTGCCGCTGTAATCGACCACGCCGTCCGCTTTGATCTCGATAATGCGCGTCGCCAGCGAACTGACGAATTCACGGTCGTGGCTCACGAAGAATAGTGTGCCCTTATATTTTTCAAGCGCGGTATTCAGCGATTCAATGGATTCCATGTCCATGTGATTGGTCGGCTCGTCCATCAGCAGTACATTGGTACGGGCCAGCATCAGTTTGCCGAACATCATGCGGCCCTTTTCGCCCCCGGATAACACCTTGACCGATTTCTTGAAATCGTCTCCCGAGAACAAGAGTCGCCCCAGCATGCTGCGCACTTGCTGGTCATCATCCGTGGCCTTGGTGAATTGCTTCATCCAGTCGAACAGGTTGAGGTCTTTCTCAAAATCGGCAGCATGGTCCTGCGCGAAATATCCCAGCGTGGCTTTTTCAGCCCATTTCACATTGCCGTGATTGGGTTTGAGGTCGCCTGCGATACAGCGTAACAGCGTGGTTTTACCAATGCCGTTCTCGCCGATGATGGCGATCTTTTCGCCGGCTTCCACCATCATGCTGAAGTCGTTGAATAAAGGCTTGTCGAAGCCATGGCTGAGCTTCTGTACCTCCACCGCATTGCGGTGCAGCTTTTCACGCTCGTCATATTCAAAGCGGATGAAAGGATATTGCCGGCTCGAAGGCTTGAATTCTTCCACCTTGATCTTGTCGATCTGGCGCGCGCGGCTCGTGGCCTGTTTTGCCTTAGAGGCATTGGCAGAAAAGCGCCGTACGAATTCCTGCAGGTCTGCAATTTGCTGCTTGGCCTTGGCATTATCCTTGGCCTGCTGAGCGCGCACCTGCTGTGCCGCCTCCATGTAGTCGTCGTAGGTGCCTGGATAAACCGTGAGCTTGCCGTAATCCATGTCGCAGGTATGCGTGCACACTTGATTCAAGAAGTGCCGATCGTGCGAGATGATGATCATGGTGGAGTCCCGGTTGTTCAGCACGTTCTCCAGCCAACGGATAGTGTTGATGTCGAGATTGTTGGTAGGCTCGTCGAGCAGCAGGATATCGGGATTGGCAAACAGCGCTTGCGCCAGCAGCACACGCAACTTCCAACCGGGGGCAATGGCGCTCATTGGACCTGTGTGCTGCTCTGTGGGGATGCCTACGCCCAGCAGCAATTCCCCTGCGCGCGATTCAGCCGTATAGCCATCGTATTCTGCAAACTGCGTTTCCAGCTCGGCGGCCTTCATGTAATCGTCCTCGGTCGCCTCGGGATTCATGTAAATGCCGTTTTTCTCCTGGTTAACACGCCACATGTCTTCATGGCCCATCATGACCACGTCCAGTACGCGCTGGTCTTCGTAGGCGAATTGGTCCTGCTTGAGGAAGGCCATGCGTTCATGCGAATCGAGCGCGACATTTCCCGCGCTCGGCTCAAGCACGCCAGCCAGGATTTTCATGTAGGTGGATTTGCCGCAGCCGTTGGCGCCGATCAGGCCATAGCGGTTGCCGTCGCCGAATTTGACGGAGACATTCTCGAATAGCGGCTTGGCGCCGAATTGCATGGTGATATTGTTGCTGATTAACACGGGTTTTCCTTGAAAAGATTCGGCCGGGATGGTGGCCCGGCCGTCGTTCCGGTGTAGCCGGAATTCACATTTTGAATTCAGAATTTGTTGTTGATGACTACTTCACTCATGGCCAGCTGCCCACCGCGCGGATAGGCTTCCTTGATACCCTTGCCGATGGCGACATACATCGCCGGCGTATGGTCGGGCGGCAAGTTGAGCAGCTTCGCCACAGCATCGAAATCGAAACCATCCATGGGGCATGATTCATAGCCCATCTCTTTGGCGGCCAGCATCAACGCCATCGCGGCCATGCCGCAGGAGCGCATGCCTTCGTCGCGCTGGACGCGATCCTTGCCGCGGTAGTATTGGTCGATGGCGGCAACCAGGTAATCGCGTACAGGTCCATCCACGTTACGCCAATAGCGTTCCGGCTGCTTTTCCCATGACTTGAGGTCGGCGACCAGCACGATGAGCAACGAGGCATCCGTGACCTGTGCCTGATCCCAGCTGGCCGCACGTACCTGCTGGCGCAGCGCGGGATCCTGCACCAGTACGAAACGCCAGTTCTGGATGTTGAAGGCGGTAGGAGACAGCATGGCGAGCGACATGAGCCGGTCGATTTCGGCCTCACTCATGCGATGCGCCGAATCAAAGGCTTTGACGGCGCGGCGTGTCTCAATGGCTTCACTTACGTTCATGTTCTATCCTCAAATCAATAATTGATTGCTGTAATTTCCAGCATCTGGTTGCCGGCAGGCCGTACCCAGGTCACGCTGTCGCCCACTTTGTGCCCGATCAGCGCGCGTGCCAGCGGCGACACCCAGCTGACCTTGTTGGCGGCAATATCGGCTTCGTCCTCGCCAACGATTGTAAACGTGCGGCTTTCGCCTTCCTCATCCTCGACGGTAACCGTGGCACCGAACAGCGCAGTATCCGCCGGCTGGTTTGTCGGATTCACCAGAATCGCCTGTTCCAGCTTTGCCTCGAAATAGCGCAGGTCGCGCTGGACCACAGCAAGACGCTGGTTGACGGCAGGGTCTTCCTTGCGCGGGAAAAGCTCTGCGCGTTCCTGTTCCAGCTTTTCTGCAGCTTGTTGCAGAAGCTTCATGCCTGCGGGCGTGACGTAGTTGGGGTGCTGACTGACCGGCCGCTCCGGCAAGTCGGTGCCGGCGTGCTCCAGATCATCTTCTTTTACAAATCCGCGGCTCATAATGAATATATTTGATGCAAAAAACCAATGATAGATGAATCTATGAGCTGACAATAATCAGAGACCAAATATCTGCGATTGTGGTTTGCTCAAGAAATGAACTCGTGTCTTGACCAAGTGTAATTGCGCAAACCTGGGAAAAGAGGACGAGGCTGGCAAGGATGAAGCGCCGAAGACAGTACGCGAAGTACGGCGAGGTGCTGAAGACGTTTGCCAACAAAGTCACCTTGAATCAGTTTGATGCAATTTATTCCCACTCGATAGTAGCCGGCGGCTTGCCGGATATATCGTAGACCACCCTGTTTATACCGCGCACTTCGTTGATGATGCGGTTGGATATCCTGGCCAGCAGGTCGTAAGGCAGCTCAGCCCAGTGCGCGGTCATAAAGTCGCTGGTGACGACTGCGCGCAGGGCGACCACATAATCGTAAGTACGGCCGTCGCCCATGACGCCGACGGATTTCACCGGCAGGAACACGGCGAATGCCTGCGAAGTCTTGTCATACCAGCCGGAATTGCGCAGTTCTTCAATGAAAATGTTGTCCGCCAGTCGCAGCAGGTCCGCGTATTCCTTCTTCACTTCGCCCAGGATGCGAACGCCGAGGCCGGGGCCGGGGAAGGGGTGGCGGTAGACCATCTCGCGCGGCAATCCCAGGGCAACACCGAGTTCGCGCACTTCGTCCTTGAATAGCTCGCGCAATGGCTCTAGCAGCTTGAGGTGCAGCGTATCAGGGAGCCCGCCGACATTATGGTGGCTCTTGATGGTGTGCGCTTTTTTGGTCTTGGCGCCTGCAGATTCGATCACATCTGGGTAGATGGTGCCTTGGGCCAGCCATTTGGCTTGCGGCAGCTTTGCCGATTCCTGTTGGAAAACCTCGACGAATTCGCGGCCGATGATCTTGCGCTTGGCTTCGGGATCGGTCACGCCGGCCAGGTCGCTAAGGAATTTTGCACTGGCATCCACGTGGATAACCTTGACGCCGAGATTGTTGGCGAAGGTCTGCATGACCTGCTCGGCCTCGTTGAGGCGTAGCAAACCGTTATCCACGAACACGCAGGTGAGCTGATCGCCGATGGCCTTGTGAATCAGCGCCGCGGCGACGGAGGAATCTACGCCGCCCGACAGGCCCAGGATTACCTGGTCATTGCCGACTTCTGCACGAATGCGCTCCACCGCTTCATTGACGTAATCCGGCATATTCCAGTCGCGGCCGCAGCCGCAAATGACATGCACGAAACGCTCGATGATGGCCTTGCCTTGTTTGGTATGCGTGACTTCCGGATGGAATTGCAATGCATAGAAACGGCGGGTTTCGTCTGCGATCGCGGCAATCGGCGTCGCCTCATTGCTGGCGATGATCTTGAAGCCATCGGGCAGCTCGGTGACCTTGTCGCCGTGGCTCATCCATACATCGAGAAGACCGTGACTGTTTGGGTTGGTACGGTCCTGAATCTGCATGAAAAGTGCTGAATGACCATGGGCACGGACTTCTGCATAGCCGAACTCGCGCACATTGGCACTTTCCACCTTGCCGCCTAGTTGTGCCGCCATGGCCTGCATACCGTAGCAGATGCCCAGTACAGGAACACCAATTTCGAACACGGCCTGCGGTACGCGCGGCGTTTCGGTTTCATATACCGAGTTGGGGCCACCGGACAAAATGATGCCCGAAGGATTGAATTCACGAATGAAATCATCCGTGACATCCCATGAATGCAGTTCGCAATAGACATTGGCCTCCCGCACGCGGCGCGCAATGAGCTGGGTGTACTGGGAGCCGAAATCGAGAATCAGGATTTTCTGGTGCATGAGGAGGTCACGTGCTGGGAGTGAATAAAACGAATGCCTGCGCAAGCCGGCATTAGTCGGAAAGGTAATACTCAACCGTGGAGACGACGCGCACCTTCTTGATGTGCGGCGTGCTGGAGTCCCGGTTGTCGATGCTGAATTGGCCCTGATTTGCGCGCCTGATCTTGCCTAGCGTGCTTTCGGAATCCTTGGCGAATTTGTTGGCGGCCTCGCGCGCATTGCGCGTGGCTTCCTCGATCATCGCCGGCTTGATCTGGTTCAGCCCGGTGTACAGGAATTGCGTGTTGTAGCCTTCACCGGCAATAGCGATGCCCTGCTTGCCAAGCTCGACCAGCTTGATCATGGTCTGCCGTACGGCATCTACCTTCTTGCTGTAGACGGTAATGGTGGAGGTCGCGGTATAGCGGAAACGTGAGTTTGCGCCGGCATCGCCATATTCGCGCGCCTGTTTGTCAACGACTGCCGGGGCTGAAATGGTGATCTCGTCTGCAGAAAAACCATTGCTTTGCAGAAACTTCACCACCAGGTCGTTTTTCTCCTGAATGGTCTGGTAGAGCTGCACCAGATCATTACCCGGTTCGCTGAATGTGATGGGCCAGATGGCGATATCCGCAGCAACCTCACGCTCGGACAGTCCCTTGACCTCGACCGAGCGCTCCATGAGTTTGAGCTGCGTGAGACTGTGCGAAACCGGGTAGCCCAGAACTGTCAAGCCAATCAGCAGGCACAAGCCAAGGATGGCGGCTTCAGGAATGCGGTTGCGGTGGCTGGACATCGTCAGGTGCCAGCTCAGTCAATATGGTAGTTGGGGGCTTCCTTGGTGATCTGCACGTCGTGGACGTGTGATTCACGCATGCCCGCAGAGGTGATCTGGACAAACTCGGCCTTGGTGCGCATTTCATCAATGCTCGCGGCACCGACATAACCCATGGAAGCGCGCAGACCCCCCATGAGCTGATGGATGACGGCAATCACGCTGCCCTTGTATGGTACGCGGCCTTCGACACCTTCAGGAACCAGCTTGTCGGCATTGCCCTGGGTATCGGTAATATTGTCCTGGAAGTAGCGGTCGCTCGAACCCTTCTGCATGGCGCCGATGGAGCCCATGCCGCGATAGGACTTGTATGAGCGGCCCTGGAACAGCTCGATTTCGCCAGGCGCCTCTTCAGTGCCTGCGAACAGGCCGCCCAGCATGACCGAGAATGCACCTGCGGCGATAGACTTGGAAATGTCGCCTGAAAAGCGAATGCCGCCATCTGCAATGAAAGGCACACCGGTGCCTTCAAGCGCCTCGCATACATTGCTGATTGCCGTGATTTGCGGTACGCCAACACCCGCCACGATACGTGTGGTGCAGATGGAGCCGGGGCCGATGCCGACCTTCACACCGTCAGCGCCTGCATCCACCAGTGCTTTTGCTGCGCTGGCAGTGGCGATGTTGCCGCCGATGACCTGCACATGCGGGTAACGCTTCTTGATCCATTTGACGCGGTCGAGTACGCCCTGAGAGTGGCCATGCGCGGTATCCACCACGATCACATCCACCTCGGCCTCCACCAGTGCAGCCACGCGCTCGTCAGTACCTTCGCCTACACCAACAGCAGCACCCACACGTAAACGACCCTTGCTGTCCTTGCAGGCCAGAGGGTGCTCGCTGGATTTCTGAATGTCCTTAACTGTGATCAGGCCCTTGAGCTCAAAACTGTCATTCACCACCAGGACACGTTCCAGCCTATGCTTGTGCAACAGTGTCAACGCTTCATCGCGGCTCGCACCTTCGCTGACAGTAATCAGCCGCTCCTTGGGCGTCATGATGTTACGAATGGGCTGATCCAGATTGGTTTCGAAGCGCAGATCGCGGTTGGTAACAATCCCGACGACCTTGTTGCCGTCCACGACTGGCAGGCCCGAAATCTTGTGCTGATGCGTGAGTGCGAGAACATCGCGTACCGTCATGTGCGGCTGGATGGTGACCGGGTCGACCACGACGCCGGACTCAAAACGTTTTACGCGTGAAACATGCGCTGCCTGTTGCGCCTCACTCATGTTCTTGTGGATGATGCCGATGCCGCCTTCCTGTGCCAGCGCAATCGCCAGCGGCGCTTCAGTAACGGTGTCCATCGCTGCAGAGACCAGCGGCAGGTTAAGACGGATGGAGCGGGTCAGCTGGGTGGAGAGGCCAACTTCGCGAGGCAGCACAGTGGAGTGCGCCGGAACCAGAAGTACATCATCAAAAGTGAGGGCTTGTTGCAAGAGACGCATGAGACACCTTTCGGCAAAACGCGATTATACCGAATTTGAATTTCTACCGTAAGTCACGACGGACTTGGCGCTACATGGCACGGTATTGAATTGAGTCCGAAAAACTCAAGTAATTATTGATGTATTACACGTCAACAGGTCTATTGTGTAATACAAAGCATGGATCAATGTTTTGGGAATTTTCCTGAGCAGGTAGCGGTCAGCTCGGCTACGTCCCAAGACGTTCTGATGATTGACGATACAACTTCAGTTGGCTTAATGTAAGCCTAATCATAAGCAAGGGAAATCCAGATGAAACAATTCCTGTGGGGACTTTCCATGGTACTGGTTCTAGCGCCGGCTGTCACACATGCCGAAATCTACAAATGGAAGGATAAGAACGGGGTTATCCGTTATTCCGATGTGCCTCCACCTTCAAATGTCCCGCATGAGTCGCTAGGCAAAAAGGCGAACAAGGCGCCGGCACAGGTGGATGCACCATCTGCAGCGTCTGATGCGCCGTCTGAGCCTGTGCCAGCTCAGCAGACACCAGAACAAACACCTCCTGCAGCTGAAGGTCCAGTACCCGAAGAAGAAGCTGGGCGTAAAAGTGCAGAGGCAGCAGAGGCCGAGCAGCGGCAGAAACAGGAGAACTGCGCTACCGCACGGGCCAATCTGGCCAATTTCCAGCAGGGTGGCCGTGTCTACAAGATGAATGAGCAGGGCGAGCGCGAATATATGGGTGATTCAGATTTGGCTCAGGGCCTGGAAAACGCCCAGATGGAAGTCGACAAATACTGCAGTTGACTAGTGAATCAGGCGGCGTCTTCGCCGCCTTTTTTATGCCTTGCTTTCCGCCGCGCGTTGGCGGCGAATTTCCTTGGGGTCTGCAATCAGCGGACGATAGATTTCCACCCGATCCCGATGGCGAAGCGGCGTATCGAGTTTGCAGAGTTTGCCGAAAATGCCGATCTTGTTCTTCTCAAGATTGATTTCAGGAAATTTGATGAGAATCCCCGAGGCCTCGATGGCAGCTTTAGCGGTGGCGCCGGACGCAACCGTGACAGGCAGGATGACCTGTTGCGCAGGTAATGCGTAGGCAACTTCCACCGTGATTTCGTGAGACATGAATTCTCGAATTATTTATAGACTTGATCTGCACGGTGGACGAAGGCATCCACAAAGGTATTTGCGATATGGCTGAAGACAGGTGAGATAAGCTTTTCCAGCAAAAAGTTGGAGAATTCATAATTGAGCCGGAATTCGATCTTGCAGGCATCTTCAGCCAGCGCTATGAACCGCCAGTGGCCTTCCAGATGCCGGAACGGCCCATTAACCAGTTTAATCTCCATCATGCTGGGGAACGTCTTGTGGTTCTCCGTTGTGAAATTCTGCCGGATGCCATGGTAATCGATATGCAGCGTTGCCACGGTAGCGCTTTCGTCACGCTGGATGAGATCAACACCTCCGCACCAAGGCAGGAACTTTGGATAATCTTCCACGGTATCCACCAGCGCATACATGCGTTCGGCCGAGTGGGCTACCAGAACTGTTTTTTCAACCTGTGCCATATGGACTGCTTGAAAGGTAAAATGGCGATTTTAGCCGATTCTTTATTGAGCTCGCGATTCGCTTCGCTTGCAGAATACATTTATGACGATAGCCCAGAACAAGAAAGCCTTTCACGACTACTTCATCGAAGAGAAGTTTGAAGCCGGCATTGTGCTCGAAGGCTGGGAGGTCAAGGCCATCCGCGACCACAAAGTCAGCCTCAAGGAGGCCTATGTCGTTATCCAGCGCGGCGAGATTTACCTGATCGGCTGCCATGTTACGCCGCTTGGCGCTGCTTCCACGCATATCCGACCTGATGCCATCCGCACACGCAAGCTGCTGCTACATAATGAGGAAATCGCCAAGCTTATCGGCAAGGTCGAGCGCGCGGGATATACACTGGTGCCGCTGGACATGCATTACACCCGCGGCAGGATCAAGGTGCAGATTGGTCTCGCCAAGGGCAAGAAACAATTCGACAAACGAGCCACGGAGAAGGATCGCGACTGGCAGCGCGAGAAAGCACGTATCGTTCGCGCTGCGAATAAATAGGCTTACGACGTATAATGGCGAGCCGGCAACTAATCCGATAATTGCCGGTCATAGAAACAGCTTTAAGATCATGGGGCCGACCCGGCTTCGACGTGGGTTGCAAAGCAGTGCAGGGCATACCGAGGGTTCAGGTTTCCTCGTAAATCCATCTGAAAAAGTATAGTCGCAAACGACGAAACTTACGCTCTAGCCGCTTAATCCCGGCTGGACGCTGCACCGGAAGGCCTCTCGGTCGGGCGGAGCAATCCGCAGCAGCGTCATATAGAGAGGATCGTGTTGTGTCGGGTTACTTGGCACAGCATTAAATCTAGGTGACTCGCCTGATCCCCGCTTGCTCGTTGGTGGGTCTCAGGTTAAATCAAACAACGAAGCTAAGTATGTAGAACTGTCTGTGGAGGACTTGCGGACGGGGGTTCGATTCCCCCCGGCTCCACCAAAATAAAAGGCCACCTGAAAGGGTGGCTTTTTTATTTGACAAGCAGCGGTGGGCGGGGCCTCACAGACGGCACGTCTCAACGCGAACTCTAGCGTTGATGTTTCTCTCCTGTACGGGGCAACATAAGTTACAGCTACTGGAGAAATGCCCTGCATCAGCCTCACTCCCTAGCTGACATTCATTATGCCCGTACCTGATAGATTGAATAGGTAGATTCAATCCCGGCATTGGGGAAAATGACTCTTTACCCATAACGCATAAAGTTTTAGCCGGCGCATCATTTACCAACGCATTTTGTTTCATTTATGCCACCCGGAGTAAGCCGGAATTTGGCTCTAGTGCTTGATTTGCTGGCGGTAGGCCGAAATGTGGGAGTAGTATGGGGCAAGGATATCAACCAAGAGGTATCTTGAAGATGGCTATAAACATACAAACGAAACGGCCAGCACTTCAGTGCACGGGTTGCTTTATCCGTATCGCGGTTACAGTGAGCCTGGCGCTTAAGTTCAACATTGTACTGGCGGCAGTGGAGACCTCGGCGACAAAGGATTTTTCCCTCATGTCGCTCGAAGAGCTCTCCAACATCGAAATCATCTCTGTTTCGAGAACTCCGGAGCGCATTCTCGATGCACCCGCAGCCATCACTGTTATCACCAACGCAGACATACGCCGCTCCGGCGCAACAAGCATTCCCGAGGCTTTGCGCCTGGTACATAACCTGAATGTGGCACAGAAAAATTCCCATGACTGGGCCATCAGTGCGCGCGGCTTCAACACCGAAGTGGGCAACAAGCTGCTGGTGATGATTGATGGCCGCACAGTTTATTCGCCGCTTTATTCCGGCGTTTTCTGGGACAGGCAAGACTATCTGCTGGAAGACATAGACCGCATCGAAGTCATCAGTGGCCCTGGCAGTACCTTGTGGGGGGTGAATGCTGTCAACGGCGTTATCAACATTATTACCAAATCGTCCAAGGAGACCCAGGGGGCATATTTTGAAACAGGTTTCGGCAATGAGCTGAAGAACAGTACCGCCGTTCGCTACGGCGGCAAGCTTGCGCCCAATGTCTCCTTTCGCATTTACGGAAAGTATTTCGATCGTGACGATCAGGTATATGCAAATGGCAGCCCGGCCAATGATGCCTGGCATATGGGGCAGGGCGGATTTCGTATTGATGCCGAAACATCGGCCCAGAATTCGTTCACGTTGCAGGGGGATTATTACAATGGCGATGAGGGGGATCCAATAACGCGAAATGATGCGGTAGCGCGTGGTAATAACATCCTGGGGCGCTGGACGCATGCTTTCTCGGATGATTCAGACATGAGCCTGCAGTTGTATTACGACCGCACGCATCTGCAATTACCTGTAGCAGCTACATCACTGTTTTTGCCTATTCCTGAGGGGATTCTGACAGATGATCTGGAAACCTACGACGTCGATTTTCAGCATCGCTTCAAGCTCAATGATCGTAATCGAATTGTCTGGGGGCTTGGATATCGCTATACCCATAACAGTGTGAATAGCGCACCTGCAGTCGCACTGGACCCCGAGCATAGGGACCAGTACCTGTACAGCGCCTTCATCCAGGATGAGATCAAGCTGCATGAGAGGCTGCATCTGACAGTGGGTACCAAGATCGAACACACCGATTACACAGGCTGGGAATTCGAGCCGAGTGCGCGGATGCAATGGCAAGCAACCTCTCACCAAATGGTTTGGGCTGCTATGTCACGCGCCGTGCGTACACCGTCACGACTGGACCGTGATCTTCGCACCCCTACCGGGCTACCTGCACCTTTTGACAGTGCACTGAGTGGCAGTGACGATTTTGATTCCGAGAATGTCATCGCCTACGAGATTGGGTATCGTGCTCAATTGGGCTCCAGCTTTTCCACTTCGATCACGGCTTTTTACAATGAGTACGATGATGTGCGCAGCCTCAGTTTTACTCCAGCAACTCTTGTCCCTCTATTCTTGGATAACAACCTGGAAGGTGAGACACAAGGAGTAGAGCTCAGCGCTGACTATCAAGTCATGAGGTGGTGGCGGCTGCGGCTGGGTTATAGCTATCTGGAAGAGGATATACGCGTGAAGGATGGCGAACTCGATATCATCAATAATGCGCTCAATGAAACCGCCGATCCGCAGCATCAGGTGTCATTGCGCTCTTCCATGGATCTGCCATACAACATGGAACTCGATGCTCAGTTGCGCTGGGTGGATGAGCTTCGCATCAATAACGTTGGTATTGCCGCTGAGGTACCCAACTATACCGAGCTCAGCGTGCGGTTGGGTTGGCGGCCGACGGATCGTTTGGAGTTGTCGCTGACCGGCCAGAATGTGCTGCACGATGAGCATGTGGAGTATGGCTTGGCTTCTGCGCAGCAGGTCGAGATCGAGCGCAGCATTTACGGGAAGGTGCAATGGAGATTCTAGACGCCCGACTACAAGGCGCCAAACACAGGCTGATGCCCAAATCAGGGGTCAGGTTTCTGAATCTCATTTTGCTTGTGTCCCTGTTCCTCATCATTATGCAGGGGCAGGCCGCGATTGCTGATGAGTCCTTGGAAAAAAGGGTCAAGGCAGCTTTTCTTCACAAATTCGGTGGTTATGTCGAGTGGCCGGCTGCTGCTTTTGACTCCCAAGACAGCCCGTTGACCCTGTGTTTGCTGGGCAGTGATGCAGGTTTTAATGCGGCGCTGGAAAAGATGGCGCAAGGCTCAAATATTCATGGGCATCCCATCGCGGTGCGAGAATTGGCCACGGGTGAAGTTGAAGCAGACTGCCACATCTTATATGTTGATACGCCTGATCCACAGATATCCGCCCAAGCTTTGGAGGCCGTTCGCGGAAAAAACGTTCTTACCGTCAGTGATAGCGCCTCACAGGGCATCATCAGTTTCCTGATTGCCGATAACCGTGTGCGATTCAACATCAATGACAAGGCAGCGGCCGAGAATGGGTTGGTAATCAGTTCAAAATTGCTGGATCTGGCGGCTAATGTGACGCGACGCGATCAAGGGGCAGGGAAATGAAGCGCCGTTTGAACGAGCTGCCGATCAAAACCAAGCTCATCATCATTAGCGTGCTAACTTGCCTTGTATCTTTGTTGCTGGCGGGCGGAGTCATTGCGTTCTATGACAATTACCTTTACCAGCAGCGCAAGACTGGTGAGTTTTCTGCACAGGCTGAAATTGTCGCATCTAGCATGACGGCCTCGTTGGAATTCCAGGATGCGCAGGCAGCACATGAATATCTGCGCCCGCTGAATTCCAATACGCAAATTATAGTGGGTGCGGTCTACGAAGAGGATGGATCGCTCTTCGCCAGTTATTCGCGGGATAGTGCCCACACACCGCCTGCGGTTGCTGGACCTGATGGGTATATCGTTGAAGACGGTGAAATAGCTGTATCGCGCCCTGTGATGCAGAACGAGCATAAGGTGGGTAGCGTCTATCTGCTTGCAAGCATCGAGACTTTATCAACCCGTCTCGCCCGCTACACGGGGACCTTTCTGCTGGCGATGATCATATCGCTGCTGATCACTCTGCCGATTGCGATGCGCTTGCACTATGCAATTGCCAACCCTGTGTATGCGCGAAGCCTTATCGAAGCCAGCCTTGACCCGCTGGTTACGATCAGCACGGATGGAAAAATCATGGATGTAAACCATGCTGCAACCCAGGCTACCGGCCGCAGTCGTCAAGATCTCATCGGGACGGATTTCTCAACATATTTTACCGATCCTCAAATAGCGGAGGCGGGCTATCAAAAGGCATTCGAAGAAGGCCATGTGACCGATTACCCACTGACGATTCGGCATGCGGATGGCAGGCTGATTGATGTGCTGTATAACGCGTCGGTCTATAAGGATGAGCGCGGCAATCCACTGGGTATCGTGGCCGCTGCTCGCGATGTCACGGCACAGAAGCAGGCTGAGCGCGAGATCCAGCGCCGTACTGCCGAGCTGCAGGCAGCCAATGAGGAATTGGAGGCATTCAGTTATTCCGTATCACATGACTTGCGCGCACCATTGCGCGCCATTGACGGTTTCAGCCTGGCGCTGGTCGAAGACTATGGCGACCAACTGGATGACACGGCCAGAAATTATCTCGATCGCGCGCGTGCGGCGACCCAGCGTATGGGACACCTGATAGACGACATGCTGGCCCTATCTCGCATCACTCGCGCCGAAATGCGGCACCAGACAATAAATCTCAGCGACATGGCAACAGAGGTGTTCACCGAATTGCAAAAGAACGAGCCGGATCGCAAGGTCGAGTGGAAGGTGCAACCCGGCCTCAAGGCCGAAGGCGATGCCAGCCTATTACGGATAGTCCTGGATAACCTGCTGGGGAATGCGTGGAAATACACGGGCCGGCAAGCTCAGCCTTATATTGAATTTGGCCAAGTCACCGATAGCGACGGCACTCGCGAATATTTTGTACGCGATAACGGTGCCGGCTTCGACATGGCCTATGCAGGAAAACTGTTCGGCGCATTCCAACGTCTGCATTCGGCTGCTGACTTCAGCGGAACCGGCGTGGGATTGGCTACCGTACAGCGTGTGATTCATCGTCACGGCGGAAAAGTGCGTGGCGAGGGCAAGCCCGGCGAAGGTGCAACCTTTTATTTTTCATTATCCCAATAATAAGAATGGAGCCTGATCATGAGCGAAAAAATCATATTGTTAATTGAAGACAATCGCGACGACGAAGAATTGACGTTGCGTGCTCTTAAGAAGAACAACATCATGAATGAGGTGAGAGTGGCACGCGATGGTCAGGAAGCGCTGGATTTTTTCTTTGGCGAAGAGGCAGAGAATAATCCCATTCCTTCAGTGGTGCTGCTGGACCTCAAACTTCCCAAGGTTGATGGGCTTGAAGTTCTGCGCCGGTTACGTTCTGACGAAAGGACGAAAACCCAGCCTGTGGTGATTCTGACCTCATCACGCGAAGAGCAGGATGTGCTGACCGGCTATAGGCTCGGTGCCAATAGTTATATTCGGAAACCAGTCGATTTCGTGCAGTTCATGGAAGCCGTCAAACAGCTCGGCCTCTACTGGCTGGTACTCAATGAGGCCCCACCGTCACAAAAGAAGACATTGCCATGAAACCATTGCGCGCGCTGATAGTAGAGGATTCGGAAGACGACGCCTGGCTGCTGCTGCAGGAGCTGCAGCGCGGCGGTTATGAGCTGACTCACTCCCGGGTGGATACGCCAGGAGCAATGCATACCGAGCTCACCAGTAACACCTGGGACATTGTTTATTCCGATTTCAGCATGCCGCAGTTCAGTGCGTTTGATGCGCTGGCGCTGCTGCATAGTGTGGGAACGGATATCCCTTTCATCATCGTGTCCGGTACTATCGGCGAGGATAGGGCAGTAACCGCGATGAAAGCCGGCGCCCACGACTATATCCTCAAGGGTAATCTCAAGCGGTTGATTCCGGCAACAGAGCGAGAATTGCGCGAGGCAATGGGCAGGCGCGAGCACCGCAAGGCTGAAGAAACCATTTATCGGCTGGCTTACGTAGACCAGGTCACAGGTTTGCCCAATCGTGCCCGATTTCAGGAGCTAATCGGTGATGCCGTAAAAGAAGCGCAGAAAGATGGACATTGCATTGCATTACTACTGATGGATATCGACCGCTTCAAGGAGGTCAACGACACACTGGGGCATGACCGTGGCGATGTGCTGCTGAAGCAGGTGGGATTGCGCCTCAATGGCGTACTCAATACGCCGGACATCATTTCGCGCATCGGGGGGGACGAATTCGGCATCCTGCTTTCACGCGTAGAAGGCGTAAATGAAATTCGCGAGACGATCAAGCGGCTGCAGGATTTTCTGGCACCCGCATTCATGATCGATGGTGTGCCGATTTCGGTAGAAGCAAGCATAGGCGTGGCCACCATGCCGGGTAATGCGGAAGACCCCCACGAGCTGTTGCAATTCGCCGACATCGCAATGTATCGCGCCAAACAGATGGCAAGCAGTTATGCCATCTATGAGCCTGAATTCAATTTATACAGTCCTGCGCAGCTGGGCCTCATGGCGGAATTGCGCGAAGCCATTGGCAAGAACCAGCTGCGCCTGCACTATCAGCCGAAACTTGAACTGGCCACGGGCCGTGTCGTCGGATTGGAGGCGCTGGTACGCTGGGAACATCCGCGTCTCGGCCTGCTTTATCCCGACAAATTCATCCTGACCGCAGAGCAGACCGGCCTGGTGAATCCACTTACGCGCTGGGTCTTGCTTGAGGCACTGCGGTATTGCTGCCAGCAGTTCGAGCAGGGCATCGAGCTGCGCATGAATGTAAATCTGTCGGCACGCTCTCTGCACGATCCGCAGATGGTAGCGATGGTGGCAGATGCACTGAAGACGACCGGGGCCAAACCCGAATATTTGGTGCTGGAAGTTACCGAAAGCGCCATCGTGCTGGATCCCGTTCGGGCGGAGGAAACCCTTATTGCCTTGAGCGAGCTTGGCGTGGGGCTTTCCATTGATGATTTCGGCACGGGCTATACTTCGCTCGCCAGCATCAAGCGACTGCCCATCAGTGAAATCAAGATTGATCGCTCATTCATCTTCAACATGCTGACGGACAACAAGGATGCAATGATTGTGCGCTCGGTGATTGAGCTCGGGCACAATCTGGGACTGACGGTCGTGGCGGAAGGCATAGAAACACAGGAGGTGCTGGATCACCTGCATAAGCTCGCGTGCAATGAAGTTCAGGGATATCACATTTGCCGGCCCATCACGCCAGACCAACTGCACAAATGGTACTCATCTGCGCCGTGGAGCATAGGTAGCAACGAGCAAGAGACTTAGAGCGACCAGTTACCCCGACAAACTTGGAAGGTCGTAGCCGCTGCACTCAGTGCTTGCTGTGCCAGCTAGTTACGCTCGACATACCGTTTGAAGTTTTCCAGGATGGATTGCCACCCCTCACGCTGCATCTCGATGGGATACTCATTATCGGCGTCAAAGGTTTCTGTTATTTTCACCGCGCCGCGCGCTTCTTCGAACTTCACTGCGACTAACCTGCCGTCCGGCATGGTGAATTCGATGAACTCGCGATCGATTACGCTGGTATAAGTGCCTTCGAAATCGAAACCCATGCTGCCATCCCTGGCTTCCATGCGTGCCCAGATCTTGCCACCGGGTCTCAAGTCCACTGTGCTTCGTGGCGTATGCCAGTCATCGGAAGCAGCGTTCCACTGAATGATGTCTTCGGGCGTATTCCAAGCCTTCCACACTTTATCCAGGCTGGCCTGCACAACTGTTTCTACCGTAATTTTCATTGCACGCTCCTTGATTTACTCCATGTGAATTCTAATGGATACGTACCGACTAGACATCGTTCCGTACTATTGCCACACTGCAGCTCAGCCATAACCTGACTGGATACCATGAAACTCTTCTCCCCGCTTTACACCCGTACCATGGCATGGTCCCGCCACCCACGCGCGCCTTGGTATCTGGGTACACTTAGCTTTGCTGAATCGTCGTTTTTCCCGATTCCTCCGGATGTCATGCTGGCACCCATGTGTCTGGCGAACCCGAAGCGCGCCTGGTGGTTTGCTCTGCTGACGACGTTGACTTCCGTCGCTGGCGGCCTATTCGGCTACGTAATCGGCTATTTCGCCATAGATGCCATCATGCCGTGGCTGCAGCAGAGCAGCTACTGGGCGTCTTATCAGACTGCGGTGGATTGGTTCGAGCGCTGGGGATTCTGGGCAGTTTTCATCGCCGGCTTTTCGCCGATCCCTTACAAGGTATTCACCATTGCTGCCGGCGCACTCTCGATGGCCGTCCTGCCATTCACTGTCGCATCAGTCATTGGGCGCGGCATGCGCTTTTTCATGGTGGCAGCATTCATGGCCTGGGGCGGGCCGCGCATGGAAGCCTTGCTGCACAAATATGTGGACCGCATAGGCTGGACTGTGGTTGCGCTGATTGTGATTGCAGCCTTGCTCTATGGAAATTTTTAACCGGATGGGTTAAAAAGTCATATTGCTCAGCCGGCCCGCAGTCAACCAGCCTGGCTGTATCCTGAATGAATAACAGCGAGGGGGTGGGGTATGGCGGCATGAAGTTCTCCATTTCGAGGAATATCATCATCGTGATGGTATTGGCTCTCGGCGCATTGCTGATCAATGCGGCTATTCCGATCAATGCGCTGCATCAGCTGGATAAATCCCATACCCAAACCGAAGTCATACGCGAGAAGATCTCGGTGATGGGTAACGTCATGCAAAGCTTGCTAGACGCGCAAAACAGTGCACGCGGCTACGCTATTTCCAATAATCCGGAATTCCTGGAGCCATTCTACAAGGCCAGATCGGGTCTCGATACCCAGCTTAAGCAGCTGCAGCGCTACTCACGTACCCACGCAGGTGATCTTACTTATTTTCTGGATTTGCGTACCCGCGTCGCAGGCGTAATGACGCACATTGAGGATCAGATCCACACGCAGCAAACACAGGGCTCCGAAGCTACCATGGCATTAATCGCCAAGGGGGAGGGCAAGCGCCGAATGGACGAAGTGCGCACTGTGCTTGACTCCATTCTTGAAGAGGATCACGACCGGCTGGACAAGCTTGAAGCGCATGAGCGGAAAATTCAGCTCTACACGAATTCTGCATTGATCGCGCTGACCATTTTTGATTTGATCCTGTTTGTACTGGCGTTCACTTTGCTTTTCAATGCGCTCAAAAATGCACGGCGCACAGAAAAAGAGCTCGGTGAACTGCATGCGGATACCGTGAAGCGCGGCGAAGTACTGGCATTGAAAAACAAATACAAGAATATCCAGGCGCGGCTGAATGACGTACTGCAATCCGTGATTTCACCGGAAGAAGCCTATGCGGCCATCCAGAAACATTGTGCTCATTTGTTCCCTGATTATCCGGGTGCACTCTACATCCGCAGCAACTCCAAGGATTACTTCGAGCTCAAGGCCAGCTGGAATGGGGGCAACCACAGCCCTGGATTCGAGCCGGATGAATGCTGGGCGGCACGTAACAATCAAGTCTATGAATATAACGGTGAGCATGATGACCTGCCTTGCCGTCATGTAAAAGCTGGCAATGAAGAGGTCATGTATTCCATCTGTCTGCCGATTTCGTCGCGAGATGAAATGATAGGCATCATGAATATTGTCGGGCCGCATGATCACGAATATGGCCAATCGCCCATCGATCCCGAAGTCATCAAACTTGCGCATGAAGTGGTGGGCCAGATTGGTCTTGCCATTGCCAATCTTCGTCTCAGGGATAACCTCAGAAAGAGCTCCATCATTGATGTGTTGACTGGCCTCTACAACCGCCGCTATCTCGACGAGACGCTGCCACGGGAAATAGCCAGGGCGGAGCGTTCCGGCCAGTCAGTAGGTGTCATCATGCTGGATATTGACCACTTCAAGATGTTCAACGACAACTACGGCCATGACGCCGGTGACGTGGCTTTGCGAGAAACGGGCATGCTGCTTAAGCAAGTGTGCAGGGCAAGCGATATTCCATGTCGGTTTGGTGGCGAGGAATTCATCATTATCCTGCCGCAAGCTACGCTTGAGATTACGGCCGCGCGTGCAGATGCCATTCGCTGGGAGATCAAGAAACTGCACCTTACCTACGGCTCGGAAAGCTTGCCCGCGATTACAGTATCTCTGGGTGTCGCAGCGTATCCACTGCACGGGACCCGATATGAAGATGTCATCAAGGCGGCTGATAGCGCGCTTTATCATGCCAAGCACCAGGGACGCGATCGCGTGGAAGTGGCGGCAGAGCCCACTCAGCAAGAGATGGATTCCGTACAGTAGCCTGCCGGAGTGCTATTTCAGGTCTTTCTCCACGCATAGACTGGATTGACCGCCCCGTGTACGCGCGAGGAGAGCTGATCCCAGTCAAGACAAAGACAATCAAAATGAGATCGTCGATCACGGAAATGTGCTGCAGCAGACATTCTGCCTTTTATTCATGGATTAGCATGAGTTCATCAATGAACAGGAGGTGTTATGAACAAGGATATCTATCTGATGGCCGCCGGATTGGCGGCAACTGTAGCGCTGTATGGCTGCGACAAGAGTCATGACGAGCCCGGCGGGGATAATCCGCGCGTTTGGGCAAGCCCGATTGCCAATCCGGAGAAGCCCAAGACGGATGGGGACTATGACGGCCAGAAGGACCCGGCAGAACCAGTAACGCCGGAACAGCGCAAGGGCGAGCCCTGATCAGCGCCTTCTAGAATCTGTCGCTTGCTGGCTGCCGGCTCTGATCAGCAGCCAGCCCAGCAGCATGAAAATTACGCCCGAGATCAGAAAGGCAATGTCGTAAGGTAACTTGTTGACCGCATATTCCATCACATGATGGATACCTAGTATCTGATGGTCGATGATGCCTTCCACAAGATTGAATAATCCCCAGCCGCCCAACATGGCGCCAGCCAGTATCTTGCCCGACCAAATGGTATCCTGGCGACCGCCTGCGCGAAACAGCAGCCAGACACCGAGCAGGGTCAGTACCCATACGCCGGCATGAAAATAGCCGTCCCAGGTCATGTTGATCTTGGCAGAGACGAGGTCAACCACAGGGATGCTGGCTGACAGCATGTTGTGGGTCTGCAATATCTGGTGGAACAGGATGCCGTCAAAAAAACCACCCAGTCCCATGCCCAGAAAAAGGCCCGCTGAGATGAGCGGGCCACGTTTGAGCTTATTGTTCATCTTGTTGATCCTTCTTGAGTTTGCTGCTAATCCTATCCCAGTGGAAAGCGGCTACACCCAGCACTGCGAGTATGCCTAAGGGCAGCAGCAGGGCCAGCAAGTTAAGTGTGAAATCCGGCCCGTAGACCTGCGCCTCGACCGCCTTGCGGCAATCGAAGCAGGCCCATGCATCTGAAACTGAAAATGCCGGCAGCAGGAGCGCTGCACAGGTCATGTTGACCATGCTAGCCGTTGTAGCCATAGGGCTGTTCGTCGTCGTTCTCCTGCATCAGGTCCTCGATTTCCGCATCGCGCTCATTGACGATCTCTTCATTAAGCCGGTAGATTCTCGCGTCCTTGCGCTGTTCTGGCGTCAGGTCGCCTAGGATCGGGTCCCATAAATCATCTTCAGGGTTGTTCAATTCCTCCGCCTGGCTCAGATGATCTAGTGCTTCGCCGGAATCAAGGTCTATATCCTGGATGTACTGCAGGGTTTCATCGTATAAGCCGGACTGTATGGTGTTGTCTTCCTTGAAGATGATGAGATAGCCGGTCATGTTTCCCTCCGTTGTTCAAAGTTGTCGGTTGTCGGACTTGGCGATCCGATAAGCTATTATCTGCAGGCGATTTCCATGTAGCGGCGCTGTTCGCCTTCCATCCAGCGCGGGTTGTAGATGTCGTAACCGTTGGGGCATATCTCCAGCGCTTCTTTCTGGCAGAAGTTGATTTGCTTGAAGGTGCTGCAGGAGACGGTTTGCCATTCTCTATTGTCTGGCTGGTGTGATGCGCAGCCTGCTACCAGGAGCAGACACGTTGATAGCAAGATCAGGCAGGATCGTTTCATGGATGTCACCTTATTCTTTATCCAAAGATAAGTGTTCTGCAGCTGAAAATAAGTTCGCTAGCGCATAAACGGCTTATTCAAATTCAAGCGTTGATGGCAATCCATAGTCATCTACCCTGTCTGTCCTGATAGGGCTATGGCTGAAGCAGCCCGAACGCCTATCGGCCAGCGTGCAGGCTGGGTACAATGCAATGTGCCTCGCATTCACATGTTTTGCCCGTAATGAATTCCGCCAACCTCGATTACCAAGTTGAACTGCTGACCTCGATGCTTGATGCATCGCCTGCAGCCATCTGCGTGGTTGATAGTAAGGAGTTGCGCATCAAATGGGTGAATCGCAAATACATGGAATACCTGGACGCCAAGTTCAGGTCATTCGATGTCACCGGCATGCTGCTCTCTGAAGTGTTCCCGGGATTTTTCAGCAGCGGCGTCTGGGCCATTTACAAGGAAGCTGCCCGGACTGCTACGCCTTTCCATGATTCTGAATACAGGCTGGAAGATCCAGAACGCGGTGCGAGCTACTGGCATTGGTCCCTGACGCCGTTAAAAAACAATTCCGATGGCATTGACCTTATGAGTCAGGCGATTGAAGTAACGCATCTGGTGGAAGCGCGCAAGAAGATCCACGAGCAGGCCGAGGAGATTCTACGGCAGCGGCGTATCCACGAAACCATGCTAGCGGCCACGCCGGATTTTTACTATCTGACCGATCCGCAAGGGGTGCTGACCTTCGTGAATAACGCGTTGGCAGAATTTCAGGGGCTTACGGTCGAGCACATGCTCGGCAAGACCTTTCTGCAGCTTGGCTACCCTTACGATATTGCCAAGGAAATCCAGAAAAAAATCTCGCAGGCGGCCCGCACTAGGCAAATCCAGAAATTCGAAAGCTATTACATCTCGCTCAGGGGTGAGCCGGCCTATCTCGACAGGTGGTTCGTACCGATTCTGAATGAGCGCAATGAAACCGAGCTGGTAGCCGGCATCGTCCATAACATCACGGACAGGAAGTATGCCGAGGAGCAGCTGCAGGAAAGCGAAAAGCGTTTCAAACTATTTGTGGATGCCATTCCCCAGCTGGCATGGATGGCAAATCCGGACGGTACGATTTACTGGTATAACCAGCAGTGGTTCGACTACACCGGTACCACGCTCGAAGAGATGGCGGGCTGGGGCTGGAAGAGCATCCCTGATCCGGAGTATCTGCCTCGTGTGCTTAAGGCCTGGGAATATTCACTGGCGAAAGGCGAGCCATTCAGGATGGAATTCCCACTGCGCGGCAAGGATGGCAAATACCGGCCTTTCCTGGTGACGGCCACGCCTTACAAGAATGAAAAAGGTGAGATCAAGGTATGGTTCGGCACCAGCACCAGGCTCGGCGAAACCGAAAGGCGCAGCAGGAAGCGGGTTTGAAGCCTCGGCTTACAGGCCCAGGTCGCTGAGCCCGGGATGGTCGTCAGGGCGCCTCCCCAGCGGCCAGTGGAATTTGCGGTCGCTTTCCAGGATGGGCAGATCATTGATGCTGGCGTATCGGTATTGCATGAGGCCATTGTCGGCGAATTCCCAGTTCTCGTTGCCGTAAGAGCGGTACCAGTGGCCGGAATCATCATGCCACTCATAGGCGAAACGCACGGCGATGCGGTTTTCCGTGAATGCCCACAGCTCCTTGATCAGGCGATAGTCCAGTTCGCGAGCCCACTTGCGTTTGAGGAATTCGACAATCTCTGTACGGCCTCGCGGGAATTCGGCGCGGTTACGCCATTGGCTGTCGGGCGTATATACCAGTGAAACGCGTTCAGGGTCGCGGCTATTCCAGCCGTCTTCTGCCAGGCGCACCTTCTGGGTGGCGGTGTCGCGCGTGAAAGGCGGTAACGGGGGCCGCAGTTCGGAGGTATCGCTCGTGCTCATGGCTGCTCCTTGCAGAATTGGCATAAACGAAATATTAAGACATCCCATTCCGCTGCCACACCTGTTTTTGCAGCAGTGGAATCGGATTGTTTGAATTACTTCTCTACGAAAGCACGCTCAATCACATAATCGCCAGGCTCGCCGATGCGCGGCGACACCACAAAACCTCTTTCGTCCAGCAGGGTGGAAGTGTCTGTCAGCATTGCAGGGCTGCCGCAGATCATGACCCTGTCGGTTGCTGGATCCAGCGGCGGCAGGCCGATATCTTCAAACAGCTTGCCGGAGTTGATCAAGTTGGTCAGGCGCCCCTGGTTACGGAAGGGCTCGCGCGTGACGGTGGGGTAATAAATGAGCTTGTTCTGGACTTCCTCGCCAAAAAACTCGTTGTTCGGCAGCTCTTTCTCAATGAAATCTGCATACGCCAGTTCATTGACATGCCTGACCCCATGAATCAGCACGACCTTTTCGAAACGGTCATAGACCTCGATGTCCTGGATCAGGCTCATGAATGGCGCGAGGCCGGTACCGGTGGACAGAAAGTAAAGATTCTTGCCCGGTTTCAGGTCATGAATAACTAGGGTACCGGTCGGCTTGCGGCTGACCAAGACTTCATCGCCTTCCTTCAAATGCTGCAGGCGCGACGTCAACGGACCGTTCGGTACCTTGATGCTGAAGAATTCCAGATGCTCTTCGTAGTTGGGGCTGGCAATACTGTATGCCCGCACCAGCGGACGGTTTTCGACCTGCAGGCCGATCATCACGAATTGCCCGTTTTCGAAACGCAGCCCGGGGTCGCGGGTCGTCTTGAAACTGAACAGTGTGTCATTCCAGTGATGCACGCTTAACACGCGTTCTGTTGCGAATGTACTCATTTAATGATTTTTCCTGATTCTATTATTAGATTTGTTTGATGGCGGCGGTCAGTTCCGGCACGGCCTGGAACAGGTCGGCGACCAGGCCGTAATCGGCCACCTGGAAGATAGGCGCATCCGGATCCTGGTTGATGGCCACGACCACCTGGCTGTCTTTCATGCCTGCGGTATGCTGCACTGCACCAGAAATGCCAACGGCAAAATAGAGCTCCGGTGCCACCGCGATGCCGGTCTGGCCTACCTGGATTAAAA